>Ga0209390_10004705_pt1 | contig 20214 bp, 20 predicted proteins | sample BON01_FD_187212 | JGI IMG/M metagenome (GOLD analysis project Ga0209390, IMG submission 187212) | Freshwater microbial communities from Lake Bonney liftoff mats and glacier meltwater in Antarctica - BON-01 (SPAdes) (version 2) | ecosystem: Environmental > Aquatic > Freshwater > Ice > Glacier...
ATTTCATCAACCAATGGACACAGTTTCTGACGTGAACTGGTGCAGATATTTTGAGAAGATCGCGATTGATCCTAATGTAAATGTAAAGCACATGCAAGCCATCCGCATAGGTGCTGTTGATATGCTGTGTTCCCAAATTGTTATTCTACACGCATCTGCGTTTGCAACGCGGTTCTGCACGCGGCGTCAAAAAGCTTTGTAGTCGATGTACTGCAGTGCGGATGTCCACCAAAAACTCACCCAAAAATAAGATAATTTACTGCCGTAATTATCTGTTTTTGGGATTTTCTACTCTTTGCAAAAATGTGATTTTGAATTTGGTAATCTTTCACGTCAAACCCTTTTCTTGCTCACCCCCAGGTCTGGTTATTGTCCTCTCCGCTCACTGGGTGGGATGCATTTTCTACTTTTTGGCGCGCCTGCGCCACTTTGATGACTCGACGTGGCTAGCGGTATGCAACCATCAAAATGTATTGGTTCAATACGTGTGCATTTGAAATTGTGCACTCACGATATGTTGACTGAAATATACATTTTCGCACAAATGCTCAGGGATTTGAAACTATCGTTCCGCTGTATGACATTTCAACAAGTTCTGTGGGCTCAGAATATGTTCTTTGCCTCTACAAGGGGTTTAATTCCCTGACTGCTCTCGGCTACGTGGGTAATTTATATCCAAATACCTGCCCTCCTCTTAAGCCTGCATACTTGGGTATGTAGTGGCTCTTGTGATGCCAAAAAAGATGGTCGTCTTATTGTGAACGTCTGATCGAATTTATTATGATCAGTGATTTTCATGCAAGCATACTTCGAAATGAGAAGGTAGCCTTTCAGGACCTATCTTTCTTTCTGTCAAAACCTGATTTTGGATGTACGGTTGGATGTGATGGGACACACAAAAAGTGTATGGGTAAATTGAAATCATGACACATATATATGTTTTCATTCTTCTAGAAATCCGGATCTGAGAGTTGGTTTTAATAATTTGGAGCCTGTATTTGTGCGAACCAAATATGAGTATACAAGTTGTTTTACTCATACATTCACAGGTGGCATGCCAAACAACGCTGTGGAAATGATGTGGGCAATTGTGGTGCTCTTAATTCAAGTCTACATCTCCGCACTTATCCTTGGAACGTTACTCAACTATCTGGTGAGGACATCCTTGATTGATGTTGCTTTTATTACTTCGTAAGAAATAGTCTAGTAGCTTTGCTGGAAGCTCGATGTGCCATACACAAACATGCACTCTGCTATGCACATATTCTGCCGCCTTTGCGGTTCTCTCTCTCTCCCTACGCTTTGAAACGACTGCTTCACCCATTCCCAGCCCAGTTTCTTTTTGAGTGCTACCTGGCCCGCTATAAATGTAACTTGGTCAGTAACCTATTCTCAGGTACGACAAGATCCAGTTGAAGAAGCGCACAAGAGAAATCAGATTCAAGTTCGAAACTACATGTGAGCAAACAAATACTATTGCCTCTTGAATTTGTGCATTTCTGAATAGCACTTGCTTTTACATATTTTGGCTGATCATGCTGTTTGATAATATGTTCTCTTGAAATCAAATAACGCATTCCACATATTGGCACACATATTTATCATGTGATATACTCACACGATTCATACACAGGGTGACAAAGAGCATTCCAAATGATCTGCAGCAAAAAATCATCTCGTATTTCGAATTTCAGCACACCAAAAATCGCCAAAATACTGTGTCACAAGGGTAAGAATACTTGTGAAAAAGAGTGGGTGGGGGCAAGGGTATTTGCAATCATGTGGTAGTAAGATCTGCGATATGTAGTGATGAATGATACTGACACGTATTTTTGTATTTCCTGCACTATTTTCTGCAGGGTGGAGTTACCGCGTTCATTGCGAATCAAAGTTGCGAACGCCAATTTTAGGGACATTCTGGATCGTTGCTCAAGTGTTGGACGGTGTGCCCATGTATATCTTGGCAGGAGTGAACCTATAAGATGGCTAGTAAATTGTGGCAGGACACATGCGCGCACACACATGTGTAGTAATTGATGTTGTCTCAATCAATTCTGATGATGACGTCTGCACCTGTCAAAAACACGTGTTCAAAATTACTTTCAATCAGCGGCAGGTGTCTATGCCTGGCTGTATTATAAAATCACCATACGTTTGAAGGTGACACCTTATCTTTATGCGTCTATATCTTTGACCTTGTCGATTCATCTGTCTGCGCGCGTGTGCGTGTGCGTGTGCTCAAATACACAGGCCTCTTTCGGGGTGCAAACCCGGCTTTTTCAATGCCCTTGTCGTGATATTGAGGGTGGTACATGTAATTCCTGGAGACACCGTTGTGTTTAAGGACGAGTTTCCTCGCGAGCTATATTTTGTTTACGCGGGCGCCTTACACCAGGTCAGTGACTTCAACCTCTTTTTGATACGAAAATGTCTTGCGTGTGTGTGTGTGTGCGTGCGCGTGCACGCACGTGCATGCATGTGTGCGGTGTGTCATGGATCATTCAAAATTGAATAACATCTATTCCTCTTTCTCCCTTTCCCCCCCTCTTGCTCCCTTGCTCTCTCTCTTTCTCTCTCTCTATCTCTATCTCTATCTCTCTCATTCGCGCTCTTGCGCTCTCTCTCGCGCTCTCTCGCTCGCTCTCTCACTCGCTCTCGTTCTCTCTTTCTCCCTCTCCTTCTCTTCGTTTCTTTCTTTCTCTCTCTTTCTCTCTCTTTCTCTCTCTCTCTCTCTCTTTCTCTTTCACTCTCTCTCCCTCTCTTTCTCTCTCTCTCTCTCTCCCTCTCTCCCTCTCTCTCTCTCTCTCTCGCCTTCTCTCTCTCTCTCTCTCTCTCTCTCTCTCTCCCTCTCTCTCTCTCTCTCTCTCCCTCTCTCTCTCTCTCTCTCTCTCTCTCTCTCTCTCTCTCTCTCTCTCTCTGTCTCTCGCTCTCGCTCTGTCTCTGTCTCGCTTTCGCTCTCGCTCACGCTCTCGCTCTTGCTGCCTCTATCTCACACTCTCACTCTCGCTCTCTCTCGCTCTCGCTCTCTCTCGCTCTCGCTCTCTCCTTCTCCGTACAAATATCTCAGCACCCCACCCGCTCTGCCTATCGTACGTCTACATTCATGTGTCAATGTCGCTCTCATTATTCGAAAACAAACACCATCTTGAATAATGCTCCCGCTCTTCCACTCCGCATGTGCATGGGCCTGTCTGCTTGGTGTTCGTTGCGTCTGGGATTGTTACTGTCTGTCCCGAAGCCGTAGCATCGATATTTCTGCTCATTTGACAAATATTTTTCACAGGTGGATGAGCATGATCGAATTTTGTCTGTCATCCGCTCAGACTTGCCAAATCAGGCCCCAGTGGCAGGCAAGATTACATGTTTGTTAGAGAGTTGTGCAAACACACAAGACACACAAAGTTTTAAACATGTTTTTGAACATGTGCTATGTGCATTTGAACTGATAAATAATATTAAATTTACTTCATGTATTTGCAGGCGAAGTTCCGTTTTTCCTAGGAATCAATCACTTGAAGGCTATTAAAGCTGCTGAAGATGTGACCGACGTTCAAATGCTGGTGCGTGAAATAGAGAATACACTGAATGAATAAATAATGCTTGTGTTACCCACGATGAAATAGTCTAGAGACTGAAACTGAAGTTCCATTTGCTCGAATCTTGCAAAACTCGAGTTCTCGATGCACATAATTGTTGAGTCTGGCAGGGACAGCGTTTTGAAGCCCTCACTTCTGAGCTGTTGGTTTACTTGAGTACTGTTCCATTTCATTGCAAATGATATGCAAATGGCACCATCCCAAAACGAATGCGATATTGAAACCTCGGCGTAAAAACTGCGTGAATTGAGACATTTGAAAAAAACAAGTAAACAGCGCGAGAGGATGTCACAGGAACTGGAAGTTCGTGGTGCTTTCCCTTGCATATAAACTCCCTTTCTTTCTGTAATGTTATGTCTCTGAATCTCAACATGTCCTTCATGCAGGTCTTGTCCAAAGATCAGAGTCTGGAGTTATTTTCAAGATACCCTGAAGACTATACAACCATTTGCACGAACCTCATGATCGAATTTGATCTGACTATCGAGGGCAAGCAGATTCCTGGTGTAGAGGATGACCTTTCGGTGAGACTGCGTGCGTATGAGTACTCATGATGAAAATATTACATACAACCCCTTGTTTCGGAACATTTCCAATTATCTCGGAATAGTTCAAGTTATTTCGGGATATTTGGGATTACTTCGACTGACCTTGTGTTGAATTATTTCAAGCTATGGCATGGTAATTTTCTACTATTTTGCCAGGACAAGGACAAGATGGACACAAAGGTGCGGATCATCGATTCTATGGAGCAGCGTTTGGAGCAACGTTTCTCGTTGCTTTGTCAGGTTGTTTGTGTCCTTCTTTCCTTCTGAAAGTGGGCAATGATGTACAAAAAACAATCTAGCATTTTCCGTCCACTCATGTCTGTCGGAAGGAATAACAATAGAGCCTGAAGTCAATCCTTCCATATCGGGATATACTTGGACATTCACAGATATATTCATACACACATCGATGCAGGAATAGACACATGGATGGACACTTACATAGGCACATGTCTATTCTATCTGTCATTTCCTTCCAACACATGTCTGTTCTCGTTATATGATGTATGTAGTCTTATTTGCCCTATATTCACTCCCCTTTTCCTTCACGTAAACTCTTGCGTTAGGCGGCACAATCAGGAGATGCGGACATTGTGATCAAGCTGGCGCGGCAAGGTGCTAATTTAAATCAAATTGACTACGACGGTCGTACTGCAATGCACAAGGCTTGCAAAGAAGGCAATCACAAAGTCGTCGAGATTCTCATTCAAAATGATGCTGAAAGAAACAGCAAGGACCGCTGGGGACAGGTTCTTGAATATTTTTAAGTTAACGTGCACAGTTAGAAACATGTCGTACGTGCAAATGTGGCTGAAAATGCGTTACTGCCTTCCATATTATTTTTCGGCAGACGCCACTACAAGTGGCGGTAAATGCCAAGCAGCTCATGATCGTAGATCTGCTCACAACTTCAAGGGCAAAACTCGACATGGTAAGAAATTGTGTCAAATAATTGACTGCTTTATATGCTGGTATATGTTCAAGTTGCAGCAACTGATTGTTTAAATTTATTGGACAGGATGACCCTGCTTCTGCCTTGTGCGCGGCGGCAGCTTCCGGAGACCTCCCGCAAGTTAAACGTCTGATCGAGAATGGGGTCGATCCAAATAAAGGCGATTATGATCGGAGGTAAACTCTAGTTTTAAGCGCACAATAGAAGCTCATTGTGATAATGAGAAAGTATATGCACGTAGCTACAGTAAGAGAAAATAAAGATTACAAGAGTAACTTTGTTAGATCTCAGGTGCGCTTCCCAGCAGGTGAAGGAAGGTAAACATTCATTAGTGGAATCAACAAAGATGATCAGGTTCTGACCAAAAACCCACCAACCTTTTGCAATCAACTCTAGATCTGCGCTTCATGTTGCGGCAGCTGAAGGTAACGACAAGGTCATCGAATACCTGCTTCGCTCAAAGGCAAACCCCAACGCGTGTGACAGATGGCGAGGTGATGATTGCCTCGCGTGCATTGGCGCATAGATACATTGGTTGCATATTGTTATCTATGTGCATACCCCAATATGATCATAACAAACTCGATCTCTATTTTCCTCACTTACAGGCACACCCTTGAAAGATGCTCTTCAGAACTCGCACCATGTAGCAGCAAATCTCCTACAGTCGAAAGGTGCTAGTATGCCTAAAATATTTAGCGGTGATGCTGTCTGTACGGCTGCAAGTGACGGCGATATTCCGACTCTGCGCACTTTGCATGAGTTTGGAATCTCTGTCTCGCAAGGTGACTATGATAACAGGTATATATACATCTGCACACTCAGCCATAGAAACACATGTATGCGTGCCTGTGAAAACACATCCACACACACATAGACACACACGCACACACACGCACACGCACACGCACACGCACACACACAAATGCACATGCACATACACGCACACATACATTTCGTACTTCTCCTTGACTCTTGCTGTGGCCAGGTACCCACTTCATTTGGCAGCCGGAGAGGCACGTGTTTTGGCTGTGTCATTCTTATTGGGCATCAGCGCCGATCCAAACGATCACGATCGTTGGGGAGGAACCCCGATGGATGATGCGTTGCAAGGAGCAACTTTATATCACCATTATTGTGCAAAACTTCTGCAGGGATGGGGAGGAGAACTGGGTAGGTATAAGGAAACAGAGGAAGGGGCAGCATTTCTTCGGGATCTCAAGAAGATTTCGATAAAGACCGTTCGACTGCTGATAAGCAATCTCATTTCACAAGGTTGATTCATGTTGCTTTTATTACTCCATAAGAAATACTCTAGTGGCTTTGCTGGAAGCTCTATTTGCTTGTATAGCTGTAATTTTTGCTCAGGATTACGGGCGCAAACATCACGTCAAAACGACTGATTAAGATTCAAACTTTTACACATGTACAGGACTTGATCGCAAAAAGCCTCATCGGCTCGGTCATCAAGAGTCGTTAGTCGTCATGGGAGCCTGTATGCGCCATATGGACCTTGTTGTAAAACTGAGAGAACGAACTTCTACAATTACCACTGAGATGAACGCTTTATCCATCGCTATGGAGCGGTATGAGAGTCACTTTCCAAGAACGTGTACGACATTTGCGTTGGCAATTAGTGTGCATGCGTGTTTCCTGCGTCTTCTTCAGCTAACGTTTCTGTTGCAGGTGTGGTAAGGAAATTTCCAAGGAGCTCGAGACCATTCTCGTGGTTTTGGAACAGTCTGCACGGACAGCTTTCGTACCAGAACACAATTCTGTCTTCAATGGCCAAGAATCAAAAAAGCGGCCGAAATCTGCAAATTTTCACAAATCTTTCACTTTTTTGGATCCTGCCGACGTTACTTCACCTGTCTCGAAAAATGTGTTCCAGACTACTCGATTCGAGGTATCTCGAACAGCACTGGATCGATCTTTGAAACCATCTCTGCAAGCATTAAATTTGGATGTAAATCCAACTTGTTACGGACACCCCTACAGGAAGGCATTTTCTCAAGCACCAGCTCTCGAACATCGCCACGCTTCGTATCCCACAGAACGAACAGAAGCGCCAGTTATACCGTGTCTGAAATACCGCCATTCCTCGGAGCCCGTGAAACACATGGACAAACAGAGAACGATAAATGGGCCACGAACCAGAAGATCCGATTCGATGATGCCCTCCAGTCAACCTTCTGATTCAACCGGATCAATTGCAACACAATCAACCGTCGATTTTAAACCCCGACGTTCTTCGTTATCTCGGTGAGCCCCTTCTGTGATTTAATCGATGAGTTTGTCTGGTAGTCAAACAAGCTCACTTCAATTATGCCACTTCCCCAACATTCATTTCACCCCCCCCAGCGCAATGGAGCCTGATGAAGCTGTGCGTGTCCAAAAGGAGGCTGACGATATCTTGGCCAGACTTCAGCAGACGAATTTGCCCCTTGCCCTTGTAAAAGAAAGTTGGCGCAGTATCAAAAATATCCAGGCGGATGTTGCAGGTGTCATGCAAAGAGACAGACAGGAGGTAAGTTTCCTCCACAGTCCAAACGCATAACTTATTGTTTGATGATTGCTTTTATTACTTGAAACAGTAATTTAGTACCCTTGCTTGAGGGTCTGTGTAGCTTAAATTCATGTAGATTTGAGTTCTCGATTTTTATAGTTTTTGCCGGAAGGATGTATGTAGAAAAGTGTGATGAATTCGATTTGAGTATATTCAATATCCAGACACACAAGCACACATACGCACGCACAAAAATTTACACATTACAAACATATGGAAGGACAAAACGTGTTGAAATGATTGCTAATTGCTGTGTTTGAACTTACAGGACATGATTGCAATGGATTCTGATGAAGAAAACGAACTTTATGAAGAAGTTGACCGTATTGCTGGAGCACAAGAAAATGCATTGAGTAATGACATTGATCCGGAATACGAATCAGCCCGCTTGTGGAATAGTGTGGCGCTGCAGGTGGTGTCGATTGAGACGGCATACCAAACCATCTACTCGATTTTCACGCCATCTGTCTCTCAAGGCAAAGAATTAGACCCAGAGGTGCCGCTGAACAATATAGCTAGGGCCCTTGTGATGCTAGGAGTAAAATCGTACGAAGTGGATTTAGATCGTATACTCGATGAGGTACACAAGGGAGTCCCTCACCTCCAATGGGTGGTGTCAGAAGGACATTACGAGTGGACTGGACAGGGAGTTCGCTTATCTGCGCTTATCGGGGCATCGCCATCATTCCGGAAATGCCTGGTTGAGTTGCAGATTTGCGAGCCGCTTTGTCGCATTATCAGCTCACCTGTATCCAGCTTGTTTACATACCCACAACTTCGAGTCCTGACTACAGGTTGCAAAATTGTTCAAAAGCAACAAGGTGACATCCTTTTTGACGGCCGTCCAGGAGTCTGGACTGTGCTTTTGGAAGGTGCGATTGAAATTACACGATTTAAGGATGACATCGAGGTTTCCTCATGTACAGTAAGAGAAGGGTTCATTTTCGGTGCCTATCAAGCTCTGGATAATCTCAACCCCCGTGGTTTGCGCACCGGATTTTTTGGGTCAGATAGCATTCCATCATCAGGAGGTGTGCCACGATCAAATTCTGGCACGACCGATCTCGGCCAAAAAGGGACTGACCCGAGTCTCGTGATCAAAGCATCTGAAACAAGCGTTTTGATTCAGATGAAAATCGATAAGCTGGAGGAAGTTTGTGCGCAGTGGAACAAGTCGCACAAAAAAGCCAAGAAGATTACACATTTAAGGGACGAAATGATTGAAGCACCAAATCGTGATATTTCCAAATTACGTGCTCCCTATTTTGGTAAGCTAGGTAAGCAGAAGCAGTTGCTCACGGAAGTTCAACGCAAAGGAGTGCGCGACTCGTTTGCATTGCTTGATAACTTGTGGGCTGCGATTGCTATGGGTGCCAATACGGTCCCAAGAGGAAGCCTTGACCTTGTCAAAGAGGTAAATTTGTAAGCGTTGATTGTGCCAATATCTGGCCGAACATCGATTTCAAAACACGTCAACAATATTTGTTGCAAAATATGAACGGGCGTGTTGTTGCAACCATGTGTTTCTTGACAATCATGCGATGAGCAGGTTCTTGGAGAAGGAGGCCTACAAGCATACAACGACGTGTTCAAGCCAATGTATAATCCTGGAGCTCCAATAGAGTTTCGTGCAGAAACTTTTTGGTACAGCTGGACATTGTTCTTGTCTGAAAACTGTGTTGAAGGGCCTACTTTTCAGTCTTCGATGAACGACGCGCAGGAAACAAGCCAAAGGGAAGTGGAAGCACAAGATATGCCGGCAGGAGACGCTCTCTCAATCGATCACCCTGAAAATTTAATTTTCGATCAGCACGACAGCTTACAGGTTTTCAAAATTAATCCTCTGCAGGCATCGCGAAAATTTGCTTGCTTATAATAGTATTAAATACACTGACTTCAAAATTACACCCGGGTACTTGCTACTACAGGAGAGGTTGGTTGCCCTAGTGTTTGAGCGTCGTATTGCCGGTCACTTTCTCGAAGCACCAACTGCACAGCAAGGGCGAGAGTATCTTCGAGTCACTGGTTCGTTTGCGCACTTTGGTTTCAGAATTGGCAAAATCAGGTGCAAAATATTTCCTTTCAAAGTTTTGCCCAGAATCTGACTTGCTCATATGCTATGCACAGGCTCACTAAATGAAGCTATGCGAGGAGATCAGATTCGGCGCTACCTGAAGCACACCTTGGTTCAATATTCGCATGCAATATCTATCGGCAACTGCAGAGAATTTTGTTTCCTGTTCGACAAGAAATTTGACCGCACAACAAGGATTACTTACCAAGAGATAGTCAAACTCATGTCTCAGCGTGAGCGCTACAGCAACCTCTTGATGGATCATTCAAAACTCTTCATTGGATCAGCAATCAACCCCAACTTCGTTTTGATTCCACTTTTCATCTTGCTTATGAGAATGGTTTCCCTTTACCATTTTGTCGTCGTTCCAGGCAAGTTCTTTCGGGGCTGTTGGCTTTATTTTTCTTCAACTGTTTCTTGGCTGACTCCCCCCTGCATGCTTGCCCATTTCCGCTTTTTTTCTTCTTGACAGTCCGTATTTGCTTCATGCCCTATCCTTCATTCACCTGCAACGAAGTTCTATTTACGGATTTGCCTGCTGATCTTGCTGTAGCGTTGCATGCAATCATTTCACTCAACACTGCCTACAAGAAAGACAATGGCACGTGGGTAACAAATCGGATCAAAATTTTGCGGGAAGCTGACTTCCTCCTGTTACTCGCTGTCCTTCCCATTGACTGGTACATTCCCTCTTGATTGTTATTTCGGCTATTTGCTTTGTGACCCAGCCTGCGAATAGAACTTCTTTTCTGTTTTGCCGTACTCGGATAGTCATTGAACACCCTCTGGCCTACAGGTTCGGGCATATTTGCGGACTATCGAATGAACCGAGTGTTTGGCTGCGTTTGAACAAAATGCTGCTGTTCTGGAGCAGAGTCTCTCCCAAACAAGTTCTTTTCAGTTCGAAAGCACGGTCTGACGTTGGGCTTGCCAGAGTTAACGATCTTCTATTCACAATGTTTTTTGTCGTACACATCTGTGCATGCACCTGGTACTGTATTGGGCGCCTGGTGCCAGCTCAGTCAGAGGGTGGGCCGGTGCTGACTTGGATAAACGGGGACAAAGATGTGCCAAATACGGGAGTGACATTTGATCAGGATGCACACTTTGCATTGAAGCCGTCATCAACCACCTCTGATCATTACCTGGTGTCAGTCTACTGGGTAGCAGGTACCATTACGGCTAATGCCCTTGTCGGCGAAGTACTTCCTCAAAACCAAGTCGAAATCATTTGGACCATTTTCCTAATGATCCTGAATATGACCCTTTTCAGGTCTCCTATGTATAACGAATACTGTGTGCTGCATTCATTTCCCCCCCTGAGAGTGCTCTTATTGACATGATAAATCGAAATGAATATTAGGTGGATCATGGGTGAGATCTCCAGTGTGGTAATGAGTGCCGACGAATCTATAGTACAGGCAAGACAGCGTCTTGAACAAGTCACGATGCTAATCTCTGGAAAACGCTTTTCGGTGGAGCTCCGTGAGGTTGGTCTCTCCATGAGTATTTATCTCTCTTCGCAACCTGTTCCTGGCTCATATCCTCTTTCCCATTCCCTCTCTTCCCATGTCTCTTCATTTATTCTTCTCCCTGGTCTCCCCTCCCAGGCTTCCACCTGTCTACATATCTCTTCCGTAGGCAATTCATGTCCACAAATAGAAAAAACCGGTTCTGCCTTCTTTTATCTGGAAATACACATCTCTTCTCTCCTTCGGTACTGTTTATCTGAATTTCTCTTGTTCCATCTCAAATGATTAATCTCCTACCCCGTGTCTCTTCATTTAGGAAATTCGCGCGCATTTCGGCACGGTTCAAGCTGGCGCATCTTTGAATCAGGAGATCCTCTTTGCAGGATTGTCGCACAGCTTGAGAGTGGAGCTGGCGCGGTGCATTGCCTGGGATATCATGACAAAAGTGAAGCTCTTCGACGACTGCGCAGAACAACTTTTGACAGATATTTGTGTACTGTTGCGTGAGGTTTCTATTTTTTTTGGTCTGTACATCCGTTTCTTTCCAGTCATTGGTAATTCTCGTCTTTGTGCCTTGTTGTCATTGCACCCTTTGACTGATGTTGCTTTTATAAGAGATACTTTTAAAACTTTGCCGGAAGCTCTATGTACTTGAAAATATCTCATGCGACATCCGAAATGCCCCTCATTCATGGGTGTTCCTAACTTCCCGGGAATGATTTGCGTAGTAGCGGATAACGTAAACAAAACAAAACTCACAGGTAAATTTTGCCCCAGAAGAAATCTTGTACAACGTTGGAGAGCCTTGCAACGAAATGTATTTTGTATTGCGTGGAAGAATTGAGGAGGGCCATGACCTTGACGACGTTGTAAGTCAAAAAATTATGTTTCATTACGAGAGGGGCCAGACTGTAGGTACATTCGAATTCGTTTTTGGCTTGAAGCATTATCTCTCAGCGCGTGCATACCGAAGCGGTGTACTGTGCATGGCGTTGTCAAGAGACGATTTCTTTGAAGTGCTCAAGATTCACCCTAATCAAAAGCAAATTGTAATGAAGAATGCTATGAAGGACAACGGCTCCAAATTCGCTGCGCACACGGTTGCAAAATCCACGAAAAGTAGGGGAAGTAGAAGATCAGGACAATCTGGAGCTAGCAGAGGGACTAAAGCCAGTCGAGGCAGTAAGATCAGCAAGGCAAGTAACAGATCCAAAATTTCTGTTCGCAAGGCCAAAGGCATGGGCCTGGCAGACGCAAAGGAAATGGGAGTCAAGTTGGAAATGCCAGGGGCGGGGCCACAGCGTAGCAGTAAGACCAGCCTTGAAGGAGAGGACAAGATCCACGGGGAAGATGCATCGGAGGAGGGAAGCGTGATTGATTCTCAAAACCTTGAAGACGACGACGACGCTCAAAGTGCAATGAGTGGCCAGGTGAGAATAATTAGTTTGAATCAAATAACACATTAACTGCACATCATAATTCTTGTGGTTGTCGTTTTGTCCTGACGACAATTTTTGTGTTTTTCGCAGTCAGAAGGCAAGATCGTGTTGATCAAAGAGCGCGCCAAAATGGAACAGATTGTTTTATTGCTGACAGCTGCCGCTGCAGGAAATTCGGAAAGATTCTTTGACATCATCAACTCTGGCGACATTGATGTGCATTCTACTGACGAGAATAAAAGGAGTGGTCTGCATATAGCCTCTGCTGAGGGTCACTTGGACCTTGTGCAATCGCTCCTTGATGCTCAAGCTGATCCCTCATCTGTTGACGTGTTTAACAATACTTGTCTCAACGAAGCGGTGCGTCACAAAAGAGACGACGTAGCCGCTTTGATCCGAAGGCACAATCCATTGCTTAAGTATAAATTGCCGGGGAAGGAGTTGGGAGTAGCAATGTGCTCTGCAGCAGCAGACGGTGATGTTGATCAGCTGAATCGCCTTTTCTGCAATGTAAGTACCTGTTTGATAGTTGCATATGCGCTTGCGTAATGGTGTATGTGAATCACAAACGCACCTTGGGTTGGATTTCATTTCACTGGAAACAGTAGTTTAGAACCCTTCAGTGCTTGAGAATGTATTAGCTCAAATCCATGTAGGGTTTCGAGGTTTTGGCTGGAACCGAAGCGGAGACCTGCAGATAACCCATATTTCTGTTAGGTGCAGCGCTCTTATCCACTGACCTAAAGTAACGGATGAATCACAGAAGATCATTAGACCTTCTAGAGGAGACTGAGATCTAGGTCTGTGCACTTTCTGGGTACTTGCAACAAGAGAACCGCCAGTGGCGACTTCCGAAAAAAAACTTGTTTCGCCCGCAGGAAAAATCAGAATTTGGCACTGCGTCCATGCAAGGAATCACAAAGTACATAGACCTAGATCTCAGTCTCCTCTACATTTTGATATTAGGAACATATGGCAAATTCGCTCATAAAAATAAATTTCTAGCGCTCGGCGTTTGCTTCCCGCAGACATGCTCATGCGCTGGCCGCATGTTTGCCGCGTCAAGATCACGTTTACATAATGACATTACACACATCGAGGACAGGGGGTAGATGTCGACGAAGCTGACTACGATGGTAGACGTGCTCTTCATTTGGCTGCGAGCAATGGCAGGATTGAAGCTGCGAACTTCCTTCTCACTGTGTGCAAGTGCAATATCTTCTGTAAGGATCGTTTTGGTGGTTCCCCGTTAGAGGATGCCGTGCGGCACAATTTTGATTTGCCGAATGCAGGGCAGGTGCAGAGTGTTTTGCGAGAACATGGTGCCTCACTGATGCAAACCGAGACCAATTACACTGTGAAAATGTGCGAAGCAGCCTGGAACGGCAACCTCGATGTGATCCGTGTGCTGGCTGAAAACAAAGTCGATGTCGGGATGAGCGACTATGATGGCAGGTGTGTTCTGTGTTCACATATTTGTTTGTGTGTGTGTATCAATCATTATGCAGTAATTTTTTTTGACAAAATTTACTTTGGAGAATTTTTTTGGCCAAGAATCCCCCCGATCCAGTTGGCGCGCGGCGCCTGCGCGCTAAAGTGCTGCATTGCCGCACGCCCCTGTATGGTGCACATATCACTCGCGTTTCTGGATTCAATGACAGCACTGTACATACGCTCAATGGCTTGCTCGACAGAGAATATGATAAGATGGCGTTTGCTTTCCTTTTCTGCACTCATAAGTAACTATGACTCTCTCCATTCCCCTACCTCACAACAGGACACCAATACATCTAGCAGCGTGTGCCGGGAATACTTCTGTAATCGAATATTTGCTCAAGCAGCCATCAGTCATTGTCAATGCTGTGGATCGTTTCGGTGGTACGCCTTTGGATGATGCCTTGCGGCACAGCAAAGATGGAGCAGCTGCGCTTTTAAAAGAAGTGGGAGGTTGCTGCACTGGCGACCCTGTACTCGATGAGGTGGCCTTGCGGATGAATCTTCACAAACAAGAAAAAAATAAGATTCAGAGAGAGCCAAAAATTGTTCACCTCTTGACCAATTCCCAAGAATCACATGCCTTTCGAAATATTGGAACTAAGCTTTCAAAAGCGATAGAAGAGCAGCGTGACAACGTGGAGCCTATTGTGCAGCGCTTAATCTGGTCAGTCAAGGGTCTCTCTAGACGCCTCATGGCTCAGAATGGAAGGATTCCAACTGCGGACCTTGGCTTTAATATTGCAACGTTGCATTTACTGTGTGAGTATGAAGTGGATCTCTGTTTTCCACATACATACATACTTCTGGCTTATTACTCAGAAGAAACAGTCTAGTAGCTTTGCTGGAAGCTCTTTTTGCTCCAATCTAATTTGAGATTCGAGACACAGGTCCTGAATAAAGTCGCACATGCACACATTCAACATACTAATACATTCTACAACAGGTCTGGCAGACTCGATGAGAGAAGTTGTCAATACTGCCAGGTCTTGCTTGACAGACGAGGTCAACGCTGACAGCCCCGTAGACTGTATTATCTGGAAAAAAGCTTCTACCGCTTACAAAAAGCAAGCCATGGAATTAGATTTCCACATGCGCGCTCTCTTGCTGCTTGCTAAAACGACACGAAAGCTCATCAAACAAGGTAAGATTTGCATGTGAAGTCAGCAGAGTGTACCAGCGCAGTTATGAATTGTGCAAGCCACGTGTACGTGCAATTTTTCCATTCAATGCTGACGCTCATACAACCAACACAGTTGTGAAAGTCTGCAAACGCAAGGAATTCTTAAACCAAAAGCCTGGGGCAAAGTTCAAACGCTTAAGCCCTGCAGAATTGCTCTCAGAGGCCTCGAATGCTGGATGGAGCTTGACCACAGAGGAGTCAAGGTCAAAATTGTCGCCAGAGATTATTTCTGTCGACTCTTCGACACGCCGAAATTTTCATTTCCCCCGTCGCATTCACCCACTAGAACTGATGACTACTTCACCTTGCGCACAGACTCACGCACTTCCTCATATCAAACAGACGACTACCACCAACAAATTCATCAGATATTTGCCCCGCCGTGTGCACCCATTAGAACTTATGTCTACGCCAGAATGAAGAGCCTCAGTACAGGACTCAGCACTGAATATCCGTTACCAGCTACATTGCGGCGGAAAATGTGATAGTTCGATAGCTTAAATCCTTTCTTGTCCCTCTTATTCGCTCCTACAAAAACAGTCGCTCCCTCTTTACAGCTTCTCATTGGCTGTGCCTACGAGGCCTTGATAACATGATTTTTTCAGAAATGCTACATTAGTGGAGAGAAAAGATCAAATTTTATTTTCAACGCGTATCTGCACATATAGATATACACATACCTATACACCATGTATTGGGATGTACTTGTACATTAAACTAGACACATTCATACATGCATACATTGATGCAGAAATGGGCACATAGACAAACTCTTACAGTGACAAAGACACGTTTGGACTCGAGACAGTCAAAATATTCACAGAAAAAAATAATAAACACATGACTTTCTTTGCTGGTGTTAAAAGAAAATTTCTTTTAGAATTACTCATGAAGAAGTAATGTGGAATATGTGAAAAGCATTGCAGAACTGCATCGTATTAGCAATCTTTTTTAAAATGTATATGTATATGTACATGTGTATATACATGTATGTGTATATGTATATATCGCGGCATATGACACATTATACACACACACACACTGCAACACACTGCAACACACTGCGACACACTGCAACACACTGCAACAGTCGCTTTAGCAAAGAAGATTTGGAGATTTATGGGCTTTGTTGGTACTAAACAAAGATTGCCTTTATTATTACCCATGAAGAAATAATGCAGTAGTTTTGTTTGGAACTCTCAAGGTGCAGTCTATTCTCTTCACTGAAGTGAGTGATTGAGGAAATGTTTGCACTCAGTAATCTTAGTAAAGCTCGATCTAATACCTGCCAATACTTAAAATATGACAATCAACTTGTTCTTGGACGACCAGAGTGACGGCCAGAGTGCAATTTCTCGCATCTTTGGCGGCTTTATATCTTCTTCAAGATAGATGCCAAAAAAACGCTCTGTCTAGCGTGATCAGGCTCTACCCTCTTTCTCCTGTTTCTCTTTCCTTTTCATTCTTTCTCTCTGTCCCTTTCATCCCCCCTCCTCTTTCTCTCTCTTTCTCGCTGTATCTGTTGCACACGCATACGCGGTAGACAATGCAGAAGGGTTAGGCAGTCAAGCCAACACTCCTCTGCATATGACTCTGCACTCAGTGGCGCTGGAATAAGGTCGTCTCGATTTTGTGTGACATGACTCATCCACAGGTGTGGCGTGACTCATACATGTGACATGAGATTTTATTCCAAGTGCCAGTTTATTTATTTATGGTTGTGCAATCTTGCCAGAATTGCAAGTTGTCGGGGGAATTCAACATCCCTTCCTTCTCCAGGAGGCTCTCAACAAAATCAAACTCCCATGCAATAATTTCGCCAAAAAATTTCGCAGCACATTATGTTTTATCACTGACAAAACGCAACATCACTGCACAACACAAAACAGCATGCTCATATCGCTGGCGTGGCAGGTAGGTAGTGTTGTCGGCTGTCAGAGGCATGGCAGGCATGTAGGCAAGTTGCAGGTTTTGTAGGGGAGTAGTGTAGGTATGTAGGGGTAAGGTAGGTATGTAGGGTGTAGGGGCGTTTGTAGGGTTGGTATGTGGGGTTGGTATGTAGGTAGTGTGTAGGTTTGTAGGGGTAGGCGTGTAGTGTAGGGTTGTTTGTAGGTGCGTAGGGTGTAGGGTATGTAGTGTTGTAGGCTGTATGTAGGTATGTAGGTATGTAGGCTGTGTTGGCGTTGGTGCGTTGCAAGTATGTAGGTGGCTAACGTGTGCGAGCGATCTCTTATTCTTTCCTCGGCTTATACTATAAAATCCCTCTCTCCAGCCCGTTGGCTCCTCTTATACATACATGTATGTATACGACGCTTCTGCCCCTAGCTTCCGCGCATGCAGTGCTCGGAAGAAACCCACTCATACAACGGCCGTGCTCTATCACTGCGCTTCACGTTGTAGGATTTCTTCCCGACGTCGTCTCCTCGTCTCTTGTCTTTTGTCTCGTGCTTCCCGAAATACTGTGAAGCTCACAAAACCATCTCGTTTTTTGACGGTTTATTTTTGTCTTTTTTCAGTGGATCGTGACTCATTTCAAAAGCCTGCCACTCGCTCCTACCTCCATCATAGATACATATACACAATTTCAACTCAATGTCCCTCGGTATTGAGAATTTCTCAATTTGCTACTGCTCTCCTCTGGTTGTTTGCGCTACAATTTCCTCATCAATTGTATGTTGTGGCGTATGTGTGTTTGTGTGTCAACAGTGTGTTGTACAATTTCCTCCTCATTTGCATGTTGTGGCGCATGTGTGTTTGTGTGTGCCATTGTTTACGCGTGTGTGTGTGTGTGTGTGTGTGTGTGTGTGTGTGAGAGAGAGAGAGTTTGTTTGTGTGTGCGTGCGTGAGTACGTGTGTTTGTGTGTGTGTGTGTGTGTGTGTGTGTGCGTATGCGTAGCTGTGTCATATCGCAAATGCAAGGCTCCCATCATCTCATTCCTCAGGTGAGCTGATGTGATCCATTCTGTATATATATATGTCTAATGTGTGCTCTATGTCTTATGTTCTAATTCATATATCTGTGCTCACATGCCGACTTTGTTGACATTATATGAGCATACATATATAGGAGGCAACCCTCCCCCGTTCCCTAAGGGGTTTCAGGCATTTAATTGCCAGCTACTTGACATCGTCTTTCCATCGGCACCGCCAAGCACTATGGCGCATGCGCCATCTTCATTGGCACTCACTGGCTAGGTCACGAGTATAGAGACATCGCATACAATAGTGACCAAATGTATGAACCAGTCTCAGCCTTACCACACATGCTTACCCCAACTCTACATAGGCATGTAGAGACCCTGCGGTCACCACTCCACAAACCTCCTTATGCACCCGATTAATAGCTTTGGAACCAAGCGAGCTGCTGTGTGACGTGGCGTGACCCGTCCGACAATCGAGATCTGGTCGTCATGTGTATCTACTCATTCAATCGAGATCTGGTCATCATGTGTATCTGCTCATTCATATGATGTGTAGATTTACTTAGGGTCGTTTCTGTCCGTCGATCGACTTAGTTTGCAACACATAGTTTGCCGGTGCATCGTTTTTCATAGATATCTTTTGTTGAAAAATCCACAGGAAACTCAAAGCTTGAAAAGTCGATGGTCAAGTTTTCCCTCGTTGTTGAACGAGTTTGCAACACTTAGCTTTGGTGGGATCGAACGATTTCTGGGTCACTTTTGCATGAATCCGTGAAAACTCACTCGAAAAGTTGATCGACGGAAAGATACGCTCCAGTTTTCCAGAGCTGACTTTTCCACATTGCAAACTAAGTCGATCGACGGACAGAAACGACCCTTCTACATATCATGTGTAACTCCTCATGTCATGTCATGTGTACACATGATCTGGTGCTGTTATCATGTGTATACAGTCATGTCATTTCACATGTATCCCTAAACTCCAATCACATGGGTCATTGCATGTGCATCTAGTCATATCATGTGTATCTTCTCGTTGGTAGAGCCTGATCCTATGGGGTCTTCGTTGGGTCATGTCGCAGCTTCAACGTATCCTGGCATTTCCACGTCGATGAGCGCCGAGAGCAGAAAGATGAAAGCACATGTGTGGCTTCTGGTGAAACGACTTGACGGTGCATTCTTGATCTTCCAGCGCTTCTTGGATTGTTCGTGCAGCGCCTCGCCGGCCACGTCTGGTGTGGAAATCTCGCAACGGCATGTTGGTTCCTTCCCCACGTGACTAGTCATGTCATGTGTATCTACTCATGAATGAAGAGAATTGAGTAGATTGATGCCGAATTGAGGGTTTTCGGGATTGCATAGCGGATGGTATCCCCGTCTGCTGTCACCACCTGTGTAGAATGAGTCCATATAAGTCAATATTAGAGCTTCAGAATAGAGCTGAAATTTTGATGAAACAGTCCGTGTGAGCGGGATGTCCGAGTCAGATTGTTTGATTATTATTACACACATGTATATACAGACATATACATACAGACATATACATACATATGAATATATACACACTTGTATATACATCAATATGTGTCTGAGTCAGATAAACATGTATATAGACTTTCTGCATAGCGAATGGTATCTCAGTCTACTGTCACAGCCTGTGTGTGTCTTGATTCGGCTTGTGCTTGTATGCATATATACACATCTATATACACAAACACATTTATATACATACACATGTATGTGCCTGAGTCAGCTTGCCATATATTTATGCTTGTTATGTATATATGTATATACATTTATATATCTATATACATATATATATATATATATATATATATCTATCTATATATATATGTATGTGTGTGTATATGTGTATGTACATATGTATATATATATGTATATCACAGGTATCTCTATATGTATTTCTCTCTCTCTCTCTCTACATATATCCATGTGTATGTATATATAT
>Ga0209390_10004706_pt1 | contig 20211 bp, 22 predicted proteins | sample BON01_FD_187212 | JGI IMG/M metagenome (GOLD analysis project Ga0209390, IMG submission 187212) | Freshwater microbial communities from Lake Bonney liftoff mats and glacier meltwater in Antarctica - BON-01 (SPAdes) (version 2) | ecosystem: Environmental > Aquatic > Freshwater > Ice > Glacier...
TCGACAGCTACCTCCGATGGTTTCACCTCGCCGTTCTTCCGAGACATCCAACACCGCGCGCAGTGCTTGCCGCAGCCGCCGGAATCCTGCCTGTCAGACAATGTGCATAGCTAATGCGAATTGAGCCATTGGATATGTCATGGACAACTTCATCTTTTTATCTGGCCCAATGATGAAGACAGATCTTACGGTCTGGCTGTCGTTAGGTGTGCGGCCGTCCGGCAAGTAGGCATCTGCCGGCAACATGTCGAAGGCCTTTGAGACTGACAGGCCATCATCGGCAATGATCGGAAAGCCTGCGGGTGCGCCCCCAACTTTTTCGATGTCACCCTTCCACTTCTTGTGATCCTCAACACCATCTACGGAAACCCCGATCACCTTGGTGCCGCGTTTGGACCATTCATCGGCCATCTGCGCGACCGCACCGAACTCCGTCGTGCAAACAGGGGTAAAGTCCTTCGGATGCGAAAAAAGGATCGCCCAGCTGTCTCCGATCCATTCATGCAAGGAAAAGGTGCCCTGGTCCGTTTCGACGTTCAGGTCCGGAACTGTGTCGTTTATACGCAGGCTCATGGTGGTGTTCCTTTATAGGATTATGCCCTGAAGGCGTAACGGCTCCTCCCGAGCAGCATGCCCAAAGCATTGGCTAGGTTAATGCTTGACGACTTAATAATGCAATTTAATATCGCGACGATTGCCGCAAGTGCTTCGAAGGCGAAGCCTCGCCAGATTGGTTCGAATGAGTTGCCTGGTAGGCAAGTGACGCTTGTTTGGAAGCATCAACCACCAACCATTGGGAGACGCAGACATGATTTTCAGGCAACTTTTTGACAAAACCTCAAGCACTTATACTTACCTTCTTGCCAGTCGGCACGGCGGTGAAGCGCTGCTGATCGATCCGGTTTTTGAGCACACCAACCGGTATTTGAAGCTGCTTGAGGAGCTCGATCTTAAGCTTGTGAAGGTCGTTGATACGCATATCCACGCCGACCATGTCAGCGCGATGGGTAAATTGCGCGACGCCACGCGTTGCACGACCGTCATGGGCGAACAGTCTCCGGCGGATGTGGTTTCAATGCGCGTGCGCGATAATGATCCATTAACGATCGAAGGCCTTACGCTTACTGCGCTGTATACTCCGGGGCACACTTCGGAGAGTTACAGCTTCTTGATGGATGACCGGGTTTTTACAGGCGATACGCTGTTGATCAGGGGAACGGGTCGGACTGACTTTCAGAATGGCGATCCACACGCGCAATATCATTCGCTTTTCGAGCGCTTGCTGAAACTGCCCGGGAACACGATGGTTTATCCAGGCCACGACTACAAAGGGGACACCGTCAGCACGATTGCAGAAGAGCGCCATAACAACCCGCGTCTCCAAGTAAATTCGGCCGAAGAGTATGCCGAAATCATGAACAATCTAAACCTTGCCAACCCGGCAATGATGGACGTAGCAGTGCCCGAAAACCTGAAACTCGGTCTGAGAATGTCTGCGCAACACCGCGTCCCCGTTCTAGAGGTCGATGAAATCCTCGCTGGATGGCCATCGGTTGATTGTCAATTTGTTGATGTCCGGGAAGAAAGCGAGCGGCGTCGCCACGGCTCAATCCCCAATTCGATCCACGCCCCGTATGGGCATTTTGATCAATACTGTCGATCCAGCGGTCAACTTGCGGGCTTGGCAAAAAGCAGCAGGGTTCTGCTTTTTTGTGCTGTCGGCGAACGATCAACTCTTGCGGTTGAGATTGCCCATGAGATGGGGCTGAAGAATGTTGCACATATCCCGGGCGGTTTCACTGCATGGCAGAAAGCCGGAGGGCCGGTTGAAGCGGTCGAATAGGGCAGTGCCCTGGGGCGTGATGTAAATCCCAAGGTGGCCCGTGCTGAGTGGAGCCATGCGTAACTCAGGCGAAGCCTGCGCGGGTTCTGGGCGGGCATGGAAGTTCTCCGGTAGGATTTGGGTTGCAGACCTAACCTGCCGATCGAGGAGATTACCCATGACCAAGGATACTGTAGCAGAGACCATGGCGCTGAAGGCGCTTCTTTCAGAGACTGCCGACCACCAGATACTGGCCGAGATGCTGGGTTTCGTCGCCGACCGGCTGATGGCGCTTGATGTGGATCAACTGTGCGGTGCCGGTGCGTATGAGCGCCGTGCCGAGCGGGTGAACCAGCGAAATGGATATCGTGAGCGCCGGTGGGAAACCCGGGCCGGAACCGTCGATGTTCAGATTAAGAAGCTTCGGAAGGGGTACTATTTTCCGGAGTTCCTGGAACCCCGTCTGGCCTCAGAAAAGGCAATGACAGCTGTGACCCAGGAAGCTTACATGTTGCCCTCTCATGCCGTCAGTTGGCGTATCAATTAGGGGTGGGGCAGGGAAAACAGTTCAAATGACCGATGAGTAAGGTGAGCGCCGAAAGGCGGCCCCTGTCAATTTGGTTGGGATGCAGACTTACGCTGCGCTACACGCAGAGGTTTGCTTTGCGGACAGAGTGGACATGAGATGCGGCGCATCGAATGCTTGCTCCCAAGACTAGTGTTTGGCTATGCTTGCGGCCATTCACCAAAGTCTTGTAGGATTGGCGATGAGCGATAAAGTTTTTTCCGGAGGCTGCGCATGCGGTGCTATCCGCTACGTTGCATCCGGCCAAGCTCGATACATGGGTAACTGTCATTGTCGCGACTGCCAACAGGCAACAGGGAGCGCATATTTCCCTGCTATCCTTGTAAAAAAATCGGACTTTACTCTTAAGTGCGGCGAACCGACTTGGTTCGAACGCATGTCTGATAGTGGCCACGCAATGAGCCGTGGTTTCTGTTCTGGGTGTGGCTCACCACTGTTCTTAAAAAATGAAGTGAATGAGGGTGCGATTGTGTTGTTTGCAGGAAGTTTGGATGATCCAAGTTTATACAGACCTAGTCGCAACATATATGTGAATAGCGCGCAGCACTGGGATTTGATTGATCCAAATCTCCCAAAGTCGGATGGAATGCCGAGATAGCTACGAATGCGATTAGTGAAAAAAGGGCTCATACTTGCCGTTAGCTGCGGGTCGTCTAAAGCTCCGCTTATATGGCTGCTCACGACACCATAGAAGTACCTTAGCTAGTCTCTCCAATGGGCAGGAGAGGGCTCCATCAGCCGCGCCAGTATCACCTCTGGCTCCTGCGTTCCGTAGAGGATCGCCTCGACGATATCTGCCGCGAGCAGGGTCAGTCGCAGGACGCAGGTCATTTAGGGCGGCGCGATCCCCTAGCGGTCGGTCAGTTCGTTGATGGTCGTGAATCCGCTAGGTTCGAGCATACGTTTCTTTCAGCGAAAGGGGAGGACCAGCGCCTTTACCCGCGCGCTGTCGGTGCTGCGCAGCAGCTGGGCACCATCAGGCATCTGCATCTCCTTGCTGCCGTCGCGCTAATGATCTCTGGGCTCGTCATGAAGTAACTGAATGGGGAACGTTTTGTCATCCAAAAAGGCGATGTGGTCGAACTGCCCCTCTCAAGCAGATTTCCTGTGACAGTGCCGTAGTCCGTCGATTTGGAGCCGCAGATCGTTTGAGCCATCGCAAAGCTCGGACGGTTCTATGGTGCGTCCGGGGACCCGAGTAGAGCTCTTATAAACAGATTGCTGTGACGTTTTAGTCCTCGATTGGAGCGCCATGCTGGAACACGACTGCCTACGCATTGTCACGGTCCCGTCATGGTCGTTTAACAAAACTGAATCCTGCGGCACTTAAATGTCCCCCAACTGAAAAGTTGGAGGACGTCCATGCTGCGGATCAAGACACTGACAAAGCGCTTCGGCGATCGAACTGCTGTTGACGCTATGACGTTTGATGTGGCCGGCCCTTGTATGATCGGGGTCATCGGTGCATCGGGCGCTGGAAAGTCCACCTTCCTGCGCATGATGAACAGGCTAACCGACGCGACCAGCGGTGCGATCACCTACCGCGGTACGGACGTTACCGCGCTGCGGGGCCACGCCCGCCGTCAATGGCAATCGCAATGCGCGATGATCTTTCAGCAGTTCAACCTCGTGCCGCGCATGGATGTGGTCAGTAATGTGTTGCACGGTACGCTGAACCGCCGTTCGACCCTCGCTACAATGTTCAACATCTATCCCGAGGCCGACATTCATCGCGCCATTGCGATCCTTGACCGCCTTGGCATCGCCGATCACGCAGCCAAACGCGCTGAGGCGCTGTCCGGTGGTCAGCAGCAGCGCGTCGCTATTGCCCGCGCCTTGATGCAAGACCCGGCGATCATCCTCGCGGATGAGCCCATCGCGTCGCTTGATCCGATGAATGCGAAGATCGTCATGGACTCCCTGCGCCGCATCCATGACGAGGATGGCCGCACTGTAATTGCTAACCTTCACACCCTTGATACTGCGCGTCGCTATTGCGACCGCGTTATCGGTATGCGGCATGGACGCATCGTGTTCGACGGTACACCCGCGCAACTGACGACCGGAGTCGCCCGCGACATTTATGGCGCGGACGCGACGTTCTCGGAAGCCGCGACCTCAACTCAGATCGAAACACTGAAAGACTCGCTGATCCGCGAGGCGGAAGCCTTCGTCTGACCCTTTTCCACCCTGCCTGATCGGTGCGCCGACAGGATCATCAACCGGAGACGACCATGAACCGACTGATCGCCATCGCACTAGCTTCGACGACCTTGGCCACGACTTCCCTGACGGGTGCGGCCTACGCCCAGGACGCCATCACGGAATTCCGCATTGGCATTTTGGGCGGCGAAAACGCGCAGGATCGCATGAACTCCTACGAGTGCCTAAAGAACTACACGGAAGAAGCCCTCGGTGTGCCTGTGCAACTCTTCGCCCCCTCCGACTACAACGGTGTGATCCAGGGGCTCCTGGGCGGCACGCTCGACATGGCGTGGTTGGGTGCGTCGTCCTATGCCGCAGTTTATCTCGAAGACCCGGAGGTCGTGACGCCGGTGCTCGTCAAAGCGAACCTGGACGGGTCCTATACCTATCACTCAATCGGGATCGCGCGCAAAGACAGCGGCATCACTTCGCTGCAGGACGCCAAAGGCAAGAAATTTGGCTTCGGTGACCCGAACTCCACCTCTGGCTTCTTGATCCCATCTGTCGAAATCCCCGCCGAACTAGGCATGCCGATGGAAGACTTCTTTGGTGAGGTCGTTTTTACTGGCGGTCACGAACAGACCATCGTCGCGGCCAACAACGGTGACATCGTCGCGGGTGTGACCTGGGCTGACGGTCAGGGAAACTGGGAAGACGGCTACAACTCTGGCGCGCTGCGCAAAGCCGTGGATGCGGGTCTGGTCGACATGAACGACATGGTTGAAATTTGGAAATCCAAGCCGATCCCCGAAGGTCCCGTCGTTGTGCGCAACGCTCTGCCCGACGATGTAAAACAGACCATGACCGATCTGGTCGCTGGCCTTCAGGCTAGGGATGCCGACTGCGCATATGGCGTGGCGGCAGGTGACACCTCCGGCTTCGTGCCAATCGAACATTCCTATTACGAGAGCATCATTGCAGTTCGCAAAGCAGCGTCTAACTGAAGCTAATTTCAGCATCCTCGCGGGTTCTGGCGCAGGCCAGGACCCGTTTTTCATGTGATAATCAGGACAGCCCATGACCCTCGCCGAACCTGACAGACTAAGTGGCATCCGTGACGGATACCTCGCACTGGTGGCCCGCCGCAGGCTCTATGGCGGGCTGACCTTGCTTATCTTCATCTTGCTGATGAGCAGTGGTTTCGTCGTGGCCGATGGGCGAAACGCGGGCGGCTTCTGGGACGGTCTGGGCCAACTGGGCGACTTCCCGGCAGGCGTGCTAAGCGAGGCGTGGGAGAAGCGTGCCCAACTGCCCGCCCACATGTTGACCTTTTTCCCGGCCCTGCTGGAAACCATCAACATCGCAGCAGTGGCGACCTTACTTGGTGCCTTGCTCGGGCTGATCCTGTCGCTTCTGTCAACGCGCGGGCTGGCACTCTGGCCGCGCCTGACGCCGCTGTTCCGGCGTATAATGGATATCATGCGGGCGGTGCCCGAAATTGTTATCGCGCTCGTGCTGATCTTCGTGATGGGCGGCGGGCCAGTGCCTGCGGTGATCGCCATCGCTTTTCACACGTCGGGCGCGCTGGGCAAACTCTTTTCTGAAGTAAGCGAAAACGCCGATCTGAAACCGGTCGAAGGGCTGGCCTCTGTCGGGGCGACCTGGTCGCAGCGGATGCTGCTGGGCGTGCTGCCGCAGGTCGCGCCCAACTATCTGTCCTATGCCCTGCTGCGGTTCGAGATCAACATTCGCGCCAGTGCCATCCTTGGTTTTGTCGGGGCGGGCGGCATCGGCTACGAGTTGAAGAACGCGATGTCTTGGGGGCAGGGCAAGTTCGATGAAGCGGCGGCGATCTTTCTACTGCTGTTTGGCACCATCGTGGTGTTCGACCAGCTATCGTCCGTCGTGCGAAACCGGCTGACAAAAGGGGCCGCATTATGACGACCGCAGATCTGGGCCTGTTGCAGGTCAACGCCACCCGCCATGTGCAGCGCAAGAAGATCGTGGCGCTGGCCGCGCCAGCGGTAATCCTGCTGTATCTGACCTATATATTTTTTGCGTTTGATCTACCGGGCTTGGCCGGACGGGCGCGGCTAGATAACGCGGCGATCCTGTTGTCCGACGCCGTAAGCTACAAGACCCATGTCACTCGCGACAGCCGCACCGGCGAATTGGAGATAGCCATTGAGGGCGAGCGCAAGGGCGAATATCCCGAAGGGATGCAACCCGACTGGCTTACCACGCAAGGCACAAAGACCGTGATCGACCTAGGCGGAGGTGAAATCGTCACCCTGCTGCCGGACAATGCCTTTACCCTAGACATGCCTAGTTACGGCCTGATTGAGGCGGCCTTAGTCGATGGCCGCGTGACCAGCAACCAACCCGCCGAGGCCCCTGACTGGATCAGCCAGTCTGGCACCCGGCTTGGCATCACCACACCCCACGGGCGCGTCACCTTGACCCGGTCCAAGACGGAGGTCTTTCATTACCAGCCGGGGTGGGAGCTGTTCTTTTTCACGCTCGACAGCCCCTATAATGGTCACAGTCCTTTGGCCCTGGCTTTCGGGCCGCAACTGGACGCGACCCGCAGCAACGCTGCGGGCATGTGGCAGGATTTTTGGTCTAACCGGATGTGGCGTCATTCGGACGTCGTCTGGGCGATCGGAGAGACGATCCTGATGGCCTTCCTCGGAACATTTGGGGCAGCGATCATCGCTCTGCCGCTTGCGTTTCTGGCGGCGCGAAACTTTACGCCTCTGCGCGTCGTGCGCTTTGGCTTTCGCCGCGTCTTCGATTTCGTCCGGGGGGTCGACGCGTTGATCTGGACGATTATGCTGTCTCGCGCCTTTGGCCCGGGCCCGCTGACCGGGGCGTTGGCGATCCTCGTGACTGACACGGGCAGTTTTGGAAAGATCTTCTCTGAAGCCTTGGAAAATGTCGATGATAAGCAGATCGAAGGGATCGCCTCGACCGGGGCCAGCACGGCGCAACGCTACCGCTTTGGTGTGATACCGCAAGTGACGCCAGTGCTTCTTTCACAGGCACTCTATTTCCTCGAATCCAACACCCGGTCGGCCACGATCATCGGCGCGATCACGGGTGGCGGCATCGGCCTGCTGCTGACGCAGGCGATGCAGACCCAAAAGGATTGGGAGGAAGTGACCTATTACATCATCCTGATCGTGCTGATGGTCATGGTGATGGATACCGTATCCGGCTGGTTGCGGCGCAAGCTGATCAAGGGCGAATGATGACGCGGCTAAGCGAAAATCCCTTGATCCACCCCGACTGCGAGCTGACAGAGGTCACCTTCGGTCGTTTCACCGAGGTCGGGCGTGGCAGTCGCATCCAGAACAGCCATCTGGACGACTACAGCTATTGCGACCGCTTGGCCGACATCGCCAATGCGCAGATTAGCAAATTCGCCAATATTGCGGCCTTTGTGCGGATCGGGGCGACGGATCACCCTATGCATACAGCGTCGATGCATCATTTTCTGTATCGCGCGGGTGATTACTGGGACGATGCGGGCAACGATGCGGCCTTCTTTGCCAACCGCAGGTCACGCACCGCGATCATCGGCCACGATACATGGATCGGACATGCCGCGATGATCAAGCCAGAGGTCACAATCGGCACAGGAGCCATCGTCGCGTCTGGTGCCATCGTCACGCGGAACGTTGCCCCCTATACGATCGTTGCCGGCACGCCTGCGGTTAAACTGCGGGATCGGCACGATCCGGGGCTCGTGGCCGATCTGTTGGCGCTTGCGTGGTGGGACTGGTCACACGAGCGTCTGCGCGCTGCGCTGGATGATTTCCGCAACTTAAGCGCTGCGGCGTTCGTCCAGCGCCACGGCTGAGGCGCTGCCGATCAGCTGGGCCGCGACGCCTCCTGAGAGATGCGCAATGCGTCCGGCGGCGATGGTGCCTTCGATCCGGCGGCTGGTGCGGTTCACTATCACGACGTCGGCCCGCTGTCCGACATTCAGCGTGCCGCGATCCGTCAGCCCCATGATCTGCGCCGGCGCAGAAGAGATCATGCCCCAAGCCGCAGCCAAGTCCATGACGCCCTCATCCACAAGCCGAAAGGCAGCAGACGACAGGGCAGGGTAGTGATAGTCTGAGACAAGTGCGTCGCAGAGCCCTTTGCGGATAAGGTCGATGGCGGCGATATTGCCCGACTGGCTGCCGCCCCGTGCCACGTTGGGTGCCCCCATCAGCACCGGATTGCCCAAATCGCGGGCCGCCTGCGCTGCGGCCGCGGTCGTGGGGAATTCGCAGACATCGGCACCGAGGATATCGAAATGCTGGCGGGTCGCTGCATCGGTGTCGTCATGCGACCCGCAACGCACTTTCATGTTTTTGAACTCTTGGGCAAGCTGCGCGATAGAGGCTGGCACCGCATCGCTGCGTGCGGCAAGGCCTTCGGTCAAGGCCAAGAAATCTGGCGTGCTGTAGCCTGCGCGAAGCGCCCAAGAGGCCAGCGCCGCAGGGTTGTGTTGCGCCAGAAAGGCGGGTTCATCCATGTGATTATTGAAGATGACATAGCCCACATCGTGCCGCCGCAGCGCCTCCAGCAGACGGCCTCCAGTGTCGAGCGCGAAGGTTTCATACCGGATTTGCAGGCGCAGGTCGCACAGTGCTTCGGACCTGTAGAGGGCAAGTCCGGCCATGACAGTTTCGGCATAATCGGCCCCGCGCAGGCCGCCTTCCCACGACCAGCTTTGCGCGAGGAAAGCCGTCGTCACGCCGTGCGCGGCCATGTCCCGGTCGGTGCCGCGCAGCCCGTCGATCAGTGGAAAGGGCGCCGCGGGGCGCGGGGCAATATGACGCTCGAACGCGTCACCGTGCAGATCGACGATCCCCGGTAACAGGTCATAACCGCTCAGGTCGGCGGTGACACCAACCACATCGGTGATCGTTCCGTCGGCCAGCGACAAAACGGTGTCATGCAATCGGCCGTTGCGCAGGACGCGAGCACCTTTCAGGGTCAGATGAGGTGTCATATGCAGGCTCCACTGGTGTTTGGACGCGGTGTCGCGCAAGCATGTATCAGCCGTGTGACACAGCGCCGTCGCTTGCCTGCATGTGTAATGTCACCCGGTCGCCCGCAAACCACGTCTGACCATATTCCACCGCTAGTCCGTCGGCGGTGGTATTGACCGCTTCGGACAGGATCAGCGCCGCGCCTTCCTTCAACTGCAGTTGTCCGGCCTGCACCGCGGTCGCATTGCGGGCCGAGATGCGGGTCGATGTCCGGGACCAGTCTTTTATGCCAGACAGCTCTAAAGCGCGCGTCACGCTGCCTGTTGTTTGCAAATCCAAATCAAAATGCTCTGGCAGCCAGCCCGGAAAGCACGAGGTGAACAGCGCGATGGGCGTGCCATCCGCCGACGAAACACCTGTCGCCAGAATGACAGAGGCCGCGTCATTGAGGCCAAGGATACGCGCCTCCATCGGGCTGGGGTGGCGGCGGTCTAACGTCAGGATAGCTCGACCTGGCATCCGCCCCGCGGCGGACAGATTGCGGTGAAAGCTGACGCGCCCGCCGATGGGATAATCCGCAGCCTCCGCGGTGACGAAGACGCCCGCGCCGCGCCGCGCATGGACGTGGCCTTCGTCTGCTAGGTGCTTCATGGCGTGCCGGACGGTGTGTCGGTTCACGCCAAAGCGGGCCGCTAACGTGGCTTCTGTCGGGAGCCGGTCACCCACGGTGTAACGATCTTGGGCGATGTCGTCGCGCAGCGCAGTTGCGATGGCAGACCAGACCGGGGTGCGCGTCATTAAAAATTCACATCTCTTTTGTTGCCGGGGATCGCGGGTGTCGGTATTGATTGTCTAGTTGTATAGTAAGGCGATTGAGTTGTCGAGATGACGAACATTACAGACCGCAAGGAGTGGCTTAGTTTGCTGGCACGAGCCCCCGAGGGCCGAGTTGCCGCTCTGCTTGCCGGCGTTGGCACGCTTCCTGAAGCGTGCGATTTGCGGCGACCAGAGGCAGGCAGTGTTATGGTGCAGGGGCGCGTTGGTGGCACCGGAAATGCCTTTAATCTGGGTGAGATGACAGTCACGCGGTGCAGCCTGCAACTGCCTTGCGGCACCGTGGGGCATGGATATGTGCAAGGCCGGTCCAAGGCGGACGCACGCACGGCAGCCTTGGTGGACGCGCTAATGCAAACCGACCGGGCGGACAATGTACGTGTTGCCGTCATCGCGCCCCTCGCAGCAGAGGGAGCGGCGCGGCAACAAGCCCGCGCGGACAAAGCCGCTGCCACGCGGGTTGAATTCTTTACGCTGGTACGGGGAGAAGATTGATGGAAAACGCAGCCTTGCAAGGCGGTTTTGCCGATCCCGCCCGCGACGCCGCTCGTGCTTTTCGCGCGGCGATGGAGGCGATAGCCCGGCCCGGTACCATTCAAGTGATGACCGGCTGCAGCGCCCCTGCGCCCCTGTCCGGCGCTGCGGCAACCTTGCTGGCGACCCTGTGTGACACCGAAACTCCACTGCATCTAGCGGGTGCGTGCGACACGGGCGAGGTGCGCGATTGGGTCCAATTTCACCTTGGCGCGCCACTGGTGGGGCGGGCTGAGGCGATGTTCGCTGTGGGTGCCTGGGAAGCGCTGCTGCCGCTGGATGACTATGCCATCGGCACGGCGCAATATCCCGACCGATCCGCTACGCTGATCGTGGAAATGGTGGCACTGTCACATCATGGCGTCACACTTACCGGGCCTGGCATTGCACAGACTGCGCAACTGTCGCTGCCTGCGGGACTGCTGGCCGCGCGTATCGCCCGGTTTCCGCTTGGTCTGGATTTCATTTTGGCCTGCGGCGACCGTGTCGCTGCCTTGCCACGCACGACGAAAGGGTTTGTTTGATGTATGTCGCCGTAAAGGGGGGCGAGCGCGCCATCGACAATGCGCACGCTTGGCTGGCCGAGGAACGCCGCGGCGACGTGGCTATACCGGACCTGTCGGTCGCGCAGATCCGCGAGCAGATGGCGCTGGCGGTGAACCGGGTCATGGCGGAAGGGTCGCTTTACGATCCCGATCTGGCCGCACTGGCGATCAAGCAAGCACGCGGCGATTTGATCGAGGCGATTTTTCTAATACGCGCCTACCGCACCACGCTGCCGCGTTTTGGCAGCAGCCTGCCGGTCGACACCGGGGCGATGGCCTGCGAACGGCGGATCAGCGCGACCTTCAAGGACCTGCCCGGCGGGCAGGTGCTGGGACCGACGTTCGACTATACACACCGCCTGCTGGATTTCATGCTGGCGGCTGGCGGCACAGTGCCAGAGGCCCCCAAGGCCACCGCTGACCCGGCCCCGGTGCCGCATGTCATGTCATTCCTGAACCGCGAGGGGTTGATCGCGCAAGAGAATGACGACGGCACACCCGCGCCCGATCTGACCCGCGAACCGCTGGAGCTACCCGCCACGCGGGCCTTGCGGCTGCAGGCGCTGACGCGGGGCGATGAGGGCTTCGTGCTCGGAATGGCCTATTCGACGCAGCGCGGATATGCGCGCAACCACGCCTTCGTCGGTGAATTACGGATCGGCACGGTGCCAGTTGAAATGGAGATCCCGGAGCTTGGTTTCGTTATCGAGATCGGTGAGGTCACCTTGACCGAATGCGAAACGGTCAACCAGTTTACCGGATCAAAGACCGAACCGGCACAGTTCACGCGCGGTTACGGCCTCGTCTTTGGCCAGACTGAGCGCAAGGCGATTTCCATGGCGTTGGTGGACCGCGCGCTACGCTGGGAAGAATTGGGGGAGGACGACCAGGGTGCGCCGGCACAGGATGCGGAATTCGTCCTTTATCATTGCGACAACATCCAGGCGACCGGGTTTCTGGAGCATATCAAGCTGCCGCACTACGTCGATTTCCAGTCAGAGTTGGAGCTGGTGCGCAAGCTGAGGCGTGACGCGGGTGCTGTCGACCAGCAGGAGATGGTGGAATGACCGATTACAACTTCGCCTATCTTGATGAGCAGACCAAGCGAATGATCCGCCGCGCGATCCTTAAGGGGCTGGCGATACCCGGATATCAAGTGCCCTTCGCAAGCCGAGAGATGCCGATGCCCTATGGCTGGGGCACCGGCGGTGTGCAGGTCAGCGCGGCTGTCCTGACGCCCGAGGATACCTTGAAGGTAATCGACCAGGGGGCTGACGATACGACGAATGCTGTGTCGATCCGCAGGTTCTTTGAACGCACGGCGCAGGTCGCGGTCACAACGGTGACGGCAGAGGCGACAGTCATCCAGACCCGTCATCGCATCCCAGAAGAGCAGATGCGCGAAGGCCAAATTCTAGTCTACCAAGTGCCAATCCCGGAACCCCTGAGGTTTCTGGAACCGCGCGAGACGGAGACGCGAAAGATGCATGCGCTGGAGGAATACGGTCTGATGCATGTGAAGCTTTATGAAGATATCAGCCGTCACGGACATATCGCGACCGCTTATGCCTATCCGGTGAAGGTCGCAGATCGCTACGTCATGGACCCGTCGCCGATCCCGAAGTTCGACAACCCCAAGATGGACATGGCTGCGATCCAGCTTTTTGGTGCGGGCCGCGAACAACGCATTTACGCGTTGCCGCCCCATACGCCTGTAGTCAGCCTAGATTTCGAGGATTATCCTTTCACGGCCAGCAAGGCCGATCATCCTTGCGGCCTGTGCGACGCGCAGGACAGTTATCTTGACGAAGTGATCGTGGACGACGCGGGGGCGCGCATGTTCGTGTGTTCGGATACCGATTACTGCACCGGGCGGCAGGTAGAGGGCTATCGCGGCACCAACAATAAGGAGGGTGCCGCATGACGCCGCTATTGCAGATCAAGGGGCTGACCAAGACTTACGGGCGTCATATCGGCTGCGCGGATGTAGCCTTCGAGTTGTTCCCGGGCGAGGTCATGGGGATTGTAGGCGAAAGCGGGTCGGGCAAATCAACGCTGCTGAATTGCATGGCTGGCCATCTGGCCCCTGACAGCGGGCAGGTTATCTTTGACACACGCGGTGCCGGTCCGCGCGATACCCTGACGATGAGCGAGCCGGAGCGGCGGATGCTGAGCCGGACTGACTGGGCTTTCGTGCACCAGCACGCGCGCGACGGGCTGCGCATGGGAGTTAGTGCCGGTGGCAACGTGGGCGAGCGGCTGATGGCCGTGGGCGCGCGCCATTACGGCGATATCCGGGCTACGGCCATCGACTGGCTGGACCGCGTAGAAATTCGCGCCGACCGCGTCGATGACCGGCCTACGACTTTTTCGGGCGGCATGCAGCAAAGGTTACAAATCGCCCGTAACCTCGTGACCGGCCCGCGATTGGTGTTCATGGACGAACCGACGGGTGGCCTTGATGTCAGCGTGCAGGCGCGTCTGCTGGACCTGCTGCGCGGGCTGGTGCGCGACATGGGGCTGTCGGCAGTTATCGTGACCCACGATCTGGCTGTCGTGCGGCTGCTGGCGGACCGGCTGATGGTGATGAAGGACGGCAACGTGGTGGAAACCGGTCTGACGGATCAAGTGCTGGACGATCCACAACATGGTTATACGCAACTGCTGGTCAGTTCCGTGTTGCAGGTGTGACAGGGGGCGGTGCCCCCGCGCCTATGCCGCCCCCCGAGGTATTTGTAACCAGAAGAAGATGGACGCCATGATCGAGATTTCAGAGTTGTCGAAGACCTTTACCCTACACAATCAGGGCGGCGCAGTGATCGAGGTGATGCGTGACGCCGCGCTGTCAGTTGCGCCCGGCGAATGTGTCGGGCTTGTCGGTGCCTCAGGTGCTGGCAAATCGACGCTCATGAGGATGATCTACGGCAATTACCTGGCCGCCTCGGGGCAGATCATGGTGGGCGGTGTGGATGTCCCGCGGGCGGCCCCGCGCGAGGTGCTAGCCTTGCGCCGCGAGACTCTTGGCTATGTCAGCCAGTTCCTGCGTGTCGTGCCCCGCGTGCCGACGCTGGATGTAGTGGCCGGACCCTTGCTGGCGTTGGGCATGGCAGAGGCCGAGGCGAAGGTCCGCGCGGCCAGCCTTCTGGCGCAGTTGAACATCCCGCGCACGCTGTGGAGCCTGTCGCCGACGACGTTCTCTGGCGGTGAACAGCAGCGCGTGAACATCGCGCGGGGTTTCGTTCATGGTTATCCCGCGCTTCTGCTGGACGAGCCCACCGCCAGCCTTGATGCGCACAACCGATCGGTAGTGCTTGACCTGATTGAGGCGGCCAAGGCGCGGGGGGCGGCCATCATAGGGATCTTTCACGATACCGATGCTCGGAACCGGGTCTGTGATAGGACTATCGACGTCGCGCAATTTACGCCGGGGATGGGCGCATGACTCAGGGTCGGTTGATCGCGGTTGTCGGGCCTTCTGGCGTAGGAAAAGACAGCGTTATCGACGTGCTGTGCAGCGCGCGACCGGATTTGCACCGGGTGCGGCGGGTCATCACGCGCGACGCGGGCGCGGGCGGCGAGGAATTCGATGCCGTCTCTCAGGACACCTTTGACGTGATGGCAGCGAAGGGACAGTTCTGTCTGCATTGGGAGGCACACGGGTTGCGTTATGGTATCCCGGCCGATGTCCTGATGCGGCTGGCGCGGGGTGAGGTTTGCATCGTCAACCTGTCGCGCGTTGTGTTGACGCAGGCAGACCGGTTGATGCCCGCGTTCGTCGTGCTGTCGCTGACCGCCTCGCCCCAGGTGCTGCGTCAACGGCTGGCGGGCCGTGCACGCGAGACAGATCTAGAGATCGCCGCGCGGTTGAAGCGAGAAGTTGCCCGCATCCCCGCCGACTTGAATGTTGTCACCGTGTCCAATGACGGCCTTTTGAAAGAGACGGTCGCACGTGTCATCGCGGCCCTTTATCCGGTTAGCGTGTAGGCATGGATCAGGCGAAAGAATCCGTTTGCCTGCTGGCCGACAAGGGCGATCCGGTCAATCGGAAACGGGGCTGGCAGGGCGGGGAGTGCATCCTTCAGATGGTCCTGGGTCAGACGCAGTTGGTCATTTTTCAGCGGCCCGGTCAGGGTGATGTGGAACTGGAACTCATTGAAGACATAAGGGTAGCCCCAGCGCGTCAGATGCGCGTCCTGGATCGCCGTCAATCCTGTCGCACGGCGGCGGGAAATCTCATCAATACTGGTCGCCGCGCGGAACATGTCGAACTCCTGCACGCAATCTGCGGCCAGCGCATTCAGCTTTTTCTGATCACCGACGGGAACCAGCGCGAGGAATCGGCCCAGTCGATCCAGCCGCAATTCATCGAGCATGACGGGGGATTGCGCCTTGGCGAAACGCGCAAGCGCGGCATTAAGGTCGCCAACGCAATGGCCCTCCGACAACAAAAACGGCGGCTTCAAGGTGGCGTGCAAACCATATTTTCGCGGGACCAGCGTCATGGCGGCGATCCCCGGCACATCGGGTTGTGCCACGGCACGACCCTCAATCACATCCCAGCCTAGCCATGCCGCTCCGGCATCGGCAAGGGCCTGCATTTGAGGCACAAAATAAATGGCGTATCGTATGAACTCTGACATGGTCCCTCCCTCGACTGCGACGGCTTTGACCGACCCGCATGACACTGACATGACAGTCGGTGTCTGTCTTGCCAACGCGCGGATGGTTCTTTCGGACCGTGTCCTGCACGGGCGGATAACCCTGTCGGATGGCAGGATAGCAGCGATTGAAGAAGGTGCCGACGTGCCTGCGGGGGCCTTGGACTGCGGTGCAGATTTCCTGATGCCCGGCTTGATCGAGGTCCATACGGACAACCTCGAACGGCACATTCAGCCCCGTCCCGGCGTTGATTGGCCCCACGATGCCGCCATCCTTGCGCATGATGGCGAACTGGCGGTCTGCGGGATCACGACCGTCTTCGACGCGATGCGGGTCGGCTCCGTGGTTTCGAATACCTCCGCCAATTATGCTAAGTATGCACGCGGGTTGGTCAGCGAGTTGCTGGCATTGCGTGCAAGTGGGGCGCTGCGGATCAACCACCTGATCCATCTGCGCGCTGAAATCTGTTCTGAGACGCTGATCGCGGAGCTGGACGAGTTCGGTCCGGATGACGCGGTCGGCCTGATTTCTCTGATGGATCATACGCCCGGCCAGCGCCAGTTCCGCGATCTGGAAAAACTGCGGGCGTATGTTTGTGGCAAGCACGGCCTGTCCGAGGCCGGCTTTGCCGATCATGTTGCCAGTCAGAAGGCGTTGCGGGGCCGGCTTGGGGCGGCGCATGAGGCAGCGGCGATCGCGGCGGCGGCGCGCTTGGGCGCGGTGCTGGCCAGCCACGACGACACCACGGTGGCGCAGGTCAGTACGTCGGCGGATCTGGGAATCCGCTTGGCGGAGTTTCCGACGACCCTCGAGGCGGCGACAGCCTGCCGGGCCGCAGGCATTGCTGTCATCATGGGGGCACCGAACCTGATCAGGGGCGGTTCGCATTCCGGCAATGTCGCTGCAGCGGACCTGGCACGCGCGGATGTGCTGGATATCCTGTCCTCGGACTACGTGCCTGCGGGATTGGTGCAGGCAGCTTTCGCGCTGGGTGAAATCTGGAATGACCTACCACGTGCGATCGCCACGGTGACGGCTAATCCGGCGCAGGCGACTGGCCTGTTCGACCGCGGCTCTTTGGCAATTGGACTACGCGCGGATATAATCCGTGTGGCTGTCGCAGATGTGCGACCGCGCGTTTGCCAAACCTGGGTCGCCGGTGTCAGGGTAGCTTAGCAGGTCTAGAGGCATCGCCAAGTTGTTGACTGCGGCTTTTAAGGTTCTGGTGATCGGTAGATTACGCCGTCAATTCGGCTGTGTAATCTGTCCAAAGGATGTTGTCAGAGGACCTCTTCTTGAGGCGGGCAGGGCGAGTACTTAGCGTCGCGGGATGACAAAACGTTCCCCCTTTCGTTACTTTAATACGAACCCTGAGATCATCCGTCTGGCCGTGATGATGTACGTTCGTTTCCCGCTTTCGCTGCGGAATGTGGAAGATCTTCTGCATGAACGCGCCATCGACATCAGCCGTGAGCCGGTTCGCTTTAGGCTGAGAGTACCGGCTTTTGTAAAAGAGGGTGGCTACGGGTATTGCCTGCGGCCTAATCGATTTTAAGGTCTGGGACTCCCACTTAAGATTTCAGGCTTGGCTCGTGTCTTTTGTCTTCTTGGGAGCGAGCAGATTTTCGCCCGTGGCGGACAGGTCGGCACCCTCGGCCTGACGCTCTAGTTCCTCGCTTTCGGAAAGGAGATTACCTTCACCCGGAGTGACCATTGCAGCATCCCCTTTAGCCGGAACTGGACCTTGCGGACCACCGCCCGCGTCACTGTCTCCAGTAGGCACTTGTCGCACAGGCACGCCGTCCGGGAATATGATTTCGCGCGCCGCATCGGGCATCGAGATGCCGGCGTCCTGTAGCGCCCGCTTAACCTGCCGCATGAGGGCCGAACGAACCTTGAAGACCGAATACGCTCTTCCGTCGAACCAGAATTGAACCCGAATATTGACTGTCGAAGGCCCGAGTTCATCGACTAGGGCACCCGGTTCGGGGTCGTGGAGGACAGCGGGGTGCTTTAGGAGCGCTTGAATAATGACGTCCTGCGCCTTTTGAGCAGAATCGTCATAGCCGATGCCGACGATGAAATCCGAGCGCCGGTTTGGATTGGTCGAGAAGTTCTCGATGACGCTCTTGTAAACAAGCGCGTTCGGGATTTGTACGTGGTTTCCATCCAGCGTAAGCAGGACAGTGGTGCGCATGTTGAGGTTCTGCACAATGCCCTGATGCTGGCCTACTTTTATCCAGTCGCCTGCGCGGAAGGGGTTTCGGATGCTGAGAAGAATGCTGGCAAGCGAGTTTGCCGCAATTTCCCTGAAAGCGAGTCCCAATACGATGCCGACAAGTCCGGTGCCACCCAAGACAGTAATGGCCAGCCGTGTGAGGCCTGCAACCTGAAGCACTATGTAAAGGCCGATCAGGATCACGGGTATCGACAGCGACCGCGCTACGAGTTGGAGTAGCAGCGGTGATGCAATGCGCTGGCGTAGCAACTTACGCGCCAAGGCCGTTACGACGCGCGATACGATCCATGCGAGCAGAAGGATTAGCAGTGAAACGACCGTAAGCGGGGCAAACCATTGAACGCGGTTGGCGAGCCTCTCAATCTCGCGCCAGGTTGGAGTGAGATCCCAACTGATTTGCGGCTTCACCTCAATTCGGTTTACGACCGCGACGACGCCCTCGGTTCTGAGGGCCAGTTGTCGTGCCCATTCCTTCCGCTCCTCGGATTCGGCCTGACCCTCGAGAAAAACGATGCCCTCACGCACCGAGACGGTCAGAGGGTTGAACCATTCGCTGGCGGCCAGAATCCGCTGTAGGCGATCCGCAATCTCGGAGTCCCGTACATCCGGCGCGACAGCGACCTCTTTTGGTGGATCGCTGACGGTTGAATCAGCGGTGTTAGGGGATGTCTGCGCTTGGATGGGGTGGCTCGCCAACAAAAGCGCTAGTAAAGACAGGATTGCGAGGCACCTGACTAAAGCCCGGATATTGTGGAGGACCCGTTTTGAGCTTTGCTTCATCAACTTACCTCGCCGTTGGTGGATGGCGGTTGTCTTCTTCAAAGCTCCAAAATTGTCTGGCCACTCTGATTGTCCCCGCAACTTCGACCATTGCATGATCCGATCACTCCAGCATTGACCCTGATCAGATAGGGCACAGCATTCCCTACCGATGGAATTGCGAAGTTTCACCTCATGGCAAAGCAAGGTGCACAATTTGCTGCGTGAGTTTCGAGCGCGATTGCGATGTGACCGCTTTGGGCTTGTTCCGTTGAAAAACTCACCGCCTCGTCCCAAAGGCTCGGATCAGCAGAATATTTTCCCTCGAAGGGGCCCATCGGGAAACAAGGTTTGCCAGTAGACCTGTGGCGAGAACGGTGTTCCAGATTTCCGAGACGATTTTCTACGTAGCAGAGCTTTCAACAGAATGGGCTCTAAGTATTCGTAATTTGGCTACCCTTTGTTCTGAGGTTGAGCTCCCGATAAGATCACAGAGAGACTTTGAACAAGGGAGATAGAAGATGGAATATTTGGTGGAATAGACGTATCGCTTCGATCCTGTGCGCTTTGTATTGTTGATGGCAAGGGAACATTGCTGCTTGAGCGAGAGCTGCCATGCGAGGTCAACGACATCGCTGAGTGCCTTGCAACGTTTCCGCATCCGGTTGAAAGGGTCGGCTTTGAAGCAGGCACGTTGAGCCAATACTTGTTTTTGGGATTTAAGGCAGAAGGCTTCGATGTCGTCTGCATGGAAGCAAGACAGATCAATGGGGCGTTGTCTGCGATGCGTAACAAGACGGATAAAACCGACGCCCGTGGCATCACTCAAATCCTGCGCACCGGCTGGTTCAGCCCCGTGCATATGAAGAGCCGGGAAGCGCACGGCGTTCGCGCGTTGCTAAGCACATGCAAGGCTTTGCTTAATAAAACGATGGATCTAGACGACGAAGTACTTGGGTTACTTAAAATCTTCGTAACTGCCCAGCATGTTGTGTTGAGGAATATTGTTGACTGAACGGCTCAAGCGTGAATCAACGGATACATGTCTGAAGGTTCAAAATTCCCATTTCTACCCTTTGCGGACGCTGCAGGCCGCGCCG
>Ga0209390_10004709_pt1 | contig 20202 bp, 14 predicted proteins | sample BON01_FD_187212 | JGI IMG/M metagenome (GOLD analysis project Ga0209390, IMG submission 187212) | Freshwater microbial communities from Lake Bonney liftoff mats and glacier meltwater in Antarctica - BON-01 (SPAdes) (version 2) | ecosystem: Environmental > Aquatic > Freshwater > Ice > Glacier...
CACTGTTCTGGGCTTCCAGATAGATCTGAAACTTTTTCTCGGCGCTCAGAAACCGTCGTTTCTTGGGATCGGTTCCTTTGGATGGTTTGCTCCTGCTCATGTTGTCCGTTTCATTTTGCGAACGCCAAGGGGAGGGACTGGTTCCGGTCGCCCTTCGGGCTCCCTCCACCAGTCCCTCCCCCTCATGCCTTGTAGTGTATTGATCTTCCCTTTGAGGTCACGAACTCAGAAACGGCGGGAAATCGTATCAACGCCTCAAGCTGAATTGTTTACCCGCAGCTACAAGGTGGAGCCGAACTGGTTCAAGCAGGAGCTGGAGAGATTCGTTAGAACGAAACGACCCGATCTGATCGAAGCTTTCAACACGGACACGGACACGCTGAGGGCGGCCGACACACACTCGGTTCCCGACAACGACGCAACGGATTCCTTCAAACAATCCAATGGTTGGAAACCAATGAACGGGCAATTGTTTATGGGCCAGTCCGGGATGGACCAACAACTGGCGAATCTGGCGCTCGTTGAATATCTTAGTAGCGTGGGTGTGGAGATCGCTGCTCCGAAGATGGTTTATTTCAATGATCGAACCGGGATGATTTTGGTCAGGGCGACAACGGCAGATCTTGAGATCATCGAGACGGCCGTGGCGGTGATCAACGAAGCGCCGGCGCAGGTTACGATTGAAACCCGGTTCGTCGAGATCTCCGAACAGGACACCCACAGTCTGGGATTCGGCTGGATTTTGGGAAACACAGTGACTGGCCCGAACAGCGGTGCCGCGACTTCAGGTGGTTCACAGCTGACACCGACCAATACTGGGGGAACGTTTCCACCGCCGGGCGCGCCATCAGTGACAGACGGAAACGTCACACCGGAGGGGAGCACGATCACCAACGCACCCGAGTCATTGTCCGTGACTGGAATCTTGACTGATCCGCAGTTCAGGGTGGTCATCACCGCCCTAGACCGGCGGAAAGGTGTGGACATCATGTTTGCTCCCCGGGTGACCACCCTCAGCGGCCGCCAGACCCAGATTAAATCCGTGAACATTCAAACGATCATCACTGACGTGACCACCAACGAATCCGGGCTATATCCCGTTACCAAACCCATGGAATTTGGTCCCGTGCTCGACGTCATTCCCCGGGTGTCCGCCGACAATTCACGGATCGAGATGACGGTGATCGCGACGCTGTCACAGTTCGTCGGCTACGACGATCCGGGCGCGACTCATGCGGTTTATCAACCGGACAAGAACGAGGATGCGGTCATGCTGCCCACTCCCAAACCGCGGTATAATCTTCGCTAGGCCAGCACGGTCGCTTCAGTTTGGGACGGGCAGACCATTGTGCTCGGCGGAATGACGCAGGACATCGTCGAGGTTACCAAAGACAGGGTGCCGGTGCTCGGCAGCATCCCGCTTGTCGGAAGAATGTTTCGGTCGGAGACACGCACGCCGGTGCGGAAGAATCTGATCGTATTCATCACTCCAACGATCATTGATCCGGCGGGGAACCGGGTGCAGGCGAAGAAATAGATTCCGGCCGACCGGTTAGGAATTGTTAGCCAACGATGCAGTTGAGAAACCGCAGATGAACGCAGATTCCAGGGGAGCGATTGAAAACGTGGGGAGGGTAGGGATCGTCGCTCCGCGCAGTCCAACTCATTTTCCGGTTACAACCACGGTAGACAGCCGACGCCAGAAGAATCTGTGTTTATCGGTGTTCATCTGTGGTTGAGCTTTCCTCTGAACTGAATCGGAAAAGGGTGGGGCAAATCTTCGGTTTGCCACGTCGCCGTGCAGCGCAACACCGGTCATTCACGGCGTTCCGTTCCACCATTGATCAGCCAGTCGCTGAAGCTGGATGACGCGTTCGGATTCGTTGTCAGCGAGGTTCTTTAGTTCAAACGGATCGGTGGTGATCCGGTACAGTTCGGGTTCGCCGTCCGGTTCGTTTTGCGGTGCGGGCAGAATCAGTTTCCAATCACCCTGAACCACCCAGCGCCAGCGCAGGCCGGTCGCTGGATTGCCGAGATCGACGCCGTCATGGGTAAAGCACGCGCCGAAAACCGTGTTGCGTTTCTTTAGCGCATCAAGATTCAACAGATCCTCGCCCGGCAATGAATCGGGAACGGGCGCTCCGGCGAGCCGAAGCAACGTCGGCATCAGATCCACGCTGCTCACCGGGAGGTCCACTTCGCGCGGCGCAATGCGGCCTGGCCAGCGCAGCATGATCGGAGTCCGCAACCCGCCGTCGTACGAACTTTGTTTTGAACGCGGCGCGTAGTGGCCCGTGATCGGATCGGTGATCCAGCCATTGTCCGCGACATAGGCGACTATCGTGTTGTCGCTCAGTTTTTGTTCATCCAAAAAATCAAGGAGTTGGCCGCAGGTCTCGTCGAACCACTCCACCGTGGCCCAATAACGTGCGATCTTCTCGGTCGGCGCCACGGCGCGATATTTCTCGATCAACCGTTCGGGAGGTGTGTGCGGCGTATGTGGCAGAAACGGCGCGTACCAGACCAGAAAGGGTTTCTTGTCCCGCACCGCTTCTTTAACGAATTCATGGATCGGCTCCATGGTTTCACGTCCGATCTTGAGTCCGACATCCCCGTGACGGCCGCCTTTGTCCTCATCCCCCTGCGTCATGCCGTGGGTAAAACCGCCGTGTGAAAAATGGTTCTGCCACCACTTGCCCGTCTGCAAACTCACGTAGCCTTTCTGCTGGAGCAAACGCGGCAGGGTGTCGACTTCCTCGAGAAACCGGGACATTTGTTCGCGCCCGTCACGATAAGTCTCCGTTTTATAGAATTCGCCTCGCGGCAGACCCTGCGGATTCGGCGGATCGTTGCAGACGACCTTGTGCTGGTGCGGATACAGGCCGGTGATGATTGTCGCCAGGCTCGGGCAGCACAGGCTGGTCGGTACGTAGCCGCGCGGAAAAAAGAGGGACTGCTCCTTCAGCCGGTCGAGCCGGGGCGTTTTGATTTCGGGATGCCCCATAAACCCGTAATCATTCCAGGCCTGATCGTCGGAGATGATCAACACGATGTTCGGCGGTGCTGCGGTGGGCGGTGTTTCGGCTTTGGCGAAACCGACAACGCAACACCACAACGCGGCGACAACCAACCGAAGCCGGACATTTTGCGGGAGGCGGAAAAGTGAACTGGTCATGAGCAAGAGACACTTGGTGGACATTTGCCGCATGACACCAGATTAAGGTCATCGGCTCAATGCGCAATTTGAATTAGGGCAGGCGCTTGACGAGCACTCTTGCGGGGAGGGCGTCGTCGCTCCGCGCGCGCCGAATTGGAAAGAATGGTAGGGCGCAGCTCCCGAGGAGCCCTGACTAAAGCTCCGACGGAGCGCACCCTCGGGAAGTGCCGTCCCTTCTGGGCTTTGAAATGGGCTCCGCAGGAGCGTTGCCCTACCCGCTCCACGGTTTCAAATGCACCCGTTTCAATCGCGCAAGTTGACGCCGTGCCGTTCCTTCCCGACACTCCCTACCGTGTTCGAACTTGTTTCACCATTTCCGCCGGCGGGGGATCAACCGCAGGCGATCGATGCGCTGGTCGCCGGGCTTGCGGCGGACAAACAGCATCAGGTTCTGCTGGGCGTGACCGGCTCGGGGAAAACGTTCACGGTTGCCAACGTCATCGCGAGAGTGAACCGCCCGACGTTGGTGCTTTCGCACAACAAAACGTTGGCGGCGCAACTTTACGCGGAGTTTAAGAGCTTCTTTCCCAACAACGCGGTCGAGTATTTCGTCAGCTACTTCGATTACTATCAGCCCGAGGCCTACATCCCGCGCACGGACACGTTCATCGAAAAAGATTCGAGTGTGAATGACGAGATCGAGCGGCTGCGGCTTTCCACGATGAGTTCGCTGTTTTCGCGTCGGGACGTGGTGGTCGTCGCGAGCGTGTCGTGCATTTACGGCATCGGCAGCCGGGAGGATTACGAGGCGATGGTGATCCCGATGAAGGTCAGGCAGGAACTGAGTCGCGAACAACTGCTCAGCCGGTTGGTCGACATCCAATACAGTCGCAACGACATCGAATTCCAGCGCAGCCATTTTCGCGTGCGCGGCGATGTGGTGGAGGTTTATCCGGCCTACGCGGAGGAGGCGATTCGGATTGAATTCTTCGGTGAAGAAATCGAACGCATCACGCGTTTCGAACCGTTGACGGGGAATAAAATTGAAGCGCTCGATGCCGTCACCATTTATCCAAGCAAACAGTTCGTGACCACGTCGGACAAAATGAAACGGGCGATTCTCACCATCCGCGAGGAACTGGGTAATCGCATCGCCGAGCTGGAAAAAGTCGGGAAGTTGCTCGAAGCGCAACGCATCAAGATGCGCACGGAATACGATCTCGAAATGATGGAGGAGATGGGCTTCTGCTCCGGCATCGAGAATTATTCGCGGCACATTGCACAGCGTCCGCCGGGTTCGCGACCGCACACATTGTTGGATTTCTTGCCAGACGACACATTGTTCGTGATTGATGAATCGCACGTAACTGTTTCCCAGATTGGCGGGATGCACGCCGGTGATCGTTCACGAAAAACTGTACTGGTCGAACACGGTTTTCGATTGCCGAGCGCGCTCGACAACCGGCCGTTGAACTTCGAGGAATTCGAGGAAATCAAAGGGCAGACCATCTACGTCAGCGCAACACCTGCGGAGCGCGAAATTCAATGGGCCAACGGGCAGGTCGTGGAGCTCATCGTGCGCCCGACCGGACTGATCGATCCGCCCGCGGTCATCCGTCCGTTGAAGGGCCAGATCGATGATTTGATCGAGGAGGTGCGGCAGCGCGTTGAAGCCAACGAACGGACGTTAGTGGTCACGTTGACCAAACGGACGGCGGAGGAACTGACGGATTACCTGCGCGACGTCGGGATCGAGGTGCGTTATCTGCACAGTGAAATTGGCGCGATCGAACGGGTGGAAATTCTTCGATCATTGCGCAAGGGCGAGTTCGATGTGTTGGTCGGGATCAATCTTTTGCGAGAAGGTCTGGACCTGCCGGAGGTTTCGCTCGTGGCAATTCTTGATGCGGACAAGGAGGGATACCTGCGCAGCGCGACGAGCCTGATCCAGACCGCGGGCCGCGCGGCGCGGCATCTGCACGGAAAAGTGATTCTCTACGCCGACGTCGTGACCAAGAGCATCCAGAAATTTCTCACCGTGTCGGACTACCGTCGTGAGCGCCAGGTGAAATACAATCTGGAACACAACATCACGCCGCGAAGCGTCGTCCGCGCGGTCGAGGACGGCTTGTCCTCTGCCAGGGGAAGTGCCAGCAAAAACGAGATGGGGCTGCGCGAATCCGGTGTGGATTTCGATGTCACGGAAACGATTCGCGAACTGGAGGGTGAGATGTTGACCGCCGCCAACAAACTGGAGTTCGAAAAGGCGGCCTTGCTCCGTGATCAGGTGAACGAACTGAAACGCCGCTTCGACGGCAAAAGCGAGGCGACAACCCCCACGAAATATCCGAAAGCCGCTGGGCGAAAACGAAAATCGAAGAAGGGGTAGTTTTTAGCCACGGATGAACATGGATTGAACACAGATTGGGGACATCAAACACGGTGGCGCGGAGAGCACAGAGACTTCAATAGCCGCGAAATCGAAGACTGGCAGTCAGAAACTCTCCGTGTCCTCCGTGCGTCCGTGGTGAACAGTTCTTATCCGTGTTTCATCTGTGTTCAATCCGTGGCTAAAGAAATCCGAGTTCAGTTCCACGAAATATCGTCAGGGCTGTCGGCGAAGAGGCGTTGTTGCCAGCCCATTTTTTGCATGATGGTCTTCCAGAGAAGATCGGACGGGGTGCGGAAGATCAGCTCGGACGTGGCGGGATGGGTCAGCCAGGATTCGCGCTTCATTTCATCCTCCAGCTGTCCGGTGCTCCAGCCGGCGTATCCGGCGAAGATGCGCACCTGTTTTTCGGGTGAATAGGATTCCCCAATATCGACAAGTTCTTCGAGAGAATGGCCAATCTGAAGGTCCGGCAGAATACTGACGTCGGGAATAAAACCGTTGGTGTGGAGATAACTGAGAGCTGCGGGCTGTACGGGACCGCCGGCGAACAGTTTTTGTTCCTTCATCGCGTCCGGCAGATCGGCGAGAATCAGGTCACCGACGTCGTTGTCGCTGGCACGGTTGACGACGAGGCCGAAGGCACCCTCCTCGTCATGCTGGCAGATCAGGACGACCGTCCGATGAAAGTAGGAGCCCCGCAGCTTCCCGCCGTCCAGCAGGAACTGACCTTTCAAGCTTTTGACTGTCGTTTCCGGGGCGTCCATTTCGCGACCTAACGTGCATCAGACTTGCGCAAATGACAATGCCGTTTAGTGTCCGTTCCATGAAATCAAAATCGCTTTGCTGGCTCCTGCTTCTGATCGCGGTGCTGGCCTTTTCCGGGACGGCGTGCAGCACCAACAAGGGCGCGCGGGAGTTCATTCCCGGCAAGGGTTGGGAACCGGTGGATTGAACGGTCGGCTTTATGGACAAGCCAATGAATCGAAAAGAGAGATGGGTACGGTGGGTTGGCAGGCAGAGCCTCAAGCCGTGGTGCTCGCCGACTTTCTGCGTGGTTGGTGGCCTCGGTTTGCTGGGGCTGATGCTGGTGGTCGGGTTCCTTTTTTCCTCACGTTTGAGCGAGATCGCGGGCCGGGCAATTGCTGTTGAATAGCGGGATGATTTTCTCCTGATCGACATGACAGTTGGCGACGTGTTCTGGATGCTCTGGAGCGCCTATGCCGCGTTGATCGTGGTGGGTTGTTGCATCGTCACGCTGTTGTGGATGGAAAGAAGAACCTATTTCACCATCATCCAGACGCTTGAGTCGGCGGCCGCGCATCGCTCTCAGACGCCGGATTCAAACGGGAACGATGCGCATTAGGGAACCGCTGATTTAATCCCGCGACGACTTTGGAACCGCTAATCGGCGCTGATTTCCGCTCATTTCACAGGCAAGAGTTTCCGAAGATTAGCGCGAATGAGCGCCCATTAGCGGTTTCTCTTTCTTGCGCGGATTTAATCAGCGCTTCCTTAGAATTTGTTAGGGATTGATGTGGGGTTCGGGAGACTCCACAAAGCGCAAGAATTGTGTGTTGCCCGCAAATTCCGTGTGGGAGTGAAATGAATCCCGAGGGGATTGTCCGTAGCGGTGGGTAATGCTGAGGTCCAATAGGCACTCGACGTGGACAATCGATAGGATTTTGCATCTCTTTTTTCCGATCTCCCCACGAATGCTGTCAGCTGCAGACCTTCCCGATTGCTGGACTGAATATCACCGGCAAGCTGGTGAATGTGAAGCGCGTATGTGCGGTTGAGGTGAACGGCCGGAGTGACATCGGTAAGCGCGACTGGCGCGCAGAACTTGTGGGCGTGACATTTTCTCCGGCTTAAAACAGTATCCGTCCATGCATTCACCCACCCTTTCAACTGTCGGTTGCCTGCTGATGTTGGGCGCTTCACTTCTCTCGTCGTCGGCCGCCGAGACTTCGGTCATCGCACCGGGGGCGACGCTGCAGAAACTCGCTGGCGAATACGCCTTCACCGAGGGGCCCGCCGTCGACAAGGACGGCAACATCTACTTCACCGATCAGCCCAACGACCGCATTGTAAAATGGAACGCCGCCGACGGCACCGTCGAGGACTGGCTCAAACCGGCGGGTCGCTCGAACGGAACCTACGTCGATCACGACGGTAATCTGATCGCCTGTGCGGACGGGAAGAACGAACTGTGGTCGATCTCCCCCGACAGGAAGGTCACGGTAATGTTGACCGATCTTGGCGGTAAATTGATGAATGGTCCGAATGACCTCTGGATTCGTCCGGACGGCGGTATGTATTTCACGGACCCGCTTTATGCCCGCGACTACTGGCAACGCAGCAAGGCGACGCAGATGGAAGGCGAGTACGTTTACTTTCTGGCCAAGGGCTCGAAAACTCCGGTCAAAGTCATCACGGATTTCAAGCAGCCGAACGGGATCGTCGGCACGCCGGACAGCAAGACGCTTTACGTCGCGGACATCGGTGGGAGAAAAACTTACAGTTACGACATTCACGCCGACGGTTCACTCACGAACAAGAAGCTCTTCTGCGACCTCGGTTCGGATGGCATGACGATCGACAAGGAGGGCAACGTATATCTTACCGGTCGCGGCGTCACGGTGTTCGACAAGACGGGCAAGCAGATCGAACACATCGACGTGCCGCAAGGTTGGACCGCCAACGTCGCTTTCGGTGGCAAGGATCGGAAGCTTCTGTTCATCACCGCCAGCAAGGGTATCTACGGAATGCAGATGAGCGTGGCGGGCGCGAACTGATCTGGCAGGCTGGCTTTGGGGCACAGCTATTAACTTAGTTGCTTTGAAGATCGATGCCGTAAAACAAGGGGTTTTTGACGCCTGTTTTCGTTTTGAGTTAGTTAATAGATGTGCCCTTTGAGATGAGCACCAAGACTGTGATTCGTCTGATTCAGGGCTCCGGCATACTGTTGCTCGTGCTGTTCCTTGTTGCGCGACAACCGGGCGAGCGTTCTGAAGTGATCGGTTTCACGTTGGTGGCGGTAGGAGTGTTGGGCATGGGCGCTTTGCTCTATGCGCTTTTTCGGAATTGCTCGTTCTGGGCACCGGCTGCAAGTCGATCAGTCCAAAGACCATTCCGCGAGACCGGTTCGACTACAGTTCCGCGCTGGCGGAATCGTGGAAGAACCAGATGTTGTTGAACATCGTGAAGGTGCGCTATCTGGACCTCCCGATCTTGCTCGATGTCGGGCAGGTGGTCAGCGGTTACACGATGGAAACCACCGGCAACCTCGGGGGGCTACTTTCCTCCTCGGGCGCGCTTTTGGGGAACCGCGCGACGATGGGGGCGGGAGTCCGTTACACGGATCGTCCAACCATCACCTACACGCCGCTTACCGGTGATCGTTTTCTGTCGGGGTTCCTCACGCCCATCAAGCCCGAGAAAATATTCTCGTTGATCCAGTCCGGTTATTCGGCTGACTTCATCCTCGAACTGGGCGTGGATTCATTCAACGGACTGCGCAACCAGCCGGTGCGCATCGGGTCCAAGCGGGTGGCGGATCCGGAGTTCTTCAGGCTGCTGACACTGCTGACGGATATTCAGGACGCCGGCGCGGTGGGAATGCCAACCGTTGAAAGCACCAACGCCAAGCCGCAGTAAGTGGTGTTTTTCCGCGATGACAAGGCGACCCCGGCGATCAAGGAGAGTATCGCTGAAGTGCACGAACTGCTCGGGCTGGCCAGGAACGAACAGGAGTTTCGCCTGCTGTCCTCGCCGTTGCCCGGCGGCCCCGGGGAGCTGTCTGTGGGAACCCGATCACTTTCGCAGATGCTTACGGCGATGGCTCTGGGAGTGGAGATTCCCGAATCCCACGCCGAACGCAATCTCACCCCGCTCCAGCCGTTGCTGGTGGACGGGGAGACCTCACTCCGCTGCTGCGAGTCGAAAGAGGAAAGGATCATCCGGACGATGTGTAAGCGAAGGTCCAATACGAGAGGGAGTGGTTCTGGATCGCGAACGACGACTGGCATTCGAAGCGGACGTTTTCCTCGATCCTGTTTCTGTTCACGCTCGCGGACTCAGGAGCTCAGGATAAGCTTCCGACCATCACGATCCCTGCGCAGTGAGGTGGGGTCGAGAGTGAGAAACGCCGAAGCGACAGGCTGGAAGCAGTTTCCTACTGCCTCGGGGTGACCAATCTATAGAATCGGTTTGGAGAACTGGCGGCGGACGGGTCGATGATGTTTTTCAATTCGGTCGCGTCGCTGGTGGAAAGGTCGGTCAGGCGGGTCCAGGCTGAGTTCTCAAAATCGTTCCGGTATTCGATCGTGTAACTTTTTCCGGGCGCTGCTTCAAAGGAGAGCAACGTTGTGCCGTCCACGGCGAGGTATTCATCCAGCTGCCGGACGTGCAGGTAACTGGTCGCGTCCAGCGGATCCGTGCCGGAGATGAATTCCTGGAGGCCGGTCATCTGATCGTCGTCATTGTCCGAGCTGTCGCTCAAGACGGTGAGGCTGTTGGTGAAACTTAGTTCCCAAACGTCCGGCAGCTGGTCGTCATCGGAATCGGTGCCGTCCAGCACGGTCAACGCGGCGACCTGGCTGACCGCGTCTGCGCCGATGCCATTTGTGACGGTGACACGGTAATTGCCCGCGTCGACCGGTTGCACATTGTTCAGCGCGAGCGTGCCGGAAGGAGTCGTTGTGAGGAAACTGCCATTGCGTTCCCACCGATAACCGAGCGACTGCGTGCCCGTGGCGACGACGGACAGCAGAACATTTTCTCCGCTGTAAACGGTCGGACCGTGCGGTTGTTGAACGATGCTTGGAGCAACGAGCACCTGCAGGCTCGCGACCGAACTGGTCCGGCTGCCGTAGTCGTGGGTCACGAGCACACTGTAGTTTCCAACGTGTTGCAAACCGGCGCTGGCGATGGCGAGCGAGGATCCCGTTGCGCCCGGAATCGGCCCGCCGTTGAACCACCATTGATAACTCAACGTTCCGAAACCTTCGGCGGAAACACTGAACATCACCGGAGCGCCGCCGTTCACCGTCCGGCTTTGCGGGTGGGCGAGGATGGTTGGCAATACGGTCAGCGAGAGCGCGGCTTCCCGTGAAAATACGGAACCAAAATTGTTAAAAACCAAAACGGAATAACGACCCTCCGCTCCCGGTTGCACGTCGGGCAGTTGCAGTGAAGCGCCCGTTTCGTCGGCGATCGGATCGTCGTTGTGCAGCCATTGGTAACGCAGCGGTGCGGAGCCGGTGGCGGAGGCGCTGAAGATCGCGTTGGCACCGCCGTTCACGCTGATGTCAGCCGGTTGGCCGGTGATGCTGGGAGTGGTTCCCGGCGCGAAGGCTAGTCCCGGTCCGGGGGCGGCGGAGGTCCAGTTGGCCGGATCGCTTCCGTGACTCAGAACGGCGAGCCGGTGCAATGACGCGCCGAATCCGTCGGCGGCGCGGGCGGGCCACGGCAGATTGTCCGCGTAAATCACTTCGTCCACGATGACCCACGAAAGGGAATCCCCGGGCGCGTCCGGCGCGTCCGGGGCCTGCGGCCGCTCTAGGGCGATCCGGTCGGAGCTGTTGCCGAGCTTGCCGGAGTACGGACCAAACATCCGTGGGGATGCCGGACCCAAATTGTACGCGTTTACAAACGCGTTGGATCGAACCGTGACGGCCGGGTTGAAATTCACGACCAGCACGCGCTCGCCCGCGAGCAGCAAGGTTCCGCCCGGGAATGTGAAACCGATGTCGCCGTTTAACCGCCAGCCGCCGTCAAGGCTTTCGAGCGCGATCGGTGACCCCGTCGGATTGTGGAGTTCAACAAACTCGTCGAGCGAATTGTCGCCGCCACCGGCCGCATCCGGCGGGTGAAACATGATTTCGGAAATGAGCGGTTGAACGGGTGCGACGGCGTTTGCCGAACTGCGGGTCGGATTGTCCAACGCGAACCAGCGTTCGGCACCGCCCGGTTCGCGCCCGAGCGACCAGCCGTTTTCCTGTCCTTTGAACGACACGGCATCGACCACGCGATCAGAGTTGTTGCCGGGCAGGTGCGAGAGGAAAATTTGTTCGCCAGCCTTATTTAATCCAAAGCCACTGGTGATCGGCGAATGGAAATCGTCCACCTCGTCGTAAGACCGAGTGCCTAACGGCAGAAATCCGTTGGCCGAAGAAGGGATATTCCACTTGGCAAGATTCGAAGGGTCATCACTCAAATACCAATTGCCGGAGAGAATAAGGGTGGCCGATTGCGTGTTCATCAATTCGATCCAGTCATTCGAATCATACTCCGGCTTGAGCGGATCGTTGTAGTCGGTATGCGCTGCAATCTCGTTAATTCGCAGCGATTGGCTCGCAGTTGGATCACTTTTCCCAGGCGATCCTCCGATGAACGCGCTCGCCCGCCAGTTGCCGGGATAATTGCCCGCGCCATTCGATTGTCGTAAAAGCACCTCGGCGGAATCCGCGAAGACCAACGAATGCCCGGCCCCATCCGCCGCGACCGGCCAGCCGCGTCCGTCGCCGTACGTGAACGACACAATGTCTGAACCGCCGACCGCCGTGCGTAGCGTCAGTGTTTCGCCATCGTTGGCCAGATTTCCCGCGAACGGTCCGATCAAAGGCACCGATCCGGACAGCCCGTAAGCCGTGCGAAACGCGGGGTGGTCGGCCGTCGGAATCACGACGAGGTAACTGTTCGCGGGAAGGATCGTGCCGGGCGGAAAAGTGAAGTCGATGCCCTGCGTGAACTTTACCCCCGCCAGATCGAGCGCGGTGGTGGTGCTGATGTTGTGCAGTTCCACGTATTCGAACTTGCCCGGCGCGGGATTGAACATCAATTCAGTCACGCGCAATGACTGCACGAGCTCACCGGCGCTGACCGGTTCGCCGACGACAAACTGCGCCGCCGCCGACCAATGACTTGCCCGGCCCTGATCGTCGATGAACCGGACGCGGGCCCGGTAGGTCCGGCCCACCCGCGTAATGCCGACCGGAATGTCGGTGATCGAATTGAAGGCGGCCAGCGGTCCGCTTTCCCAGTCCGCTTCAATTTCGTAGCGATGCGGTTTGCCGGGATCGTAGCCCGGACTGTTGGCGTCGGTGATTTCACCCAGCCGCCATTCCATCGCGGTGAACGATCCGGCACCGCTGAAACCCGATGATTGGAACTGCAGTTGATTGGCCGGAAAACCTGCCGGGCCGGAATAACTGATGTTGGGCGTCGCCGTGATCGACGGATCATTCGCAATCACATCGAGCGAGAACGTCGGATCGGTCGCGCGATAGGTCAGGTAGTTTTTCATCAACTGCACCATGCCGGCAAAGTCCTTGGTGGGCGTGCCCTGTTGATAGAAACGACCGTGCCCGGCCTTTCCCGTGTTGACGATCGAGCCGTCGACCATAATTGGGTTGTAGTCCCACTGAAAACGATCGGCATCGAGCAAGGTCGGCCCCGCGTTCGTGCCCTGGAGCAGCCGGGCATATTCGTCGAGCAACGCGAATCCCTGATCATCATTGAACAGCAGATCGCGAATCTCGCGAACGCGGTTGCGGAATTCGGTGCTCAGCTCGGGATGCAAGCCGGGGAAGGAAAAGTTGTCGAGCACACGGAGCTTGAACGGCTCGTTGCCGCCCTGCTGACCGCTGCGATACATGTTGTCACCCCACGTCAAATCAAGATCCCACGGCACGGTCTGCCAAAGTTGTGTCTCGGGATTTCGGTAGAAGAAGTAGTTTTTGCCGTCGGCGATGTCGTAATGGTGGATGCCTTGCACGACGGTTTGATAACCGTAGTAGGCGTTCAGGTTCAGGTTCGTTCGCCACCATGCGACGTCGCGGTTCAGATACTCGTCGCCGTTATATTGGGATTGGAAGAAGTTGAGATCCGATTTGTCGGTCGGTCCGAACGGGCCGGTGTTGTTCAGCGTGCCGGTGCCGGATTCCATTTTGTAGAGATTGCCGTCGGGCAGATCGTGTTCGTCGAGAAAACGGCCGTCCTCCTGTTCCAGGGCGAGATACACGCCCCAGAAATCGCCGCGATATTGATCGCCCACATCCACTACACCGGCTTCATCGATGATACGCAACTGAACGAACGCCGAGTGAGGACCGGGCACCCCGGCGAGGTTGAACAGCCGCATGCCGACCGATTCGAACATCCCGTGCTCACCGCGGTGCTGGTAGTCGCCCTGCTGGATCGACGCGCCGAGATTCACCTTGGTCCAGCCCGTTTTGATCTTGTTGCCCCAGTTGTCACGAAACTGAAAATCGTGCCCGCGATTCAGATCAAACTTCCACATGTTCTTGCCCATCGCGTAACGCCACACGCCGCCGCGCGGCCGGAACCGGATATGGTCGTAAACCTTGCCGTCGTAAGCGAGGGTGCCTTGCCACGGATAATCGGAGCCGCCGTATTTGCTGAACCAGGTGGCATCCTCAACCGTGCTGCGTTTGGTGATTAATTGATAAACCGGTAGACGATTCATCTCATTGCTGCTGATCGTGAGGGCGGCGGTTGTGCCGGGCTGAAGTGCCGCGGTGTGCGCGGGAGCACCGTCGTAAACGAAGTAGGCGAAGTTCGGTTGGGGATCATCTGCGTACGGAACAGAAAGCGTGCGGTTGCCTCCGTCGGTCGCGGTGATTCGATAACGGATCAACCGGCGATGCGTCTGGAGAGTGCCCGGCAATTCAACACTGAAAACGTTGTCTCCGTCGGTCGTGTCCGCGCCCGTGCCACCGTCGGTCATCGCGACGCTCACCCAGTTTGCCTGATAGGCGGCGTCGGCGAGTTCGATGTAATTTCCCGGATCAACCACCTGATAATTCAATGCCACCGCGCTCACGCCTTCGGGATCGGTGATCTTTGCCGTGATGCGAACTGGTTCGCCGGACTTTGGTTGGTTGGGTGAATGATCGACCTGCCGGATCTGCGGCGGGAGGTTCGCGGCAAAGACGTTGTTCCGTCGGCCCGGCGACGGACCGCCCGTGCCCGGCGTGTAATTCTCGATCACACTCAGGGCCATGCCAAAGACGATGTCGCTGCTGCCCGTGCCCGACTGGTGGACCTCGACCGCGATCACGTTCTCACCATCGATCAGGTTGCTGACGGGAATCGTGAACGGTCCCTCGATCGTTGCGTCGCCCACGGTGCGCGAGGCAAACGTTCCGTTGGTGATCGTGCCGTTGTTCATGCCGAGTCGGTGGATTTCCTGGCCGTTCAAATAGAACACGGCGCCGTCGTCAATCTGGGTGGTGAACTGGAGCGCGGCATCGGCGGGATCTCCGGAAAAGTTGAACCGGGTACGGAAATAGTAGGTGATCCGGCCGAGCGTCAACGGGGTGTTGCGCGGCGAGACGGAACCGGAGTCCTCCACGTAAAGCAGGGCCGGTCCTTGCGTCCACGCGCCGTCAGTGTAGGCGAGTTCCTTCCAAGCGGTGCCGAGATCCGTGCCGCTCTGCTCATACTTCCACAACTTGGTGATTGGAAAAATAGACACCGGTTGGCCTCCCGGTTCACTGAGCGAGGGATCGGACGCCCGCCAGTTGCCGGCGAGCTCGTTGTCGAAGCCCTGATTGACCAGTTCGATTGAAAGCCCGGGCGCGTCACCGACGGTCGGCCAGGGAAAGCCCATGCCGTAACTCACCCTGTCCACGGGCACACCGGCGGGGTTGCGCAATTCGATTGATTCGCCGTTGCCATCAAGCTTGCCCGTCCAGGGACCGGCGGCATTTACACCAAACTTGGCCAACAACGCACCGGGATCCTGACCGATCACCAAAAAGCCACCGGTTTGGACCGTCGGACCGTTTGTGAACGTGTGTTCAATCCCGCCGGCAAACGACCAGCCGGTGAGATCAACCGGCTCGGAGTTGGTATTGACCAGTTCGATGAACTCCACAGGTTCGGTTTTGACGTCCGGCGAGTGGTGGATCTCATTGATGACCAACTGGCCGTGGGCGGAAAAGAGCGGGACAAGGAGGAGTGCGGGAACGGCGTAAATCAACTTCATGATGGAACTCGGCACAAAGGACCACAATCGATGCCATACCGCAACCGTTGATCAAACGGCAGCCTTCGGAACCCGTCGCTTTTCAATAAAACTGCAACCTCGTCGGCGAAGACGGATTTTTGCGTCTTCAATTGTGTGGCGGATGGGGGATTCGCGCCGGTTTCGCCAGATTTTTTTCGTCAAGAAGAAGTCATTGTCGACAAGCGGTCTCAATTAGACGATTGTAATCTTTTGAGCGTTAGTAAGTGAATGAGAACAGGTAAAGAACTGATTTTGGCGACCAAGCCATACACGACCGACTCACCGGCAAGGAGCTGGTGGTGCATCCTCTCGACTGCGTTTTTGCTCGTGCTGGCCATGACCGGAACGCTCTGGAACATCCATCTCACCGGGAAAATCGTGTGCAGTGTGCTCACCGGGCTGCTCGTGCTACGGTTGTTCGTAATTTATCATGATCAGCAACATCGTGCGATCCTGCCGGACTCGCGCCTGGCTGAACATTTTATGCGTCTCTTCGGGATATTTACGCTCAGCCCGAGCAGTATCTGGCGGAGTTCCCACAATCATCATCATAATCACAATTCCAAGCTCCGAGGTTCGCACATCGGCTCGTTCCCGATCATGACCAGCGCCCAGTACCTGAAGTCATCGAAGGGCGAGCGTTTCAAATACCTGTTCATGCGGCACCCGTTGACGATCGGATTCGGCTACATTTTTGTGTTTGCCTGGGGCATGTGTCTGTACCCGCTGTTCGACAAGCCCAAGAAACACCTCGACTGTCTCTTAGCCTTCCTACTGCATGTGACAGTCGCGGTTGCGATCACCTGGTTCTTCGGTTGGGGCGCGTTGATCTTGGCGCAGATCATCCCCTGCCTGATTGCCTACGCGATGGGGTCCTATCTCTTTTACGCTCAGCATAATTTCCCGGGAGTGTCGTTCAGCGACAAGTCGGGGTGGACCTATGAGAAAGCTGCGCTTGAGTCTTCGAGCTTCCTCAAAACCGGCGCAATCATGGGCTGGTTCACCGCCAATATCGGGTACCATCATATCCATCATCTGAACGCCCGCATTCCGTTCTACCGGTTGCCGGAAGTGCTTGAGGCGATCCCTGAATTGAAGTCGCCCAAGACCACGTCGCTGCATCCAATGGACGTCTTCCGTTGTCTTCGGTTGAAGGTCTGGGACGTCGAAACCCAGAAGATGGTCGGCCTCCGATATCTGAGAATGAACTCGGTGATTCCGGCCTAGGGCGGGGCGATTCTTCCGCAGCACACTCGGGATGTCGGCATCGAAGTGACTCGGGATCCCTAAACTAGCAGTTTTCTTTTTCCATCATGCCCATCACAGCCTCTCAACTTGCGGAACAAATCCATGGTGAAATCGTCGGTGACGGCTCGGTCGAACTGACCGGCATCGCTTCAGCGGACGCCTCGGTGGCCGGTGATCTCACCTTCGCGGAGAAACAGAAGTATTTCATTGCGGCGGACAAAAGCGGTGCCTCCGCCATACTTGTTTCCGGTGAGTTCGCCTCCGCCTCCAAGACGTTGATTCGCGTTGCCGACGTGCGCGTGGCGATGGCGAAAGCGTTGCAGTTGTTCTTTCCGCAGGATGAATTTTCGCCGGGCATCCACCCGGGCGCAACCGTCTCCGCCTCGGCGCAGATTGATTCCAGTGCACACGTCGGGCCCAACTGCGTGATCGGCGACGGTGTGAAAATCGGTGCACGCTCGGTGCTTCAGGGCGGCAATAACATCGGCCGGGATTGTGTAATCAGCGACGACGTAAGCCTGTTTCCCAACGTGGTGATCTATCCGAAATGCCAGATCGGCAACCGCGTCAGCATCCACGCCAGCACGGTCATTGGGTCCGACGGATATGGCTACGTTTTTGACGCGGGCCGCCATCGCAAGGTGCTTCAGATCGGCAACGTGATCATTCACGACGATGTGGAGATCGGTTCCAATACTTCGATCGACCGCGGTGCGCTCGGTCCGACCATCATCGGGCAGGGGACCAAGATCGATAATCTTGTTCACATCGCGCACAACGTCGTAATCGGCGCGCATTGTTTGGTGATGGGGCAGGTCGGTTTTGCCGGCAGCACGGAGCTTGGAAACTACTGTGTGATCGCCTCGCAGTCCGGTCTCGCAGGCCACTTGAAACTCGGCGATCAGGCCACCGTCGGCGCAAAATCCGGAGTGATGCGCGACGTCGCTGCGGGTGAGACCGTGGTCGGCAGTCCCGCCGGGCCGGGGGCGCAGACCAAACGTCAATGGGTGGCGATCCAGCGATTGCCCGACCTGCTGGGGCGCGTGCGTGAATTGGAAAAGAAGGTTGAACAACTCACCGCCAAAACCGGTGAATAAATCGCCAGACCGTCGCCACCGTAGGAGGCTCTGACTGAATAGGATATCGGAGTGGGAACCAGCTGTTCAGCCAAATCGCTGAAACCTCCGCCACATCCTACGCGGGTGATTTTAAGAGGCTTGCACAATTCGGGTGGAGTTTGTGTTGCGATCCCGTTACCGTCCCCAGCGTTCAACACATGAGATCCTCGCGCACCCCCATTGGTAGATTGCTTTGCCTGCTGATTCCCGTCGTCGGCCTGAATGCGTTCAGCTTTGATTACGCCGGTCATCGGATGATCAACCAATTGGCGCTGGCCAGCCTGCCCGGAGAGTTCCCGGATTTCGTGCAGCAGGTTGATGCCGCCGAGCGCATTGCGTTTCTCGCTGGTGAGCCGGATCGATGGCGGAACACTTCGGACGCCACGCTGCAGCACCTCAATAAACCGGACCATTATCTGGACATCGAGTATCTGGAACCGCTCGGCTTCGACGTCAATGCGCTCCCGCCGTTTCGATACGAATTCGCAATGAAACTCGCCGAGGCGCGGAAGAAAAATGGGAACAAGTTCCCCACTGTGGACCCACGAAACAACCGGGATCATACGAACGAGCAGGTCGGGTTTCTGCCGTGGTCAATCGACGAATATTTTTCGAAGATCAAATCAGCCTTCTCGTATCTCAAAGCCTACGAAGAAAGCGGGACGCCGGACGAAATCAGCAACGCCCGGCAGAACGTCATTCAATACATGGGCGTGCTGGGTCATTTCGTCGGAGATGCCGCGCAGCCGCTGCACACCACCAAACATTTTAACGGCTGGCTGGGTGACAATCCAAATGGCTACACAACCAGCCGTGGTTTTCATTCGTGGATTGACGGCGGCTATATCAACAAGGTCAGACTGCAACTCGACGAGCTGGTTCTCCGCGTCCGCCCGGCGCAGTTGTTGAGAAGTCCCGCAGCCGCCGTCGCGGAGCCCGACGTGTTTTCCGAATCGATGAAATATGTTCTGGCCCAGCACGAACTGGTTGAGCCGCTCTACCGGCTCGACAAGGCCGGCAGGCTGACTCCCGGAAATCCGCAGGGGCGGGAGGGCCGAAAATTCTTCGAACAGCAATACCTGGTTGCCGCACAGATGTTGGGAAACCTCTGGTTCACCGCGTGGAAGGAAGCGCCGCCGGACAACTACCTGCGTTCGTATCTGGCCCGTCGGAAACTTCGAACCAGCAACAACGGAAGCTAGTATTTAGGACCGTCGGGCTCCGAAGGCCGGATGACGCTTGTGGTGCCGACAACAGTGACTCGAATGTAGCCTGGAAAGATTCTGAACAGAAAATGGATGGGAAATTTGTTCAAGTTTGCCCGCCTTCTGCCGGTGGTGTCAAAATGATGCCGTTCAGGAAATTCCCGGGCATATCTGATCGCCTCAGTCAGCTCGTTCCAGAACTGGTCGCCAAGCTGTTTGGAAATTGCTGAATAGAAAGAAAGAATCCCCCGGGTCTCGGTCGGAACCCTCGGATGATAGCGAACGGCTCTCACGGGCGCCCAACTTCGCGCAAAAAATCGGCGTGAGAGATCGGTGATACGTCACCCGAATCCATCTCCTGGTCCCGCCGGTCGGCTTCATCATCGTCGGCTCCGAAGGGAACATCGGAGAGCGAGGCCAGCAGGTGACAGGCAAGACCTGCCCGGTCCTCGGCTGAGAGGAGGTCTGCCTCCCGGCGGATCTGGATCAGAGATTGCAGAAATGGAGGATCGCAGAATCAGCGTGGGCGTCAATTTTTTAGCGAGCGTTGAGCGTCAGCGAACGGCCCGCTTGTCGTCGGTAATCGATAGGGGAGCGATGGTAAAAAATTCTTCGAACAGTAGTATCTTGTCGCGGCGCAGATGTTGGGCGACCTCTGGTTCACCGCGTGGAAAGAAGCTCCGACGGACAACTATTTTCGATCCCGTCTCGCCCGGCGAAAGCTGCAAACCGAGGACAACGGGAGCTAGTGTTTTTGGACCGCCGACTGCGTGTCGGGTGAGCTACTCCGGAGCCTCGTTCTTTGCCTTCGTGTCTCTTATTGTTCGGAATACGCCTTCGTGACTTGCTCTCGGGCGGCCTCGTAATTTCCAAGGATGGATTGCTTTTGTCTCTCGTCAACAAAACCACGTTTGTTCTCCTCTGCGACCGGAACCAGTCCCTCCCCTTGGCGTTCGCAAAATGAAACGGACAACATGAGCAGGAGCAAACCATCCAAAGGAACCGATCCCAAGAAACGACGGTTTCTGAGCGCCGAGAAAAAGTTTCAG
>Ga0209390_10004710_pt1:0-2500 | contig 20198 bp, 16 predicted proteins | sample BON01_FD_187212 | JGI IMG/M metagenome (GOLD analysis project Ga0209390, IMG submission 187212) | Freshwater microbial communities from Lake Bonney liftoff mats and glacier meltwater in Antarctica - BON-01 (SPAdes) (version 2) | ecosystem: Environmental > Aquatic > Freshwater > Ice >...
ATGTCGAAATCAGATTCTTTTATTGGATAATAGCGGGAACTCAAGATAAATACTCTCTTTAAATATGATATGTGATCATATTATAGCAATAACTGTATCTATGCAATTACTTTGTTAACACAGCCTAGGCATTCAGATGGTAGCTACACAATAGAAGACAGTATAGCAGATAGGAGCGGCGAAGATCATGTCGTTAATGTTGAGTCATTTGATTTTGGTGGTACTACTTATAGTTCTGAACAAATAGATTCATCTTATTTAGATAATGATGGTTATGTAGCTCCAGAAATCACCATGGATTCTACGCCGAGCAATGATTGGACTGTAGAAATTATGGAGGATAATAATTTCGAAAATGTAGAGCCTAGTAACTGGATGGATGATATAGATACAAATAGTTCTTTTGATGATTATTCTGAATATGATGACTCTAATGTAGAAACGACCGATAATAATGATTACTCAATGGATACAGACGGTTCAGGAAATGATATGACGTAAAAAATTCCTTAGCTTAGCCATTATCTGATAAGTTGCTATTTTATCTCAGATAACAAAGCTTGTTCGGCTTTCGATAAATTTTGATGTTTAGGTTTTACATCTTTTTGTTTTGTAGATGTTCTAGCCTGGTAACAAGGTGGTATTTCAAGAGAGTTATTACGTTGTACCTGGTATTCATCAGGTAACGTTTCAGTTAATCCTAGTGTTTTTTTAGTATTCTTGCTGCAAGCAGAAGTGATTATTAAAGCTGCGCCTAGTAATAGTATTTTTTTCATTATGTTTATTGTCCCTTTAGTTGATGTAATGTAATTGAGTTGCCTTCAGAGTCTAGGATTACAGCCATGCTACAAACATCTTTTGTAACTATCTTATCCAGGATGATTTGTACACCCTTTTCTTTTAAATCCTTGAGCGTACTATTTAAATTTTCTACTTCAAAAGCAATAGTTCCTCCAGAGTTTGCACTTGGAGTGACTGCTTTTGCAAGTGTAGTCAAAGCTAAACACCCACCTTCTGCTAGGTCATATTCCACCCAAATGCCATCAGGATGTTCGTATATATTACCGACCTCAAGCCGCAGTGTGTTTTCATAAAAATCTCTAGCTCTTACTATATCTATAACTGGATACATAGTAAATGCGATTTTTTTTATCATATATTATTTAATTTTCAAATAGTTTTTGATAAATTTAGGTATAGCGTGAATTTATTAGTTCATCAAGTTATTTTTGTATTATTTTTTACTATAAAATAGATAGTCATAGATAAAAAAGCAGGCGCCAATTGTGATGAAGCTATCTGCCATATTAAAGGCTGGAAAAGCTAAGTCTTGATAATGGAGATAAATAAAGTCAAAAACTGCTCCATGCCGCACCCTGTCAATGAGGTTACCTAAGGCACCGCCAATAATAAAAATTAGTCCTAATCGTGCTAAACAAGCTTGGGTATTTAATATTAAATAACATAAATAAGTAATAATTATACTATTTAATATTAAAAAAGCGATATTGCTATATTGGTAATATTCACGGAATAACCCGAAGCTAATACCATGGTTCCAGGCATAAACAAAATCTAATATAGGTAGTAATTCAAATATATAATTAGGTTGAGTTTTTAAATAGCTAATTAAAAAGCTCTTTGAGCCTTGATCAATAATAATTAATGATAGAACTGCAATAAAATAGTAAATCAGGTTTTTTTTGCTCATAAAAATCAGAATAATTTTACTTCAGTTATATCTTTAACAGCTACTTCAACACCTCTTCCAAGCTTATTGCCCAGAGTTTTTATTTGTTCTTTATATTTATTAAAGTTGGCAAGCTTAGGTCCTTTCAATTTGATGCCAGGTGTTGATTTAAACTGCATAGGATTGACTTGTTGACCATTAACTCGTACTTCATAATGTAAATGAGGACCAGTTACTCTACCACTTTTGCCGACAAAAGCGATGATATCACCTTGTTTAACACGAGAACCACGTTTAAGGTTACTAGCAAATTTAGATGCATGTGCGTAGGCAGTAGATAAATTTCCATTATGCTTAATTAGTAAAAAGCGCCCATATCCAGATTTCCAGCCAATAAATTCAATTTTGCCACTACCAGCTGCGTATATTGGTGTACCAATTGCAGCTGCAAAATCTACGCCTTTGTGCATTGCGCCATACCCCAGCACTGGGTGTTTTTTTCTATAGCCGAAATGACCTGAAATTCTCGCAACTTTTACCGGTGTGCGAAGTAGGTTACTTTTTATACTAGTACCATCATCCGAAAAGAATTGAGCGTTGGATGATTTGTTATCAGGAGAGTAACGATAAATATTATATTCATTACCTCTGGTTTTTAGAGAGGCATATAATATTTCTCCATGATGAGAAAACTCATTTTTGTCTGTAACAAATTTTTCAGTCAATACAGTAATTTTATCTCCAGATCGAATTTGTCGTTGAAAATCAATTTGGTGAGAGTAGGCATTTATAAGTTTGATAATACTATTT
>Ga0209390_10004710_pt1:7500-20198 | contig 20198 bp, 16 predicted proteins | sample BON01_FD_187212 | JGI IMG/M metagenome (GOLD analysis project Ga0209390, IMG submission 187212) | Freshwater microbial communities from Lake Bonney liftoff mats and glacier meltwater in Antarctica - BON-01 (SPAdes) (version 2) | ecosystem: Environmental > Aquatic > Freshwater > Ice >...
GTTATTGTTTCTGATGTTTTGCTAGGAGTAATAGATGCTGCTGTTAGTATTTTTCCAGCACTAGTTTTATCATAAGTAAGTGCTTCGAAAATCCTTTCTAGAGTTACGAAGCTGTCTTTATTGATTTTTGCTAGGGATAAAGCTTTTTCTAGCATTTTTAATGAATCAGTAGACATACTGATTTGTCCACCGCCTCCACTAATTTCTATGCGAGCTATTCTATCTAATGCATCCTTACATTCAGAACTGATAGTAGTAATATCAGCATTAATGCTATTAATTAGGTTGATAATTATATTATTTTCGTCTTGTAGTAAGGCAGATAAGAAATGCAGAGGTGTGATTTGTTGATGGTTATTTTTAGCAGCAATCATTTGCGTAGAGGCAATCAATGATTTTGATGCGGCTGTAAATTTTTCAATATTCATATGATTCTCCAATCTTATATAATTAGTCTATACTATTTATATAAGCGGTATTATCCGAATATCAATATTGGGTATTATAAACTTTTGCTAATTTCATCAAAGCGTTTAAGGTTAGAGAGGGTTTTCTCTAATGTATCCATGCGTAGCATGCAAGGTCCATCACTTGGAGCGTTATCAGGATCTTGGTGTACTTCCATGAATATTCCAGCCACGCCAGCTGCAATCGCGCAGCGTGCAAGTAACTCGACATATTGTCTTTGACCACCGCTAGAAGCACCTATGCCACCTGGTTGCTGTACTGAATGTGTAGCATCAAAAAATACAGGAGCGCCAGTTTCAGCCATGATAGATAGACCGCGCATATCAGATATTAGAGTATTATAGCCAAAAGAAGTTCCACGGTCAGTTAGGATGATCCCCTTGGCTTTGAACATAGTTAGTTTTTCATAGACATTTTTCATATCCCAAGGAGCAAGAAATTGTCCTTTTTTTACTTTAATTACTTTTCCAGTTTCTGCAGCACTTCTAAGCAAATCAGTTTGCCTGCATAAAAATGCTGGAATTTGTAATACATCTACTACTTCACCAACTGGTTTGCAATGTTGCTCTGTATGTACATCAGTTAGAATAGGGCAGCCAATTTTAGCTTTAACTTTGGCTAAAATTTCTAAGCCTTTATCTAATCCGGCCCCACGCTCAGCGCTTGCAGAAGTTCTATTGGCTTTATCAAATGATGATTTATAGATAAATGGGATGTTTAATTTATCAGTAATTTTTTTAATATTTTCAGCGATGAATAACGCATGATCTAGAGTTTCAATTTGGCAAGGGCCAGCTACTAAAGCGAAAGGTAATTTATTGCTAATTGATAGATTTCCAACTTGTACCTTATCCATCGTTTATATCTCCAAAATTATTTTGCCATTGGTAATGTTTCTTTCTCTACAGAAGATTCAACGCCATTTTGCTCAAAATCCTTCTCCATTTTACTCGTCAAATTGCTACGAGGCTGCGAAGATAAATTAGCTAAAACAAGAGCATTGCAAAAGAAAATTATAGCTAACACTATAGTTGTTCTAGTAAGAAAGTTTGCAGCTGATCTGCCGCTTACTAGGCCCATATTACCGCCACCACCACCTATGCCACTTAGGCCATCGGTACTAGTTTTTTGTAGTAAAATAACGATAACTAATAATATTGCGATTATTAAATGGATAAAAAGCAGAGTGTTTATCATGCTAACAGTATGTTTTTTAGTTTAAAATTAAGTTTAGTTCATCGTCATTTAATGAAGCGGACCCTAAAATGATTCCATTATTACCAGCTATAGCTAGAATTTCTTTATAATTCTTTGAACTAACGGATCCACCATACACTAGCTGCGCATTCTTTGCAACAATACTTATATCGTCATTGGATTTTATGAATTCAAATATTTCTGTAATTTCCTCGATAGTTGGAACTAGCCCAGAGCCTATAGCCCAAAAGGGTTCATATGCTATAATAGGAGAATGTATATTTTCTGGAATAGATTGGTTAATCTGCTCAGCAATAAATTCTTTATAATTATTATTTTTTCTGGCTTCCAGGGTTTCACCTACGCAGATAATAGGAGTAATTTGAGCTTCTATACAGTTTAAAACTTTTTGTTTTATAAAATTACTATGTTCACCGATAGCATTTCTTCTTTCGCTATGGCCGATTATTGCATAATTAACATTACAGCTTTTAATCATTTCTGCAGAATATTCTCCGGTATATGCACCAAAGCCGCTAAATGCACTCAGGTCTTGTGCACAAAAATTAATGTTTTTAAAATTCTGTGTCAAATGCGCTAGATATGGCGCTGGTGGTGCAAGCAAAAGTTGAGCAGAATAATTTCTACTATCAAGCTGCTTAGCTTTAGTGTATGCTTCCTCTAGAGTTAGATTCATTTTCCAGTTAGCAATAATGATTGGTTTCATATAAGAAATCTCTTGCGGTAATTATATTACCTCATTATTTTAGGAACATCTACGTATAAGTAAATAGAAAAAAACACTATGTTGACAAAAATCAGAAAAGGCACAGACAATATTTTAGTAAAGATTATCCTAGGTCTTGTAGCGTTTAGCTTTGTAGGGATCGGCGGAGCTTCTTTTATTGGTGGCAACAGCAGAGGCAATATAGTATTGTTCGATAAAACGAATTCTATCTCAATGGAAGATTTTCAAGTAGCAAAAGCTAGAGAAGTAGAAGCGTTGCAGCGCCAAAATGGTATTAATCTAACAGATGAAAATATAGCAGAGCTTGGCTTGGATAATTCTGTACTTAGAAGATTAATCAATGAATCTATGGTCAACTATTTAGCTGGCTATTATGAATTTGATACGAGTGAAGAGCTAGTTATTAAATTTATAAAAAAATCTCCGTTTTTTAAAAATGAAAATGGTGAATTTGATTTAAGTATATTTAAAAACGCATTTCATAATTCACAAAATAGAGAAGACGAATATTTAAAATCAATTAAAAAACATTTGATGACCACAGCCTTGCTAGATGTTTTTATGGATTCTTTTAATCCTCCTAAAGCAATGACTGAGAATATGGTAAGTTATATGGCTGAAACCAGAGTCGTTGATTTATTATCTATAGATTTGGATTATAAGCCAAGAGGTTATAAACCAGAATCATTGCAACCAGAACAATTGGAAGATTTTTATCAAAATAATCAAGAGTTGTTTGTGTTACCGGAACTGCGAAGTTTCGAGTACATAAAAGCTGATCGTGAGTTTCTTGCAAAGAAACTTAAACTATCGGAAGCAGAGCTGAAACAATTCTTTGAAGATAATAAGGATGAGTTCGCAGAAAAAAATTATGCTAGTGCCAAAAAACAAGTAAGAGAAGCTTTGACCAGTGAAAGGTTAGAAGAATTAACAAACGAGCTGGCAAAGAATTTTGAAGAAGATGTTTCAAGTGGTCTGACATTACAAGAAATTGCACAAAAATATGAGCTTAAAGTGTCTTCTGTAAAAGATATATCATTAGCGGGCATGAATACAAGTTCTGTAGCAGAAAATATAGAATTAGCTGACAGCGTTTTTGAAATGATCGAAGGAGAAGTTTCGTACCCTATTGAAGTTGCAGATAAAAACGAGATATTACTGATAAATTTGAAGACAATAATACAATCAAGGCAGCAATCATTTGCTGAAGTTGAGAGTGATGTTAAAAGCATATTAGAAAAGAGAATGCTTGCCATCTTTAATGTAAAAAAACTCGAAGAGGCCAATAAAAACCACGACCCTAAAAAAGTTAATAGAGCTAATTTGCAGGCGCAGGGGATTAATATCCTGGTGAATCAATCATTCACTAGATCTGAATTGCCGTTACAGGAAAAATTACCAGTTGATCTGTTAAAGTCAATTTTTATTATAGAGAAAGATAAATCCACGCATCTAGTTGGCGATACCAAGAAGGCTTACGTCGCTTATCTAAAGACTGTTAATAATAGCAAGGCGAAAATGGACTCAATAAGAAAAGACTCTGGAGATCATTTTTCTAATATTATTAAAGAAGGCTTGTTTCAGGAGATGATTACGCATTTAACAAGAAAAAATGATATGAAGATTATTCAAGATCCTGCTACTTAAAGTAATTTATCTTGTTTTGTTTTAATGTTTTATTTAAATAGATAGGATAATACTTATCTTATATTTAGAATTTTCTTTACTTTAAGACGTATTAATAATATTTTTTAATAGAATTATGATGCATTAAATAGTGTTTTATTTTGTTGGTAGTTAAGCTAGCAAAAATTGTGCACTATTTTCATTAGAAAAATTGATGATAAGTATAAAAAAACTATTATTGTGGTTGTTATGTGTATTTTGTATGCAAACAGCTCATGCTGCCGCACCTATACAAATAGAAGTAAAGGTTTTTGGTAAAGATGTGATTTTTGTTTTTTACAGAGATACAAACCAAATAATTGATTTAAATTTTAGCAAACAATCTGTTGTAGCAGATGTCAATATACCTATAGAATTTAAATTATTAAACCCAGAAAAATTTAATAAATATGCTACTAGTTTACGATCTGCATCTAATAAGCAAAGGATTGTTTTTCAAGTAAGTCAGGAGCTTGAATATCAGTCAGTTATTCACGGTGAAAAGTTAGAAGCAATTAAGTTTAGAGCGGGACACAAACAAGAAGAGGAAGATTTATCTAAAATAGGATCTGCAAATAACGACCCTGGAGCAATTAGTTATAGACAACAAGCAGACGAGCATATTCTATCTTTTAAGATGGGGAATGATCATAGTAAAGTTGCTGCATTTTTTAGAGATAAATATATTTGGATAGTTTTTGACCAGAAAAAAATGTTTTCATTTAAAGAAGGCGGAATCTTTAGCAGATTTGAAGTAGTGCCAAGTGAAACTGGTACTGTTATGAGAATGCGGGTTAATCCTGAATTTACTCAAGCAAAATCAGAAAAAACAAATTCTGGCTGGGATATTAAAGTTTCAGAATTAGAAGATAAAAATTGGCAAGCACAAAATGTAGTGTCGCCTGAGCCGCTTGTTTCAGAAGAGGGGTTTTTAATTCGTGGAAATTTTGCTAATAATGAAGTTATTTCGTTTGAAGACCCAGATCTTGGTGACGTGATTTCAGTCGTCCCGGTGGTCACGGGTGGTATTAGAGTTGCTACCCAAATGGATTCTGTGGAGTTTAGTTTGCTGAAATCTATACAGGGTATTGCTGTTGTTTTATACAGTGATGATGTAATGGTAGAAAAGGGAGAAGAAGCGCTCAAGGTAGTATCAGATACAGCATTGCCAGAAGAAGTGTTAGTTGAATCAAATGTTTTGCTAACAAATATTGAAGAATATATTAAGCTACCCACGATATTACCGTATTTAGATAAAAATTTAGATATATTTGACTTCAATGAGCGTAAAAGTTTGCTTATTAGCGAGGCTTCTGCTGCCAAAGATAAATTTGTAGCGTTTGAGAAGAACTTGAAGCTTGCTAAATTTTTCTTCATGCATGGCTGGTACCAAGAATCATTAGACTCATTATTAATAGCTAAAAAATATGCTTACAAAGAATTTCAAGATAGCCTGCAGGCTAGATTCTTAGCAGCGGTTAACAATACAATGATTGGTAATCTTGGTGCTGCAAAAGAAGAATATGATGATTTACTAGAATATAACGATATAAAGCGTATAGCAGAGATCAATTTGTGGAATAATTACAATGAGTTTTCAATTGGTTCTGTACCAGATAGCATAGGTTTTATTGATAATTTATCTAAAACAATTAGCTTATATTCCGATGATAAATATTGGCCGTTAGCCTTTGCTGAAACTGAATTAGCGTTGTTGGCGAATGACTTAAAATCGGTAGAACGTATATTCCGTGAAGTTCGTACTCCACCGGAAGGTTATTATGCTAATAGCTTAAAATTTTACCGTGCCAGTTATTATAAGAAAAAAAATCAGCTAAATCTTGCTAAGCAATATTACAGAGATTTAACGTATCAAGATTTAGATATGTTTAATAAAGTCAGAGCAGAATTTGAGTTGGTCAAAATTAGAGTCGCTGAAGAGGAAATAAGTATTTCCGAGGCAATTGAAGCTCTAGAAGGGGTGCGTTACAGCTGGAGAGGAGATCAGCTCGAATATGAAATATTAATGCAGCTAGCAAATTATTATCGTGAGAATAAAGATATAATGAGCGCGTTAAGAGCCTATCAATATATACAGCTGGCCTTTAATAATAAAGTAAGTAATTTCTATATTACATCTGAAATGGCTCGTATTTTTAACGATGTATTTTTGCCGGGTGGTTTAGGAGAAGAAATGGATGACTTTACAGTCGTAGCATTATTCTATGAGTTCAAGGAATTAAACCCCATTGGCGAACAAGGCGATGATGTGATTCTAACTATTGCACAACGTTTAGTGCGTTTAGATTTGTTAGAAAATGCTTCGGATTTGTTGCGTCATCAAATTAATTACCGCCTTAAAGGTGAGAAACGAGTGGTTAATGCGGATAATCTAGCAATTATTCTGATGATGGACAAGAAACCACATGAAGCAATATTTATTCTTGATGATACTGATAAAGATAATTTTAACTTTAACGAGCACCAATATAGAGTGCGTTTACGGTCGAAAGCTTTGATTCAGATGGAAAAATATCAAGAAGCTCTGAATTATATTAAAGATGACATGTCAGAAGATGCAGAAATCATCAGAAGAGAGGCTATCTTCCAAGCTAAAAATTGGAAAAAATATGCTGATTTGGTTGGTTCGTCGTTTGAGGATACTATATCTCAGGTTGGAAGTGACCAGGCCGCTGCACAAGATATATTACGTTTAGCAATTTCTTATTATATGCTTGGTATGCACGATCAATTAGTTGTTATTTCAAATGGTATTGGGGATAATAATTTTGTGCTCAAAAATACCGTTGATTTATTAAGTACGAGCTCAGGTGCTATTGATTATAAAAACTTAGATAAGAGTCTGGATATTGATCAGATGCAGACGTTGCTGAATAAATATAAAAATCAATTTCTTGGTAGTAAGGAAAAATAATGATTGGATTATTTGGTAGATTAAAAACAGCTTTAAGTAAAACATCTAGTAAAATCAGTAGTGGTATTGAACATTTATTTATCAAAAAAAAACTAGATGATGCTACTTTAGAAGAACTTGAGGATTTACTGTTATTTGCTGATGTGGGTACAAAAGTGTCAGGAGAGATTATATCCTCGCTACGCAAGCATAAATTTGGTAAAGAAGTTACGGCAGAAGAAATCAAACAAGATTTATGTCAATTGATTGAGCAAATCCTTGCTACGCAAAATCATGAATTTAAAATAATTCCCAACATTCTAAACGTTATCCTTGTGTGCGGAGTTAATGGCAACGGCAAAACTACCACTATAGGCAAAATGGCAGCTTCATATGTTGCTGATGGTAAAAAAGTAGCGATTGCCGCCTGTGATACTTTTCGCGCTGCTGCTGTTGATCAAATTGAAAAATGGGCTGATAGAGCAGGAGCTATATTATTTCAGGGGGCGGACAAAGCTGACCCTGCAAGCGTAGCTCATAAAGCTATCCTAGAATCTATACAAAATGGTGTGGATGTTTTGTTTATTGATACAGCAGGGCGTTTACATAATCATAAAAATTTGATGGAAGAGCTAGCAAAAATCATCAGGGTGATAAAAAAAGTGGACGAGTCTGCTCCACATCATTGTTTGCTAGTGATTGATGGTACAACGGGTCAGAATGCTTCTATGCAGGTTGAGCAGTTCAAGGCTATTGCTGATATTTCAGGCTTAGTAATTACAAAGCTAGACGGAACAGCAAAGGCTGGAGCTGTAGTAGGAATTATACAAAAATACGATCTACCAGTTCATTTTATTGGAATCGGTGAAGCAGTTGATGATCTTAAACCATTTTCTGTAAGCAGCTTTGCCCGCGCTTTAGTTGGGCTTGAAGGAGATAAATGATAGTAAATATATTATCGCTAATAAGATTGTTATGAAATAAGGACTGCTATTATAAGATAAGTTTCTAGAGTAAATAATTATCTTTAGAGACATATGATGGCGTAATCGATGTTGTAAACATTAACTAGATTTGCAAGAATTGACAATTCTGCTTAGTGTAAGTGTCCAGTTAACTTGATAAAATTTCTCTTGTAATAAGCAGTGGTTTGAAGATATTAGTTGCTCTATTTTTGTCGTTAGCTACATTTGCTAGTATGTTATCTTTTTTAATATTATATTTTGATAAACTATGTTTTTTAAAATCATTCTTGTTATAGTTATTATATTTTCTATTTTACTAATTCTTAGTGGTTCAATCCCTTCTTTGTCTATGCTAAGTCCAATAAGTAATGTTATATTATCTACATTCAAAGTAATATTTTCTATACTAAGGGGAGTTTGGCCTATAGTGCTTATAGCTTTATGTGGATACTATTTAGTAAAGTCTCGCAAATAGTTTTATACTCTAAAAAGTTTATTACTTCAGGTTGTGTAAAGGTCAGAAATATTATTATAAATCTATTTGGGAAACAAATATTCAAGCATCCATTATTAGCTATTTAAGTCCGTTTATTCAGTGATGGATTCTCGGCTGCTAACTGGCTATATAGTTTGTAAACAGCTAAAGTTTGTTTTTCTACAGTTGTCAGTCGTTTCTGCGAAGTCTTTTGAATAAGATCCTTTTCGCAAGCATAACGTATATGATGTTTATCATTGGTAATTCCATGTTCTGCTCTGACTCTAGCGTCAGTATGAGCAAATATATAGTTAACCGCTCTAGTAAAACGTTGAAGGCGTTCCCCTTTCCCATGTGTAGGCGTAGCTGTACGTGCTTTTGTTAAGCTAGGAGGGGTGGCAGGCATGAGTGTTCGTCTTGCGTGCTTGGATTTTTTTCTAATAATCGTAGAAGCTGTAGGCTTGGTTCTTTCTTGGCTTAGAGATGCTGATGTCGTAGATCTCAACCGTGGTATAGCGCTAGGTTTTGGTTGTGTTTTAAGCAGCGACTCAACAATATGTTGAGTAGTAGCGGCCGTAATAGTTTTTTGACTTTGAGGCGCAGAAGATCTAGCTCTTAACCGTGGTATAGCACTAGGTCTTGGTTGTTTTTTAAGCAGCGACTTGACGGCTGGTTGAGAGGTAGTGGCCATAACAGTTTCTTGACTTAGAGTAAGTAAACTGGAAACAGATTGTGCTTCACTAGGTTCAATAGGCTGTGTGCCGATAGGTAGAGTAGGTGCGTGTAAACGATTTATTTTCATATTGCGATCATAAATAGCAAATGTTTCTAGAGAAGAAATTAGATTTCTTTTCAAGGGTAATGCTGTATGAGATGTTGTAAACGGTGTACTTTGTTGTAAATTATGTGTAGGCGTTTTAGAAATAGACGGTAGTGTATCCATCAGCTCAACTTCCTGATTGGTAGCAGTAGGCGGAGTATATGCGTATAAACGACTTATCTCTATATTATTATTATGGGTAGTAAAGGTCTCTAGCGAAGAAGTTAACTTTTTCTGTAAAGGTAATGCTGTATGACCTGTTATAACTAATGGTGTGTTTTGTTGCACATTATGTATAGGAGTTTCTGCATCAACTTCCGTTGCATTGAATACTGTCTGGGCAACGTTGTTTTGCTTTGCTAGCTGTATTATAAGAGCACCAGAAAGTTTTAAATATTGAAAAGATAAAGCATTAATTTTTTTGTTTGAGTATTTAATGGTAATATTATCTTTGATATTACCAGCACCAGTAATTTGAATTAACTTATCCTTACCTTTGCCAATATGATTATTATTAAATAACGTAGCAAAAATTTTATTTGTATCTGATATAGTGACTATCTTAGAACAAGAAGTAAGGACTATTTTTTCTTTGCCTTTAACATTCTCTACTATTTTTGCCTTTATTCTAGTTAAATAGGTCTTTTTATTTATATTGTTAGCTGTTTCTTTAAGCGTTGAAGAAACATGTATTTTTATTGTATTTAGTAATATATAGCCTTCTTTAAATATACTATCTCGCTTAGAAAAACTAGGAGGCAGATTTTTTGTTACCGGCGATGTACTAGAGTCTATATGCATATATACAATAATAATTAATATTAATTAGGCATTGTAACACATACCACTCTTTTTGTAAAGCTTCATTTCTTGTTTGTGATACAAATTCTTACTAAGCTAGCAATGAGTTGTATTACACTTCATTCATGTTACCTTTGGATATTGACAAATATATTAAAAGAATGGTCAGAATACATCTCTGATGTACATCATCTACAAATAAACAGGGGTATTGAGTTACCTACATATAAGATTTGTAGAGAACTTAACCTGAATATTTCATGAGAGCCCTTAATGAGCATAAAAAAATGTGGCGAATTAAGCGCTTTCAATTATAAGATGCAAACTATTGTAGAAATGGCTATTCTGGTTTTAAAAACCATAAATTTAGACATAACTTCCCCTTACCCCATTCTTTTCTAAATGCTTTCACCAATAATGCTAATATTGCCCAACTATGCTTTGCTCCATCTTGATCAGAAGGCCTTTGATAGCTTGCCAATAGTTGCTTATCACAAAATACATGAAGCGGTAAAAAGCAATAATTATGGTAGTAACCATGATAGAATTTTCTCTCTTGATTGCCATGTAAAATCGTATCTGTTGCATCAAAATCAAGAATCAATTCTTTTGGTGGTAATTTATAAGAGTCGATAAATTGCTGAATAAATATTTTATGCATATCAAATAATAGCTCTTTAGGCATAGAGTTCTCAAACCTGCATAAGGTTGGGCTGCTTGCCAATGATTTATCAGAATTAACCGACGTTTGAATTGCAATATCATTGCGAAGAGTATCGTGATCATTTAGATCTTCATAACCAGCTGCAAGACCAAACACCCTTTGACGTAGCATTGTTAACATATCGTGTACAACACTGGATTGGCGGCGATTATCCGGTAGAATATTTGCAACTTGTTTTGTTAAACTAAGCTTGTTGTCTATTTCTCGTAAAAGCAGTATTCCTCCATCACTGCTTATATTACCACCACTGAAATTTGCCGCTACTTCACGACCAGAACTGCGTCTAAATGACAGAAATTCTGATTTACTTTTTGCCATTCGATATATGCCTTGTATACCTTGATTATACAGGAGTTTGCAACTTAAAGCAGCTGGTTTGATGAAATATTCGGGTTAAAAAGTATCTTTAATAATACCGACTTTGTTAACACAGCCTAAGAATAAAAACACTCAGTAAAGTCAGTATCATAATCCTGTTTTACAATTCTCATTATGGCGCTATTTTAACGGTGCAGGGCAAAAAACATGTAATTAAATTATAGGTGTAGCAATTGTATTGTTACTTTTTTATTAAAAAAACATTTAATCCCTTTAGTAACTTTAATAACAGCAAAACTATTTACTTGCCCAAAAATGATTAATATTTGCATTCTAAATAAAATTTTTATTAAAAAAATTTTAAAAAATACGTGTATTTTGCAAAAGAAATTTAAATCATCGCGTTTATATGGCCTATAAATTATCTATGAAAAGGATTATTTTTTTTAATTAATTTAAAAGAATTATTTAATTTAAACTTGTAATTGCTTGACAGCAATCAATTTAATGATTATTAAGATAAATATATAGTAAGTTTAAAATCTTTTAGCTATTAAATAACTAAATTGCCAAATATAACTACAGATATATGAGAAAGATATTAATTAGTTTTGTTCGCGACAAAATACAACCCCATTCGCAACGAATCAATGCGTCAAAGGAAAAGCTTGCTCAGATAACTTCTGCCTTTGCTGACAATCTTGATCAGACTGCATTATTATTAAAGGAAACTAGGTCTGAACTAGAAGAATTAGATACAAAAATTAGCGCTCTACGAGCCAAAATCTTGGCATGTGATGATGAGGCTGCGTCCTCAGTTCCAGCAATTCGGCAGCCAATTGATGATGCTGATGAAATGCTCTCTGAAAAAGCAATTTTACAAAAGGAACTAGCAAGTTGCATTGAGCTACACCTGATTACTGCAGGCCATACAAAATATTATGAAGAACAACTATCCTTTCCTCAGAAAATAATAGATCTAAAAGATGAAATAGACGCTGCTCAGGACGCTTTAGCCGGAGAAGCAGGCGAGTTAAATAAATTATTATTTGAAGGCGAAAAAAAACGTTTGTTTTCTCTTGGACTAACAAATTAGGTCTTTTTGAACCAAGTGATGATCTCGCTATAATGCACTATTTAGCGCATTATAACATAATGCATCTTGTATTACCGTCAATGCTAGATAATGCTTCAATAATTGTTGAAAGAGAGCTTGGAAGAAGAGAAGATGCAGATACTGCAAAAGGATTAATTCTTGAAAGCTTAAGTAAATTAGACAAATCTGGACTCCCGCCTATTCAGCAAGCTTTAACGAATAACTCTCTTGAGTCCTTTGACTATATATTGAAATTACCAGGATGTAAAAAAGGTTTTTTTGAAGTTGCTAAGGATGGTACAAATATTTTTCATCTAGCTATTTTAAAAGGAGTTTTCGAAAATTTAATTCCCTATATAGGAGGTGGATTAAACCAATTAACCCAAGTTGGTACAAAACAAAATTAAAAGGCAGGCAGCACAAGGGCCACAAGGGATTTAAAGTATCCCATCGGGCACTACAAATTTAGTTAATTTTTAGTAAGATATAATAGTTGGTTTGAGAATA
>Ga0209390_10004712_pt1 | contig 20194 bp, 19 predicted proteins | sample BON01_FD_187212 | JGI IMG/M metagenome (GOLD analysis project Ga0209390, IMG submission 187212) | Freshwater microbial communities from Lake Bonney liftoff mats and glacier meltwater in Antarctica - BON-01 (SPAdes) (version 2) | ecosystem: Environmental > Aquatic > Freshwater > Ice > Glacier...
AGTCTTTCATAATCGGCAACGTAGACACTCCAAAATTGGCTACATTTCCCCCGTCGAGTTCGAAGTCAACCTGCAACAACAACCCGCCTAAAGTCAACAAGAAACAGGTAACAAAACTCGGGGCAGGTCATGATGTCAACCAAACCGGGGGCACTCCCTAGCGTTGGACGACTACTCTGAGAATTTTCACAACACCAGCAGCCGCCACTCATCACTGGTTAAGCCCAACCTAATCCCATACGAAAAAATCAATTTAAGCTCACTGCAACTAATGTGATCCCGGCCAACAAACGGGGGTCACATCTACCCGAACATCCTGAAGGGGGTCCTACCAAACCTAAGAGCGCAGACAGTTAACCAACTAAAATTTGTTCGGGATGAAACGCTGCAATGCACTTCCGCTAGGGATGTAACCGCACTTTTCATAAAAGTCGGAATTGTGGCTCTGACAATGAAGTGACACTTTGTAGCAGCCGTGGTCCAAGGCTAGTGTGTAGAGGGTCTCAAGTAGAACCTTGCCGATTCCGCGCCTTCGGTAATCTTGAGCTACCACAATGTCCTCTATGTGTCCCAATTTTCCTCCCCTAATCTTTGTCTCAATGAGTATAGAACCGTACCCAATAACGTGACTGCCTTCTTCAGCGATAAACGAAAAGTTATTCTCCTGAGAAGTAAAACCTTGCCAGATATCGTCGAAGGAATCTCTCGGCGGAAAGAAACTTGAGATATTTTGAAGTAGTACGATGACGCTCTCCAAGTCGTTTCGTTCAACTAGTCTTACTGTCGTTGAGATTGACATCTAGGCTCCCTATTTGAACTATCTGTGCCTTTCAGTGGGTCAGCATGACCGGCATTTTGGGTGGTTTAGACTCAAATGTAGCGTGTTCGAAATAGTCCAAGTGTGCAAGCGCCATGGTAAACAATGCCCCAGTCCCTCTGGAAGCCTTGAACCCAATCTGAAAGTAGACCAAAACCGGCAAACTAACGGCTTGCACGACAATTGTCTGCCCTATGAGGTGAACCTCAAACTCCATTGGGGCGATTCCTGGGTCAGTAGACGTTTACGATCAAGAGCGAGCCCAGTAGAGTTTCGTCAAGGGACTGATTGGGTAGAGATCAAATAATTGACCGAATTGGCGAGAACCAAGGCGACGGGAGTTGGAGTGAACACAGGTGTTAAAAGATATACAAACGCTCAAGGGATCCTGCTCGCAATCGTCATCAAAGCAACGTACGAAGCTGACGGTATTGAATTTTTTACTGAACCTGATTCGTCTCAGCAATTGGGGTATATGAAAAGACCCATTGGGTATGAGGTTGTTCCACATAAACATAATCAAGTTGAGCGTACGGTCCAGTTAACTCAGGAAGTACTCTTCATAAAATCTGGCTCTTGCCAATTAAATCTCTACAACGATCAAGATCAACTTGATATCGGTATAATTCTAGATGCTGGCGACGTTGTCCTTTTGGCTGAGGGCGGCCACGGTCTAGTTATGCTGAAAGAATCGGAAATCATTGAAGTGAAACAAGGACCGTTTTCTGGGGAGAAGGATAAGACCAGATTCAACCCCGCGGATAAATCTTGATTCCTGTAAATCGCCCCTTGATTGAGCCTGAAGATGTGGCGACAGTCACTAAAGTCCTCAATGCTGGTTGGGTGTCAGGTGAAGGACCAGTTGTTGAGCAAATGGAAAGTTCAATGGCTAAGTTGATCGGCGTTAACCATTGTGTTGCTGTTTCATCGGGAACCGCGGCAATTGATGTTGTCATGAGCGCGCTTGATATCTGCGAGGGCGACCAGGTAATTGCGCCGGCAACAACGATTATTTCTACCGTGTCCGAAGCCGCAAAACGAGGAGCACAGCTACAGATTGTGGATGTTGATCCTGATACCTGGTGCATGTCGGTAGCGCAAACACTCGAAGCAGTAAACACAAAAACCAAAGTTATCGTCCCCGTTCACCTATTTGGCTTAGCTGTGGATCTGGATCCCATAATTGCGAGGGCCAAAGAACATGATGTTTTTGTTCTCGAAGATGCTGCCGAAGCTTTGGGTCTTGACTACAAGGGTGAGCCGTGTGGATCGTCGGGTGATGCCGGCGTATTTAGTTTTTATGCGAACAAAATTGTTACAGGAGGTGAGGGAGGCGCAATCGCTACGAATTCGAGCCAGTGGTCTTCACGTTTCAGGTCTTTCCGAAATCTCTGCTTTGATCCGAATGAAAGATTCGTCCACCATGAATTAGGCACCAATGCTCGTATGCCCAGCATGACAGCTGCACTCGTAACATCACAACTCCAGCGATTGCCCGAGCTAGTCAAGAAAAAACGCGCAATCGGAAACCGTTACCTTGAAGGGCTAGCCGGGCACCCATGGCTGCAATTACCACTAAGAGAAACGTCAACATCACAGAACGTTTTTTGGGTCTTCGGTTTTAAACTGCTAGCAGACGCACCTTGCGATGCCCCAACACTTGCGAAAAGTCTAAAAGATCACGGAATTGACACCCGCCGCTTCTTCTTCCCACTTCACCTGCAACCTGCCCTAATCAAACTCGGTGTGGTCGACGACAGATCCAGGCCAGTCTCTGAAGGTCTTTGGCAAAATGGCCTTTACCTACCATCGGGTTTAGGAAATAGCTGGGATGAAATAGACCAATCGATCGAAGCTTTATGGAAGGTTGCCAAGTGAGTAATTTTGGCTCAGATTATGCAGCTGTCTACGACGCTATGTACGAGGACAAGGACTACCGGAGTGAATGTAATCAGCTGAGCTGGGGATTTCAAGAATTTGGCACGATTCCTATCAATTCAGTGTTGGATCTTGGTTGTGGCACTGGGAAACACAGCTGGGAGTTAGCCAACAGAGGATTTCAAGTCACCGGAGTTGATCGATCAGCAGACATGCTTACGGTTGCAAAAAATCAACTTCTCGGCGTGTGGGAAAATAACCAACCCGCGTTCGAGCAAGGAGACGCCACAGATTTTGACTTGAAGGAAGAATTTGATGCGGTCGTAATGATGTTCGCGGTGATTTCTTATCTGAGCACGAATGACTCTTTAATAGCAGGCTTAAAGAATATTTCCCGGCACCTCAAACCGGGTGGCCTATTTCTCGCTGATTTTTGGTACGGGCCTGGCGTATTAATGGACAACCCAACGCAAAGATCACATACACGTACTATCGGTGAAACCACGGTAGAAAGACGCGTCACCCCCAAGCTAAATCTCGCCCAGAACACCTGTCTCTTGAACTACGAAGTTATTACCGTCGATGTAAACGGAGAAACCCACGTATCGGCCGAGGACCATGTAATGAGGTATCTCTTTGGACCTGAACTTGATCTAGCTTTATCCATTTCAGGATTGGAACTTTTGCACCTCGGTCAAAGTATGAATTGGGATTTGAAATTAGAGGATGCAGACTGGACTGGGTCCCTCGTGGCTCGACGAGTCTAGGAGTCAAGTCAGTGTTCAGAGTGGGAGTAGTCGCGATGGAAGCCACCGGCTCAAACGGTGGTTCCTTTACGTTTCAACATGAAATTGTTAGGACACTATTTGAACAAGCGACTGTACCTGGGATCGAATGGGTGGTGATCACACCACGTGACGGAGTAGTCAATCAGTTGCGTCTAGCCTCCCAATCAGTCCAATCTGTGGAGATTTCCCTACGCCCTCGAGACCACAAATTCGGACTAGCCCAAAACTGGTTTAGTTCACACCTCAAGTCGCTTGTCTCAGGATCTCCATTCAAAGATAAAGCGCAGCGACGTTCTGAATTCTTTGAGAAGAAATTACGTTTCTTGCATCTAGCCATGCTTTGGTTTCTCAGTCCTCATCCTTACACTCAGGAATTACCCTACGCCCTAACTGTCTGGGATATTCAACATCGACTTCAGCCTTGGTTTCCAGAGGTCAGCAACAACGGAGTTTGGATGCAACGTGAATTATTAACGATTTCTCACCTACAAAGAGCAACGCTGCTCATCACTGGCAACAATGTAGGGGCGATGCAGATTTCATCCGCTTACTCAATATCCCTGGATCGAATTTTGGTGAACTCGCTCCCGGTACCTTCAGATGCAGTCGAGTACAGACATAATCAAAATGCATCCGAGACCATTCGCTCTTGGCGGGACGGAATCGGACAATTCATTCTCTATCCGGCCCAATTTTGGGCTCACAAGAATCACAAGGTTTTGCTAGATGCGATAGCCCAACTGGCCGCTAGTTCAGAGAAGGTGCCCAAGCTGGTATTTACCGGGAGCAACAAAGGCAACTTGGAATACATCCAGGATCTCACGCACCAGCTGAAAATAGACGGGTATGTAATCAACCTTGGCTTTGTAGATCGAACTGACTTGCTCTACCTGTACTCGGAAGCGAGTGCCTTAGTTTTTCCCAGCATGTTTGGACCGGATAACATCCCACCCCTTGAAGCCATGGCAATCGGATGTCCAGTCCTTGTTGCTAGTGACCTGGGAATCAGGGAGCAACTGGGTTCAGCAGCGATGCATCTATCCCCTACGGATCCACTCGAATGGGCTGATGCCATAACGTCCTTGTGTCAAGATTTTGGCCTTCGCAAAACCATGATCACGCAAGGTAAAATCAAAGTGAAAGATTGCACGACAGAGGGCTATATCAATACAGTTCAAGCCCGATTCTTGTCGTTTAAGAAGGTACGACAGACTTGGTCCTGAAGCTGAACACCGGACAGACTTTACAATTCTTAGGCAGCAATAGCGATGTTGTCGCACTTGCTGTGAACGCTACTGGGAGAACTCCATTAATCGTTACGCGGGTTTCGGCGAGACATCGCTTGCCGAAGCTTCTTTGCTCTAGGGCACTTCTCAAGGATAGCGGAACGTCTAACCCAAGCATGATAAGCAACATAGCTGATAAGTAATATCGGGTTTTTGAGTTCTCTAGTGGCTTTCAAATAGACGCGAAAAGCTTCACCGTGGGAGCCTGCGAGTAAAAATAGAGTGACGACTTCGGTGTAGTGAAATGCTAGACGTTTTGTCCCTGCCAGTTCTCGAACATCCCCACTGTAGTCGTCAAAAAATATCTCCCATCCACGTGCCCGCATGAAATAGTCGCTCGTTACTTGATTATCAGCAGTGCCAACTATGTAATGGTTCTTAGGGACGAAATTAAAGGAATATTTCCTTGAGAGTTCCATACAAATTCTGTCATCTTGACACATATCTCGAATTTGCGGCATTTCTGGCAACGGGCAAATCGACTTGAAAGCTTCTGATTTAGCCATAATCATGCCAAGCCCTGTCAATCGACCTGCGACTAGCACTCTAGTGAACGAGTGCGATTCCAGGGAAGGGGGAGAATCCTGAATTCCCTGCAGCGAGTACACAAACCCCCATTCAGGGGAATCAAACTTACCCAGCATTGTCTGTAAAAAATAGGGTCCATATGTATCATCTGAGTCCAGAAACGCAATGTAATCACCTTGCGCAACTAATTGACCTGTATTCAATGCAGCATTTTGCCCGCCGTTTACCTTGCGACGCGTTTTTATTATGCGATGATCTTGGATACTGCAAATCATTTGCCAACTGTTATCCGTTGATGCGTCATCAACGACCACAATCTCCAAATTTCTATATGTCTGATTTAAGGCTGACTCAATAGCTGTCACGACTGTGGCCTCTCGATTCCAGCACGTCAGCAGTACTGTCACTAAAGGCCCATCGCAAGATGAGCGGGGACTTTCTTCTGATATCTGTGGCAACTTTCCTCGCTCCTGCTGTATCACCGACGCATCATTTCCATTCCAACCCAGTATTCAATGGGTTTGCACCATTTCTAGGAATTACTTTGCCAACTTAGGCTACCGTTTTGTCCGTAAATCGGTGCCTTTCATTTGGAATGATAGGACGCCATTAGTACTGGCCTGCAAGGGGTCATGAAACTCGGTTGCGCGATTACGTTCAGGAACGCCTCTCTGGTGAGTTCGTTGCTGAAGATGGGACGGTAGTTCTTGGACCACCTTCTCTGCCATTTACGGGGATCAATAAACACTTTCACAAAGATCGTGCGTGTCTCCGGGTTTGGTGCCCGGAGCAGATCGCTAACAGATTCAGAGTCGATCTCCCTGATGACGAGTCCATGAGGATCCGTGATGAGGCTCATTATCAGTCTCTCTATATTTAGGGGAGGGGCGATCTTAAACCTAAACTGGTCTGGTGCTTGAGATCTGGACGTGCGTTACGCCAACTTTAAAAACGCACTCGTAGCACCACATGGGCACATGTCACCGAGGAAACGTTGATTAGTCAACACCCACCCGAAGTCATAGATAAAATTGTGCCTGGTCATCGGTGGATTCAACTGGTCCTCGCAACACTTCGTGATTGTGGAGGTGTGTGATGGTTCGTCGTCAACAGTTAGCGGATCGTGGGATTCGACCGAAGATGAAATCGCCAGGTGCGCGACCTTTGCAGCGTGAAACGCAGCGGTTGTTTTGGATTGAAGTTGGCAAGGGTGTGATTCCTGCTGCGGCGGCTCTTAGTCTTGGCGTGTCGCAACCTAAAGGGCAACGGTGGTTCAGAAATGCTGGTGGTATGCCACCATTTTCTCTGGAACCTTTGACACGTCGTTACTTGTCTTTTACTGAGCGTGAAGAGATCGCTTTATTAAACGTTCATGGGCTAGGAGTCAGGGGAATTGCGCGGGCTATGGGGCGAGATCAATCAACAATTTCGCGCGAGCTGCGTCGCAATGCAGCGACTCGTGGTTACACGCCGCAGTATCGCTCCTCTGTTGCTCAATGGAAAGCGGAGTTGGCCGCGAAGCGTCCTAAGGTCGCGAAACTTGTTGCTAATCCACGCTTACGTGACTGCGTGCAGGAACGTTTATCGGGTGGGATCGTTACTGAGGATGGTATGGCTGTTCTTGGGCCACCTGCTCCACGATTTACGGGGATCAATAAACCCTTTCGTAAGGATCGTGCGTGGGTGCGAGCGTGGAGCCCGGAGCAGATCGCTAACAGAATCACAATTGACTTCCCCGATGATGAGTCCATGAGGATTAGTCATGAAGCTATTTACCAGTCTCTTTACATTCAGGGACGAGGCGCTCTCAAGCGTGAACTCGTCTGGTGCCCGCGATCTGGACGTGCGTTGCGTCAACCACGTGAACGCACTCTTAGCACCACATGGGCGCATGTCACAGCAGAAACGTTAATTACTCAACGCCCATCCGAAGTTAAAGATAGAGCTGTTCCTGGGCATTGGGAATCTCAATGCTGTTGTCAAGCCATTGTGGGTGTGGGTTCTTGGTAGGTGGCGTGGTCGCGCAGTAGGGCCCAGATCACGTTGATGCGTCGCCTGGCTAGTGCGATGAGTGCTTGTTTATGGGTTTTCCCTTCACCACGTTTACGGTCGTAAATGGTGCGGGAAGCGGTACTGCTTTTCAAGCTAGACAACGCGGCAAGGTAGCAGGTGCGCAGCAGCCTGCGGTTGTAGCGTTTGGGTCTGTGAAGGTTCCCACTGATCCGCCCAGAATCACGAGGTGCCGGCGCGAGCCCTGCCACGCTAGCGAGCCGGTCGCAGTTGCCGAACGCGCTCATGTCACCTCCGGTGTTGGCAATGAAATCTGCAGCAAGGATCGGTCCGAACCCGGGAACACTGAGCAGCGTTTCAGCGTGCTCGTGACGCATGAGCATGCCAGTGATTTCCCGTTCAAGAACAGCCAGCTCGGCATCAATGCGAATCAGGTTCACGGCCAGGGATCTGGCACGTGTCTGCCCATAGGATTGCCCAGGAGTGGTCGAGTGTTGCGTCTTGGCGGCGTTGATCGCGCGCTGGACAACTACTGCACTGTTACGTGCTCCTCGGGCATGTAACCATTTCGCTAGGCGCGCCTCACCCAGATCTCGTAGTGCTGTGGGTGATTAGTATCCCTGCAGCAAGATCAATACAGCTTTCGATTTCGAATAGTCAAAAGCGCTTTCCAGCGCTGGAAAATACTCCAAGACCACGGCCCGGAGCCGGTTAATGGTGCGCACCCGGTCATGGACCAGATCGGTACGGTGGGAGGCCATCATGCGCAGGTCATGGCTGAGTTGCCCGCTGGTGAGGATCGGGTTCAGGTCACGGCGCATACGCGCTTGATCAGCGATGATCGCCGCATCTTTCGCATCCGTTTTCGCATCCCCCGGTACGTTGCTGCTGCATGATGAATGATGCGGCCCGGAATATAGAACACGAGCTGATCATGATTGGCAAGTAACGTGAGCACCAAAGCGGCGCCACCCGAATTCAAATCGATGGCCCACGTCACGTGCCCACCATCGGCGATTTCGCATACCTCTGCGATCAAACTAAGGAGTGTGTCTTCATCATTTGTCACCCTTTGTGACAGTAACTGTGTCCCGTCCCCATCGATCACGACGCAGTGATGCTCGCGTTTCGCCGCATCGATCCCAGCCCAAATATCCACCATAACTTCCCCTCTCTCGGTGATGTTGTGGTGGATTCTGATGCCAAGGCGATAACCACGCTGTCACGTCCTTACACAGCGATCACGTCGCAATTCTCAATGAGTAGTCGAGTTATCAGGCGGGTGACGGGTGGCCATTCCCAGTGAGCCGTTAATGCGGCAAGGCGATCTCAGCCATACCCATCACCACGGGTGAACACGACACCACAACAGCCATGAACTCACCCTGACTAAAGAGTAAGGACGGTGACCTCATCATCGGCAAAGCAGGTGCAAGCGCAGTGGTCACTCTCGTCGAGCGCACCACCTGATTCGTGCGACTGCTCCGCCTGCCCAATGACCACGGTGCGGAGTCCGTGGGAGAGGCCACGCGCCAAATGATCACTGCTCTGCCCACCTAGTTGTTGCAAAGCATCACCTCGGACCAAGGAAGTGAAATAGCAGTGCACTAGAACTTCACTACCATCGCTGGGATTCCGATCTACTTCTGCGATCCTCACTCGCCGTGGCAACGCGGATCGAGTGAAAACACCAACGGGTTACTTCGCCAATATCTGCCCAACGGCACCGACCTAGCGAAGCACTCGGCCGAGGATCTAGCCGCCATTCAACGCATCCTCCACGGACGACCTCGAAAGTCCCTCGACTATAGGAAGTCCGGAGAAACTCGCCCAGCTCGTTGCGATGTCTATTGAATTCGCCAACTAAGTCAACGAAACCAGATGATTCCACGCTAAAATAGGATAGTTATAACTACGAACTAACAACATCCGTAATCTAGTAACTAGTAGCGGGTCAAAAGGAAAAGAATTGAAAATGCATGCAGATAGAGTGTTGATGCCGCTTTCGCAATCTATTAAAGACCATGCCACATACAAAAATGGGCATTTCGTCGATCATGTGATCACAGATGACGGCAAGGGATATCCCCGAATTCTGATGGAGAGCGGCGTGATTGAGGAGCTGATTCGCAAGGAACTCCTACTGGATTCGCACATGCTAGACGATCCAAGCTATGGATCTGGTCGAGTAACATTCCGGCAACAACTAGTGAAAATTTCTTACCCACCCGAGTGGACCAGCGCATTGCAGGCTAGAACTGCACTAGTAGTTTTGGAAGTGCAGAGCATTCTTAACAGGCGGGGTTTTGGCCTAATCGACTGTCATCCATTTAATTTTGTTATACACGAAGGAAAGCCAAAACTCGTGGACATTGGGAGCATTAAGAATAAGACACACCACAAGGATCTAATGTTTCCGGAATTGGAATTCATCCAGACATACATGATTCCCTTAGCTCTGCGCAGAAATGGAAAGGCATATTTAGCGCTTATGATCTCTGGGCTTGAACGACACGAAATGCTTCCGATATCTGAAGTTTCATGGTATGCACCTTGGCCGCTTAAAAGTCTTTCTTTTGTGCCGAAGACAATGGGCAAGCGAGTTTTGTTGCAAGTTATCGCCCCTCACCTCAAGGTGAATCCGAATGCGCTCGGGGATGACAGGCGGCTAGTGAAATTCCGCAACGTAGCAAATCTACTTCTCGCGTGGCCCACTGGTCGGAGAATTCGGAGGTACCGCAGAAGACTGAATAAGTACTTGGGCAAACAACACCGCAAGAATGTGGGTTATTGGACAAAATATGAAGCGACGATCATGGAAGATGAGAGTCGACTCCACCATGTTTCTGAGATGATTTCGTCTTTAGATCCATGCTCGGTTTTGGACATTGGTGGTAATTCGGGCTACCTGGGAGAACGTGTAAATTCGTTGAGTAGAAAGACTGTGGATTACACAGTTGCGGACCTAGACGAAGGTGCCTTAGAGCGCGGCGAAGCAAACGAGAATAGGTCCCGATTAAGGTTTCTCGTTCTTGACTTCTACAACCCGTGGCTTTCGTATAATACTGCTCCTATCGCGAAAAGAATAAACTCGGATGTGGTAGTGATGCTTGCTTTGAGCCATCATCTAAGCCTGACTCAAGGTATGAGCTTTGAATGCATTTGGAGCAGAGTAGCGGAATTTACTACGCAGTTCGCAATCATTGAGTTCATGCCCCTTGGTCTTTGGATCCCTGGTCAGGAACCTAGGACCCCTGATTGGTATAGTCTAAGGAATTTCGTCGCGGCTATGGAGCCCCAATTTGAGTTGGTCAGCACTACCAAAATAGAGGAAAACCGAATTGTAGTTCTAGCAAAAAAATTGGACATTGGATAGTTCTTGTCGGCGCGCGCGTCACTCAACACGAATTCCACTTAGCATGAACTAGCCTTTCACTAACGCGGAAATTCAGCAGCAAAATATGGATCCTACTCTGCGATAGGTCAACCTTTCAATCAAAATCGGAGTGGATTTTTATTCCACATATTAGACTGCCCATTATGAATAAATCTGTATTAATCGCGGTTTCGCCTCCTTTCGTTAAGAAAGCGATTGACTACAGGATAAGAATGACGAGACGACTCAAACTGAAGTTGCTTCCCTATTCGTGGCTACCTCCGGTGCTTCAATTTAAGCGTGATGGGTGGAACGATCGGATATATAATTCCGTCCCTCCAGTTGATCCCGCTAGCGTTGTCATATTTGGAGGTTATCTCGGAGAAACAACAGCGGCCTGGCTAGCTCGGTTGCCGGGAGCTAAAATTGAAGTTTTCGAGCCAGTGCAGACGTACGCGTCGTCCATTGAATCTAGGTTTACTGGTGAGAAAGTCCAGGTGCATCCCTATGGCGTTGCCGAGCGTCGTGAAGCCCGAAATTTTTACGCTTTAGGGGATGCGACATACGCCGAGGGCCTACCACGAAATGGTCTACGTGTAAGAGCTGAATCTTCGGTTTCTGTGAATTTCATCTCGATTTCGGAATTGGTGGATTTATTGCCAAGGAATATTGATGTACTAGAAGTGAATATCGAGGGGGGAGAGTACGAACTCCTAAAACTATTGAGTAACGCTGGAATTCTTGGTGGCACCATAAATATGTTTATACAGTTCCATGCTGTAGGAATTGATACGGCTGATAGGATTGCAATTGTACGAGACGAACTTACCAAGACCCATGAATTGGTCTGGAAATATGAACTCGTGTGGGAGTTTTGGAGGCTCCGGAACGCAACAGTAGAAAAAAGTATTTGACTAAGGCAGAACCACTTCCAGTGGGTTCGGGTGATGTAACACCTGGAAAGTGATCGATGTTTATGAGAGTTATGGCAGGCTGATCTGGAGGAGTATCACTGTTCCATGTCGAGCTTTGACCAGTTTTCGGGACGAGATGGTTCGGCGAATGCTTGCTGGTGAATCAGCATCACAACCCTCATCCCGGTTTGGGATGCTGATGCAAACGTTGCACGGGTAGAAACATCAAGTACGAGTTGACACTGGGCTTGCCGAAGGTATCGACTCGATAGAGAGCACGGCCTGGCGCGCTATATGTAACCGAAGCACGGCTCTTGAGCGTGAATTACAACTCTTTAAAGATGCCCTCTGAGATTTATGATTCCTTGGCGGCGGTAGACCCAAAAGGCGACAAGCCGTTGCGGTAGAACTCGTAACGCGCGGCCATTCAGGTCGCAGAGCCACCCGCGCTGCCGATGTCGGTCGATCCTTATTCATTCGTCTTAATCGGTCATCACCGCCTACAGATCAAGCAATTCGAAGACTGATTCCCACTGACGCTGTTGGCAAAGTCCATGCTGACTCGCGCGTTACTTACAAGCATTACAGAGTCGATAAAACGCTACGCTACGGATTGAGTTTTGGGTGGCCGTGGATCAAGAACCCATCGCCTCAATTATGCAAGAACGGTGCCTGCATGGGCTCCCTAATCGTCGCACCGGCAGGCGTAACTTGATTCCAGTATGCCCGAGGTCCGTGATCTGGTATATCGCGACTTCATCGCCACTCGACCCAATCAGCGTCGGGCGACCGATATCACCGAACACACGACGAAAGAACGTCAAGTTTTTTACTGCGTTGTTTTTGATGCGTTTGCACGTAAAGCAATAGGTAAGGCAATCAGTCGCACATGCACTCGCATACGTTTCCCTTAAATTTTCGGAAGAAATCATGCTCGAGAGATTCTAGATCCATCGGAAGCGTCGGTGTTGCATACAATAATTCCCTGGCCGAATGTACAATCGGATTATTCAAAACCGGAGCGGTCAGCAAGGGAAACCCTTTCCACGCTGGCCCGCTTAAAAACATTGACGACATCGAATGCGCCACCATGGGTTGGGTCGACTGGTACAACAATTACCGGCTGCTCTCAGCCCTTGACTTCGTTCCACTGATTGAATTCGAACTCAGCAACTACGCTACCAACCTGACATCCCGACCGGAGATGTCACACACATGAAGACGGGAGAAAAGTCCACACGATTAAAGGCCCACTTCTAGTTTTGCCCATTCTGTCGGCATCCACTGATTTCCCGGCAAGCTTGAAGTACAGTCCAACCCTGCTCCATCAACTTGGCACTACGGCGACGAGCCAATGACTTGGGACGCCGACCCGGTCCCTTGGGAATTGACGAGTACACCATGCGACCTCCAACAACAACCCCCTTGCGACGACCGTTTAAAACCACTTGTCGAAAATGGTCTACTTTTAGATTGCCGTCGACATCTCTGAAGACTACGTTATCCCTGTGGTGAACTTGAATATAACGCCCCCATGGTTGACAATTGTTTCCGTTCACAAAGACGATTCTAACGGACTTTCTCGAACTTTGGCATCCGTACGCATTCAAGACCTGATCGGTGTAGAGCATACAATCATCGATTCAAGTCGTAACCCGGTGACGGAAAGTGACTTAGATCGAATAGCTCCGAAGCTTCATAAAGTCGACCTTGAATGGAGTGAACCTCGCGGAGTTTATGCAGCAATGAATTTGGGTATTCAAGGAGCTCGAGGCAAGTACACTCTCTTTCTCAATGCCGGTGATGTGTTCCATTCAGGATCGGTTGTTAGTAGCTTGCGCCAGAGTGTCTACTTATTTGATCCTTTGTGGCTCTATGGGAGAGTTAATCTAGTCGACGCCAGCGGTGAACACCGACCTCAGAAATCATTCAATTACAGCCGCGAATATGCGAGGAAGTTTAGATCCGGTCGTTTTCCTCAGCAGCCTGGAATGCTCGTTAGAACTGATCTACTACGAGATTTGGGTGGATTTAATGAGATATATAGGATCGCAAGTGACTATGAGTTTATGCTTCGACTTTCTCAAGTAGCTGAACCTATGCGCGTGGAATTTGTCATCACAGATTTTAAGACGGGTGGTCTTTCCACCACGAATTGGCGTAAATCACTGATGGAAGCGTGTAGAGCGCGAGAGACCGTATACGAGTTAGGTCCAGCCGGGAGAATCGCTGAGCGTTTCCGATCAATTCGTGTCTACGTAAGGGCATTTGGTTACCGCCTATTTCGATAGGATTCAACACCGTTGACGGCAATTTCGCTGTGACGAGCTCTTGAAGGCACCTTCTGGAAATGGTCCACGTACAGGTGATCGTTACCAGCTGCAAGGGGTCCTGCCAATCCCTTCCTCGGATAACAAAATTTCGATCGAGGAACTGCGCCCGACTCCTTTCGAACAGACCCCTTCAAGAAGCAGTTCCAAAGGACAAGCAAAGATGAATGCTTAGTAAAAATTCCTTGACGAAGAGAGCTTTACAACCCAAGCAATTGCGCTTGCCTGTCAAATTGTGGTGCGGCTGCTCTCACTTCACTAAAACTTCCTTGAGCCTTTGCTCGTCCACCTTCAAGGTAGACAACGAGGTCGCAGTGCCTGATTGTTGCTAGACGATGGGCGATGGTGACGGTAGTTACGGTGCCTTTAAGTTCTCGCAATGTTTGGGATATGGCCATTTCGGTCTCTGCGTCAAGGGCGCTCGTGGCTTCATCAAGGACTAAGAGTTTGGGTCGGGTGTAAAGGGCTCGGGCAATGCCTAGGCGTTGGCGTTGGCCACCGCTGAGCTTGATCCCATTTTCACCAATCACAGTGTCGAGTCCTTCACGGAAGTTTCGCAGGAACTCGCCCAGGTGGGCCCTGTCCAAGGCGTCCCAAACCCAAGCGTCATCAATAATCTCTACGGGTAGGCCAAGCGCTACATTCTCTCGGACTGAACCATTTGCCATGGCAACATCTTGAGGAACGTAGGCAACAGCTCCGGGCCAAGTTGCAAGGGCCACTGCTGGAGACATTCCACCAATCAGCGCTTCACCAGAGTCGGGAATCAGGACTCCGAGAATCAGATCGGCAAGGGTGGACTTGCCAGCACCTGTTGGCCCCACGAGAGCAAGGGATGCGCCAGCCGGGAGCGACAGAGAGACCGCTGCTAGTGCTGGGGTGCTAGCACCGAAGTAGGAAAGATCAACATCTGAGATCTCAATGGATGCATCAAACCCCTGATATCCCTTTTGGATGTGGGCTTGAATGGTCACGGGGTCAATCGATCCGAATGATTCAGCAATGATTGACGCCAGTTGTTCTGGATCAAGTTCCCCGGCGAGCTCGTATGTTGGTGCGGCTTGACCAGCCGCAGTTCGAATTGTTATCGCCGCGGTTTGTAGTCGCAAGACTGAAGGAACGATACGAGAACCAGCTGCAAGGAAGACCGCAATAATGGCGACAGCAGCGGTGAGATCCCGAGTCAGGAGTTGAGATGCGGCCAGAAGGCCTGCGCCGCAGACCAAAGCGATTTCTAACACGTACTTTGGGATCACCCCGACAAACTGCATGTCACTTTGATTGACAGCCCCTTGCCAACGAAGACTCTGGAAGCGCTGGATATAGAGGCCTCTGCGTTGTGACACGACAGCTTCACGATAGGTGCGTAGGGCCTCCTGAACAGTCGCAACGCTTTGGACCTCGATAATTCCGGCACGCTTACCAAGTCGACCTGCCTTACCCGAGAGGACTCTCTGCAGGGTAAAACTAATTATTAAAAAGAAAACTATGGTGAACAAAGTCACCATAGGACTAAAAGCCATCATTCCAGTTGCAAGCACAAGTAGGAGAGTTATTTCACTCAAGGCAATCGTTCCTTGACCCAAAATAATGAGAGTCGCGGCGTTCACTCCCGTCGTCAGTGTGTATACCGTCTCTTGACTCGAACGTTGTTGAACCTGCAGAAGCGGCCTTGAAAGAAGCCCCGCTGCTAAACGACCCGAAACCATGGCTTGCCTGTTGGCCAGGAATCGCAGGATTCGCCGGGTGAGAAACATATTTAAGGCGCTCTTCGTGATCAACAAAATTCCAGCCACAACACCGAGTGTTAGTGCAACCGTTGTCGGATCCCCTTGCTCAAGGCCAAGTGCTTCGAGAGCGTTCTGAACGATCGCGGGTTGCGGTACCGAACTCATGACGGAGAGTGACAGGGCTGTGACCAGCCCGATCAACAGAATACCTATGAGGTCAAGAAAGGCCGTTGACATCTGGGCAACTGTTATCAGTGCGAGGAGACGCCGGTCGCGCTGAATCAGAAGGTTGAGGCTGGCCCTGATGGCTTGACGGACCGTCATCGATCAATTCCCTTCACGTTAGACAGCGTACTAAGGATCTCCGTCTGCCGGAGAAAGGTGCCGCCGGTACCCAAGGCCGGTCTAAGCCTAGCTTGAGCCTTCAGTGGTTTAGGACCCGCAACGCAATACTTCCGCGTGCCGTACAGCGTCAGTTCTGGGTCTGCAGCACCTCGGAAGATCCTGTGTGGGCAGGTCGTCGGGGTTCATCGATAATTCTCCTACTTGGGAGGCAATCGATCTTTTGCAGTTCACTTCATTTTTTTCAAGGTGCCGTGGGATGGGATCTGCAACGTGGTTGGGGAGCATGAAATTCAATCTGTTACCTGGGTTCTTGCAGCTAAAAGCCCCGGTGCTCGGTTAGTCGCCAAAGCTCGTCCCGTCCCGTTTACTCGCCCCGGAGGGACAGGTAGAGAACCCGGGTAACGTCGTGGTGGCAGTCGCCGTGTCTAACGGCGTCCCATGTCAGTTTTTATTTCTTTGTAAGCAACCGATTTTGATTACAACTTGTGCTCTCGAGCAACCACGGCGAACTCAAGACTTGCTGAGCAAACACTCTTTGCAAGTCCCATACCTTCCTGCCGCATCTCGTTATATTCCGTGGCCGAAGGGAAGGCGCTGAACTCGCGAACCGTGTAAACGAATGGCTGGTCTTTGGCAGGGTGTTGGTTGTTTTCGTTTGATGCCGCACTTTCCATGCTGAGCCAAAATGTGAGTTGATTGGCTCCGCCTAGTAGTTCCTTAAAGGCTTGATTGACAACGTGATTATCAAAAAAATGATTTTCGTATTGCGATACAAAGCTATAGAGCGTTTCGACACTGTCTTCAATCCAAATCTTGGCCGTGAAATTGGTTGTGAAGTACCTGCATAAATCTCCGTTCGGCTCCCAAATTGACATTACCGCTTTTGCCAATTCAATATCCCGCGGCGTCGGTACTTCTTTCGCGGATACCAGAGCTTCTTTAGTCGACTTTAATTTACTTTCGAGCTCCGCGATGGTGTCGTCCCTGCTCCATTGGACCTTCAACATAAATGCAAAAAGAACAAACGAGCAAATAAGGAGCAACCAGGCGACCTCGCCGTGACCTGCAAGCCAATCTCGCAAAGTTGGAACAGCGAAAGCAACGATCGTAATGATGGAGGCTAAACCGCCAACCGCAACGACGGCGAAGCCTCCGTTGCTTCTTATGAACTTCATGCCGCTGAGAATATCCACCTAGGGAGTCGCATCCGCAACATTTCTACTGGTGGCAGGACAGCGCATTACATGGCATCAGTCTCAGGCTGCCTTACGGCACGCCCGAACTGGAGGATCCTGCGTTGGGTGTTCCGCCGGGGTGCATCGATAATTCTTCATGTTTGGACGCAGTCGAATTTTGCAGGTTGGTTGTGGGACCTAGCCCACTCCCTGCAGAGCCGGTCCAAGTTGCCGTCGCAGGCTACGGGGGCTTAGGCGTTTCGACGGCTGGACCGATCGGATCACTACCAAAGCGCTGGGTTACTCGGCTGGCTACCTTGCGGCACTGGGATCAGACTGGTTCGGGGGCTTAAGGGAAGTGCTGGGCTAAGTCGCAGAGTTAAACCAGCAGGCGGGGTTACTCGGAGTTTGGGAGCCTGTGTCGACAACAACGACCAAACCCGACCTGACGGTAGGTGGCCTGGGTTGAATTAACGTTGCATTCCCCGAAGTTGTCGTGGGTGAGACTGCATGGACTCAAGTTGATTGATCGCGATCTTGGGCAATAGATTCCTTAGATCCGGTGAAGGTCCCCCGTGTGGTAGTGGGATTTCGGGCTTTGCCAGGGCGTCTTTAATCCTGCATTGGTCCAAGGTGCAAGGAGAACTCCAGTAAGTCATGTGACCGCTAAAAATGACCTACATTTGTGAAAGTTGCGGCAGGCTGATCTAAAGGAAGAACAATGAAATGATTCTTAATTATTTACAACCGCCTGAGCGGCAAAGTCGCCGTTCGGGAATTTAGTGGTTCCTTCTTAGTGCTTGCGGCTCGCTTGGATCACGAGGCGCACTCATTCACGCTACTTCCAGAACTTTCCCGAAATTCTTCGAGCAATGGCTGACTCTCTTCCCCAAGTTCCAGCAATTTCCTAGTTCTATATCGAGAACAATTTTGGACATGCATGGCACTGCGGCAGTCATCGCGTGCTTTTTAGGTCCAAGATCCGTATGCCGCTACCGGTCGGTGAAAGAATTTTCATGGATTCTGACCGCGTTACGGGACATCCCCGATTACGCACGAAGTCGGCTTTTCACGTTGACGTTATTCGGAGACAGGGGTTTCTAATTCTTGTTGAACGGTCTTGAGCTCTTGGACAATTGAATTTCACTTGCGCTGACTCTTTGCTGGTAAGCTGCTTGGTACCGATAACGCGGTATTAAGTTGGCGAGTGGGAATTTTTTCCTCGTGAAGGTGTGCGCCCTCCTTTTACCTTCCAAACGCTAGGATCAGGTGATTCTTTAGAGGAACAAATAGTCGGAGGAAACGTTGACGCAGGCAAAGCGGGCTTTTATTACCGGTGTGACCGGGCAGGACGGCTCCTACATGGCTGGGCAGTTGCTAGACAAGGGCTACGAGGTGCACGGGTTGGTGCGTCGGTCTTCTTCGTTTAATCGTGGCCGGATCGACCACTTGCATCATGACGAGCACCTAGCCGGTCAAAACTTGCACTTGCATTACGGGGATGTGACCGACGCAGCTCGGATGCATCAACTGGTGGCTGAGTTGCGGCCGCATGAGGTGTATAACTTGGCGGCTCAATCCCACGTTCGGGTCTCCTTTGACGAGCCGGCCTACACGGCGCAGGCGACCGGGGTTTCGACTTTGAACCTGCTTGAGGCGATTCGTTCAGTTGATAAGTCGATCCGGTTTTACCAGGCTTCGACTTCAGAGATGTTTGGTGCCTCGCCTCCCCCGCAAAATGAAGACACGCCTTTTTATCCGCGTTCGCCCTACGGTGCGGCGAAGGTCTATTCGTATTGGATCACCAAGAATTACCGCGAGGCCTACGACATGTTCGCGGTGAATGGGCAGCTGTTCAATCACGAGTCGCCTCGGCGTGGTGAGACTTTTGTTACTCGCAAGATCACCATGGCGGTAGCAAATATTGTTAAAGGTAACCAGAAAGAAATGTGGATGGGGAACCTTGATTCGATTCGGGACTGGGGTTACGCGCCCGAATACACCGAGGGCATGTGGCGCATGCTGCAGGCTGATTCACCGGATGACTTTGTGCTCGCTACCGGTTCCGCTTACACGATTAAAGACTTCCTGGAATTTTCCTTCGCCCACGTTGGGCTGAATTGGGAAGATTACGTTCGCTTTGATCCTAAATTCCTGCGGCCAACTGAGGTTGACGAGTTGATTGGTGATGCCTCTAAGGCCGAGCGGGTGTTGGGCTGGAAAGCATCCGTGTTGCCTCCAGAGCTTGCGCGGATCATGGTTGACGCTGATATTGCTCGGCTTGAGGGTGCTCCTGAAGGACAGTTTTAATTGAGCGTGTTTGTGACTTCATGCGTGCACTGATCACCGGGGTGTCGGGGCAAGACGGAACGATTCTGGCTTCCATGCTCGCCTCCCAGGGGTATTCCATTGTGGGAATGGTCAAGCCAGGAACGCAGTATTCGCGATTGTTGCGTTACGTTCCCTGCGTTGAGATCGTGGAGATTGATCTGAGCGATCACGCTGGACTTCGATCCGTGAGTCACACGTGGAACTTCGGTGGCTTCACCGCTCCTGGGGACTCGTGGGATCACTCCGAGGAGGTCTTCTCGGTCAACGTTGACTCGGTTCGAGTGATGTTGGAAAGCCTTCAGAGTGTGAGTGACTCACCTCGATTCTTCCAGGCTTCATCGGCTTCGATCTTTGAAGGAGTGGACCGAGCGCCTCAAGCAGAATCCATGCAACCTGAGCCCAAGAGCCCCTATGCCGTTTCCAAACTTGAGGCAATGCAACTAGTAGCAGCCGCGCGGCGTGATCTGGGTCTTTTTGGGGTTTCTGGGATCTTCTACAACCACGAGTCACCTCTGCGCGGTGTTAGTTTTGTCACGCGCAAGGTGAGTCAGGCTGCGGCCCGGATTTCAGCCGGATTGCAGGATCGGTTGGAATTGGGTGACATTGAGGTTGCCCGGGATTGGGGTTGGGCGCCAGATTACGTGCGAGCGTCAATTCTCATGTTGAATGCAGAGATTCCGAAGGAC
>Ga0209390_10004714_pt1 | contig 20189 bp, 22 predicted proteins | sample BON01_FD_187212 | JGI IMG/M metagenome (GOLD analysis project Ga0209390, IMG submission 187212) | Freshwater microbial communities from Lake Bonney liftoff mats and glacier meltwater in Antarctica - BON-01 (SPAdes) (version 2) | ecosystem: Environmental > Aquatic > Freshwater > Ice > Glacier...
GGGGGGGCGTGTGTGGGAGGGCTGGTGTCGGTTGGGGTGGGGTTGGCCGAGGGTGGGGCGAGGGCTTCGTTGGCTGCCGTCAGCACCATGACGTCTCTGGTGGTGAGGTTGAATACCGTCGGGGAGGGCGGGGGGAGGCCTGGGTCGGAGCAGTTGATGCGCACGTGCGCTGTGCGGCGGAGAGTTCCCAACAAGACCACCGGGGCAGAGGAGGAGGAGGAGGAGGAGGCGGAGGAGGCGGCGGCGGCGGAGGAGGAGGCGGAAGCGAAGGAGGAGGGGGTGCTGGAGGAGGAAGAGGTGGTGGAGGTGGAGGCGGCGGCAGAGGCGGAGGCGGCGGAGACGTGGGTTCCGGTGGTGTGTTGTGAGGAGGTGGTATCTTGGATAGGTAGTGGCGGTGGCGCGACGGTTGCTTCGTGCGTCAAGTGGAGCCGCGTGGGGTCGAGGACGAAGTGACGTTCCCCAGCGGAAGCCAGCTCGATGAAGCCGTCTGTAAGAAGAGGAACAGGTCACACACACACACAAACACACAACAAGAACAAGAACAACACCGCACAACACACGACACGAACAACACCACAAACGACCACACGAAGAACCACCCCCCGCACTTAGCAGCCGTCTGTGGACACCCAGGCCATAGTTGCACTTAGCAGTCAGAAACAGCGCCGCAGCTCGGGTGAACCCCTAGACCTTGGAAATGGGTTTCTTAGAGCATCGGTTTATTGGAAACTGGATTCCGTAGAGGAGTGAGGCTAGCTCGATGATAGCTCGATGAAGCCGTCTGTGGACACCCAGGGCGTGGCTGCACTTAGCACTTCGAAACAGCGCCGCAGCTGCATGGTCATGGTTATAGATATAGCTAGATACATCGATACAGGCGGAATCTCCTGAAGGTCTACTCTAGGGGTGAGAATTATTACATAGATTATGTTATATTTGAATTATATTATATTTATATAGAAAATAAAAACACACGTGTGTAGTGTGAGTGTACGGTACGAAGAGTCATCACAACAACGACACAGAAAAGCAAAGCAAAACAAAGAGGTAAAAGGGACACGGTTCGCGGTCCCCTCACTCGCCAGTGCTGTAGCCACGCGGGTCGCTGGCACACGGAGGGCGTGGTGGCGTCAGAGGGCGTGAGGGGAACCCTGCCTTGGGCCTGGTTCAAGGGAGGGCGTGGTCGCGTTGGACGTCACAGAGACCCCGGCCCCCCGCCGGTATCTCGGTGGCTCCCGTCCGGTACCTCTCGCATCCCGCCGATCGGGTGCGCTAGACTGCGCCAGGCTAGACTGTCTGACGGGTTAACCCTAACCTGGAATATGTACGTCTCTATGTCATATACAGGGTTACACAGGCGGAATACGTGTTTCTCATTGTTATGGCTGCGTCACAGGAATCCCTGAATAACTATTCAACACGTAAATGCCTGCCCCTCTGCATCTGGTGTGCACGCGGCTCGACGCCGCCCGTAGCTATACGCTACTCCCTCCATCTGTCACTCGACGTACTGTTACTGCCTGTGACGTTGGAGACGGTGTTCGGTTGCTACCTCGTGTGATGTGACGCGGAGGACGTGTTTACGTGCGTAGAGACCAAGCCAAGTACGTTCCAAAGAAACCGACTCGCGTGGCCGCACCGTCGCCGAGAGCTAGCCTCGGACGGCGTACGGTATGCGGACGCACGGAGCAGCGTCGGCCGCAGGGTTCGAAGGGTTGCGAAACTAAGGTTAGAATGGTATGGGGGAGTTTTCTGATTGCTGCAGCAGCGCTCAAAACACCCACTAGAAACGGTTATAACGCCCAAGGCTTCAACCTCAAGATTCGTAAGAGACTGGGTTTCTGAAATAATGGGTTCGTTAGAGACGGGTGTCTCTTAGAAAATGGGTTTCTTAGAGACGGGGTCTCTTAGAAATGGATTTCTTAGAGCATAGGTTTGTTGGAAACAGGACTCCGTAGAGGGGCCACCCTTAGAAACGGGTTTCTTAGAGGACGAGTGCGTTAGAGAATGAGTATGTCAGAGAACACGTTTCCAAGAAATGGGTTTCTTAGCGACTGGGTTCTTTAGAGAATGGGTTTCTTAGAGAATGGGGTCGTCAGAGAATGCGTTTCGTTAGAGAACACGTAGGTTAGAGAATTGGGTTCGTTCGAGACTGGGTTTGTTGGAGACAGGGTTCGTCAGAAACGTGTTCGAGAATGCGCTCGTGAGAGCCTGGGTTCGTTCCATCGAGGTTCGTTGTTGCCCCTCACCTGAATACGAGGAGCGCATAAAAAAAAGCCTTCTATTCATATTGAGCCTGTTTTGTGAATACCGTACACCTTGAATATGTACTACGTCATATACAGGGTTACACAGGCGGAATACGTTATTCGTATTCTTGTGGCCGCGCCACGGGAATGCGTAAATACCTATCCAAGATACAGGTGCACCTGCCACCGCGTCCAGCAGGCAGGTGAGCATGTGGGAATACGTGAATACCTACGTGAATACGTATCCAACATGTAGGCGCACCTGCCACCGCGTCCAGCAGGCAGGTGAGCATGTGTATGTCCAGGTCGGCCTCCACCGTCTCGTGCAGAGGCGACGAGCAGAGCTGCAGCAGAGGGTGCGCCGCAGCTGGCGGCGAAGCGGCAGAGGGGTAGACGGGGGTTTGGACGGGGAGGGGGAGAGGTGCGGCGGCTCGGGTGGTGAGGGTGGCGGGCGGCGCGTCGTGTGCGAGTCGCTCGGGTTTGTGGTTGGAGACTGCGACGCAGAAGGCCCAGCCCTGGCGCTCGCTGCTTCGGAAGGCTGCGGTGCCGTCGGCGGCGCAGGGGAGCAGGAAAAAGACGTTTCGGAGCGAGAGGGTCACGGAGCGGCGCGCCCCTCGCAGCAGTAGTGCGTCCTGGAGCGAGTCCTCTGTGAGGGCGGCGCGTGGCGCCAGTGCGGCGGCGCGGCTTTCTCTGGCGGCGACCTCGTCGGCCCAGCTCCAGGGCTCGAGGCCGCGCCAGGTGGACGTGTCACTTGGCTCGCGTCGCGGCGACGGCGGAGGAGACGCAGTGGCGGTGCGACTTGCGTCGGCGGAGGAACGCGTTGGGTTGGTGGCAGGGGTAGGGGGTGGCGGCGGCGCGTGGGGTGGCGGAACGCGCCGGCCGTTTCGGTGCTCCTCGGCCTCTGCGGCGCAGATCCAGAGGTCCGCGCCACGCAGGCTCTGCGGGTGGCTCTGCCTGGCCACCCCCTCCGGTATCGTCCTGGGGACGCAGGCGGCGGCGGCGGCGCTCCACTCGCTCAGGTCGGCGAGCAGCTCGGAGAGGAGGACCATGGCGCTGTTGGCGAGCTCGATGCGGAGGCTCTGGTGCGTGGGCGGCACACCGGACGGCCAGCCGAAGGGCGAGGACGACGTCTCGTGCGGCAGCGCGGCGCAGGGCGGCTCGCCGAGGGTGCTTGTGACTCGATCGAACAGCAGCATCGGCGCCACTGGCGCTGAGGACGGGGAGGGCGGGCCGCCTGCTCGCTGGTCTCTGGTCTGTCGTCTGTGGTCTCTGGTCCGCTGGTCCTCTGATCCTCTGGTCTCTGCCTGGCCTCTGGTCTCTGGTGCCTTGTTGGTGGCGCCTCCCGGCGGCGAGCAGGGCGCGAGTAGCTCGCGGAAGGGCGTGGCGCGCGCGCCGTCGGCGGCGGTGTCGTCCATGTGGAAGGAGCCGAGCTGGAGCGAGAGCGACTGGGCCCGGCGCGACGAGCCGAGGCGCAGCCGCACGCCGCCGCGCTCGGGGCCCACCCTGTTGGGAGGGGAGGAGGTATGCTCAAGTAGTGAGTCGTTACAGAGAGGAGGGAGGTCAACTACTGTAGAGGCAGGACTTCTTACCTGTTAGGGGGAGAGGAGGTTTAAGCAAGTAGTTTCTAGTTATAGAGAGGGGGGCTCAACTACTGTAGAGGCAGGACTTCTTAGCTGTTGTGGGGGGGGGGTATAAGCAAGTAATAAGTAGTAACAGAGAGGGGGGCTCAACTAGTGTAGAAGCTTACGTCAGCCGCGCCACCTCGCGCGCCGGGGCCGCGCCGGAGGAGGACGCCTTGGCCCCGCTGCTCGCGTAGCCTGCGGCTGGCACCTGCAGCTTGAGGATCACATGGCCCAGGTCGAGGCTGAGCCGCAGCCGGCAGGGCTCGGGCACGAAGCCCCAGCGCTTTAGCTCGGGCGCCAGGTGGAGCGGCGCGCCGTCGTAGAGCAGATGCTCGCCCACCGCAAAAAGCTGGCGCGCGCGCGCCTCGAGGACTCCAGCGGGGATGGGCGCAGGCCAGGGGCCGGCGGAAAAGGACGCGGCGAAGGAGCTGCCGACGCTGCCGCCGGCGGCGTAGCACTCGCCCGCCTCGAGCGCCTCGAGCGCCGCCTCCCACTCGGAGTCCGTCTCTGGCGCAAGCGACGCGGCGGGCGCGCCGACGCCGCTGCCGGAGGTGAGCGACGGGTGCCGCAGCCGTGCCACCAGCGAGGCGACGCCGAGCCGCAACGCCTCCTTCTCCGCTGCCCGCTCGGCCGCCAAGGCAGCCGTCCGCGCGGCAGCGTACGCCGCGGCAGCGGCGAGGGCGGAAGGGCGACGGCGCAGCGGCGACGTGCCGGCGCCGGTTGGGCCCGAGGTGGTGGCGCCGGCGGTTGCGGTGCAGGGGAGGGCCTTTGCTCTGCGCTGGCCAAGCATCCTCGCGTAGCAAACCACGTGCGTCGGGTAGCGCCGCAGGTCGGCAGCCGCCCGCTCCTCCGCCGCCTCCTTGGCGGGAGAGCCTCCTGCAACGCCAGCGGCGCCGCTCCCTGCGCTGCTGGGGGCGGTGGGCGGCGCGGCGGCTCCCTGCGCGACGGCCGACGCGTTTGCGATAAGCGCATCCATCTCTGCTGCGGTGACGAGAGGCCGAAGGGCGCAAGCGCCCAAGGGTCCCGCGGCGGCGCCGGCCCCGTCGGCGGCGGCGGCGACGGCGGCGGCGCCCAGGTTGACCGAGTCGCTGGCCTTGCTGTACCACTCTCCGAAGAGCGCGGAGAGCGCGGAGAGGCGCTCCAGCGCAGCCTTCTGCTCTGGCAAGAGGCTCAGCACCAGCGGCGCGCCCACGGAGCGCATGCCCACTTTCCTGTAGTTGACGAGGTCCGGCCGATACTCGGTCGCCACCACCACCTCGAGCCTCCCCGGCTCCGAGACCCCGCGACGGGCGGAGGAGCCAATCGCGTCCGCAGCCGGCCCGCTCGCGGCGACGTCCTCGCCCTTTCCACCGACGCGCAGCACGGGCCCCAGCCGCGGCTCGGCCTCGAGCGCCTCCGCCGCCGCGAGGAGGGGCGAGGCGGCGGGCGGCAGTGCCTCGGCGTGGAGGCGGAAGCCGACCATCTCGACGCGGACGCGCTGAGGGGCGACGCCGGCCAGGGTGGGGTTTGGCGGGTCGTCGAAGCTCAGCTTCACCGCATCGAACCGGACAACGAGCAGCGCATCGGCCGCTGCGTCGGCGTACTTGAGCTCGCATGGCGACACGAGGAGGCGCAGGTGGGGCAGCGCCTGCCGGATGTACTTGCGGCTGCCGAGGTCGGGCACCGGTACGGCGGCATGCCCCCCTCCGGTCGGTTCGCCCAGCGCGCGCGCGTGCGCCCCGACGCACTCGCAGACGCGGCCGATGGCATGGTCCTTTAGATAGAGCAGGTACTCGCGCATGGGCCCCTCGCCGCCGTGCCACTCGGCGCTGGGGCAGGCGTCGTGGCGCAGCACGCAGCCGTCCAGCCGAAGCGTCAGCACGCGCGCGCCCTCGCGCGGAGCGGGCGGCGGCGCGTCGTGGTCGGCGGCAGCGGCGGCAGCGGCACCATTGGCGGCGGCCCGCGGTGTGCTGGCGGCTGCAGCGCTCCTCGTCCCGCCGAGAGAGATCGCTGTGGCCGAGTGTGCGTCGGCGCGGCTGCTGCTGAGGAGGCGGAGGAGGGCGCGGGGGGAGACGTCGAGCGCCACCTCGTCGAACCGCATCTCAGCCAGTCGCGTCGGAAAAAACATGCCGAGCGCATTCTCGTTGATCGAGGCGAGGACGGAAGGAGGCACGACCCGGACGCGCGCGAGGCCGAGCGAGACGCCGCGCGAGTAGGAGAGTCGGACGAAGGCGTACTGGCACTCGACGGTCGCTTGGAGGAGGTGCGGGATGAGCCAGACCTGGATAAACAGGCACAGCCCAAGCCACGCGGCAACCATCACGGCGAGGGTGCTGCGCAGGTACGAGGACCACTCGGAGCCAAAGACGGGGGCCGGGAGCGGAGCCGAGGGGGCCGAGCGGTTGGGCGCCGAGAAGAGGAGCGGCGAAGCTTCGGCAGCGACGGTGTCCGCCACCACGGACGCGCCGCCGGGCCCGCTCGGCTTGGATCCGAGCGTCGCGGCCGAGAAGCCGTTGAGGCCCTGGAGCACAGTGGCACCTGTGCGCTCAGCGATTGCAGCCATGCGCCGTGCCTCGGATGGCCGCTTGGAGAGCTGCGCGGTGGCCGACCCGGCGACGGAGCCGCCGGCTACGGCCTTCCGAAGCTCGCCGCCGCCTTCCTCGGCGTGTCTGGCAGAGTGCGTGGAGCAGAGCGCCGAGATGTGGTGCAGGCCGTGGAGCAGCGTGGCGCTCGCGCGTTCCGCCATGGACGCGGCTTTGGTTGCATGCGCAGCCGTGGGTTGCAGGGCTGTGGCCTCGGCCTGCCTGGCCCGCTGGGAAGACGGTAGCGACCGCACGCCGGGAAGGTTTCGCAGCTCACGCAGCACGTCGCGGCTGGACGGGAGCGCGCCTGGCGGCGCGACGAGCAGCGGGTGCGCCGTGTCGCACGCCACCGCGAGGAGCAGCGCAGCCAACCGGCAAAAATGCATGAATCTTGCCAAAACAAATGCGCCCCCTTTTTTGGCAGTCGCTTTCTCGGGATAGTGTGTTGGGCTAGGTTTTGAAGAAGGTAGTGCAACGAAAAGAATGAGGTTGCGGCCCGGGCGATGGTCCAGGGCAGAGGGCAGCCGCTGTGCCTCAGATTCAGGTGGCGAGCGGTTTCGTAGTAAAATATTTTTGTATAGATACCGCTGTTTGGCTTCTACGCTCATCTATCTGCCTCTGTGGCGCAATGGACAACGCGTCCGACTACGGATCGGAAGATTGTCGGTTCGACTCCGACCAGAGGTAATTTGAGACCTTTTATTTTTTCTTCAGCACGCACAGCGCTGCAGCACGCACACAGCGCACGCGTGGGCATAGCTTTGGGGATAGCTCTAGGGTACGGGGGCACTACGCACTACCCGCTACTGGAGACCGCGGCTGTGCAGAGGCTCTAGGGTACGGGGGCACTACGCACTACCCGCTACTGGAGACCGCGGCTGTGCAGAGCGGTGGGTTGCCCTGACACGGCTGCAGGCGTCGAGCGTCGAGCCGACCATGCGAGCATTCTCCCATGACTGCCGCGACGTGCCGCTCGTAGCGGAGCTGGACGGCCTCCACAGACATCCCCTTAGAACGGCCCAGCCGGATTCGCCATTCTTGCGAGCGGCCTTCCTTGAGCTCCTTCTTGTACGAGTAGTAGGGCGGGTCGACGAACGAAGGACTTCTTGAAATCGTAAATCCAGCACACGTACCAGCCTCAGTAGGGCGTAGGCCGTAGGTGGTGAAGGTGGCGGCGACGACGCGGCAGTCGAGCTTGGAGGCGAGCTTGTCGTACTTGGTGTGCTTGTGCTTGTGCTTCTGGGCGAGTTTGGTGCAGTAGTCGTCGTTGGTGGTGGCGGCGGCGGCGTTGTTGATGTAGGAGGGGCAGGTGGGGCGTGGGGCACGAGATGGTGACGGATGGTCTCTTGGGCTCGTCGACATAGGACTACTCCTCCAACGACATCTCCTTAGTAGGACGTAGAGCTCTAGGGGTTGGTGACGAAGGCGTCGCCGGCCTTCTTGCTTGCCGGCGTTGTCGAGGATGAGGATGATGTGCTGTTGACGTTGTAGCCCTGCTTGTTGAGGTCGGCGGCGGTGATCGGGCCCTTGAGGATGGCAGGATGGCGTTGTGGCGCTTGAGAGCGTGCCGCAGGAAGAGCAGGCGAGGGTATGGGCGCCCGAGCGGAACGTGAACGTGTCCATGATGTCGTTAGGGTTAGGGCGCCTCGGCGGGAACTCTTGGCAGTCGGAAGGTCGAGGCGCAGGTCTTGCCGTCGAGGATGCGGAGCGGAGCTCGGCTATGAGGCCGAAGCGGTGCCAGCCAGAAGTTGAGGAGGAACTCCTGTGGTCGGTAAGGCGGAGGTCGGCGGTGGAGGGGCGACGGTAAGAGAGGAAGAGGCCCGCTCGTACTCTGCGAGGATGCGAGGACTGGGTTAACCCAACCCGAAGGAACGCTGGGAGTGGTGTCCCGCGGCTTTGGGTAGGAGTAGGAGTAGGAGGGCGATGTTGGGGATATAGGTGGAGGTGGCGGTGACGGCGGGTTCGGGGGTGGGCGCGTCGGTGATGGCGCGGTGGATGTGCTATGTGCGCCAGTCGAGTGCGAGGTCGGTCGGGGAAGCACTGGTTAGTAGTGATATGTCGTTATCAACCGTTATCGTTATGAAAGTGTTCTGCGACTTCTTATTAATCTAAGTCTCCTGAACACACACACACCCCTATATTGTATTTTAAAGCTCCTAAACACACACACACCCCGCAAACACCCACACGCACCGCAATACCACACAGCACACGCACAAAAAGCACCGACCCAGTTTATAGGTCGGTATCACTATCCGCTACCGGAGACCGCTGCGGTACAGAGCGTTGGATTGCCCTGGCTCGGCAGCGGGCGTCGAGCGTCAAGCCGAGCATGCGAGAATTCTCACGGCAGATGACAGCCGAGACGTCTGCGACTTCTTTGTTTGAGGGCGGGCGGGCAGGGGAGCAGCTGGCTGGAGGAGACGGAGGTAGGGTCGGATACGTAGGCTGCCGTAACTTTTTGGGCGGCAAGCAAGGTGAGGAAGAGTGTTGAGCTGAAGCTGGCTAGGTGCTAGGTGCTAGGTAGGCGCCGGGGGCTATGATAATGATAGGCTATTGTGCGAAGGGCGAAGGGAGGCGAAGCCCGCACCCCCTCCGTCGCCTGCTGTGGGAGAGGATGCTGTGACTGGGGCGTGTAGGCGGGCGCGGAGGGAGAGATCGGAGATCGGTGTCCTGGCTGATAGCTGATACTCGTAGAATGCCAGAACGCGGCAGCGGCAGGGGTGTGGGTAGTGGGTGATTGCGGCAACACTGCTGCTGCTAAGTGGGCGTCGGCGGTGTCGGCGGCTTCGGCGGTGAGTGAGGGTGGGGGGATGCGGAAGTAGTGATTGAGCTTGGCGTTTGGCGTCGCGGAGGGGCGGACGCAGTATCGGAGTAGGGCGAAGCAGAAGCGGTTCTGAACGGTTCTGTGCGCCAACGTGCCAGGGTGACGAGCTTCTTGATGTAGCCACCGTAGGAGTTCACCTTCTTGTTGCACCATCAGCTGCGGACGGCGGCTGCGGCTGCCCTGTCGAGGCCGACCGAGACGCCGCCCACCGTGAAGCACGTGCGGACGACGGCAGCCCCAGGCAGGAACTGGTGGAGGTAGTCCTCGATTGATGTCGGGCAAGGGCGCGGAGGTGGCTGGAGGGCTAGGGGCGGAGGGGCGCGGCGGTGGAGGGTCGGCGGGGTCGGCGGAGGGGGAAGGGGTCGGCAGGTGCGGAGCCAGGGAGGCCAGGCGGCCGAGGGGGGATAGGGTGCTGGTAGAGCTTGCGCTTGGCGTCTCCGTAGCGCAGGCCGCAGGCGCCCGCAAGCTCGCGAGCTCCTGGGTCCTGGAGGCGCTTCGAGGCCGCGGCGAGGTGGGCTGGCGGCCCAATGTGGCCCAATGAGTGAGCAATGAGGACGGTGTCGTCGTGGATCGGTAGATGTCGACCTGCATGTCCTTGAACTTGGCAGCGAGCGGCTCGATGACCTTGACCGTGTAAGACGATGTCGAAGATAATATGGAGAAGAGGAAGAGGGCGTCGCCCTGGATGCCGCCACGTTGGCTGGGGATGTGGTCGTGGTGGAGGGTGCCGTTGGAGAGGCGGAAGTATTGCGGGACCTCCTTCTGGTAGTAGGCGACGTACTGCTGGAGTAGGACCTGGTCTACTTCCTCCTCGAGCACCTCGCACCTCGATGATGACGGCTCGCAGGAGCAGGAGCAGGAGCTCGTTGAAGGCGTTGACGCAGTCCTCAGAGTCGACGGCGTAGTCGGGGGTGTACGTACTCAAGGATGAGCTGAAGGGCGCGCGGGATGGTGTCGACTCCTCGCCGAGAGGCCGCTGCCCGCTGCCGTGCTGGCCGGCGCTCCAAAGGCGGCGGCCCCCCAACGCTTGGCCGCGTCTGTGCATGGCAATCATCGGCAATTCGTTTGGTGGCGGGGATGCGATACGGCGAAGGGTGAAGGGCAGACGGGACTCCGATGGGGCGGATCCCGTGGGTGTGGGTGGTGAGAGGGAGGGGGGAGTGGCGTCGTTGGGGTCCGGCTTAAGTAAGGCTGCTTAAGGAAGGCGAGGAGGCGCGGGATCGCTAGAAAGTTTTGAACCTTGTTGGGAATTGTCCAAGATAGACATACTCGCTCCTCGACATTTGCCTTTAGTAGTTAGTACCACCCCAAGCGGTATCCCCAGAGATACCCGCCGGTATGCCAAAGGACACTCTTCGGCCTTATTCTACAAACGACTTGCTGCACATCTCTTTCGCACACATTGCGGAAGCCCGGCCTTTCGAATGTTTTGTGTTCTGTGCCGAGATCCACCTCGAGGCATATCCTCGGTGAATCTTAAGTGTGGGTTTGTGGGGTTTGGCCTCAGAGGCAAACCTTTGTAAGAAATAGTGCTCTTACAAATCCAGAATCGGATGACGCTCGAGCTGTTGTCCGACGGGAATGGCCTGTTCGCGTATGGCTTGCAGGATGAAGGGAAGAGTGGAGGGGCTGGCATCTACGTAAGGCGTGCTTCAGGTGCTCGTATCGCCAACCATCTCCTCCAGGGGCCAGGGGCGGAGCGGGAGGGGGAGGGGAGGGTAGCGAGTAGCGAGGCGAGGGTGTCCTTCCAGGTTTTGTGGACGCGCTCTCGTTGTACGGGAGTGATGTGTGATGTCGGGCGGGATAGCAGAGCCTAGTGGGGTGGTGGAGCTAGGGTCCCCTCCCGGAAGAGCCGCGCGGCGTGGTCGGGGAAGGCATGGGGAGTGGCCGCCGGGCACTTGCTGAGGAGAAGTTTTGGACTGTGTGTCGAGCTGTCAAGAGCAAAGAGGGAGGCCGGGGCAAGGCCAGAAGAGAAGAGCCGGCTGGCGGCATGGGGGAGAGAGCCGTCCTGGTCCTGGACGAGCTCGCGGGTGGTGTCTGTAAGCTCCTTGTGGGCATACTGTGCGGTGCGAGGGGAGGGCGGGGGGGGGGTGTCCAAGATAGACATACTCGCTGCTCGACATTTGCCTGCAGTAGTTAGTGCCCCAGGCGGTATCCCCAGAGATACCCACCGGTATGCCATAGGACGCTCTTCGGCCTCAGTCTACGAACGACTTGCACATCTCGTCCGCACACATTGCGGAAGCCTGCCCCTGCCCTTTCGAATGTTTTGTGTTCTGTGCCGAGATTCATCGCGAGGTGTGTCTTCGGTGAATCTCAAGTTTTGTTTTGTGTGGGTTTGGCCTCAGAGGCAAACCTTCGTAAGAAAGTCTCTTACAATCCAGAATCGGACGTCTGCTTGCTCAGAGCAGTCGTCCGACAGGGGGAAGCTCAGTGTGTGTACATCCAGAGCGTTTCGAAATTTTTCGAAGTCCCCTTGCCCTTGGCCTTGGAGGAAGCTTTCGCAGCGGCGCCTCATGATGGCGGAGGCCTGGCTCTCGGGGGCGCGCGCCGCCTTGGAGTAGCGGGGGAAGGGGGCAAAGAGCATGGCAGGAAGGGCGATGAAGAGCTTCCAGAGGCGTGTGTCGTCTATGTTGTGTGCGAGGCGGGAACAGAGGGCGTCATAGCAGGCATTTATGGGTGTTTTTTGCCCCCTTGGGCGGGTACTATGGACTGGCTAGCACAACGCTGGAACGTGGGGCCGTCTATAGTTCATAGTTCGAGGCCCGCAAGGAACTCTAGAGCTTTGTCATTAAAGGGGTCCGTGTCTCTGCCATTTGGGGGTGGGGTGGGGGCGGCAGAGTCGGGGCGGCTCTCACACAGGTTTCCGTGGCGGCCCACCAGCCCTGCTCCTGCTCGCGTGTAAACTCGGCGGCAGTGTGCAGTGTGCGCAGCTTAGGAGGTCGACTGGCTGGAGAAGGTTGAGGTTGGGGCTGAGAGTCCCTGGGGCGTGTTGCCCGCGGTAGCACCCGGCGAGCCACTGGCGCTGGGCGCTGGGCCGCCCCCCCCCTCCCCTTGTGTGAGGACGTTGTGTCCGGGGGGGTAGGGGTAGCGCGGTAGCGCGCGCGGCATGAGGGGTAATAAGGCTAAGGTTCATTATCATTATCACATACATGTTGATTTGCACTCCACTAAATCTGGAGATATTGATAAACGAAGACTTGTACAGTAAATATCAACGATATATGAGTGATACGCAGATGCAGTTTTAAATATAGTAAGCAAAAGTGTCGAGGCCTTGTGCCTTCGGTTAAACCCGGTTAAACCCTAAACCCGACCAATGAAAACTGGAAAATTTAGAAACATGCTGTGACCAGCGATTAATAAGTCGGAACTGAAACCGCCGCTCAGTATGAGTCACAGCACCAAAACAATATTAGTATTAGTCATTAGTGCAGCTTTGTTTATGAAGCGCGAAGGCACAAACGCCTCGACACTTTTCAAATGACCGTTTTGGCCGTTATGCGTTATGATTGAGAACACGTGAAATCAAACCCCCATCTGCGTTCTGCGTATCACTCATATTGACTCGATATATCAATCCACAAAAACATCACTAAATATCGACGACGTATAGATCAGCCAAAACATTTTTAAACCACCACTAAAAATCGAAAAAAAATTGATATATTATATATATCGATATTTTTCTATTCACAATTCACATCTCCAGTTAGTTCATAGGCTGTGTACACACTGTGCAGTCACTGTGTATGCAAGTAAGTAATCCAGAAAAAATCCAGCAATCCATTTATCCAGTATCCATGGATTATGGATTCCTTTTCACTCAGCTCAGCTGTCAGCTCTGGCGCCACCGGCACTGGCAGCACTGGATATCGACAGAGACAGAGATAACGCGACGCCTACGGCGCTGCTAAATGTTGATTGATGTTGATCGCGCACAATAATGACAACACTATAAATATCGTCAACTCGTCAACATATCGATATCGATATAGTTTTTGCGCCTTCGAACTTGTTGGCGGGTGGGTTTCCCCGTGTGCTGTTTCCCCCCTTGTGGTGTTTCCCCCCGGGGTGTTTGGGGGCTGTGCCCCCACCAGTCTTCCGACGACGCTTTCTCTATGATGATGTCGCCACACACTGAGCCCACATTGGGCTGCAGTGCGCCAGACTCGGGCTGGCAGAGCGCCCGGCACCACCCTGGTCGTCCCCGCGCCTGGCCGACCTCCCGGCCACCGTCAGGACTAAATATCGAATAAAATATGTTCGTTATCTGTGAGTATCCTTAATTGAGGGGACCTGACATGCGTACCGGTGCTTGCGGCGTTCTGCGTCTGTGTGATGGGAGCGCGTCGCAGTAGTATTTTCTGTTTCTTTGCTTGGTGTACGGTACTAGAGAGTTGATATAATAAAAGAGAGTGGGAGTGGGGAAATCGAAAGTGAATTCTCGGGTTAACCCGAAAGTGCCTCCCTTAGCCTTAGAGATGTATTTCAGATACTCGTATGTTGTTTTGAGAAGGCACGCACACCTGCATTGCGAGTGAGTTGCGAGGGCATGAGTGCGCAACTGTTTTTCTAGTTGAATGACAAGTGTGACAAGTAAGTGACAGAGAGACAGAGACAGAAAGAAAAAAATCCGCGGAGCGCGGAGCGGACACGAGAGAGGGGATCACAGCGAGAGACGGAGCAGGAGCATACAGGGGGGCGACCGGGGACGGACACGGGGTGGCAAGCGGAGAGAGGGGCGGAGCAGACGAACGGACCACGAGGTCAGAAACAGAAAGGGGGACACAAGAGAGCCCCCATAGCACAAGAGGGAGAGACCCGAAGGGTATGTACAGAACGGGGAGCACGAGAGATACGAGTAAGCTGCCCGCGCGGCGAGCGCGCGGTTCTTCACAGCAGGCGGGTATACGTATACAGGGGCATTCCGGCCGCGGCTATGCTATTAACGAGAACGAGTTGTAAACAGGTATCGGCCCGACTATTAACACAAGTTATTGTTCTCTTGTTCTCACTTATTCCGCATAGCGCATAGCAACAGCAGGTCATTAAATCATCAACATTGACACAATTGAAATCCGATCTATCAAAACAACAGACCAAGCAACAGAGCGGGAGCAGGTTAACCCGCCGGGCAATATACACATACCAAAAAGGCGCGTCAAACGCAACGCGGCAACGCGTGTTTTGTTTGTGCTCACAAGAGCACAAGCCCCACGCCCACCCCTACTTCCGGTCGGTTTGATGTTTGTTTCTGGGAAACGGACGGGCGGGTCTGTCATCCGGGGGGCTCTCTATCATCATGTTGTTGTGGGTTATGGTGCATGTGTCTATCTGTGTCATGTATGTGTCTGTCTGCTGTGTCTGTGGTCGTATACGCTCATGAGGCAGAGTTCGCTACAAGCTGCTCGATGCACGCGCTCTGCCGGCTCTTACACTGGCAATCAATAGCACTAGCAGCCTGCTGTTGGTGTTGCTGCCTGCTCTATGGTGTGTGGTGTCGGATTAAGCTGGATATGGTGATCAATCAATGGTGTCACGGTGTGTGTGTGTGGTGTACGGCCTCTATATGCTTAATCTTACTGCAATTACTGTTACTGCTGTATGCTGATGCTGCATGATGCTGCATGCTGCAATGTATTATGTATTATGTGCGTGGTTCATGTGTGTGGTATGTTGTAGAGTTGTAATGTACAGCCTGTGTGTACAGCAACAGTACTCGCTGTGTACTTCTGTGTATAGCTGCTAGCTATATATAGCGGTTAGCAGCAATAGCCAAACCCACCAGCCACTAGGGCCAGGCCGGCGGCGAACAAGTGGCGCGTGGCGCGCAGCAAGCACACAACAAAAAATGAGTCTTGGGGCCTGTTAATCGCGGATAAAACAAGATTTTTATTAATAACAATAATAACAGCTAGGTCTAGGTACAACTAGTTTTATTATAAAACAGTTTCTTGATAGGTATTAGTTATTCCAATAATATACTAATTATCCAGGCTGCCTTAATCATTATCCACGCCTATTAATACCTGTTAACACCCGTCCCGTAATATTTTAATAACAGTTAACAGAGCTCAACTAAGCCCTAAAGCCCTAGCTATAGCCCCTAGCCTTGGGCTTGTGATGGGGGGTGGGGTCGTCACGTCAACACCTAGTAAGTAATGCATTACTAATAATGCTAACTAATGTGCCTAATAATGGCGGTGTTGTTCGTGCTTCGTGATTATCTGTCTCGTGCTGTACAATGTATAATAGGAATATAGGTCGGAAATAGTTGGGTTCAACCTAGAACTGTGATCGGTCGTCCCTCATCGGACTATCGGTGCTCTGTGCTCTACGCTCTCCACCCCAGAGCCCCCCTCCAGATTCCCCTTCCTCCCGGGCCCTTAGCCCTTAATCCGCCCTGCTCATACTCGTAGATCGCGTATATTCTCTCAAACGCAAACGGCAAGGTTCGTTTCTTGGGCGGCTTATTTAGGCTTCCGTCTTCCGTCTCGCTGCCACGCTGCTCAGCAAGCGCCCGGCAATGTGGTACGTGGCGCACCCAGCACGCAGCGGTTGCGTTGCGCTGTTGCATTGCACTTACGAGAGAACGAGCCGGAGCCGCCCGCTATTGCTATGGCTTCAGTACATTGCTCATTCAGCGCCGGTATATAGAGGAGAGAGTGGGAGTGGGATGAGCACACCTCACGTCACCTCGCCCACCCGCCCGCGCTCTCACCTCTCTTGTTATCTGCCTCTGCAGCTGCAGCACTGCCAGCACAGCACAGCAGCCAGACGATAATTTTGACTGAGAGAGATATGGCGGCTCGGCTTCTCTCTCTCCACTCTCTCTCTCGATCTGATCTCTGATATAGGTGTATGCCACACACCATCTGTGTCCTAAGCGCACAGCGATTTCTTTGAAACTCGAAATAACATTTGAACTGATCTGTTTGCTGTTTGGTATTATAGGATGTTCATATAGACTATACATAAACCATTGTAAAATTGTAATCTGTAACCCCTATTTAGAAAACCATCATTCGATATAGCTCTAGTTATTGGGTTTTGTGTTTGTGTGTGTCAATCAATCATAAAAATTCTCGATCACAAAGCCACACACGGGCACGGGCAAGGAGAGGCCGATCTTAGCGCCACCTCAAACTCAAAGGGGCAAACCCTGCGTCGCGAAGCGACGCAGGCTTGTCGAGGCTTGGGGGGCTGAAATTTGTAGTCGTGTGACCGTGTGATATATTACATATATATTATTAAATATATATATATAACATATACATGATATATGTGTGTGTGTGCGACACTGTGTGTGTGTTGTGTTTGTCTTTGGTTTTGTTGCATTGCTGTGCACTGTTTTTTGTTTGGCCCCCCCACTCTTATCTCTTATATTTTGGTTGGACATGGACCACCCCCCCGCACCCAGCCCCACAGGCTGGGCGGATTATCCCGATTTTTCATCCTGCACTTACACTTACACTTACACATTAACACATTATCAATTATGCATTATGCATCAATCACAATCAAAATCAAGGATCAAGGACTCTCAAAGTGCTGCGTGCCGCCGAATCTTTACCTACATATACATACATGCAAAACTTGCCCTGTACACCCACGGTTATGTACGGGTATGGGTATGGGCCCCATGTGACCTGCTATACCTATACCTGGGTGTGGCTTCCTGGTAATAGTAATAGTGAAAAAATTTGCCATATATTAGGGCTAGGCGGCTAGGGCTAGGGCTAGGGACTAGGGGAGACCTCCCCAAAAAATGAACACCGTGTTGAACACTCTCTTCCATGCATCAGCATCAGCATCAACCATCACCAACCATCGATCAAAGCTCAGGGTCTGGCTATATGAGTATGAGCCCCAGTAGCCAGTGCTGAGTGCTGAGTCAGTCATTTCAGCATCAGCAGAAGGAAAACGTTATAATATCTGACGCGCCTGTTCCGGCCGCCGGTTACTTATGTGAGAAGATACATATATTAGCGTGAATAACAGTAATCCACAGCTAGTTTATTCATCGGAATATATAAGATCATTTTTATTATTATATTTTAATCATATTAATAAAATAATAATATTATCACTGATCGGAGCCGGAGCCGCCGCGGAGCCGACCGGACCACCCGTGTTGGGCTGAGGGCTGCCCGGTACGCGCGGGTATCAGATCGACCGATGACGACGGGAAACCAACATCCAACATGGACCCCGCCGGTGCGCCCATGGGGAGACCAGAGATCAGAGAGCTCCAAGACCAAGAGGCATAGGTTGTGATAATGGGGTCAGTTTCAACAAGTCTAGAACTAGAGATAGATGATAGAGAGTGGCCTACGTGGCCCCCTGGCCTCTGACCTGGATCCCATTTTTTAGTATAAGCTGACATATTGACACGACTAGTAAACTACTACTAGTACTATCATGTGCACTATGCACTAGATTGCTTCTCGTCTGGCGGTATATTATCATTACTACAGAATATACGATGTACCCATCACCATCACCGTGATTACCGTTATGTAGTGGGGCCTCGTATGTGTATATATTACAAATGATATTCATTCAAAAAACGGCCATATTATATATGGTACTCTAGTACTAGTACTAGCAGTACTACGTACTACTGTTTTACTACTATACTACTACTACTACTATACTGTGAGATCTACAGTCGTACGTTTTGATATGCGGCATCAATCTCCTTGTTGTCGTCGTCGTCGCTGTCGCTGTCGCTCTGATCATCATCATCGTATCTCGCCGCCACATGCCGAAACACACAACACACCCACACGACAGTATATAGTATATTATTATGTAGTATCTATTATATATATATTAAATGCACTTGTACTTATGTAATGAATGTATAATGCATACAACACTATTATACATATAAATGTATATCACGCTTTACGCATGTTCAAAGATCGCACATAGCCGCACCTCTCCACCTCCTCCCACATACCTATCCATGCTGCACCCAACTATACAATCATCACAAATTGGCCGAGCCGCCGACTGTGGCGCCGATGGTGACAGCCTGCGCAGCCATGCCCACGCTCTGCGAGGCCGGACCCATAAAGACGGCCGTGGCGCTGAAGAGACTGAAGTAGAAGAGCCACATCAACGCGTTCCCGGCTTGCTCTGGAGACGGGGCCGACGGCACCAGCTGTGCGAGCGCCTCACGCATGTCGCCTGGCGGCCCGGCTCGCTCCGAGCCCAAGTCGGCGACTGGTCCCGGGGGTGGCGCGAGTTCGTCGCCGACAGCCACGCAGTGCGGGTCGCCCGCGACATATGTGAGCAAAACTCGGTCTCCATCCAGGAGTTTCGCCGCGACGTGCTCAGTCCGCACGTCTATCGCAGTGCCACTGTCCAGCGCGACGAAATAGCCACGCGCGGGCTGGAAGCAGAGCCGCCCCTGCTGCTCCTTCACCAGTACATGGCTGCGCACTCGCACCATGGGCCTCGCGAGCCGCGGCCCAGCGAAGGCGCTCGGGACGGTGAGGGTGAGGAGTGTTAAAATGGACGCCATAACGCTTCACGCCAGAGTTTCCGAGCATCGGGCTGTGAACGAATTTGTGAACGGCCGCCTTGCATGTTGCCGCTAAATCAGCCCCCGCTGGTCCCGCCGTTGCGATTCGCGCTGGTGGAGGAGGGCCTGTACCGCGGCGCGTACCCGTCGCTGATCAACCTGCGCTTCCTCACGCGGCTGCGGCTGCGCACCGTGGTGTCGCTGCTGCCGGAGCCGCCGAGCGTGGACCTCGAGCGGTGGTGCGCCGACAACGGGGTCGTGCTGCACCACGAGACGGTGCCCCTGTTCCGCGAGGAGGTGGTGCTGCCCCCGGAGCGGGTGGCCGAGCTGCTCGCGCTGCTCACCTCGCCCGACCGCGGCCCGGTCTACCTGCACTGCCTGGACGGCGTTTGCGTGACGGGGACCATCGTGCTCTGCCTGCGCAAACTGCAGCGGTGGGCCAACGAGGCGGCGGCCTCCGAGTACTCGCGGTTCGCGCGCAACGGTCTCGACGTGCCGCACCTGCCGCCCGCGCACGTCCTCCGCTTTATCAACGCTTGGCGGCCCGAGCTCGAGTTTGGGCGCGTGATGCCCGACGCGCTGCCGCGGTGGCTCGCGCGGCCGCTCGGCCTCCACAGCTCCTCCATGCCCACCATGTCGCGCTCCGTCTCGCACGAGCGCGGGCTCGACTCGCTCCCGCCGTTTGTGCCGGTGCCGGGCACCTACTCGCTCGAGCGCTCGTGGGCGGGCGGCGTGGCGGGCGCCGAGCGCGGGCCCGGCGCCGCGCGAGGCGCGCAGGCCAACGGCGAGTGGGGCGAGGCGGCGGGCGCCACGGGCGCGGACGAGAAGAAGCCCGGGGCTTTCTCGAGCGCGCTGCAGGCGCTCGCGCTCGAGGGCATGACGATGAAGCCGGGCGTGCGCTCGACGAGCGCGACCGTCGCGGCGCTGCTCTTGTGACATCTAGAGTTAGGCCTGGGCGTACTGTAGTCTGTAGTTGTGTTTATTAGGCTAGAAACTAGAATACGTATACTCTACTTCCTTCTTTCTTGTTTCTGACACGCACGTCGTTCACTAATGATGACGTAGTTGTACATGGGGTTAACCCTTAACCCGTGGCTCTCGACAGCTGCGTACTCGTAGGTCGCGTTCTCCACGTCGGGTTAAAGGCCTAATTCGGCGCCCCGCAGCTTTTCGCCAAGGTATATACACCTTGCGCCAGCCAGTCCCGGCGCCCAATGAAGGGCCGGGAGCCGGTCCTGAGAGACCCGGCTTGCGCCCACAACCTGTGCGCACACCGCATATCGATCTGGCATCGTGATTGCAGCCCTACCAATGCGGCCATCGTGTAGAACCAGGTGCACGAGCTGTTTCCACAGTGAAACGAGGCCAACGCATGCTGTCGACCATGAGGATGAA
>Ga0209390_10004715_pt1 | contig 20185 bp, 17 predicted proteins | sample BON01_FD_187212 | JGI IMG/M metagenome (GOLD analysis project Ga0209390, IMG submission 187212) | Freshwater microbial communities from Lake Bonney liftoff mats and glacier meltwater in Antarctica - BON-01 (SPAdes) (version 2) | ecosystem: Environmental > Aquatic > Freshwater > Ice > Glacier...
CCCCACGCCACCCCCTCCTGCCCCCCCCTGCGGCGAGGCTACACGCTGGCCCCCAAAACTGCACGGGCCCTGCCCCTGCGTTTCCCGTGCCCGAGGGGAGTCAGTTTGGGGGACCCAGGGGCGTCGCGCCGTATGGCAACCACGCCAATCGGACGGCATGCCCGAGGGGCCGGCAATCGGCATCGACCTGGGCACCACCTACTCGTGCGTCGGCGTCTGGCAGAACGACCGCGTCGAGCTCTCCAAGGCGGACGCATAATTTTGTGACAGTCTCTGCAAAGGCAGCGATGAACCCATACGTGGTAGCGGGCATCTCACTGATCGTCATCGTCCTGGCGTGTTGCGCGGTGTGCGTCGTAACCGACCGCACGCGCGTGGCGAAGTGGGTCGCCTCGTTGACTGTCGTGGTCATTGGCGCGGTGCTCGCATCCTTGGCGCGCTGGGAACTCCTCCACCGGCCCCCGCCGTGCACCCACGTGGTCGTAGCAAGGTACCAGGAGGATCTCCGCTGGCTGGAGCCGGTCACGCAGTGGGCGACGCGGGTCTTCATCTACGACAAGGGCGGAGGTGAGGTGCGCGAGGAGGATCGCGACCTCTACGCGCGTCCGAACGTCACGCGCGTCGTGCTGCCTAACGTCGGGCGCAAGGCGCACACGTACCTGCACCACATTGTGGCGCATTACGACGCGCTCGCGCGGTCGCCCCAGGCCGTGGTGGTCTTCCTGCAAGGCAACATTCGCGACCATATCCGCACGTCGCCGGGCCGGTGGGTGCGCAGGATCGCGCGCCAGGCGAGCCGGTCGCCGACGGGCGCGTCCGACTCGGTCCCGCACCCCGCCGGGTGGCCTGCGATGGTCCTCCGTGAGTACGGCGGCCTGACCCTGCACCAACAGACGGAAGAGTGCCTGGGCAAATGGCAGGCTCGCGTACTCGGCCCCCGCGCCCCGTGCACGCACCAGCCGCTCTGGTGGTGGCCGAATGCGCTCTTTGCCGTCCAGGCAGGGAACGTCGGCCGGATGCCTCGCGCTGCGTACGTGGCGATGCTTCGCTCGCTGGAAGCCTGCGCGACGTGCAGCGCCCCGGTCGCGGGCCATTACTTGGAGCGGTCGTGGGTGTATATTGTGAATGCCACCCCCGGGTGCCCCGACCTCTGCCCCGCGAACTAATGGGTTAGGCGACGGCATGTTCAGCGGCGGGGTCGGGTTGCATTCGCATTGGGCCGACTGTGGGAACGGACACCTGGCGAGCAAGATTTCCCGCTAAGCGCTAACGCGGCCGGTGCGCGCTCGCGGACGCTACCGGGGGGGCGCACTGCGGCGGTGCGCGCGCTGCTGCCGGGGCGGACGCTGGCCTGGGCGTGCGCATCTTCGGTGAGGGATTTGGACCAATCCACCTTCAGGGCTCTCAACAGCGCGGCGGCGGCACCGGCAACCCGCCATCCGGAGTTGACCACGACGTCGACTTGACGCGATTTCGCAAATGAAGGCTTCATTTGATTATCAATGAAGATCCCCATATCCATATACGCTAGCCGAAGGTCGCGTTCGACCTTGTAGATGTCGTTCATGGGGTCGCCTTTTTCGTTGTCATCTATGTAGGCTTTGTTGTCGCCTTCTACGCCATCTACGTAGGCTAGTAACATGTCGTTGAGCAACATGTACCGGAGTGCTGTTTGCATGGTTCCTCCATTATTCTCGATATCTGTATCTAACTTTACCAACTCAGCTGAATTCGAGTTTGTGTTGCTAGGTTTATCTGGGTAAGCCCGAGTGACAGCCCATTCGGACCAGTATTGTATGTCCTCACGCTTCCAAACGCATCGGCCTGATAACGTGCGACTGTTAATAGTCGCGGAAACGAGGAGCTGCATCGCGATCTCCCAGTGGCATATGGTTGAGGATACGGTCATTGCCTCTTGTCGGAGTTGCGAGTCCATGGTTGGTCTAACCACGGGATTGCGTGCGAACATTTGGTTGATTTTATTATACTCCAATTGGCGTGTTGGGGTCAACACCTCCCGCATGTGCTGTTTGTATTAATGTGATTAAAAAAAAACGACGGACATACGTTAGCTGAGCGGAGGGGTTAACCCGCCTCGCTGATCGTAGAGCAGCTCACACAGCCACTCGTCAAAGACGTGGCAGCGGACGTCCACGCGTTCTACCTGCTGCTCGCAGCGCTCGCACTGTCGGGAGACGGCAATTACGAAGATGTGCGAGCGAAGCTCGTCAAAAAATTTGAGCATGGGAAACTTAGGGTCTGTCCGTAAACTCGGGTTAACCCGAGGCGCCGGCCTCGCGCCCCTGCGCGCAGCCCCGCCGCGCAGGCGCCGGCCCTCGCACCCCTCCGCGCAGCCCCTCCACGCAGCCCGGTCGCGCAGGCCAGCCTCGCGCCCCTCCGCAAATCCCCTCCGCGCAGCCCCGCCGCGCAGGCGCCGGCCCCCGCGCCCCTCCGCGCAGCCCCGCCGCCCCTCCGCGCAGCCCCGCCACGCAGGCGCCTGCCCCCGCGCCCTCCGCGCAGCCCCGCCGCCCCTCCGCGCAGCCCCGCCGCGCAAGGCGCCGGCCCCGCGCCCCTCCGCGCAGCCCCTCCGCGCAGCCCCGCCGCGCAGGCGCCGGCCCTCGCGCCCCTCCGCGCAGCCCCGCCGCGCAGGCGCCGGCCCCTCGCCCCTCTGCGTAACCCCTCCGCGCAGCCCCGCCGCGCAGGCGCTGGCCCATCGCCCCTCTGCGTAGCCCCTCCGCGCAGCCCCGCCGCGCAGGCGCCGGCCCCTCGCCCCTCTGCGTAGCCCCTCCGCGCAGCTCCGCCGCGCAGGCGCCGGCCCCTCGCCCCTCTGCGTAGCCCCTCCGCGCAGCCCCTCCGCGCAGATCCACCGCGCAGGCGCCGGCCCCGCGCCCCCTCCGTGCAGCCCCGCCGCGCAAGGCGCCGGCCCCGCGCCCCCCTCCGCGCAGCCCCGCCGCGCAAGGCGCCGGCCCCGCGCCCCCCTCCGCGCAGCCCCGCCGCGCAAAGCGCCGGCCCCGCGCCCCCTGGGTTAACCCGACGACGCCGCCCGGGCCTCGCGACAACGCCGCCTGGGCCTTGGGACGACGCCGCCCGAGCCTCGTGACGACGCCGCCCGGGCCCCGCGACGACGCCGCCGGGGCCTGCGACGATGGCGGTGAAGTTTACGTCGTGTAGGGCTGCCCAGTCCGCAATTGCATGAGACTTGATTTCTTTTAGATAAAACACGTCACGAAACACCACACACACACACTCTGTGACGCTCTATGGGTTCCGCAGCTTGGTCCCAAAGACCTCGGGTTAACCCGGCATAACAATTTTCGGGTCGCAGTCTCGAAAGGCCCATTTCGAAAGTTCTTTGAGGTCAATGCAACCGGACAAATCGACCGTCTGGAGATTGGAGCATCCTTCAAAGGCACTCGCCATGATGACAGTCAAAGACGGCGGCAGCTTGATATGCACCAGCGCCTTGCAGTTACAAAATGCCGCAACCCCAATTTTTTCGAGGCCTGTGCATAGGGTGAAGTTTACGTTGCGTAGGGCTACACATTCCGCAAATGCAGATTGTTTGATTTCTTTCAGCTCGGGAGACAGGTGGACAGTGGTCATCCTAAACCCGTTAAATGCGTAATCTCGAATTATTGTAGAACCTGTTACTTTCACAGTTTTCGGATACGCCTCCCCTTCAATCACCAGCTTGGGGATGTGGCCGGTGAGGTGGAGGGTGTCGTCGCCGTACACACACGAGTTGAGCGTGAGGCGCGGGTCCGGGTTGCTCCCTTCATGAATCCGGACGCCCCCCCATGCAGACAACAGCTTAGGCAGCCAGTCCTTGCTCATAACGCAGCGGGTTAGGGACAATTCCCACACATCGCGGCACGCCACGAGCGCCTCGAGTTGCGATATGCCCATCGTCCACGGTTTATTTGAGGTGGGGCCCACAATGTTGTAAATATCGACATTACCCAGCTTCAGCTTGTTGCGGGTATGCACCACAGCAAGGTCGTCGAGTTGTGCATCCTGTTTGACGTCGCCGTCGTGGGTGAGGTGGTGGGGGAGCGTGTCACGGATTCGTTTGAAGGCGGCAATGGCAGCGTCGTCACTCTGCTGTATATCTGAGCTGCCTTTCATTTTGGTGACGCCTTCGATTGGATGCTTCATACGCGCCAGGCAGCCTTTGGCCTTTGTGTACACCATTTCCACCGTCTTCAAACTACAACGCGTGGTAGGGTTCTGCCCCTATTTGTAAAGCTTTTTGTAATCGTCCAGGCCCCTCGCTACGTCGCACTCGTCTATCGCATAGTCCAGAAATTCGCGTGAGGACTTGAGCATGTTGGCCGCCCCCACTGCGTCCAGCTTCATACGTACTCCTTGGCTCACCTGGGGCATGCTCAAATATTTATGGGAACTCATGTCGGACTGGGCCAGGTGTGGTTAAAATGAGGCGCAGATAAAAAATATGAGGACACGTCCGTTGCACACCTCACGTGACGGGGACAGCGGCGGCAGTGGCGGAGTGGGGGCGGGTGACGGGGAGAAAATGAGAGTGCCTGGCCCGTGGACGATCCCGCTGCTCGCGCGTTGACCAACCTCATCCTGAAAGGCATGGCCCTATCACTGCGCGCCGCGCCCGACCTCAATGTTGAACGAGCGGCGCATCGGGGAGTCGCTGCCGCCCTTGCCCAATGGGGCGCGCGTGGCCACTGTTGAGTATCCAGTCGGCCACCCACATGCCCCGGGACCTCGAACCTGACCAGGAGCCGCCCGTACTTGTCGAACCCGTCGTAGTGCAGTCAGCGGGCGCGCGCCGACGCTAGCGGGGCGCGCGCCGACGCTGCCCCAGGGGGGGGGCCTGCGCCGACGCTGGCGGGGCGCGCACCGACGCGGCCCCAGGGGGGGGGCCTGCGCTGCCGCTGCCCCAGGGGGGGGGCCTGCGCTGCCGCTGCCCCAGGAGGGGGCTTCGCGTCGACACTGTCGGGGCCTCGCGTCGACACTGCCCGGGCCTCGCGGGTTAACCCGCCCCTCGCGCCCCCTCCGCGCAGCCCCTCCACGCAGCCCCTCCGCGCATGCGCCGGTCCCGCGCCCCTCCGCGCAGCCCCGCCGCGCAGGCGCCGGCCCCGCGCCCCCTCCGCGCAGCCCCGCCACAGCAGGCGCCGGCCCCGCGCCCCCTCCGCGCAGCCCCGCCGCGCAAGGCGCCGGCCCCCGCGCCCCTCCGCGCAGCCCCTCCGCGCAGCCCCGCCGCGCAAGGCGCCGGCCCCGCGCCCCCCTCCGCGCAGCCCCGCCGCAGCAGGCGCCGGCCCCGCGCCCCCTCCGCGCAGCCCCTCCGCGTAGCCCCTCTTCGCGCAGCCCCACCCTCGCGCTCTTCCGCGCATCCCCGCCGCGCAAGGCGCCGGCCCCGCGCCCCCCTCCGCGCAGCCCCGCCACAGCAGGCGCCAGCCCCGCGCCCCCTCCGCGCAGCCCCTCCGCGTAGCCCCTCTCCGCGCAGCCCCGCCCTCGCGCTCTTCTGCGCATCCCCGCCGCGCAGGCGCCGGCCCACTCGCCCCCTCTGCGTAGCCCCTCCGCGCAGCCCCGCCACCCCTCCGCGCAGTCCCGCCGCGCACGGCGACGGCCCCGCGCCCCCCTCCGCGCAGCCCCGCCGCAGCAGGCGCCGGCCCCCGCGGCCCCTCCGCGCAGCCCCGCAGCGTATACGCTGGTCCCGCGCCCCTCCGCGCAGCCCCGCCGCGCACGGCGCCGGCCCTCGCGCCCCCTCCGCGCAGCCCCGCCGCGCAAGGCGCCGGCCCCCGCGCCCCCTCCGCGCAGCCCCTCCGCGCAGCCCCGCCGCGCAAGGCGCCGGCCCCAGCGCCCCTCCGCGTAGCCCCTCCGCGCAGGCGCCAGCCCCGCGCCCCTCCGCGCAGCCCTCCGAGCTCGACCAAGGCGTGCGCCGACCCAAGTCCGAGCTCGACCAAGGCGCGCGCACCGACCAAGGTCCGAGCTCGATCAAAGCGTTTGCACCGACCAAGGTCCGAGCTCGACCAAGGCGCGCCCACCGACCAAGGTCCGAGCTCGACCAAGGCGTTTGCACCGACCAAGGTCCGAGCTCGACCAAGGCGCGCCCACCGACCAAGGTCCGAGCTCGACCAAGGTGTGCACACCGACCAAGGTCCGAGCTCGACCGAGTCGCGCGCACCGAACAAGATCCGAGCTCGACCAAGGCGCGCGCACCGACCAAGGTCTGAGCTCGACCAATGTGTGCACACTGACCAAGGTCCGAGCTCGATCAAAGCGTTCGCACCGACCAAGGTCCGCCGGCCGACCACGGCCAGCGCGCCGCCCACGGCCAGCGGGAACCCGGCCAGCGACGCGCAGTCCTCGAACGCGGCGCGCGATCGACGCCAGCGCCGCGCAGCACGACGCGTCGACCCGCGCCAGCGACACGCAGCCCCCAAAGGCGCCGCGCCCGATCGACGCTAGCGCCGGGCAGCCAGAGACGTCGAGCGACGCCAGTGCCAGGCAGCCCGCAAAGGCGCCGCGCCCGATAGACGACAGCGCGGGGCCGCCTGACGCGTCCACCGCCTCCAGCGCCAAGCACCCCGCAAAGGCGCGCCCGAGCCGCGCCAGCGCGGCGCACCCGCACAGGTCCACCGCGCGCAACCGCGCGCAGCGCGCGCACGCCGGGCATGCCCCGGCGGCGGCCCCAGCCGCGCGGCAGCGCGCGCGGCTGCCGCGCCCCAGCGTCCACGCGGACGGGTCGACCGCCCGTGCCACCCCGGGCCCCGTGGCCATGCGCGCGGCGAAGGGAACGCCCCCCCCTCGTGCGACCGCGCGCGCGCCCGGTGCCACGTGGGACCGCGACCGCGGGTGGGGGGGGGGGGAAATTGGAATAGCGCCGGGCGCGAGTGCGAGTGCGACTGCGACTGCCGAATATGATGGCCGCCGCAGCGCCTGAGTGCCCCGCTGGCGCGCGCGCCGCCGCCGCACCCGCCGCCAAACTCGAGGCGGAGCCAGACGGCGAGGTGCCCGAGTGGTGGTTCGACAACTTCCCAGAGTTCGCCATCAAGCGGGCGCAGGCCAAGGCCGCCGCGCGCGCCCTGGAAGAGGAGCGCGCCGCCCGGCGGGCGCAGGCCGACGCCGCTCGGGCCGAGGCCGAGGCCGCTCAGGCCGAGGTCGAGGCCGCCGAGGCCGCCGAGGCTGCCGAGGCCGCCGAGGCCGCCGCCCAGCGGGCGCAGGCCGAGGCCCCTCAGGCCGAGGCCGAGGCCGAGGCCAAGGCCGAAGCAGAGGCCGAGGCTGCCGAGGCCGCCCGCGCCAGTCGGGGTGAGTTAGCCTCGCCCTCGGCCCGCCACCGACACCGAGGCCGAGGCCGTGACCGAGGCCGGGGCAGAGGCGCCGGTGCCGGCGGAGGCGCCGGCGAAGGCGCCGGCGGAGGCGCAGGCGTCGGCTACGACAGTGGCGGTGGCGGCTACGGCGCCGGCAGCGGCGGGGGTGGCGGCTACGGCGGCTACGGCGGCGATGGCGGCTACGGCGGCTACGGCGGCGATGGCGGCTACGGCAGCCACGGTGGCTAGGGCGGCCACGGCGGCTACGGCGGCTACGGTGGCTACGGCGGCCACGGCGGCTATGGCGGCTACGGCGGCGATGGCGGCTACGGCGGCGATGGCGGCGACAGCCACGGCGGCGGCCACGGCGGCGGCAGCGACGGCCACAGAGGCGGCCACGGCGGCGGCCACGGCGGCGGCTCTAGCTGTGACTGCGGCGGCGGCCACGGCGGCAACTCTAGCTGCGACCGCGGCGGCGGCGGCCACGGCGGCGGCTGTAGCTGCGACCGCGATGGGGGCGGCCACGGCGGTGGCTATAGCTCCGACCGCGGCGGCTGCGGCGACGGCGGCGACGCAGGAGGCGGTGGAGGCGGTGGAGGCGGTGGCACATGTGGCAGTGGCGCACGTGGCGGCTACGGCGGATACGGCGACACGGGAGGCGGTGGCGCACGTGGCGGCGATGGTGGCGACGGAGGCGACGCGGGAGGCGGTGGCGCACGTGGCGGCTACGGGGGCTACGGTGGCGACGCGCGAGGCGGCGGCTTCGGCGGCTACGGCGGCTACGCCGGCTACGGCGGCTACGGCGGCTACGGCGGCTACGGCGGCTACGGCGGCTACGGCGGCGGCGGCTACGGCGGCGGCGGCTACGGCGGCGGCGGCGGCCGCTACGGCGGCGGCGGCGGCGGCGCTGGGGTCGACTCTGGCGGATTTTGGGGCTACGGATGCGGCGGCTACGGATCCGGATCCGGCGCCGACGGCGTGGCTGGTGGCCGCGGGGCCTCCGGGGGGTCAACCCGCACCCCTGACGGAGCCGGGCTCCAGCAATGGCGCGGCGATGACTCGGCCCACGGGCCGGAGCAAGGGTACGGGTTCACCCCGGGCGGGGCCAGACGCGGCGCCAAGCGCAGCCGGTCGACGCAGCGGAGGAGAGCCGCAGCCGCGCATCACTGAGGCGCCGACCGGCACAGCCGGTTGACGCGGCGCAGGAAAGCCGCAGCCGCGCATCACTGAGGCGCCGACTTGCAAGCACACGCCGCGGCGACGCACCCGCTGGGGGTAAGGGGTAACCCGAACCACGCAAACGCTTCCGGCACGCGGGGGGGACCCAACCACCGGAGCCGAGCTAGGAAATTCAACGAGTGGCCGCGGGGCGTGGGCACACCCGGCGAGCTCTCGGGGCCAACCCGCGGCGGGCACGCGAGCACGGGGCACGCGGGTGCGGTGGCGGCGGAAATACCGTCGCTCGTGGAGTAGCGGGTGAGAAACGGGCCTGCGCGCGGGCTCGTGAGGCCACAGCGGTTCGCCCGGGCAGGAGCCGGCTGTACTGACCTCAGTGTTAGGGTTAGGGGTAGTGTTGGCCCCCCGGGGGGGGGGAGGGGGGGGGGGTCTGCACGGCCGGTGCTCGGCGGTTCTCCATCAACTAGACGCCCCGCCCACGCTGCGCGCACACCCGCGCACGCTGCGCACACACACGCCCACGCCACGCGCACTGACCCACGCCACGCGCACACACCCACGCCACACGCACTCACCCGCACGCCGCGTGCACACCCCCGCACGCCACGCGCACACCCCCGCACGCCGCGCACACACCCCCGCACGCCGCGCGCACACCCCCGCACGCCGTGTGCACACACCCGCACGACGCGCGCACACACCCGCACGCCGCGCGCACGCCCACGCACACCCCGCGCGCGCACGTGCCCGTCTGCGCCCGACAAGGCACACGCCCCCGTACACCCGAGGGTTAGGGTTAGGGTTAGAGTTAACGCGCGCGGCGCCGCCCACCTCGGCCGCGCCCGCCTCGGCCCGCGCGCCAGCACCGGCGGCCGGCGCCGCCGCCGCCGACCACGCGGCCGGTGCCGCGCGCGCCGCGCCGCCCACCTCGGCCGCGCCCGCCTCGGCCCGCGCGCCAGCGCCGGCGGCCGGCGCCGCCGCCGCCGGCCGCGCCGCCGGCGCTGCGCGCGCCGCGCCACCCAACTCGGCCGCGCCTGCCTCGGCCCGCGCGCCGGCGCCGACGGCCGGCGCTGCCGCCGCCGGCCACGCCGCCGGCGCCGCGCGTGCCGCGCCGCCCAACTCGGCCGCGCCCGCCTCGGCCCACGCGCCGGCGCCGGCGGCCGGCACGGCCGCCGCGCCGCGCCCGGCGGGCGCCGCGCGCGCGGCGCCGGCCGCCCAGGCTCCCGCGAGCCCGGCCGCCTCGGGCCCCTGGGCGACCAAGCCGGCCGCGCCTGTGGCGCGCGAGGCGTCGGCCGCGCGCGGCGGCTCAGCCCCGCCGCGCGGCGCCGGCCCTGGCTCGTGCACTTGCTGCGCGGCGCCAAACCCCAGCAGCGCCGCCACCTCGGCGTCGGCCTCGCGCTTGCCCGGCGCGCGCTCCGCGTCCAGCGTGCGCACCAGCGACGGCCACGCCGCGGCGTCCACGACCGCCGGCCGCACGACGGCGCCCAGGTCGGCCCGCGCGCCGGCCGGCTGGTCGGACCACTGCGGCAGCGCGCCTGCCTCGGGCCGCGGCGCGCCCACGCCGCGCGCGGCCGGCTCGGCCGGCGCGTTGCCGGCGCGGGGTTAACCCTTAACCCGACCTTAACCCTTAACCCTTAACCCGCCACGCCGCGGCGCCGGCGGCGCCAGCGCGGACGCTCTCGCCCGGCACGGCCGGCCTGGCCGCCGACGCCTCGAGCGTCACTGCGCCCAGGTTGCGGTCCGCGCGGCCCAGGTTGGCGGCGCCGAGGCGCGCCCGGCCGGCACCGCCGCCGGCGCCGTCGCCGGCGCCGCCGGCGCCGCGCCGCGCCCGGCCGCCGCCGCCGCCGCGCGCGCCGCCGCGTCCACCGGCCGCACCAGCGGCAGCACGCGGATGCGCGCGCCGCCGCGGCCGCCGCCGGCGGCGGCGCCGCCGAGGTCCGGCCCGTCGGGCGCCGCCGGCCGCGCCCACGGCGCCGCCGGCTCGGCCCGCAGCGCGCGGGGCGCCCCAACCGCCACGCGCGCGCCCACGCCGCCGTCGGCGCCGTGCGCGTTGGCCGCCGCGCGCTCGCGCGCCGTCTGCTCGCGCAGCGTGGCGGGCGCGCTCGGCACGCGCTCGTGCGCGTGCCGCTTGTCGTTGTAGCCGTCTTACATGTCGCGGCCCGCGTCGCGCGCGGCAAAGGACTGCGCGTGCTACTGGTTGAAGTGCACCGCGCGCGCCACCCGCTGCGCGGCCTGCTCGGTCCGCGCCGCGGCGAGCACCGCGTCAGCGCCCGCGCCGAGCCGCGGCTCGCCCGGGTTGGTGATGCCCGGCACCTCGGCCTTGTGCGTCCCGGCCGCCGCGCGCGCGTCGTAGCCCATCAGCCGCGCCATCTTCCGGTCGGACGTCGCCGGGCCGCGCCGGTAGTCGCCATCGGCCGGCGGCGGGCGCTCTTCGCACACCTCGGCCACCGGCGCGCCGTGCCGGTCGCGCAGGTAGCCGACGTGCTCGGTCCGCTCCTCCGGCGCCACCAGCGGGCCGAGCGAGTCGATGTCCGCCACCTCGACGCGCGTGGCCGCGGCCATGGGCAGGATTGCCGCGCCCCGCCCGGCCCCGGCCCCGCCCCCGGCCCCGGCCCCGGCCCCGCCGGCGCCCAACCCGCCGGCCCGCATGTGGCCGCGGCGCAGCGCCACAACCTCCGCCCCGTCCGCCGCGCCGGGCGGCGCGGGCGGCGGGCCAAAGTGGGCCGCGCGCAGCTCGGCCTTGGTCGCGGGCGGCCCTCGGCGCGCCCAACCCAGCTGCGCCGCCTCGGCCGCGTGCGCCGCCGCGCGCGCCGCCTCGTCCTCCGAGTCCTCCTCGCCCGCCGCGTCGCCCGCGGACCTCGCGCCGTCCGCGTCGGACCCCAGCTCGGACCCGCCAGCGCCCTCCGAATCGGACTCTGGCTCGGACCTGCCAGCGCCCTTCGAATCGGACTCTGGCTCGGACCCGCTCGCGCCCTCGAGCCCGGACCCTGGCTCGGACCCACCCGCGCGCGCCGACCCGGGCGCCGACCCGTACTCTGACCCGGTCTCCGACCCAACCTCCGACCCAGCCTCCGACCCAGCCTCCGACCCAGTCTCCGTCCCAGTCTCCGACCCAGTCTCCGACCCAGTCTCCGACCCGGGGCCCAGCCCGGGGCCCAGCTCGGGGCCCAGCTCGCTGCCCAGCTCGGGCGGGGCCGCGCCTGCACCTGCACCCGCACCCGCGCCGGGCGCGTCGCCCGGGCTCGACCGTGCGGTGCGCATCGTCGGTGCGCTCGGGCATCCATGCACGGGGCCGAGATAAAAGCGCGCGGCGCGACTCCGCGCCGCACCGGGCTGCTCAGTTTGGCCGCCGGCCGGACAGGCCCGCGGAAGGAGAGGGCCGGCGCGCGCGCGAGGCGATGCAGGCCGTGCTGGTCGTAAACTTCAAGGACGGCGTGCCAGGGTGCCTGCTCGACCGCGCCTTCCGCCAGCTCGGCGCCTTCCGTGCGCTCGCCGACCACGGCACGATGTACGACCACGCCTATGCCACGGACCCAGACCCGGCACGCGCCGCCGCCGGGTCCTGGCGGGCGACCCCCGCGGGCCGTGGACCCGGCGGAGCGGCCGCGGCCGCCGCGCCCAACGCGGCGCCCGCCCAGGGCCGGCTGCTGGCGGGGTTCCGCGCGCAGGGCTACGCGGTTGAGGTGCAGGCGCCGGGGGCCGGCGCCGCGCCCGGCCCCGATGAGCTGGCCACGCTAGCCAGCCTCGCGCGCAGGGCGGGCGAGGCGGCGGCGGCGATCCGCGCCTGGGGCGCGCCGCGCGAGGGCGGCCCGCCGCCCGCGCTCCTCGTGGAGGTGTCCAACGGGCGCGACGCGCTGCGCGTCTAGCACCGCCGGTTCGCGGCCCGCACCCGCGAGGCGCTGGCGCCGATCTCCGTCGGCGCGCCGGCCGAGGCCGAGGCCGAGGCCGAGGCCGCGCCCGCCGCGGCCGAGGCCGAGGCCGAGGCCGAGGCCGCGCCCGCCGCGCCCGCCGCGGCGTGCGCCGGCCGCGACGTGCTCGAGCGCGACATGTGCTACGCGGCGCAATCCGACATGGGCCGCGGTGGCAGCGCCCTGCCGAGGCCCCACGGGCCAAGCTGGTCCGCGCCCCGGACGAGGCGGCGGCCTCGCTGTGGCTGCCGACCGCGCTCCCATGCACCGCGACCCAGGCGCCGCTCGCGGCCGCGCTCGCCTTCCCCGGTCTTTGCGTGCGGGTCTTCGCGCGGTGCGGGCCGGCCATACGCTTCTCGGTGGCCGTCTGGTTCGCCCTGGACCTGGTGGGGGCGGCCGCCTTTGGCGACGCCTTCCGCGAGCTCTCGAGCCAAGGCCGCCGCGACCGGCTGCTCGCCGCGCGTGCCCTGCCGCTGCCGCTCTCCGCGGGGCTGGCCGAGCTGCGCCTCGCCGGGTGCGCCGTGCAGGCCTACGACCTGCTCGCCGACCCGGAGGAGGTGCACAACCTCGCGGCGGCCGCGAGGTGGGCCGAGGGCCGCCCGGCGGACGAGTGGAAGGCCTGCTTCGACCGGGCGGCCGCGGCACAGCTCGAGCCATTCGAGCTGCGGGCCGCGACCGTCGGGGCCCTCGCCGGCCTCGCCGGCGCGGCCGCCGGGCTGCCCCTGCCCAGCGCATGGGCTGCGCCCGACCGAGCCCCGGGAAGGGGCCCCGCCGGACCGACTGGAACCCGAACCGGAACCGGACCGACCGGCGCCCCGCACCCCGCTGAGGCCCAGGCCGGCGAGGCCCAGGCAGCGGCCCAGGCCGGCGACGTCAGCGTGGCTGAGGTCAGGGCTGAGGCCGGCGAAACAGACAACGCCGGCGATGGGGGTTCCCATGAACCCCGGGTTCACCCCGCGGCCGGCGAGGGGGCCGGCGTGGCCGGCGTGGCCCCGGCCGGCGTGGCCCCGGCCGGCGTGGCCCCGGCCGGCGTGGCCGGCGTGGCCGGCAGCCAGCCGCTGCCGGGCACCATGCGCGCCCGCGCGGGGTACGCGCCTGGGCCGGCGCTGCCCGGCGCGGCGGCCACTCTCACCGCGGCGATGGGCGCGGCCAACGCGGCCGCCCTCCTGGCGCTCATCCCCCTGGCCGCAGAGTCCCAGCCCCGGGCCGTGACGCTGTGCCACGTGGCCGAGGCCGACTATCGAGGGGTCTGGCCGCCCTCGGTGCCCCGCCCCCGGCGCGGCGCCCCGCGGCTGGGGCCGTGGCGCGGCGAGCTCTGGTCGGACGGCGTGCGCGTCGCGCGGCCGGTCCTCGGCCACTGGTCCTACGCGGGCCGCGCCGTGGCCGCCGAGCAGCTCTGCGACATGGACGGCGTCCTTGTCGTACTCCTCACACTGCGCGATGCGGCCGGCCCAGGGACCACCAGGCGCCTCCGCCGCGCCACGCCGGCCGCGGCGCCGGCCGCCGCGCCCGGCGCCGCGCCGGCCGCGGCCGCGGCCGCGGCCGCGGCGGCCCCCGGCGCCGCGCACCGGCATCGGCAACTGCCTGCGCCGTCTCGAACTGGTCGATGCTCGAGATCGCCTGCACCAATGCCTCTCTGAACTCGTCCAGTTGCGCTTGGGTCAGGGAGGTGAGCTCACCCGAGGTGCACTGGGCGCGCAGCCAGTCGGCGTGTTGGGTGACGGCTGGTCGTTCCTCTGCATCGCGCCCACTCGCCTTGGTCATCTCCGGTGCCGGGTCGGTGTAGTCCGACTCGCGGTATTCTCCCCAAACGGCCTGGTCCTGCGCCTGGTCCTGCGCCTGGTCCTGCGCCGCCGCCTGCGCTGCCGACTGCGCCGCCGCCTGCGCCGCCGCCTGCGCCGCCGCCTGCGCCGCCGCCTGCGCCACCGCCTGCGCCGCCGCTTGCGCCGCCGCCTGCGCCGCCACCTGCGCCGCCGCCTGCGCCGCCGCCTGCGCCGCCGCCTGCGCCACCCCCCCCTGCGCCGCCGCCCGCGCCGGGTGCGAACGCGAGCCCGAGCTCGAGCGCGGGGACGAGTGAATGCGGCGCGGTTGCTTGCGTTTTCCGTAGTACGAATCGGCCGCATCCTCACGGGCCGCTTGCCGGGCCGCTTGCGTGGTATCCCAGTCGTCGTCGCCCGACTCGGCTTCCAGGGGCACAAGGAACAAAGCCGCGCGCATCGCGCATCTGAAATCGGCCATGGCAATCTTCGCTGAAGTCTAATTCTGTAACTTCTGTTTCACAGAGCCATTTCACAGGAACCACCCTCAGGTCGAGGGCTCGGCAGGCGGCTGTGCCTGCTGGCCGCGTCGCACATCGAGTGCGAGGTGGGCCAGACGTCGCCGGCTGGCGACCCCGAGCGGACGTGCATGGCCATGGCGACCATCACAAGCCGCGTGCTGGGGCGCGACCTCCAGGGGCTCTTCCAGGCCGTCCACCGGCTCGAGGGAACGGGCAAGGAGTACGTCCGGCTGGATGCGCGCTCCACAAGGACTGGGTGGCCATGTGCACAAGCGTCGCTCGCCCGCGACCGCGTGCCCCCCGAGCCGCTCAATTCATCGCGCCCCGGCCGGCCCATGGCGCGCCGCCTGGCGCAGCGCCGCGCCGGGCGAGGCGCCCGCTCACCAGCTCGTGGCGCGCGCGGATCCGCTCAAGGCGACCGCCTCGCGCGGCGCGGCGCAGAAGCCGCGCAAGGCGCCGTCCGACCCCTGGGCCCTCGCGCCGGTGAGCGAAGAGTTGCTCGAGGCGCATCGCCTCCACCAGGCCGCGCACCGGTGTACTCGGTCGCGATTGCGCTCGCTGCGCTCTGGACTTGGTCGCGGCATGTGTTGAGATCGCTGCGCTCTGGACCCGGCCGCTGCATGCGCTGAGCTCACCTGAGTACTCGGTCGCGATTGAGCTCGCTGCGCCCTGGACTTGGTCGCTGCATGTCGCCCCGGACCCGGTCACACCGTTGTACTCGGCCGTGAGCGATTGAGCTCGCTGCGCGCTCTGGACGCTCCCCCGTGTACTCGGTCGCGGATGAGCTCGCTGCGCTCTGGACCTGGTCGCTGCACGTGTCGAGCTCGCTGCGCCCTGGACTAGGTCGCTGCATGCGTTGAGCTCGCTGCGCTCCGGACCCCGGCCACACCCTTGTACTCGGTCGCGAGCGATTGAGCGCGCTGCGCTCTGGACGCGGTCGCTGTGTGTGTTGAGATCGATGCGCTCTGGGCTTGGTGGCTGCATGCGTTGAGCTCGCTGCGCTTTGTACTTGGTCGCTGCATGCGTTGAGCGCTCTGGTCGGTTCGCAGCGGTGACACGGTTGCCGCTGCGGGCCACCTGGGGAGGGGGTGTCCGACGCGCGCCGTAGGTCGGCAGGCATGGACGATTCAGAGTGCGACCACTCGGGTGCCTGCCACACCTGGCGCACGTCGGCGCGCTGCCGCGGGGCGGTGGCCATGGGCGTCCTCGTCGTGGTGCTCGTGGCCTTCCCTCGCCTCGAGGCGCTGGGCGTGCAGCGCGTCCATCCACTCGCGTTGCAACCGCGCCGATGCCAACAGGTGGGTTTGGGCGGCACAGGACACGGATTGCGCGGTGTCGAGGTAGAGGTGCAAGCGCAGGTTTGGCAGATCGTACCCCCAGCCCGCGTGCAGCACGTGGCCCTCCCAAGCCAATGCGTCGCCCGGGCCGAGGACCACTTCGGTGGCCGGGTCGAGAAACGGGGGAAACCCAACGCGTGTGCCACCCTGAACCGCCACTAGCACACTGAGCGGCTGGGTCAGCCCGTGCCGCGTGGCCGCCATGGCCGGGTAGTCGCGGTGAAAGGGTTGGGTACCCCCGCCCGGCCGGCTCACGAGCCCAGTGAGGGCGCCGAGCACGCGCCCGTCCAAGAGGCCACAGTCGCGCAGGGCCGCTGCGACAGGCTGCACGACCGGCTGCGAGGCCGCCACTGGGAAGGAGCGTCGGTCCCCGGAGCCGACCGACCCAAAGACCTCCTCGATCGACCCGCGACGCGCCTGGCGCTTGCACTCCGCCCCTAGGAACCAACGCAGGCGCGCAGCGGCAGCCGGCGGTAGGAGGCCACGCATCACAGAGATTCCATCGGCGACGCGGACCGCCACTGCACCGGTGCCATGCGGATGCGGCATCACCCCGGGGCGCGCACCGCGCGCGGGGTGCAAAAATCTGACTGTGGCCCGCCCCCGGTCCCCCGGCCCGGGCGAAAAAAAGTTACCGTGAAGAGAAATGCTCCTCCTCCTCGAGGTGACTAGGTTGTGCGTCTAGTCCGAACGTTCACCCCGTACGCCATCGCCGCCTGTGCCATCACTACCACCGCCGCCGTCGCCGCCGTCGCCGCCATCGCCGCCGTCGCCGCCGTCGCCGCCGTCGCCGCCGTCGCCGCCGTCGCCGCCGTCGCCGCCGTCGCCGCCATTGCCGCCGTCGCCGCCGTCGCCGCCATTGCCGCCGTCGCCGCCGTCGCCGCCGTCGCCGCCGTCGCCGCCAACGCTTCCGGTAGTGCGCTCGTTGCCCCCCACCCCACCCTGGGAGCCGGGGCCACCCCGCGCACCCGTGCGCCAGGACCCTTCAAACAGCATCAGCCGACGCCGTCTCGTGGTTGCTTTGCTTCTCCTCGCATTCATTGGGATGGCGGCGCTGCTCGGCCCCGGCTGCGCCAACTGCCTCTGTTGTATCGCGTTTGTGCGTCTGTTTGGTGGCCCGTGAAGCACACTGCGCGACCGAGTCCAGGGCGGAGCGAGCAGGGTCACCCCAGCAAACGCAACCCGCAGCGAGGTCCAGGGCGCAGCGAGCTCAACACACGCAGTCGCAGCGGCCTCCACGCGCGCAGCGACATCCACGCGCGCAGCGAGCCACCCCCCACCACAACGAGCCACCCCCACCACACCGAGCCACCCCCAACACGCAGCCGCGGCGACCGAGTCCAGAGCGCAGCGAGCTCCACACGCGCAGCCGCAGCGACCGCGTCCAGAGCGCAGCGAGCACTCTTCGCGCTAGTCCCGTCGCCCCCCTGTGCCGATTTCATCGCGTCAGTGGCGATCCCGGCCACGGCGCGCGCGACCGAACCCACCAGGGCCGCCTCCGCCGCCGCATCCAACTCCCCAGTCGAGTCGCAGGCGCGAACCGTGGCCGCTGCGTGTGTTGAGCTCGCTGCGCTCTGGACTCGGCCGCTGCATGTGTTGAGCTCGCTGCGCTCTGGACTTGGTCGCTGTGCGTGTTGAGCTCGCTGCGCTTTGGACGCTGGGTCCGAGGTGCCCGAAGTGTGCCGCGTCCGCGGTGTCCGAGGTGTGGTCCCATCCGAGGTGTGCCGCGAGTCCAGAGCGCAGCGAGCTCAACACACGCAGCCCGCATCGACAGAATTTTTCTACACCTGGGATGATATATGTCTGTTTCCTGCGCGACCCCGTCCACAATCTGACCCACCCCCCTTGGGGCCACCAGGGCCGCCTCCGCCGCGTCCAACTCCCCAGTCGAGTCGCAGGCGCGAACCGTGGCCGCTGCGTGGGTTGAGCTCGTTGCGCTCTGGACTCGGCCGCTGCGTGTTTTGAGCTCGCTGCGCTCTGGACTCGGCCGCTGCGTGTATTGAGCCCGCTGCGCTCTGGACTCGGCCGCTGCGTGTGTTGAAGGGGTACCCCGAGCTCACCGGTGTACTTGGTCGCGATTGCGCTCGCTGCGCTCTGGACTTGGTCGCTGTGCGTGTTGAGCTCGCTGCGCTCTGGACGCTGGGCCCGAGGTGCGCGAGGTTTGCCGCGTCCGAGGTGTCCGAGGTGTGGTCCCGTCCGAGGTGTGGTCCCGTCCGAGGTGTGCCGCAAGTCCAGAGCGCAGCGAGCTCAACACACGCTGCCCGCATCGACAGAATTTTTCTACCCCTGGGATGATTCGTGTCGGTTGCCTGCTCGACCCCGTCCACAATCTGACCCACCCCCCTTGGGGCCACCAGGCACAGTAACCTTGAGGCCCAGGATGATCGGTCTCGCCATCGTTCAATTCTTTGGAATCCATCAGCTCGTCACCGCGCTCGGCCGGCTCGGTGGGGAGGACCGGGGTGAAGTGGCCGCCTTTGCGGTGGTAGCGCACCACTTGGTCGCTGCCGGTGTTGAGGGAGAACCCGAGGGAGAACCCGAGGGAGAACCCGAGAGAGAACCCGAGGGAGAACCCGAGGGAGAACCCGAGGGAGAACCCGAGCCGGTGTACTCGGTCGCGATTGAGCTCGCTGCGCTCTGGACTTAGTCGCTGCGTGCGTTGCACGGTGGGAGCACGACACACCTCCCGAGGCGAGCACGGCACACCCCCCAAAGCGAGCACGACACACCTCCAAAAGCGCGCTACTTGCGTTGGAAGACGAGGTCCGACTCGCCACGGTGACTCAAGGTGAAGCCGTTCAACCCCAGTGCGTGGAGGTGCTCCGTGGACCCCATGCCCCGGGGCAGCACCACTTCGGACAACTGATCGCACCCAACAAACACGCCTTTTCCCACTCCCGCTCTTGCTAACCTCAACCTGGTACACTTGCTGAGGTCGGCCCGTTTCAGGTCGGTGCAATTGGCAAAGGCTCGATGGCCCAACCGTTTGAGGGATGCTGGCAGCTCTACCGAGACGAGCCCCGACTGATTGAATGCAGCATGGTCGATGCGCCGGAGATTGGGCGGAAGGTGCAAGGTCGTCAGGGCGCGGCAGTCCATGAATACACTATCAGTCATGCGCTCGAGAAGCACCGCATTGCGCAGGTCCACGGTGGCCAGTGCCTCGCATGCCTCAAAGGCACTCTGTTCGATGATATCGAGTGCGGCACCTGGGGGCGCTTCCAGCTCCAGGAGACCGCACTCGGAAAAGGCGAACTCTTGAATGGAACGCAGACTGACCGACAGGTCCACCTGGGTCAACGCTATGCAGCCGCAAAACGCCTGCTCTCCGATGTCGACGAGTCCACCGCCCAGCGACACCCTGGTCAACCCAGTCTTGGTAAAGGCGTAGGGGCCTATCGACTGCAACCTCCCCAGCTGGACCTCGGTCAAGTTTACGCAGTCCGCAAAGGCGCCCTCGTTGATCCGGACGACGTGCTCCAGTGAGATGTTCACCAGCGACCGGCAGTCGCAGAACGTGAACTTCTTGATATGGTTCACCTCGGGCGACAGATCGAAGGTTCGCAGCGCGGTGCACCAATCGAACGCTTCTTGTTCGGGTTAACCCAAGGTTTGCAGCGCGGTGCACCAATCGAACGCTTCTTGTTGAGGGACGATCTCCTCCCCCCACGGTATTCCGTGTATGGGTTGCGGCGGTTTCGGCTGCCCGCCGAAGTGCCCGCCGAGTTTCGCTTAGGCGTGCGCTATTAGCAGCTTGGGTAAGTAAAGACTTCCCGAGCGGCAGTTAGCGCGTGTCTGTAAACAACCTTGACGGGGTTCTGACAGACATTTGAGCAGCCATTGAAGCATCGACTCTTTGCCCTTCACCTCTGACACAGCCGAGCATGACTTATAATGGTAGCGGCACGGCCCAAGGAGGGCCCGTGTTTGCCGTGCAGCGCACGGCCGTTCCAATTCAGAGTTCCGAGTTCGTGGACGACATATGAAAAGAGGAAGATCAGAGTGGCTCTTACCGGGTTCGCGGAGACGTGTGGCGTTGGACCGCTCACTCGTGGAGAAATGCCACACCAGTTACTCAGCCTGCGCGTGGAACCGCTGGAGAGCAAATACCCGCTGCTCGGCTCCACCGCCGATGCAGCAGCCGTCGAGGCGCGCAGAGTGTTACGCGTCGACTGGAATATCAAGGAGGCAGCAGCCTTC
>Ga0209390_10004716_pt1 | contig 20183 bp, 22 predicted proteins | sample BON01_FD_187212 | JGI IMG/M metagenome (GOLD analysis project Ga0209390, IMG submission 187212) | Freshwater microbial communities from Lake Bonney liftoff mats and glacier meltwater in Antarctica - BON-01 (SPAdes) (version 2) | ecosystem: Environmental > Aquatic > Freshwater > Ice > Glacier...
GACTAACCTGTTCTTTGCGAAATTCTTCACTGAAACGTCTCCGCCTTCTTTCATCTTCTGTCATAATTATTTCATATTTATGAAATTTATCCACAAGTTTGGCGTCAACCTATATCATGAGACAGCAAAATAATTATCGGGATCAGTTGGAAGGATGCAGTCCCAGTAGGTATCGGGTTACGCTTTCAGTAACCCATTCATCAGTTCCCCACCTCATCAGTTCCCCACATCCTCAGTTCCTCAATTCCCCAGTTCATCATTTCCCCAATTCATCAAATCTCAACCAATCAACCCTTAAACAATTACTCAATCATCAGTTCCCCAATTCCCCAGTTCCCCAATTCGTCAGTTCTCCAATTCGTCAGTTCCCCAATTCGTCAGTTCTCCAATTCCCCAATTCATCAATTCGTCAGTTCCCCAATTCGTCAATTCCTCAATTCGTCAGTTCCCCAATTCGTCAGTTCTCCAATTCCCCAATTCCCCAATTCCCCAGTTCCCCAATTCGTCAGTTCTCCAATTCGTCAGTTCTCCAATTCGTCAGTTCCCCAATTCACCGATTCCCCAATATCATTTGCAGTATTTTTTGAACGCTTCCTTTGCTCCCGGGTATTCGAGACCTGTACTCAACTGAAAGTCCTCGCAAGCGCCTTTCACATTTTTCAAACCAATCTTCAAAAGACCTCGATTGTAATAGGCCTGAGCAAAGTCTTTATCCAGCGTGATGGCATTAGCATAAGCCTTCAATGCCTCTTTTGTCTTTCCCAATTGATGCAAAGCTCGAGCTTTCATAAAAGAAGCCATCGCAGGAGCCCCTGGAACGTCAGCCGCACGATTGGAGAACAAGAGGGCATTAGTGAAGTTTTTCTTATTGTGATGAATATTGGCCAAGCTCAGTAAGACTTGGAAATTATTTGGATCTAATACTAAAGCGACCTCAAAATCTGATTTGGCATTTTCAAAATCTCCCATCTCCTCATAAGCTCGTCCCCTATGGTACAATAATCTTACCTCATTAGGGGCATATTTTAGCTCATCAGAATACTCAGCAACTGCCTCTTGGAATTGACCTTGATTGAAATACTTTTCACCTGAACTGATTTTATTTTTACCACAGGAAAATACCAGCAATCCTGTAATCAAAAGAAGAAGAGCAGAGATATTATTTTTCATTTTTTGTTGATTTAGACTGCTACACTGTTATCTCGAAGCGCATCGTTAAGAGACGTCTTGAGATCAGTAGAGGCTTTGCGCTGCCCGATTATCAAGGCACACGGTACTTGGAATGTTCCTGCTGGAAATATTTTGGAAATAGTACCTGGGATTACCACAGATCTTTCCGGGACATAACCTTTATATTCTATTGGTTCCGAACCTGTGACATCGATAATTTTTGAGCTAGCTGTCAGCGTCACTCCGGCTCCGATGACGGCCTGCTTTCCGATTCTTATACCCTCGACAATGATCGTACGTGAACCTATGAATGCACCATCTTCGATGATTACCGGGGCAGCTTGCACAGGCTCCAAAACTCCTCCAATACCGACTCCACCACTTAGGTGAACATCTTTGCCGATCTGCGCACAAGACCCTACTGTGGCCCAAGTGTCAACCATCGTGCCACTGTCCACATAGGCGCCGATATTAACATAACTTGGCATCATGACCACACCACTCGCCAAATAAGCGCCATAACGAGCCACTGCATGTGGAACCACCCGAACTCCCTGCGCTGCATAATTTCTCTTCAGAGCAATTTTATCGTGAAATTCGAAAGGCCCAACTTCGATAGTCTCCATTTTTTGAATTGGGAAATACAGGATCACTGCCTTTTTTATCCAGTCATTTACTTTCCAAGAACCATCTACAACCGGCTCAGCGACTCGGAGCACACCTATGTCCAAGTCGGAAATAACCGCTCGGATTGCTTCTTGAGTTTCCTTTTCTTTTAATAATTCTCGGTTGTCCCAAGCTTTTTCAATGATGGTTCTGAGTTCCATATTTTTGATTAATTTCGTTTATGAGTGAAAATTCTGCTTTGCAAATTCCCATTCTTATTGCCTCATCCCTCAAACCAACCCTTGATACAAGGGCTTGGGGTAAGCTTGGGTTTTCACTACGTGAAACAAATAGATACACATTAAACATCATAGGCTTTTCTGCTAAAAAGGAAGAAAAGTTATCGGATGTTAATTTTTATTCCTCATTTTTCAAGCCAGGATCTGCGTTTTCCCGGATTGTATCGATGCTTCGATTTGCTCAAATTCTGATTCATGTACGTCCCGAGATTTTGATTTGTTGCACCTACGAATATCTTCCGGTAGCTTCGTTTTTCAAAAGTATAATCGGGTACAAACTCATCTACGATGTCCAGGAAAACTATGTTGCCAACCTTGATTTAAACCCGCTGCTCAGTGCCTCCAAAAAAGTGAAAGCCGCAAAATTGATTCGAAAAATGGAGTCAACTAATGCGGTTGATTTATACTTTTTGGCAGAGCAATGCTATAGAAAAGAGATGCCATTGAAGTCTCCTTTTCTGTTTTTGGAAAATAAATATAAGGGTCAAATCAGTGAAAAAAGTCAGGTGAATTTCGGTCAGAAAAAGGAATTTTCATTTCTTATTTCTGGGACAATTACACCTGCATTTGGAGTCTCGGAAGCGATCATTTGGTTTATCGAAATTCTGAAAAAGTACCCCAAATCCACGCTGTTGATTATGGGTCAGATGACGCTTCCCAACTTCCAACACGCCCTTGAGAAAATCGCTGGAAACAACCCTCAAATCACTTTCCAAACCAGTCCTTTTCCGGTCTCGCACAAAGCGATTTTAAACGCTTATTCCGAAGTGGATTTTGCGCTTTTACCATATCAGAATCATCCGGCAATCTGGGATAAAATGCCTACCAAACTATTTGAAGCTGCCGCTCTTGGAGTGCCGGTTTTGGTGTCGCCCAATCCCACTTGGCTGGACTTCTTGAATAATTTCGAGGGCGGTTTTTCAATTGATTTTTTAAATGTGGAGTCAGCCATTACTCAATTTGATCAAGCAAAACTTCAAACCTTTTTTACTGAGAAACCATCTGAATCAATTCTCTGGCAAAGCCAAGAACAGACTTTCCTACAATCCATCGAGTCACTTCTTTCCTAAAATCAATGCGTGGATAACTCTCCATGGTTATCCACCTGTGCCTAATTCCTAACACTACTTTTCCCAGTATGGAAACTCATATTGAGAAATTAAATTATCAGTTTTTTAGACTTAAATCTTGATATATTACTTACAATACACTGTAAAATAGATATTTAACCATTATAATTTATGAGTCTAAATTAATTTTTAGATAAGGCTAATCCAGTTTGAACAGTCTTTTTCGAGTTATCCACAGTCGATTTAGCTTATTAGAAACTTTATTTTAGATTTGTCTAAAAATTTTTTACCTTTGGAATTATTATAATCCAAACCCAGTTTTGACCACAGCAGAAGAGAATTATTTGAAAGCGATCTATCACCTTTCCGATGGGGGGAAAAAAAGTGTATCCACCAATGATGTAGCAGGCGAGATGAAAACCAAGCCTGCCTCCGTCACGGATATGCTTCGCAAACTTGGCGAGAAAGAGATGATCGAATACCGTAAATATTACGGGGTAAATATCACAGATGAAGGCAAGCGCATGGCTCTTCAAACGATCCGAAAACACCGACTATGGGAAGTCTTTCTGGTAGACAAATTAGACTTCGCCTGGGATGAAGTGCATGAGGTTGCGGAGGAGCTGGAACATATCCAATCTACCCTACTCATTCAGCGACTGGACGCCTATCTAAACTACCCAAAATTTGATCCGCACGGAGACCCAATTCCAGATGAATTTGGTGATGTAAAAGCCAAGCCAAGAGTTGGGCTGAATGAGATGGAGATTAATCAAATGGGGCAGATCGTTGCAGTCAAAAACAGCTCAGCAGCATTCTTGAAATACCTCGATAAAGTGGGCGCCTACATCGGTGCCCGAATCAAAGTTTTGGACAAAGTAGAGTTCGATGGATCCATAGAGATTTTGGTCGATCAGAAGAAGACACTCTTTATGTCAAAAGAAGTTTCAGTTAATATTTTGGTGCTTCAGCTATGATCCTATTTCGTTACCTATTGATACTGCTTCCACTCCTATTTGCCAGCTGCAAATTTGACAATCCTGAGGAGCGACTCAAGCCAAAGATCGTAGTGACGACAAGTATTTTGGCGGATGGAATTCGAAATTTGGTGGGTGATTCTGCCGATGTTGTCGCGCTTATGCCTGCTGGTGTAGATCCACATTTGTACAAGGCTTCAGCACGAGATTTGGACTTGTTGCAAAGTGCAGACTTGGTTATTTACCATGGCCTTTTCCTGGAAGGGAAGATGACTGAGATTTTTGAAAAATTGGAATTTAGCCAGACTCTTATTAATGTATCTGCCGAAATCCCACTTGATCTTTTGCTGCGATCAGGCCCTGAAGCGCATGCTGTAGATCCACATATTTGGTTTGATGTCAATCTCTGGGCGATGTCAATGACCCATGCATCCGCTGAAATCATAAAATGGAAACCCAAATGGAAAGCTTCGGTCGAAAAAAATTCCAGTATATATCAAACCAAGCTTTCGCAATTGAATCTAAATACTGCTGCAAAAATGGAGGAGCTCAGCCAATCCAATCAGGCATTGATTACTGCACATGATGCATTTGCTTATTTCGGTAGAGCCTATGGAATTGAGGTTTTAGGATTGCAAGGTTTATCCACCCTCAGCGAGCCCGGTCTACGCGACTTGACCAGTTTGGTGAAGTTTATCGTGGATCGAAATATCAAAGCCGTTTTTGCAGAGCAGACCATTTCCCCAAAGGCAATCGAAGCGGTAGTCGCAGGCTGTCAAAACCAAAATCATCCAATCAAATTATCCGGTCCGCTCTACACCGACAGTCTCGGAGATCCCAGCGGAACAGCCGGAACGTATATCGGCATGGTCAGCACCAATGTCAATCTCATCTTTCAAAGCCTCAACCCATGATCAATCACGTAGAATCACCCATTCTGGAAATTCATGATCTTACTGTCAGCTATGATCAAAGCCCCGTGCTTTGGAATGTGGATTTGAGCCTTCCTTCAGGGAAACTAATCGGTATTCTAGGTCCCAATGGTGCAGGAAAATCTACCTTAATCAAAGCAATCATGGGCTTAGTTGCTCCATCGGGCGGCTATGTAAAGCTATTTGACAAAACCTTAGAGGAAGTCCGAAGTCGCATCAGCTATGTCCCACAGCGTGAATCGGTCGATTGGAACTTCCCTGCATCTGTACTCGATGTGGTCATGATGGGGACTTATGGCAAGTTAGGCCTATTCAAAAGACCTGGGAAAAAAGAAAGAGAAATTGCGATGGAGTGTCTTGAAAAAGTCGGCATGCAGGGCTTTGCCAAGCGGCAGATCTCCGAACTCTCGGGTGGACAGCAGCAGCGCGTTTTTATCGGAAGATCTTTAGCCCAAAACGCAGATCTCTATTTAATGGATGAGCCATTTGCAGGGGTAGATATGGCTACAGAGAGTGCTATTTTTGAACTCTTACAGCGGATGACTTCCGAGGGAAAAACAGTTGTAGTGGTCCATCATGACATCTATTCCGCAGTGAATTATTTCGATTGGTTTATTATGCTCAATCTTCATCTTATTGCTTCCGGACCAAAGGATGCCGTGATGACGGAAGACTTGCTCCGAAAAACATACGGTGGAAAACTCAATCTATTAACTAAAGTGTCCGAGCTGATACGTCAGAAAGAATTCAATCCTTTGAAGAATTGACATGAGCGACTTTGTTTATTTCTTCACTTTTCAGGACTCATCCATCGCATTTGTGGTGATGGGCATCATTTTGCTTGGAGTTGGATCTGCTTATGTAGGGACTTACAGCTTCCTGGACAAGAAAGCTCTTCTTGGAGATGCAATTTCCCATGCGGTATTGCCGGGGATTTGTCTGGGTTTCATACTTGCAGGGACCAAAAATCCAATTTATATTGTTTCAGGTGCATTCTTTTCCGGCGCATTAGCTACTTTCCTGAGTTCTTGGCTTCGCAAAAATACCCGACTAAGTGAGGATGCAATCATTGCTTCCATACTATCCATTTTCTTCGGGTTTGGAATCGTCCTACTGACGGTAATTCAAAAATCCGGAAATCCTGAAATGGCGGGCTTGAACCAGTTTATTTTTGGAAATGCCATCGCCATCCTGGAAGAGGACCTGTGGATCTATGGCGGGTTGGCAGTATTTATTATTCTGACCTTGACTGCTTTTCAGAAGGAATTCAGCCTGCTTGTCTTCAATGCTGAATACGGAAGTGCCATTGGATACCCGATGGGTCTGATCCGATTGGTCTTTAATGTGCTGATGATCCTTTCGGTAATTATCGGCATACAGGCAATCGGAGTGGTCCTGATGGCTGCGCTGCTGATCACCCCCGGTGCAGCAGCTCGATTTTGGACAGATAAACTGAGCTACTTGGTCATCTTGGCCGGTGTATTTTCAGCTGTTTCAGGGGTATTGGGAACCTACATTTCTTTCGTATTGCCTCAGATGCCAACCGGCCCATGGGTGGTCGTATTCCTGTCTTTGGTGGCATTAATCTCATTTCTGTTTGCACCCAAGCGAGGGGTTATTTCAAGATATATTTCCCGAAGAAGCTACCTGAAAAGAACCCACCAAGACCATCTGTTGAAGGCACTATACCGAGCGGGTGAAAAGGATCAAACAAACCTCTCGATAGAAGAAATCTATGAGACCTACCCTTTCCAAAAGAAGGAATCTAACCAATCTATCAAATATTTAATTAAGGAAGGTCTTATTACTCAAAATCAATCACTTATCACACTTACATCGAAAGGGAAATCAGAATCTAAACGAATTGTGAGACTGCACCGGTTGTGGGAATTGTATCTCAATGAGTACATGAATATCGCCCCAGACCACGTGCATGATTCCGCCGAAAAACTCGAACATATCCTCACTCCCGAGCTGGAGCAATTGCTTGAAAGCAGACTGAACTATCCTAAACTCGATCCTCACCAAGAGACCATCCCCCGCGACAACGATGAGCTTTGACCAAAACGCATTCCTGATTATTTTCACCGCATCCATGATCTCCATTTCCTGCGGTCTATTGGGCGTCTTTATGATGCTTCGCAAAATGTCCATGACCGGAGATGCCATTTCACATGCTGTACTCCCGGGAATTGTGATCGGCTTTCTCATCTCGGGAAGTCAGCGTGGGCTTGAAGTGATTATTGGAGCCGGGATTTTGGGGATCTTGGCGACACTTATGATCGACTGGCTCCGCAAAAGAGCCCGTGTACAACTCGACGCTTCGATTGGAATCACCTTTACGTTTCTATTTGCGATAGGAATCATCCTGATTAATTTACTGGCCTACAAAGTAGATTTAGATCAAGAATGTGTCCTCTATGGTGAAATTGCTTACTTGCCCATTGATCTTTGGATCACTGGTGGCGGCACAAGTTTGGGTCCAAGAATCATGTATCTTGCACTTCTAAATTTGATTCTGGTAGGAATATTTATATTCTTGTTTTTCAAAGAGTTAACAGTGACCAGTTTTGATGAAAATTTCAGTATGGTCATCGGTATTCCTGCGGGAATAATCAATCTGTCTTTGATGAGTATGGTCTCCTACACGACTGTCAGCAGCTTTGAAGCGGTGGGTGCTATTTTGGTAGTTGCCCTTCTGGTAGTGCCGCCTGCTACTGCTTTTCTCTGGACCAAAAAACTGGATCAGTTGATTAAGATTACAATTGGAATCGGGATAGGTGCAGCGTTCTTTGGATATTACTTAGCCTATTACTTTGACAGTTCGATCGCAGGAATGGTCGTAAGCGTGGCCGGAATCGGATTTTTGGCAAGCGCCTTGTTTAAAAGTAAGTTAATCAGCGGTAGATTTGGAACTTCAACCAAGCAAGAGCCGTTTGAAAAAATGATCTGACTATTGGGGAATGTGGAACTGATGAAGTGGGGAATTGAGGAACTGGAGAATTGGAGAACTGACGATGGGTTAATTGTTGATGATTGGGGAACTGGGGAACTGATGATTGGTTAAAGGTTAATAGTTAATTGGTTAATTGTGGATAATTGGGGAACTGGTGAATTGTGGAACTGAGACCGATAATTATCGGGACTGATCACTGATCACTGAATATTGGAGATTGACAATTCCATTAATATATGCTATGAAAAAATTAAGAATTATATACCTGACTGCTATCCTTGGTCTTGTTTCCTTGAGCACGAAAGCTCAGGACAAAATTGACTGGATGAAATTTGAAGATGCGGTGAAAGCCAATGATTCTAGCCCAAAAATGCTGCTGGTGGATGTTTACACGGATTGGTGCGGCTGGTGCAAAAAAATGGATAAGGATACCTTTACCGATCCGAAAGTCATTGAATATATAAATGCCAATTTTTACCCCATCAAATTAAACGCTGAAGATACCAAGCGTACATTTGATTTTAAAGGGAAAGAGTACAACGAAGCACAAATGGCTGCTTCCATGCGGGTTCGCTCCTATCCCAATTTTGTCATCATCGACCCTACCCTTCAAAATATCACACAAATGCCAGGCTATCGTGAGCCTGCTCCTTTCTTGGAAGGGCTAAAAGGAATAGTGGCTAATGGATTTACCCAAAAATGAGTTTTACACTTTCTGATCAAAAAGACACCATCATTGCACTTGCCACTCCACAGGGTGTGGGTGCTATTGCGGTAATTCGACTTTCGGGTCCCGAAGCGATAAGCTTAACCAACGAAGTGTTCTTTGGAAAAAACCTGTTAACTCAGGAATCACATACCATTCATTTTGGGACTATTCGAGATGGCGAAAAGATCATCGACGAGGTATTGGTTTCGATTTTCATTGCCCCAAAATCATTTACAAAGGAGAATGTCGTAGAAATCTCTACCCACGGTTCTTCCTATATCATCAATCAAGTACTAAAGCTATTTGTAAGAAAGGGCGTAAGACCTGCCAAACCGGGGGAATTCACCCAACGCGCTTTTTTGAATGGACAGTTTGATCTGGCACAAGCAGAAGCCGTAGCTGATTTGATCCATGCAGATTCTGAGACCAGCCATCAGGCGGCATTGAATCAGATGCGAGGTGGATTCAGTTCTGAGATTCAGCAGCTTCGCTCAAAATTGATCCATTTTGCTTCTATGATTGAGTTAGAGCTAGACTTCGGCGAGGAAGATGTGGAGTTTGCCAGTCGAGAGGAATTGCGAACACTTGTGGAACGATTACTTCGAGTGGTCGAGGAATTGATTTTAAGTTTCGATTTGGGCAATGTGATCAAAAATGGAGTTCCCACAGTCATCGCCGGAAAGCCAAATGCAGGAAAGTCCACGTTATTGAATGCTTTGCTTAATGAAGAGAAAGCGATCGTATCAGAAATTGCAGGTACGACCAGAGACTTCATTGAGGATGAGATATCCATTGGCGGGGTAATGTTTCGCTTTATCGATACGGCTGGTTTGCGGGAGACTACCGATACCATCGAAGCGATCGGTGTAGGTCGAACGCATGAAAAAATGAAGTCCGCTTCCCTGATTTTATATCTGTTTGATCTAGGTGATACTGACTTAGTCGAAATCAATCGAGAGATCAATATCCTAGAAAATCAGGGGGTTCCTTTCCTTAAAGTGGCCAATAAGACCGATAAGGCTAAAGCTTATATTAGTATTGAGTTAAAGACGCATCACCCGGACACGATTTTCATTTCCGCAGGAAAAAAAGAGAACCTCGAAGAACTCAAAATCCGAATTCTCGAACTTGTAAATTTGGACAAATTCCGTACTGGTAATACCATCGTCACCAATGTTCGTCACTACGATTCCCTAGTCAAAACCCGAGCTTCCCTCCTGGATATCTTGAATGGTTTAGACAATCAGGTTACCAATGATTTTGTGGCAATGGACATTCGTCGTTCACTCCATTACCTTGGTGAGATCACAGGCGAAATCACCACAGACGATTTGCTCGAGAACATTTTTAGAAATTTTTGTATCGGAAAGTAACCGCCATAAATAACCAAATAATAAACCATCATTAAAATACCTTAAAGCCCTGTTTAACAGGGTTTTTTTATGCTTTGTAATATAGCTTTACTTCGTTTTGTTACTTGTTTCTTTATCGTATATTTGTACCTTATTTGTACCTCGAACGAATTGAGATACAAGTTTGGGGGGTTTTGCCCCTTTTATTTTCCGCTTGATGGCACACTAAGACACCAAATGACATACAGAGGCACAAGATGACACAATGAGTTCAAACATTCATATTCAAAGGATTTGCCAGCATTGCGGTAATGAGTTTACAGCCCGAACCACAGTTACCCAATATTGTGGTGACACGTGCAGCAAACGGGCTTACAAAGCACGGCAAAAGGCTGGAAAGGTGGAGGCAAGCAATAAGGAAACCCACCGAATGAAAACTCAACCTATTGAGATACTGAAAGCAAAAGTATTTTTAAGTATTGCAGACACCTGTAAACTGATAGGAATAAGCAGGCGAACAGTTTACCGAATGATTCAACGGGGCGAACTCACTAAAGGCAAGGCAGGGAATCGAACTATTATAAGACGTGCAGATCTTGACAAACTATTTGACCAAAAAGCATAAAAGACTATGAGTATAAAAGTCACACTAAGACAAAAGGCAATTTCTAAAAACAGGCATAGTTTGTATTTGGATTTTTACCCACCAATACCACACCCAGAAACGGGCGAACCCTCACGAAGGGAATTTTTAGGAATGTACATATTTGACAAACCTAAAAACTCAACTGATAAGCAGCATAACAGCGAGACTTTACAGCTTGCCCAACAGATAAGGCAGAAAAAAGAAAACCAACTGAACAAGCCCGAAATTTATACTGGATACGAAAAAGAGCAATTGAAAATAAGGGAGCAAGGCGAACAAAATTTTGTTCCATATTTTAAAAGTATAGCGAATAAATACACAGGCACAACCAAAGCCAGCTGGGAAGCCGTTTACCTCTACTTTGAGGCTTTTACAAAGGGAAATTTAAAGTTTGCCGACCTCAATGAAAAATTTTGTGATGAGTTCAAAGAGCACTTGCTAACCACCAAAAGCAAAAGAAGCGACAAAACAGCACTTGCCAAAAATACAGCCGCCTCCTATTTCAACAAGCTGAAAGCAGCCCTGAAACAAGCCTTTAAAGATGGGCATCTACAAATTAACCTTAATTCAAAGATTGAATGCATTGATACAGATGATATTATAAAACAAACTTTGACTATTGAGGAACTGAACAAGCTTTTATCAACTGATTCCGAAAGCCAACTTTTGAAAAATGCAGCCTTGTTTTCAGCACTTACAGGAATGCCATTTATGGAAATGAAAAATTTGAATTGGGGTCAGATCGAAGTTTCTGAAACTTTTGGAATACGGATAAGAATGATAAGGCAAAAAACTAAAAAGCTATATCAAATAAACATTTCACAACAGGCATTTAATTTTCTAGGTGACCGCAAAGATCCAAACGATAAAGTATTTGAAAATTTAAACAACCGAGATCGTTATCATTTTTTCCCTTTATGGCTTACCGATGCAGGAATACAAAAGCAGATGACCTTTCACGATTTGAGACACACATACGGCTGCATACAAATAGATATGGGAACAGATCTATACACCTTGCAAGGAAATATGGGGCACTCAACACCACGGCAAACAATGGGATATGCGAAAGTAAGTGACAACCGTAAACGTGAAGCAGCCGACAAAATTAAATTGAATCCAACCCCTAAAGCATAAAAGACAAATGACAAATTTAGATGACTATTTAAGCACCCCAGACGAACTTTTTAATACAAATGCTCAACATTGGTATTTTAAGTTTTCAGGCACCAAAAAACCAAATACAGAAAAGTCCTTTGAGGTGTTTGTAAAAGCACTTCACGAAGTATATTTTTTTATACAGGAAAATTTGAATAAGCCTTTTGGCTGCATTGAAAAGATAATGAATGTTTCAAAAACAAGCGATTTCAATGAGTTTGAAAAACTTGTTTTGGTTGATAAGATATTAAATATTCTAATCCACCACCCCGACCAAAACAAACAAAGCAAAGTGTTTATTCAGTTGGTAGATTTCAGGCACGATTTAAGCCCTTATACTGATGACCCCGAAATACAAAACCCTAATTGGCATTTTGATTTTGAAGCAATAAAAGAAAAGTTACAGACCATTGAAACAGCAACCGAAAAGCACAAGTATTTAATGAATTTACGTTTCGATTATTCAGCAAAAGCCTTTATAATTGACGAACCTGAACACCAATATTATGAAAGTATGGGTTTTGATCAATGGATTAAAACAGAGTTGAGCCGTTGCGAATATGAACTGACATTTGAAACAGCCACCACCTCACCAAAAACAAAACCTGTTTTGAAACTTTGCGATAGGAAAGGGGCAAAAATCGATTTGATAAGGGTACTAAGTGCTTTGTATGATTTGCGATTTTTTAGTAAAACGGACGGGCTAATACCAACAAAAAAGGAATTTTTTGAAACAATGGGCGAATACTTAGGCACTGACCTTTCAAAGTATCATTCACATCTTTCACAGGCTTTAAATAGCACACCTTTGGAAGTCAATTTAAAAATATTTGAAGATATGAAACAAGCCATTCAAAAGGAACATTATCAAACCAAATCCAAATAATCAATATTGACCTAATATTACGTCTATAAACCACCGTTACTATTCGGGTAAAATTTGCAGCAAGTAATAATTTAAAAACTTGTAAGCAAATGATAATAGTACAACTTGACAGCGAGCAACTAAACAGCCTTATTCAAAATGCTGTTCGCAAAGCAATTTTAGAAACCCCGAAGGCTGAACAACCAACCGAAACCGACCGTTGGTTTGACCTCAATGAACTTTGTATTTACCACCCCGACAAACCAAGTAAATCAACTGTTTATGGCTGGGTACATAGTGGTTTAATACCCGTACACAAAGGCGGTAAAAAGTTGAGGTTCCTGAAATCGGAAATTGATAACTGGATTAAGCAAGGCAGAAAAAAGACGTTGGCAGAAACAGCCATTGAAGCGGACAATTATCTAACTAAAAAAGGATTGAACAATGGAAAATAACCAATTGAACAACCCTAATTTTTCGCTTAAAAGACAGGTTGAAGATAAGTACTTTCAAGTACAAATGAAAAGAGTATTTGCAGCTCTTTATAAGCAGCCAAAGACTATGTTAATGGTTGAGGTTGAAACAGGAATCATGCGAAGCAATATTTGCTGGTTTGCCCGTGAATGGCGAAAAAGAAACTGTATTAGAATAGTACGAAAAGGCATTTGCCCAATTTCAAAACGTGGAGGGGTGCAATTCCTTACCACCAACCCAGAATTGTTTCCCATTGTTGAACCTTTAAATACTGTGAAGCTATGAAACTGACCCCCGTATTTGATGACCTCGACAACCCAATAACGATTTTAAACCACGTTGAGCAACTGAAAAGCAAAAGCGAAGTTGCAACCCCACACGCTGAAATATTAAAACAACTGATTGAACAGTTTGAGCCGTTGGATTTTCAAGTATTAGCACATCCACAGGCTAAAAATTTAAAGAAACAACTGGAGCAGTTAGAAATTAAGCTAACAACTCCAAACGGAGGATTCAATACCGATAAGAAATTAGACAGGGAAAGGGAACAGGCTAAGGATTTAAGAAAGCAGTTGGATAATCTGAAATTGAATAACAAACATTTTTTGGTTTTATCGATTGAAAACGCCTTGAAATTTGCCTTAAAGAATTGCTGGGGTTTATGCAAAAATCATGATTTTATTTATTTGTACAATGGCGCTTTTTGGGCTGAAATTGACAAAGAGACATTTCAAAAGTTTCTTGGTGAAGCAGCTGAAAAAATGGGAATTGCTAAATTTTCAGCAAGGTTTTACCAATTTAGGGAACAGCTATTTAAACAGTTCCTTGCAACGGCATATTTACCAACACCCGAAAGCAATAAAGATACGGTACTGATTAACCTACAAAACGGAACATTTGAAATAAGTCCACAGGGTACGAAATTAAGACCGTTTGACCGTTCGGACTTCATTACCTATCAATTACCATTTGAACATAACGCACAGTCTAAAGCACCTTTATTTGAAGCATATTTGAACAAGGTTTTGCCCGACAAAGAACGCCAAAGAGTATTAGCTGAATATTTGGGGTATGTTTTTATTAAACACGGGAGCAATACACTCAAAGAGGAAAAAGCCTTAATACTGTACGGTACTGGAGCAAATGGCAAAAGCGTTTTTTTTGAAATAAGTACGGCAATGTTTGGGCGACAAAATGTAAGCAACTATTCATTGCAAAGTTTGACCGAGGAAAAAGGCTTTTACAGAGCAAAGATTGCCAATAAGTTGGTGAATTATGCGAGTGAAATAAGCGGTAAATTAGAAGCAAGTTTGTTTAAAAATATGGTTTCAGGCGAACCCGTAGAAGCGTGTTTGAAGTACGGACAACCTTTTACAATGACAGATTACGCAAAGTTTATTTTTAATTGTAACGAATTGCCAAAAGACGTTGAACATACAAACGCTTATTTTAGACGGTTTTTGATTATTCCTTTTGATGTTACTATTCCTGAACACGAACAAGACAAAAGCCTACATGCTAAAATAATTGATGCCGAACTTTCAGGCGTTTTCAATTGGGTATTGGAAGGGCTTAAAAGGTTACTGGATCAAAAGCGGTTTTCAAATTGTACAGCAGCACAACAAGCCGTTGAGCAATATAAAATTGAAAGTAACAGCGTTCAGATGTTTTTGAATGAAAATGAATACAAAGGCAGTCCATCAATTTATAAGCTGATCAAAGAACTGTACCCAGAATACAGAACTTTTTGTAATGAAGAGGGCATGGCACCTTTTAAAAGATCCAACTTCATAAAACAGTTAAAGGGGCTGGGTTTGATTGTAGATAGGGTTTCGCAAAATAAATTAGCGGTATTCATTGAAGCACAAGAAACTATTTTTTAACGTAAAAAAAAAGGTTTTTCAATGAGTAACTTTAGTAACTCCAGTAACTTAAACAGATACAGTTTGGAAAAAGGCAGTAAAAAGCACCCTTGCCCCGACTGTAAAGAAAAGACGTTCGTACTTTACATTGATACAGAATCGGGCGACTATTTGCCCGAAAAGTACGGACGTTGTGACCGTGAAAGCAAATGCGGTTGTTTAAGATTGCCTCCACTTGAAACGATTTGCTATTACGTTCAGATTGACAATATAAAAATCATTAGTGATAAGGCTGTTTTAATTACTCAAAGAGACATTGAGCAGGTAATACCAAAAGTTACAATTTTGGAAGAAACTGAAACGGGTCTGTATGTCGCTGAATATTTCCTAAATGACAAAGACAATAGGAGCTGGACACCCTTGAAAATTTCATTTGATAGTAATGATAAAAAGTATTTTCAGGCAAATAATATTTCGTTTAAACCACACAACAACGAACCAAAACCACTTACCAAAATTGAAACCGTATTTTTTGACTTCGACACCTTCAAACGGACATTGGATCCTGAACGCTATGAAAAGAATATGTTTATACAGAACCTATTTTATAGAGTGCAATTTCCCTTTGAAGTTGATGAGGTTATAAAAGTTATTCAGTTGTACCGATTGGGTACGGTTACAAATGGGTACATGTCGGGCGCAAATACTTTTCCTTTTATTGATAAAAATCAAGATGTTAGAGCAATTCAGGTAAAGCAATTTGATAAAAACAACCACACCACAGGCACGGACTTTTTACATTCAATAATTGAAAAGCACCACACTCGAAATAAAAAGCCTTTACCTGAATGGTTGGAAGCATACACAAAGCAAGAAAAACGTATTTCCTGTTTATTTGGTGAACACCTTCTGAATAAGTACCCGAACAATCCAGTTGCATTGGTAGAAGCCCCGAAAACCGCCATTTATGGTACGTTGTATTTTGGATTACCTGAATCAACTGAAGATTTCATTTGGTTGGCAGTTTATAACAAAAGCAGCTTTTCTTTTGACAAGCTGAAAGTATTACAAGGGCGTTTTGTGTACGTGTTTCCCGACTTATCAAAAGACGGTAACACCTTCAAAGAATGGGAAACCAAAGCCAAAGAATATGAAACCCGTTTGCCAAAAACAAGATTTATATTTTCGGACTTACTGGAGCAGTTAGCACCTGAACGGGGAAAAATCGAAGGAAATGACCTTGCCGACTATTTAATAAAACAGGATTGGAGACTATTCAGACAACGGAACATTCAAGAACAAACAGCAATGCCCGACCCCGAAAAAGTTACTGGAGTTACTAAAGTTACTCACCAACAAAACATTTTATTTTCACACTTTCAGCCATTGGTAAACGCTGAAGTACTACCTATTGAGAAACTGAAACCTGAAGACTATATCAGTCAGCTATACTTTGAAAATGGGATGCTTATGAATGATATGAATTATCCGGCCGACTGGGATTTGATCGGGAGCTATACGGATCCAAGAACAAAGGATTTTATCCGGATGTCAATAAGGAATCCATTATTGATTGAGTTAAGAAAACAGTTTGATTTATCGTAAATTACGGTACAAATACGGAACAGATGGGAAAATTTGAAAAGGGAAATTCAGGCAAACCAAAGGGAGCGGTAAATAAATCTACTCTCATAATGAAGGATAGAATACAATCTTTATTTGATTACAACTTTAAAAAGATCCAAGAAGATTTGGAATCATTGGAGGCAAAAGACAGACTTAAATTTATGACTGATTTGATGCCGTATTTGATGCCGAAACTTCAAAGCACTTCTTACAGTCAATCAATTGATTTGGATGGCATGACAGAGCAGGATTTGGATATTCTGATTGATAGAATCTTAATATGACAGTCTCAAAAAATGAAAAGTCACGGATCCTGAAAGCCTACTTTGATAAATCCATAACTAAACAGGAAATGGAAACCTTACTGCTCCATGGCATAGTAATGTCTCCAATCTCCAATCTCTTCGCAACTGAAGCCGAACAACTAAAGGATAAGCAAAGAAGGCAATTAATTTGCAGGATATTTGGATTGACAGATACAGAAATTAGATGGGTTGATGGCACTACATAAAGCACAAAAAGCACTGATCTTGAAAGCATTTTTTCACAAGTCTATTTCTAAAATCGAAATGGAAACTTTGTTGATGGAAGGCATTGCAATACACCCGACTGAATGGGTTTACTCAAATGAGGTGGAGCGTATAGCACAAGCCAGAAAAAGAGAAATGATTCAAAAAGTATTTGGGTTTGGTTTAATTCAAGAAATTGACTGGGTTTAATTATCCTTTAACCTTACTTTTACAGTCCAATACTTAACCAAAAACAGCCGACTTATATTTTAGTTGTACCTTATTTGTACCTCACTTGAATTAAATTTTTATAAATCATTGATAAATAGAGGTTTAAATTATCAAGTTACTTTCTGTATCGGGAAATAGTTAATAAAAAAACCCTTTATGCTGAAGTCTTATTTTTCTTTCAGATATCCCTCTATTAAAAAGCATCTTATCACTTGTTTCCTCAACTATACTTTTGCCTTTGCTGATGCGGAATACTTATGAAAATGAATCCAAAAGTAACCTATCCCCCTTCATCTTAGATAGAGCTTAACTGCTAAAGCTTTTTTATTCTTGACATTAGCTAAATTATCAAAATAGGCTATGAATAAGTCAGGGAATAAGATGTAACCAGTAAAACATGTTAGCATCTTTAAAAATGGACGAAGTAGTAATTAATGGTTTGGTTTCCAATAATTAGCTTAATCCTCCATTTTCAAATCGCTTGTCAAAGCAGCGATGAAAAAGTGCCGGGTCTTCTGACAACTGGATTAAGCCATACTTCACACTAAACCCAAATTTGAAATAAGGAGAATACTGAGATAGCAGCAGTACGGGAGAGACTAAGCCCAGCGGAACAAAGGGCTGTAGAAACAATACTGTTCCAACTCTTCTAAATGCAACCATCATTCCAAAAAAATAACAACATTAAAAACGAGCGTCAATTTTTTAATCTTTAGAAAGCAAAAGTTTTAACCTTTAGCCCTTTTTGGGTTTCTTTAGCACATGGATCAAAGTTTTAAAAAGTCAGAATTTCTCAAAGCAATTTTTCCCGACATCGACATCCATGACAATGAGGTTATTCGAAAGGTTCTGACGATTTACTATTCCCAATATGGAAACACCCCAAAAGTAGAAATCGATGGTGATGTGATTACCATTTCTCTTCCTGACTCGGTTCAGCAACACTACCCAGATGAGTTTTATAAGGCTGCCGATCTTTGCACTGCTAAAAAATATCGGGAGGCAATTCCAATTTTTGAGCGGCTAATTGAAGCTAATCCCAAAGTCTCTGAATACCATAGAAATTTGGGTCAGGCATACGAAGAACTGGGAGAGTATAATGATGCTATTGATAGTCTAATTGAGGCTTTACGATGGAATCCCAAAAACAATTGGGCACTGCTTCTGATGGGTAACATCTACCTAAGAGCCGAGAAAGATACCCAAACAGCATTAACCTACTTTGACCAAATCATTGAGGTGGATCCTGAAAACTATCTGGCGCTCTCCAATATTGGGGGAATTTTCCTGAGACTTGATAAACTTAATTTGGCAGAAAGGTATTTCAGAAATGCCCTTAAGGTGAATCCTACTTTTGTAAATGCCTTACATGGAATGGGGATTATTGAAATGAGAAAGGGCAATACCCTTAAAGCATTTGAATCAGGTGTATCGGGGTTGAAAGCTTGCCAACCTAAAGATGTCCAGATGAAAGAAATACTCGATGACTTCCTATTGAATGTAGCCAATCAGTACTTCAAAGAAGGTTCGAAAATGGATCTGGTAGCTGATTACATCACCCAGCTTGAAACAGCCTCCGGCAAAGAAATACAAATCCAGACTGTTAAAAACCTTCCGGTAAATGCCAAAATTGAAATTGCCGAAAACTACGATAGAGACTTCCACCTGGTTTCTTATCGCCCAGATTCACTAAGAATTGAACATTTAATTTGTCATGAGCTCACCCATCTCAAACTGATCTTGGCAGCAAGGGAATTAGGTGAAAACCTCCTTTTCACAAGTGACCAGCAACATGTAATTCGGTTTCATAAGTTGATGGAGCCAACCAGTAAAAAACTAAAATCTGATGGATTGTCAGAGGAGAAGATTGAGGGATTTGTGGAAAGTGTTTTCCACGGACTAAACAGCAGGGTTTTTAACGCCCCGATTGATTTGTTTATCGAAGACCTACTTCACACTGAGTTCACAGAGTTACGCCCCTACCAGTTCATCTCTATGGTTGACATGGATAAGCTTTCGCTAAAGGCCGTTACTGACCCACAGATCCTTGAAATCACTCCCTCTGCCCTGATTAGTAAAGTTAAAGTCTACAACGCCCTTACAGCAAGGCAAATTGATAACCTATACGGAACTTCATTAGAATCCCGATATCCTCTTAGCCCTAAGGAAAAAGGATTTTTAGATCAATTTTGGAATGAGTTTCTGGAATACAGGAAAGACCGGGAGTCCGGAGAAGAATATGAATTGGTTCAAAACTGGGCCAATGACTTGGAACTTGATATATTCTTTAAATTCAAGCCAGATCCCAACAATTCAAAGAAAGGGAAAGACCCTATTGTGGTTCTGGCGAATATTGAGTCCGATCCACTGGGTTCGGATAGTTTCTTATTGGAGGAGGATGAAGAGATGAAAAAATTTCTTGCAGCCAACGCAGACTTAAAAATCAACATGGCAATCTTCCTTCACATGTTGGATGCAATCAAGTTTTTCAAAAAACTCGATGATCCAAGAATACAGGAAATCTCAATGGAACTCGCTATGCTTGGTGGCACAGGAATAGATCCTAACAAACAAGGATACAAAGTATCTTTCCAAAAAGGGAAAGGATTCTCTGGACAAAAGGTTCTCGCCTTCATGTATGTTTCAATTGCGCTTAGTCTTCCCGATCTACTTGCTGAGCTTAAAATGCCATTTGAGAAGGAATATAGCCTGGCTAAAGAGTTTGGTAGATAAGCCGACTA
>Ga0209390_10004717_pt1 | contig 20182 bp, 14 predicted proteins | sample BON01_FD_187212 | JGI IMG/M metagenome (GOLD analysis project Ga0209390, IMG submission 187212) | Freshwater microbial communities from Lake Bonney liftoff mats and glacier meltwater in Antarctica - BON-01 (SPAdes) (version 2) | ecosystem: Environmental > Aquatic > Freshwater > Ice > Glacier...
GTGCAATTCAGCATTTATATTGGCTGTCATTCTTACATCACCATCAGGTACTAGCCCAGAAACCGCCTTAGAGCCTCTCTGAGCTGTTTTTTTGGGGTCTTGTGTACTTGGGGTAGGACTGCCGCCCAAATGCTTGCCTGATGCGAATTTGAGGGCATCTGCCATTAAGACTGGTTTGCTAATGCTTACTTTCTTTTGTGTTGTCATTTTTTACCCCATATTTCAATTTTTAAGATTTGATTAAGTTCTTTGCCCAGTTGCATCATTTCACTTTGAGCTTGTTTGTCGTTCCACTCCAGAGCAGTTAGCCCTCGAGCAAGAGCCTCTGAGTAAGCCACTCGATAACCAATTTTTGTATTGAGCTGCTTTATTTTGAGTTCATTGCCTACTGATTCTGAAAGCTCTTTAGCTGAGTTTGTTGACGCTCTGAATCGATTCCATAGAATTCTTGCTTGCACATTAGGCTTGATTTGCTGAGCAGCTTCAATGGTTTTGAGTAAATCAGCAGTTGCCCAGATTTCAACCGCACTCGCACCTAATGGGATGATGGCTAAATCACTCAGTACTAGAGCCATTTTTGTTGTTTCAGCAATTCTTGGTGGTGCATCAATGATGATTAGGTCGTGGTTTACAGTTAGTTCCTCTATTAGCCCCGCTAAATCTTGGTAGGTTTCTGCTGTGCGAGCAGTCATGCTGTTTGCTTTGCTTTGCAGTCTTATTGCTGACCAGCTTGCACTTGTGCCTTGTGGCATATCGCAGTCAATTAGTGCGGTTCTTTGAACTGTGCTTGCCATGCCAGCCAGATTGGTTGCAATGGTGCTTTTACCTGTTCCACCTTTTTCTTGAATTACTGAGATTATCTTAGTCATATTTTTTTGGTCTTCGCGGTTTGTCTTTTCGGTTTTTGGGCTTTTCGCTTTCTTTAAATCTTTTTTAATATCTTTAAAAGAATTACTTCTCTTTAGGGTTCACGGCATGAACTGGTCAGGAGTTCACCAAATGAACTGGTTTGAGTTTTCAGGAGTTCATCAAATGAACTGTTTATAAAGTTATCCACAGGGTTATGGTTCATTAGGTGAACTGGTCTTTAATATGAACTAAGTTTTATTTTGCTGAATTTAAGATTGCTTTCATCTCTGTTATTGCCTTTTCACCGATTAAATTGTTAGTCGTTTGAGTGCTGCCTTCGTGAAAGTGATTGATGTTTAAGGTCAGGTTTTCAATTTTGATGAACTGTGTTTTTCCATCTGGCATGACCATACCCTGAGCCATAAAGTTCTTTAGCTCAGCCACCGCATCGCTGACAAGTGATGGCATATAGTCAAAACTGACTGATGCTGCTGGTCTGCCTTGAGTGTCTGTGACCTCGAATTTTTCCACCAAAGAATAGTTGTTGTTCCTGCCCTTCGTTTCTTTGGTCAGCAAGCCTTCAGCTTCCAATTCTTTGAGGGCTTTAAATACTGATGCTCGGGCTAAGCCTGAGAACTCCTCTAGAGTGTCTACGCTTGGAAAGGCTGCACCGCTTTGATGATTCGCAAAGCTCTTGATTACAGGGTAGAGGGCTTTAGTTGGTAGGCTCAGCCTCGCCCATGTGCCATTGCGTATGAGCTCTTTGAAAATATGAAACCAGCCAATGTCTGTTTTAAATAGCTCTGACTGTTCGATGTGGGGCTTAGTTTTTTTTGGGTTCATTTTGCTTTTTGCTCTCTCGCTTTTAGCTGCATATATATGTACCTACTTACCTATGTTTCATAGTATCCCGTATTGGCTCAGGGTGTCGTTAGGTCAAAACCCCCCTCGGTCAAATTACCTTGTGCCTTTTTGGTTTCCAAGGTTGCTGTAAGGGTTTTCCTTAATTTTTAACTTTCTAGGTGTTCTTGAATTCATGCCATGTTTTCAAGACAATGCTTTGACTCCATCAGCAGTGCATTCAATTGTTTGTGCAATGCTCGCATCTGAGCCCATCCCTTGCCCTTGTTAGCATTACGCGAACTGATGGCTTTGCCCGCCTCAGAACGCGCCCCTGTTGAGTTATTCCAAGGCTGCCAGCTCTGTATCGCTTGGCTTTGCTTTAATCGCTGCTGTGGTGTCCATTTGCGTGATGCCATAGTCTGCCTCTAATAGTTCGTTTGTCTGAACTAGTTTTTTTTCTGCTAAATCTTGGTTGTTGATTTGCTGATGCCCATTCGCTAGGTTTGCTTGCTTGATGAATGTCGTGGTGCTCGGGTTCTTAATGCCAGCCAGAGCTTGTAGGGTGCATCTGCTTTGGTTCTGAGCCTTCAGTGCCAGAGTTGTTAATGTTTTGAACCATGCTAAATCGGTCTGCATACCCGCTCTGATGGCTAAGTTGGCAAATATTTGCTCTAGGCTCGCAGCTTGGCTCATTAGCATCTGTTCAGCTCTGCTTAGGTCGTTAGCTTGAATCTGCTTATTAGTTTTTTCCAAAACCTTTATTGCTTCCATCAAACTGAAATTGTCACCCTGAATGTTTTTTGAGTAGGCATTCAGAACTACTGAATTCACAACCTCTGACTGATGAACCACATTAGCCTTGTGTTCATCATCTGTGAGCCCGTCTTTGGGTTTCAGTTCAATGGCGATGCTCTTGTCTGGTTTTCTTTTGTCTTTAATCATCTGCTGACTCTGTTTAGTAAGTGCTGTCTATGCTTGAGAGCTTTACCACTGCTGACAATTTTTTTTCTTTTTGAAACAATTTTTCATTTTTGAGAAAACTCCTGTTTTACTCTTTATTTCTTTAAAAATTTAATACTTTACTACTTTAATAATTTACTACTTTATATAGTGAAACAAGCCTGAAAGCCTTTATTTAATTGACTATAAAATTACAATGCCTTAATTTATTGGCTGCTAATGGCACTCAGGCTGTCACTCCACCGCTTAACATTTTTCTGCTCTCTCTGCATCCCGATGCCATTGTCCGCAGTCCAAGCTCTGAACTTCAGCCTATAAATGCCAATCGGAAAGCCACCCCTTTTTTTACTTGCAACATACCTAAATCTGCCAGTTTTTATGATGTTTGAATCATCCTGTTCATGAGGGTTGAACTCTGCATAAGCGTCCATTGAATATGTTTTAAGTGCTGCCTCGTGTATAGCTCTACTTAAATAGGGGTCAGTGTCCCTTGAGCTCAGGTCATGCACATAGAGCGTATAAAGAGGCTCAGCCCTGCTGTCCTGATGAGGGTCAGCACTCCATACCTGTGTAACCTCATAAAGCCACCTGAGCTCTTTAAGATTATTGAACGCATCCCAGAACCGCTCATGTCGCTCTGCTTCGTCATCAATGTAAAAAAGTGATTCTGCTATGAATTTAGTGGACACAATTTTATTGCTGCCTTGAATTTCATAAAGTGCAGCACTCGAGCCGATAAGGTCTATTTGTGTAGTGCCGTATGAGTTTTCTGCTGGTTGCCATTCACGATATATGCCAGCTCGAGGGTTCACGCCCCCACAGTCAGCAAGCAAGTGGTGTCGGTACAGGTGAATCAGCACCATTAGAGTGTCGAGCTTTGCCTCAGCCATGCCATGTGAGCAGTGCCGTATTGTTTCAAGCCTCGCTAATGGTGGGTTGTTTTTTCCTGCCCCGACGCCTTCAATGAGTGCGTTTGAAAGGGCTACCCCATCCTCATCCGCATCAAGGTTCAAACTCCACTCTTTTTGTGATTTTTTAGTGATGATGCCTTGCTGCTCGAGCCATTCAATCGCTTGCTTTGCTCTGTAATAAGTCATGCCCGTGTACTTTGAGCAAGAGTTTGCGCCCCAGATTGTTTCTTTACCTTTGCCCGCACCTCGAGCCAGCACCAAATAGGTTGCTAGTTCTTCAGCAGCAGCACCTCGCTTAACTAGCTCATCAACAACTGATATTCTCACAGTAAAGAACCCCTCTTTTTTAGTTGAGTTTTCGCTAACTTTTTGGTCTGTCATGTGATGCCTCTTTAGCCATTTTTGGCTTTTTAGGGTTGATTGTTTGATTTACTTTTTAGCTACCAGAGGGAAAATTCTCTGCACATTCGAGTAAACCGCACCTGTCTTGTTCCTTGATTGCATGACCATCACGCCACATTGAGTGCCTACAAGAGCATCAACATCCATGCCATTTGTCAGCTCATCAGCAGTCAGCTCTCGCCCTAGAATGCCTCGCAGCGTGTCAGCTAGGTTGCCAGTTGCTGAGAGCTGAGTGCTTGTGCTTTTCAGCACCTTGTAACCGAGTACCCCGTTATCAAGTAGGGTGAACTCAAAACCGACTCGCAGCCCATAAGCATTTGTAAACTGAGCAACCTTGCTCAGCTCTGCCTTGTAGTTTCCATCTGGTACCAAGTCCACTGCCTTGCTTTTTGGTTTCAGCATTGTTGCCATTTTTAACCCCTTTTCGCTTTGCCCATTTACTAAACCGCCCCTTTTAGTAAATTATTTGCTTACCTACTTACCTGCTTACCTACTTACTTAGTTACCTGCTCACTCGTTTATTTTCTCTAGCCTTACCGCCTCATGTAACCACCTGCACAGTGCAAGTCTTGTTGCACTTGGTAAGGATTTAATGACTGCCTGTTGCTTTATCGGCTGCCCTGCCACCTGCAATAGGTCTTGAGCTGCCTGTGCCACCTGAGACGCCTCTAGAATTACTTCAGTAGTGGTTAGCTGTCTGGATGCCTCAATAGTCTGGTTGCCAAACAAGCAAACTAGTTCAGTGTTTAGGCTCATGCTGCTTGCCTGTTTATTGTGTAGCTAACCGAGCTGGCAAACCACTTACCGCCTTTTTTGCCTGTTATGCCTAACTGGTTAAGCTCATCCGCAATGGCGGTTAGTGTCATGCCCGACTGCCTCTTGCTGAGAATTTCAGCCACCACAAGAGCCTCAGCAGCCACAACCTTTAATTTGCCGTCTACATTTGAGTAGCCAAAGGGTATGGGTGAATAGACCTCACCTGTGTTTTTTTTGTGTTTTAGAGCCATCTTGGTTCGCTCACCAATTAGCTCGCGTTCCATTTGCCCAAGTGCTGCACTCATTGTGAAAAAGAACTTGCCCTGTGCTGAGCCTGTATCTATTTTTTCAGTAATGCTTACTAGGTCACAATTCTTTTTTGTGAGTAGCTCGCTAATCGCTATACAGTCAGCAGTTGACCTAGCCAGCCTTGAAAGTGAGTAAACAACCAAGACCATGTCTTTTTTTATGGCTGCCAAAGCGTCTTGCAAGCCTGTTCTTTTATCCATTGACTTGCCACTGATGCCAGCATCTACATAAACCTGAGACAGTTCGCAGTCGTTTAGGTCACACCATGCAGCAATTTTGGCTTTTTGAGCGTCTAGGCTTATTCCTTCCTCAGCCTGTTGCTCTGTGCTTACTCTGATATATCCGATTGCTTTTTTCATTTTGCTTTTACCTTGTTCGGTTTGTGCTGTCTTGGGTAATTATATACTTACCTACTGTCATGTTTACATATTTATGTACTTACCTATTTACACAATTGTGAGAGCGTTAAACATCACCGCCCCTTCTTTTAGTCGTTATCTGCTTTTGCTGTAAGCGCCATTTGTGCGTTCATCCGCGAAGACTATAGCGCCAGAAAGAGTGTCTCCTAGTGGATTTTTTTTGCAGTACGAGTCCATCCAAAAGAAGAGCTGCTTTCCATTCACTTTAACACCGTTAAATGACCAAATATCGATATGACTACTCGCAGACATTCCAGTAACAATTCCCATTAAATATGCTTGTCCAAAGTGAGCGTCATTATTCTTGCGCTCATCTATCCACTTACCGCAATCAATGGTATCTAGCTTGATTGTTACCGTTTTTTGAGCGCTTACAGGGCTTATAAATGCACAAACGAGCATGAGGCTAACAATTATTTTCTTCATTTGGTGTCCATTTAAAAAGTCGTTTTACTTGAAATATTTAATGAAAATAACAATATATGGTTTTATTCTAGGTACATATCAATGCCACTAAATGGGCTTGGTTTGTTGAAAGTTTTCATCCATCGACTTTCCCATTCTTCTCGTGGATTTTTGTAACCTCCCAGTACTAAACTAGGAAATGCTGAGTACACAATGGCTTCCATTTGTCGCTCGAGTGCTGAATCAATACCAAGTGATGTTCTGTAGCAATCTTCAGAATGAATCTGGCATGAAATAATGAGTGGTCTAAGCCAGTCTTTAGTGCCATCACTATCCCAGTCTCCTAGCTCGATTCGTACCGCATTAAGGGCAGTAAGAGGGAGATTCATAAAGTGCGCTCTTCCACGCAGTGCATTAACCATTTCATCTTGCGTTGCAGACAGCACACCAAGCCTATCAAGGACTTTTCTCGCGTCTTCATTACATTTGGCTAAGTCAAATACTCTTTCGTGAAGTTTTCCAGAAATGCCCTTAAACATTGCATAGTTTGGCGTTGTAGATAAGACAACACTTTCTCCAAAACTCATTGCGTAGTTAACAATAACTAAGCGAAGAGCATCAATTGGGTCTGTCTCTTCAAACAGACTTTTTGTGATTGTCAGTATTTCAGCCTTTAGTTCGTCTTTTTCTTGCTGTGTAGCGCATTTATAAAAGTGTCCTTCCTGATCATCAAGCCCGAATTGAATCACCTCAGTGGCGGTTGCCAAAGTTTTACTCTCAAGGCTGGGCTTTGGTGGGTTGGTGTCACTAGACCAAAATCGATTTAAAAGTCCTTTCATCGTTTTTATTTGCCTTTTATAAGTGTTTGACCAGGAGTTGCTCTATCAATTCGCCTATAGTCGTTCGTTGCTCTGCTGCCTTTATCTTGAGCTTTAGGTGCAATTCAGCATTTATATTGGCTGTCATTCTTACATCACCATCAGGTACTAGCCCAGAAACCGCCTTAGAGCCTCTCTGAGCTGTTTTTTTGGGGTCTTGTGTACTTGGGGTAGGACTGCCGCCCAAATGCTTGCCTGATGCGAATTTGAGGGCATCTGCCATTAAGACTGGTTTGCTAATGCTTACTTTCTTTTGTGTTGTCATTTTTTACCCCATATTTCAATTTTTAAGATTTGATTAAGTTCTTTGCCCAGTTGCATCATTTCACTTTGAGCTTGTTTGTCGTTCCACTCCAGAGCAGTTAGCCCTCGAGCAAGAGCCTCTGAGTAAGCCACTCGATAACCAATTTTTGTATTGAGCTGCTTTATTTTGAGTTCATTGCCTACTGATTCTGAAAGCTCTTTAGCTGAGTTTGTTGACGCTCTGAATCGATTCCATAGAATTCTTGCTTGCACATTAGGCTTGATTTGCTGAGCAGCTTCAATGGTTTTGAGTAAATCAGCAGTTGCCCAGATTTCAACCGCACTCGCACCTAATGGGATGATGGCTAAATCACTCAGTACTAGAGCCATTTTTGTTGTTTCAGCAATTCTTGGTGGTGCATCAATGATGATTAGGTCGTGGTTTACAGTTAGTTCCTCTATTAGCCCCGCTAAATCTTGGTAGGTTTCTGCTGTGCGAGCAGTCATGCTGTTTGCTTTGCTTTGCAGTCTTATTGCTGACCAGCTTGCACTTGTGCCTTGTGGCATATCGCAGTCAATTAGTGCGGTTCTTTGAACTGTGCTTGCCATGCCAGCCAGATTGGTTGCAATGGTGCTTTTACCTGTTCCACCTTTTTCTTGAATTACTGAGATTATCTTAGTCATATTTTTTTGGTCTTCGCGGTTTGTCTTTTCGGTTTTTGGGCTTTTCGCTTTCTTTAAATCTTTTTTAATATCTTTAAAAGAATTACTTCTCTTTAGGGTTCACGGCATGAACTGGTCAGGAGTTCACCAAATGAACTGGTTTGAGTTTTCAGGAGTTCATCAAATGAACTGTTTATAAAGTTATCCACAGGGTTATGGTTCATTAGGTGAACTGGTCTTTAATATGAACTAAGTTTTATTTTGCTGAATTTAAGATTGCTTTCATCTCTGTTATTGCCTTTTCACCGATTAAATTGTTAGTCGTTTGAGTGCTGCCTTCGTGAAAGTGATTGATGTTTAAGGTCAGGTTTTCAATTTTGATGAACTGTGTTTTTCCATCTGGCATGACCATACCCTGAGCCATAAAGTTCTTTAGCTCAGCCACCGCATCGCTGACAAGTGATGGCATATAGTCAAAACTGACTGATGCTGCTGGTCTGCCTTGAGTGTCTGTGACCTCGAATTTTTCCACCAAAGAATAGTTGTTGTTCCTGCCCTTCGTTTCTTTGGTCAGCAAGCCTTCAGCTTCCAATTCTTTGAGGGCTTTAAATACTGATGCTCGGGCTAAGCCTGAGAACTCCTCTAGAGTGTCTACGCTTGGAAAGGCTGCACCGCTTTGATGATTCGCAAAGCTCTTGATTACAGGGTAGAGGGCTTTAGTTGGTAGGCTCAGCCTCGCCCATGTGCCATTGCGTATGAGCTCTTTGAAAATATGAAACCAGCCAATGTCTGTTTTAAATAGCTCTGACTGTTCGATGTGGGGCTTAGTTTTTTTTGGGTTCATTTTGCTTTTTGCTCTCTCGCTTTTAGCTGCATATATATGTACCTACTTACCTATGTTTCATAGTATCCCGTATTGGCTCAGGGTGTCGTTAGGTCAAAACCCCCCTCGGTCAAATTACCTTGTGCCTTTTTGGTTTCCAAGGTTGCTGTAAGGGTTTTCCTTAATTTTTAACTTTCTAGGTGTTCTTGAATTCATGCCATGTTTTCAAGACAATGCTTTGACTCCATCAGCAGTGCATTCAATTGTTTGTGCAATGCTCGCATCTGAGCCCATCCCTTGCCCTTGTTAGCATTACGCGAACTGATGGCTTTGCCCGCCTCAGAACGCGCCCCTGTTGAGTTATTCCAAGGCTGCCAGCTCTGTATCGCTTGGCTTTGCTTTAATCGCTGCTGTGGTGTCCATTTGCGTGATGCCATAGTCTGCCTCTAATAGTTCGTTTGTCTGAACTAGTTTTTTTTCTGCTAAATCTTGGTTGTTGATTTGCTGATGCCCATTCGCTAGGTTTGCTTGCTTGATGAATGTCGTGGTGCTCGGGTTCTTAATGCCAGCCAGAGCTTGTAGGGTGCATCTGCTTTGGTTCTGAGCCTTCAGTGCCAGAGTTGTTAATGTTTTGAACCATGCTAAATCGGTCTGCATACCCGCTCTGATGGCTAAGTTGGCAAATATTTGCTCTAGGCTCGCAGCTTGGCTCATTAGCATCTGTTCAGCTCTGCTTAGGTCGTTAGCTTGAATCTGCTTATTAGTTTTTTCCAAAACCTTTATTGCTTCCATCAAACTGAAATTGTCACCCTGAATGTTTTTTGAGTAGGCATTCAGAACTACTGAATTCACAACCTCTGACTGATGAACCACATTAGCCTTGTGTTCATCATCTGTGAGCCCGTCTTTGGGTTTCAGTTCAATGGCGATGCTCTTGTCTGGTTTTCTTTTGTCTTTAATCATCTGCTGACTCTGTTTAGTAAGTGCTGTCTATGCTTGAGAGCTTTACCACTGCTGACAATTTTTTTTCTTTTTGAAACAATTTTTCATTTTTGAGAAAACTCCTGTTTTACTCTTTATTTCTTTAAAAATTTAATACTTTACTACTTTAATAATTTACTACTTTATATAGTGAAACAAGCCTGAAAGCCTTTATTTAATTGACTATAAAATTACAATGCCTTAATTTATTGGCTGCTAATGGCACTCAGGCTGTCACTCCACCGCTTAACATTTTTCTGCTCTCTCTGCATCCCGATGCCATTGTCCGCAGTCCAAGCTCTGAACTTCAGCCTATAAATGCCAATCGGAAAGCCACCCCTTTTTTTACTTGCAACATACCTAAATCTGCCAGTTTTTATGATGTTTGAATCATCCTGTTCATGAGGGTTGAACTCTGCATAAGCGTCCATTGAATATGTTTTAAGTGCTGCCTCGTGTATAGCTCTACTTAAATAGGGGTCAGTGTCCCTTGAGCTCAGGTCATGCACATAGAGCGTATAAAGAGGCTCAGCCCTGCTGTCCTGATGAGGGTCAGCACTCCATACCTGTGTAACCTCATAAAGCCACCTGAGCTCTTTAAGATTATTGAACGCATCCCAGAACCGCTCATGTCGCTCTGCTTCGTCATCAATGTAAAAAAGTGATTCTGCTATGAATTTAGTGGACACAATTTTATTGCTGCCTTGAATTTCATAAAGTGCAGCACTCGAGCCGATAAGGTCTATTTGTGTAGTGCCGTATGAGTTTTCTGCTGGTTGCCATTCACGATATATGCCAGCTCGAGGGTTCACGCCCCCACAGTCAGCAAGCAAGTGGTGTCGGTACAGGTGAATCAGCACCATTAGAGTGTCGAGCTTTGCCTCAGCCATGCCATGTGAGCAGTGCCGTATTGTTTCAAGCCTCGCTAATGGTGGGTTGTTTTTTCCTGCCCCGACGCCTTCAATGAGTGCGTTTGAAAGGGCTACCCCATCCTCATCCGCATCAAGGTTCAAACTCCACTCTTTTTGTGATTTTTTAGTGATGATGCCTTGCTGCTCGAGCCATTCAATCGCTTGCTTTGCTCTGTAATAAGTCATGCCCGTGTACTTTGAGCAAGAGTTTGCGCCCCAGATTGTTTCTTTACCTTTGCCCGCACCTCGAGCCAGCACCAAATAGGTTGCTAGTTCTTCAGCAGCAGCACCTCGCTTAACTAGCTCATCAACAACTGATATTCTCACAGTAAAGAACCCCTCTTTTTTAGTTGAGTTTTCGCTAACTTTTTGGTCTGTCATGTGATGCCTCTTTAGCCATTTTTGGCTTTTTAGGGTTGATTGTTTGATTTACTTTTTAGCTACCAGAGGGAAAATTCTCTGCACATTCGAGTAAACCGCACCTGTCTTGTTCCTTGATTGCATGACCATCACGCCACATTGAGTGCCTACAAGAGCATCAACATCCATGCCATTTGTCAGCTCATCAGCAGTCAGCTCTCGCCCTAGAATGCCTCGCAGCGTGTCAGCTAGGTTGCCAGTTGCTGAGAGCTGAGTGCTTGTGCTTTTCAGCACCTTGTAACCGAGTACCCCGTTATCAAGTAGGGTGAACTCAAAACCGACTCGCAGCCCATAAGCATTTGTAAACTGAGCAACCTTGCTCAGCTCTGCCTTGTAGTTTCCATCTGGTACCAAGTCCACTGCCTTGCTTTTTGGTTTCAGCATTGTTGCCATTTTTAACCCCTTTTCGCTTTGCCCATTTACTAAACCGCCCCTTTTAGTAAATTATTTACTTACCTATTTACCTGTTTACCTGCTTACCTTTTCAAGCATGACCGCCTCATGTAACCATCTGCACAGAGCCATTCGTGTCGCAGTGGGTAGAGCCTTAACAATCGCTTGTTGCTTGGCTGGTTGACCTGCCATTACAAGTAAGTCTTGTGATGCTGTTGCCACCCGTGATGCCTCTAAAACAACCTCTCTGGTTGTTAGCTGCCTCGATGCTTGTATTGTCTGGTTTCCAAACAAGCAAACTAGCTCAGTGTTTAGGCTCATGCTGCTTGCCTATTGATTAAATAGCTGACCGAGCTTGCAAACCACTTGCCACCTTTTTTACCTGTGATGCCCGAGCTGTTCAGCTCATCAGCAATAGCAGTTAATGTCATGCCTGACTGTCTTTTGTTGAGAATCTCAGCCACAACAAGAGCCTCAGCAGCCACAATTTTTAGCTTACCGTCTACATTCGAGTATCCAAATGGTACGGGTGAGTAAACCTCGCCTGTGTTCTTTTTATGCCTTAAAGCCATTTTGGTACGCTCTCCAATGAGTTCACGTTCCATTTGCCCCAATGCGGCACTCATGGTGAAAAAGAATTTGCCCTGTGCTGAGCCTGTGTCTATTTTTTCAGTGATGCTCACTAGGTCACAGTTCTTTTTGGTCAGCAGTTCACTGATGGCTATACAGTCCGCAGTTGACCTTGCTAACCTTGAAAGTGAATAAACGACTAAGACCGTATCTTTTTTGATGGCTGCCAGTGCAGCTTGTAAGCCAGCTCGCTTGCCCATTGTTTTGCCACTGATGCCAGCGTCTGTATAAACCTGAACCAGCTCACAATCGTTGAGCTCGCACCATGCTTGAATCTTTGCTTTTTGAGCTTCAAGGCTTATGCCTTCCTCAGCTTGTTGCTCTGTACTGACTCTGATGTATCCGATGGCTTTTTTCATTTTGCTTTTACCTTGTCTGGTTTGTGCTGTACAGGGTAATTATATATTAGGGTACTTACCTACTTACCTATTTATGTAAGTAGGTAAGTATTATTTAGTCGGCCCTGATTTATTCATATCCGGCGAACGAAATGGCAGAAGCTGGCGTCGACCATGCCACTTCTTTCAGCAATAGACCTCAATGCTGCCACACGTTGAACATACGTTCGTTTGACCTTCTCTAGCCCTGTCATGGCGCTCAAAAACAGGCAAAAAACACCTTCATGCCAAAACGGGTGATCGCCCGCAGCAGCCCATAATAACTGAGAAAGTTCATACTTTATTGGGCCTTATCTATAGTCGGACCTGAAGTATTCAAATCACCTCTGTTACAGACTTTATGACCATCCAGATTGTCTTTCCGCCTCACTCCAGATATAACGGTGGGAGGCGATTCTAATCATGGCGCGCCTTTGATTCGCTGCTTCACCATCCTAAGGGCGCGAAACAGAATGGGCGGTAGACAATCCTTAGCGTAATTTTGCAGGCGCAATATGAGTGCCTGTTTCCTGCTGTGAGCGTCCTCGTTCGGCCGCCCGACATACATGGTGTTATGGCTCGGCAGTTCGTCATACACCGCTTTCGAGGCGGTATAATAATACAGCGCGATGGATTTTCGGGTGATGCCATCTGGGCAGGTGAGGGGCTCGGGGTGGCCGTGATAGGAGGTGGCGTCGGTGTTGAAGACGATGCAACGGTTGAAGATCGGGGCAATGCTGCGCTGCCTCTTGAACATGGACTTATCCCAAATCTCCAGGCACCCGCCGTAATGTTCTTGCCAGTTTTTATTGAGGTAGATGAGCACGTTTATGCGCCGCACCATGTGCAGCTGCTCGTGAATGCGAAAATCCGCATGGATGCCGAGTTTGCCCCCGCTGGAAATTTCGTGGAATCCGCCTCCGTTAAAATACGGGTCACTGATAAGGCCGGAGATGCCGGTTAGCCCCTCGAGAAATTGTAAAAACGGAGCCGCATTGAAAAAGCCAAACGCGGTGCGGCAAAAGGCATTGCAATCCTGCGGTGAAACCTGACGCTTGTTTTTTTGGATACCAGAATAATTGAGAGCGTATTCCTTAAGATTTTTTTCGGTCTCGACCGGGAAATTTGCGAGGATTTCTTCCGCGAACGTTGCAGGCAAAAAATCATCGATCACGATATGTGGGTAGGGCACGGCGGTGCTGTAATGCGTGGCGAGTGATTCACCGAATGGTAAGGCAGAGGCGAGGTTGAGCGCCAGCCCGTTGTGCGTATCCATCGGCAGGGTGGCATTGAACGTTGCGTTCGTTGTTGCCTCAGGTAGTGCGTTGCTGTCTATCATGGTTGGAATCCTTAATGCCCTCAGGCGATCAAATAAAATAACTCTTAAAAATCCGGCGTAGCGAGCGAACATTACATGTATCGCCCCCCCCGAGTTCGACAGTTTGCCCCACTGAATTCCCTGTAACCATCTGATTTGTTTAGGTTTAGTAGTCTAACCTGATTTATTTAAATTTTGCTTGGCAAACTAATGAAATGGGCTGTTGTTCATAAGTGTTTGACCAGGAGTTGTTCCAGCAATTCTCCAATTGTTGTTCTTTGTTCTGCTGCCTTTATTTTCAGTTTTAAGTGCAATTCAGCATTTATATTGGCTGTCATTCTTACATCACCATCAGGTACTAGCCCAGAAACCGCCTTAGAGCCTCTCTGAGCTGTTTTTTTGGGGTCTTGTGTACTTGGGGTAGGACTGCCGCCCAAATGCTTGCCTGATGCGAATTTGAGGGCATCTGCCATTAAGACTGGTTTGCTAATGCTTACTTTCTTTTGTGTTGTCATTTTTTACCCCATATTTCAATTTTTAAGATTTGATTAAGTTCTTTGCCCAGTTGCATCATTTCACTTTGAGCTTGTTTGTCGTTCCACTCCAGAGCAGTTAGCCCTCGAGCAAGAGCCTCTGAGTAAGCCACTCGATAACCAATTTTTGTATTGAGCTGCTTTATTTTGAGTTCATTGCCTACTGATTCTGAAAGCTCTTTAGCTGAGTTTGTTGACGCTCTGAATCGATTCCATAGAATTCTTGCTTGCACATTAGGCTTGATTTGCTGAGCAGCTTCAATGGTTTTGAGTAAATCAGCAGTTGCCCAGATTTCAACCGCACTCGCACCTAATGGGATGATGGCTAAATCACTCAGTACTAGAGCCATTTTTGTTGTTTCAGCAATTCTTGGTGGTGCATCAATGATGATTAGGTCGTGGTTTACAGTTAGTTCCTCTATTAGCCCCGCTAAATCTTGGTAGGTTTCTGCTGTGCGAGCAGTCATGCTGTTTGCTTTGCTTTGCAGTCTTATTGCTGACCAGCTTGCACTTGTGCCTTGTGGCATATCGCAGTCAATTAGTGCGGTTCTTTGAACTGTGCTTGCCATGCCAGCCAGATTGGTTGCAATGGTGCTTTTACCTGTTCCACCTTTTTCTTGAATTACTGAGATTATCTTAGTCATATTTTTTTGGTCTTCGCGGTTTGTCTTTTCGGTTTTTGGGCTTTTCGCTTTCTTTAAATCTTTTTTAATATCTTTAAAAGAATTACTTCTCTTTAGGGTTCACGGCATGAACTGGTCAGGAGTTCACCAAATGAACTGGTTTGAGTTTTCAGGAGTTCATCAAATGAACTGTTTATAAAGTTATCCACAGGGTTATGGTTCATTAGGTGAACTGGTCTTTAATATGAACTAAGTTTTATTTTGCTGAATTTAAGATTGCTTTCATCTCTGTTATTGCCTTTTCACCGATTAAATTGTTAGTCGTTTGAGTGCTGCCTTCGTGAAAGTGATTGATGTTTAAGGTCAGGTTTTCAATTTTGATGAACTGTGTTTTTCCATCTGGCATGACCATACCCTGAGCCATAAAGTTCTTTAGCTCAGCCACCGCATCGCTGACAAGTGATGGCATATAGTCAAAACTGACTGATGCTGCTGGTCTGCCTTGAGTGTCTGTGACCTCGAATTTTTCCACCAAAGAATAGTTGTTGTTCCTGCCCTTCGTTTCTTTGGTCAGCAAGCCTTCAGCTTCCAATTCTTTGAGGGCTTTAAATACTGATGCTCGGGCTAAGCCTGAGAACTCCTCTAGAGTGTCTACGCTTGGAAAGGCTGCACCGCTTTGATGATTCGCAAAGCTCTTGATTACAGGGTAGAGGGCTTTAGTTGGTAGGCTCAGCCTCGCCCATGTGCCATTGCGTATGAGCTCTTTGAAAATATGAAACCAGCCAATGTCTGTTTTAAATAGCTCTGACTGTTCGATGTGGGGCTTAGTTTTTTTTGGGTTCATTTTGCTTTTTGCTCTCTCGCTTTTAGCTGCATATATATGTACCTACTTACCTATGTTTCATAGTATCCCGTATTGGCTCAGGGTGTCGTTAGGTCAAAACCCCCCTCGGTCAAATTACCTTGTGCCTTTTTGGTTTCCAAGGTTGCTGTAAGGGTTTTCCTTAATTTTTAACTTTCTAGGTGTTCTTGAATTCATGCCATGTTTTCAAGACAATGCTTTGACTCCATCAGCAGTGCATTCAATTGTTTGTGCAATGCTCGCATCTGAGCCCATCCCTTGCCCTTGTTAGCATTACGCGAACTGATGGCTTTGCCCGCCTCAGAACGCGCCCCTGTTGAGTTATTCCAAGGCTGCCAGCTCTGTATCGCTTGGCTTTGCTTTAATCGCTGCTGTGGTGTCCATTTGCGTGATGCCATAGTCTGCCTCTAATAGTTCGTTTGTCTGAACTAGTTTTTTTTCTGCTAAATCTTGGTTGTTGATTTGCTGATGCCCATTCGCTAGGTTTGCTTGCTTGATGAATGTCGTGGTGCTCGGGTTCTTAATGCCAGCCAGAGCTTGTAGGGTGCATCTGCTTTGGTTCTGAGCCTTCAGTGCCAGAGTTGTTAATGTTTTGAACCATGCTAAATCGGTCTGCATACCCGCTCTGATGGCTAAGTTGGCAAATATTTGCTCTAGGCTCGCAGCTTGGCTCATTAGCATCTGTTCAGCTCTGCTTAGGTCGTTAGCTTGAATCTGCTTATTAGTTTTTTCCAAAACCTTTATTGCTTCCATCAAACTGAAATTGTCACCCTGAATGTTTTTTGAGTAGGCATTCAGAACTACTGAATTCACAACCTCTGACTGATGAACCACATTAGCCTTGTGTTCATCATCTGTGAGCCCGTCTTTGGGTTTCAGTTCAATGGCGATGCTCTTGTCTGGTTTTCTTTTGTCTTTAATCATCTGCTGACTCTGTTTAGTAAGTGCTGTCTATGCTTGAGAGCTTTACCACTGCTGACAATTTTTTTTCTTTTTGAAACAATTTTTCATTTTTGAGAAAACTCCTGTTTTACTCTTTATTTCTTTAAAAATTTAATACTTTACTACTTTAATAATTTACTACTTTATATAGTGAAACAAGCCTGAAAGCCTTTATTTAATTGACTATAAAATTACAATGCCTTAATTTATTGGCTGCTAATGGCACTCAGGCTGTCACTCCACCGCTTAACATTTTTCTGCTCTCTCTGCATCCCGATGCCATTGTCCGCAGTCCAAGCTCTGAACTTCAGCCTATAAATGCCAATCGGAAAGCCACCCCTTTTTTTACTTGCAACATACCTAAATCTGCCAGTTTTTATGATGTTTGAATCATCCTGTTCATGAGGGTTGAACTCTGCATAAGCGTCCATTGAATATGTTTTAAGTGCTGCCTCGTGTATAGCTCTACTTAAATAGGGGTCAGTGTCCCTTGAGCTCAGGTCATGCACATAGAGCGTATAAAGAGGCTCAGCCCTGCTGTCCTGATGAGGGTCAGCACTCCATACCTGTGTAACCTCATAAAGCCACCTGAGCTCTTTAAGATTATTGAACGCATCCCAGAACCGCTCATGTCGCTCTGCTTCGTCATCAATGTAAAAAAGTGATTCTGCTATGAATTTAGTGGACACAATTTTATTGCTGCCTTGAATTTCATAAAGTGCAGCACTCGAGCCGATAAGGTCTATTTGTGTAGTGCCGTATGAGTTTTCTGCTGGTTGCCATTCACGATATATGCCAGCTCGAGGGTTCACGCCCCCACAGTCAGCAAGCAAGTGGTGTCGGTACAGGTGAATCAGCACCATTAGAGTGTCGAGCTTTGCCTCAGCCATGCCATGTGAGCAGTGCCGTATTGTTTCAAGCCTCGCTAATGGTGGGTTGTTTTTTCCTGCCCCGACGCCTTCAATGAGTGCGTTTGAAAGGGCTACCCCATCCTCATCCGCATCAAGGTTCAAACTCCACTCTTTTTGTGATTTTTTAGTGATGATGCCTTGCTGCTCGAGCCATTCAATCGCTTGCTTTGCTCTGTAATAAGTCATGCCCGTGTACTTTGAGCAAGAGTTTGCGCCCCAGATTGTTTCTTTACCTTTGCCCGCACCTCGAGCCAGCACCAAATAGGTTGCTAGTTCTTCAGCAGCAGCACCTCGCTTAACTAGCTCATCAACAACTGATATTCTCACAGTAAAGAACCCCTCTTTTTTAGTTGAGTTTTCGCTAACTTTTTGGTCTGTCATGTGATGCCTCTTTAGCCATTTTTGGCTTTTTAGGGTTGATTGTTTGATTTACTTTTTAGCTACCAGAGGGAAAATTCTCTGCACATTCGAGTAAACCGCACCTGTCTTGTTCCTTGATTGCATGACCATCACGCCACATTGAGTGCCTACAAGAGCATCAACATCCATGCCATTTGTCAGCTCATCAGCAGTCAGCTCTCGCCCTAGAATGCCTCGCAGCGTGTCAGCTAGGTTGCCAGTTGCTGAGAGCTGAGTGCTTGTGCTTTTCAGCACCTTGTAACCGAGTACCCCGTTATCAAGTAGGGTGAACTCAAAACCGACTCGCAGCCCATAAGCATTTGTAAACTGAGCAACCTTGCTCAGCTCTGCCTTGTAGTTTCCATCTGGTACCAAGTCCACTGCCTTGCTTTTTGGTTTCAGCATTGTTGCCATTTTTAACCCCTTTTCGCTTTGCCCATTTACTAAACCGCCCCTTTTAGTAAATTATTTGCTTACCTACTTACCTGCTTACCTACTTACTTAGTTACCTGCTCACTCGTTTATTTTCTCTAGCCTTACCGCCTCATGTAACCACCTGCACAGTGCAAGTCTTGTTGCACTTGGTAAGGATTTAATGACTGCCTGTTGCTTTATCGGCTGCCCTGCCACCTGCAATAGGTCTTGAGCTGCCTGTGCCACCTGAGACGCCTCTAGAATTACTTCAGTAGTGGTTAGCTGTCTGGATGCCTCAATAGTCTGGTTGCCAAACAAGCAAACTAGTTCAGTGTTTAGGCTCATGCTGCTTGCCTGTTTATTGTGTAGCTAACCGAGCTGGCAAACCACTTACCGCCTTTTTTGCCTGTTATGCCTAACTGGTTAAGCTCATCCGCAATGGCGGTTAGTGTCATGCCCGACTGCCTCTTGCTGAGAATTTCAGCCACCACAAGAGCCTCAGCAGCCACAACCTTTAATTTGCCGTCTACATTTGAGTAGCCAAAGGGTATGGGTGAATAGACCTCACCTGTGTTTTTTTTGTGTTTTAGAGCCATCTTGGTTCGCTCACCAATTAGCTCGCGTTCCATTTGCCCAAGTGCTGCACTCATTGTGAAAAAGAACTTGCCCTGTGCTGAGCCTGTATCTATTTTTTCAGTAATGCTTACTAGGTCACAATTCTTTTTTGTGAGTAGCTCGCTAATCGCTATACAGTCAGCAGTTGACCTAGCCAGCCTTGAAAGTGAGTAAACAACCAAGACCATGTCTTTTTTTATGGCTGCCAAAGCGTCTTGCAAGCCTGTTCTTTTATCCATTGACTTGCCACTGATGCCAGCATCTACATAAACCTGAGACAGTTCGCAGTCGTTTAGGTCACACCATGCAGCAATTTTGGCTTTTTGAGCGTCTAGGCTTATTCCTTCCTCAGCCTGTTGCTCTGTGCTTACTCTGATATATCCGATTGCTTTTTTCATTTTGCTTTTACCTTGTTCGGTTTGTGCTGTCTTGGGTAATTATATACTTACCTACTGTCATGTTTACATATTTATGTACTTACCTATTTACACAATTGTGAGAGCGTTAAACATCACCGCCCCTTCTTTTAGTCGTTATCTGCTTTTGCTGTAAGCGCCATTTGTGCGTTCATCCGCGAAGACTATAGCGCCAGAAAGAGTGTCTCCTAGTGGATTTTTTTTGCAGTACGAGTCCATCCAAAAGAAGAGCTGCTTTCCATTCACTTTAACACCGTTAAATGACCAAATATCGATATAACTACTCGCAGACATTCCAGTAACAATTCCCATTAAATATGCTTGTCCAAAGTGAGCGTCATTATTCTTGCGCTCATCTAGCCACTTACCTCAATCAATGGTATCTAGCTTGATTGTTACCGTTTTTTGAGCGCTTACAGGGCTTATAAATGCACAAACGAGCATGAGGCTAACAATTATTTTCTTCATTTGGTGTCCGTTTAGATTGATTGCATTTTCATTTTTAATTTCTTCATTGACAAATAAAAAGCTGTCAACTGTAATACTTAATTGTTTACAAACAGTTTTAAAGGAAAGACATGAAGACGGGTACAGATGTCTTAGTAGTATTTATAGTTTTTCCATTTTTAAGTGCATTGTTAATAAAATCTTTTGATTTGTCAGGTTATATGCCTTTCATTTTTATAGTTTTTTGGGTGTTATTTGGTCTAATTTATGTGTATTCAAGAAAAAGTGATGAGAAAGAAGATGACCGTAAATAATTTATAAGTGTTTGACCAGGAGTTGCTCTATCAATTCGCCTATAGTCGTTCGTTGCTCTGCTGCCTTTATCTTGAGCTTTAGGTGCAACTCAGCATTTATATTGGCTGTCATTCTTACATCACCATCAGGTACTAGCCCAGAAACCGCCTTAGAGCCTCTCTGAGCTGTTTTTTTGGGGTCTTGTGTACTTGGGGTAGGACTGCCGCCCAAATGC
>Ga0209390_10004719_pt1 | contig 20177 bp, 14 predicted proteins | sample BON01_FD_187212 | JGI IMG/M metagenome (GOLD analysis project Ga0209390, IMG submission 187212) | Freshwater microbial communities from Lake Bonney liftoff mats and glacier meltwater in Antarctica - BON-01 (SPAdes) (version 2) | ecosystem: Environmental > Aquatic > Freshwater > Ice > Glacier...
CAGTAATTGTCTAAATAGTGTACCTAATAAAGGACCGGTCGTATCTAATCGTTTATTTCCATAATGGTCTCTATCATCAGTCTTTCTTTTTCCAATTTGAGTGCTTAACAATTTGTTTATCATATATCCGAAAAAATAACCCTTTCTCAATTCAAACCCTTGTCCTATACCAACATGAGGTAAAAACTCTTTTTGTAAGATTTCATATGCAAATCTAATTCGTACTCCTTGAGATCCCTTAGAAACATGCTGCCCGATTGCCGCAAGAGCTGTTTCCTGATCCATAGTAGGACAATTTTTTGAGTAGGAATGTAAGGTTTCTAAACGATCGTCTTCAAGAGCATATCTGACTGATTCTATTAAAGTTTCGTCATAATCTTTGTAGCAGATATATTCCAAAATCTCATGTTCATTTTCGAATCCAAGTGCTTTGAATATCCACGCGATAGGAATATCTTTCCTAAAGTAAGGTAACATAGCTCTTAGGTATAGACCTCCAGAGAAATACATTCGAAGATAATCATTCCCAGAAATTTTATCCAAAGATTTTTTTTTTTTCGGAAAATTTTCAACACAAATTTTTATTGTAAGAAGCGACGGTGACCATTTTCCAAATTCTGCAACTGACCGACATTCTGCAAAAAATAAAGAACCATCTTTAGAATAAAATGCTAATTTAACAGTAGCTTTTTTATTTTCGCTTTTTTTAAAAACATAAACATGATTCCAAGATAACTGTTCTTGTGCCACAATAACCTTTTCAGAACCATTTATTATAAAATATCCACCCGGATCAGCTAAACATTCTCCAAATTTTAGTAGGGCTCTTGGTAACAGTTTATCAAGTACACAAAAACGAGATTTAATCATTATGGGGATCCGTCCTAACAAAACTTTTTCTGTAAATCTACTGTATGGTATTTCTTGTTTTTTTTCATCAGTTAAATATATATTTAGTTTTGTTGTTGAAACATCACAGTAAAGGGGAGAAGAATAACTTAACCCTCTCAATCTAGCTTCTTTAGGTAAGAGGGTGTGTGCAACACCATCATCTTCGATAAAGGTTGGTTTGGAAAGATGTAATTGTCCAAACCTAATAACAATCTTATTTTCAATTATTTTTTCATTTATTGAATCACCCTTTTCAGCTAAAATATTTACTATAACAGGTGGCATATCATCAACGAGTTCCTGCATTTTATTTTGAATAAAATCGTTAAAAGAATCGATTTGATGTCGAACTAAACCTTTTTCATAAAAAAAACTTTTTAAAATGACCCATAATTTTTCATTTAAAAATGAACCTTGATCAAACCTTTCAATGTCATTTTGTATAACCATAAGAATATGTTAATTTATAATGTACAAAAAATTTTTATTTACACACATTCCAAATTATAATATTTTTTATGTCGGATCCTTTTAATGAAATCAAACTCTTTTGTTATTAGTGTTCTTCATTTTGCCTTAAATTTACAAAAATAGAGACTCTGAAAAGTCAAATTATTATGCCTCAGAATTTTTTTAATTCTTAAACTCCTTATCTTTTGATTGGGAAATTACATAAATTATCTAAAACCCTTTCTTTTGAAAGATACTTAAAAAGTATTATATGTAATACCAATTTCATATTTTGTGTAAATTTCCAATTTTTTCATAAGATTTTTTTTTTTTAGAATATACATTTTACTACCTTTTAAAACTCCCACAATATAATCCTAAATAAATTTAATCCGTAGAATATTTTATATCTTAAAATAAAAATATATCTTAACAAACATTAAATTTATTTTAATTATTAGTCAAAAAATATAATCTTATTATTTGCTAAGTTAAATAAAATCTTTTTATAAAACTTTTTTTTATTAATTTAAATATTATTATAAATTTAGTAATTCAATGTTTTCCACTAAAATATGTGATAAAGAAAATCCAAGGATGCTAATTGAACTTGAAAAAAGAAAAAAAAAACTTTTAAAAGTTATTATAGGAGATTATATAATCTCAAAGAATTTAATTTTTGGGTTTGATAGTCCTAAAATTAAATATCTTGAATATGTGAGGTATAGTCTCATTAAATATTATAAAAAAACAAGAGATACTATTAGTGAAAGAAAAAAAAAAACAATACAAAAAGATTTTATCATTATTTTTATTATTTTTAAATTTTTAGTAAATTTTTTCCAATTAAACAAAAAAAAAAAAATAACAATTCTTGAAAAACAGATTAAGACAGGTAAACATCATTTAAAAAACAGAAAGTTCCCGTTACAGTCGTCTATTGCATCTTGTATAAATATTTTGAGGGGAGAAGTCATTAAAATAACTGAAATTGATATGCAAATGAGATACTTTGAAACAAATATAAATTCTATAAAATCATTACAAGATAATATCAAAAAAAAAATTTACAATTTACAAAGAAAGAAAAATTTTGTAATAACTAAAAATAAAATTGCTTTTAGAAATTTTTATCTATGTTTTTTGACGACCCTATTAACTTACTTTATTTTATTTTATATCTAAAACTTATAAAATTTTAATTTATTATTATTTAATTTTAATTATTAAATAATTAAAAAAATGAAAAGTTACCGATTATCTTTTCTAATTTCTAGAATCTTGCTTTCAATAGATTTTGGTTTTAAAAACTTTATTAAGTCTTCAGAATATAGCAATAAATTTATGTCATTTTTCATAAAAATTAGTAGTTTAAATCTAAAAAACCATTTCTTTCATTCCAAAAAGAATCTAGTTTTATTTTTAGAAAATCAGAAGATTAGCACCAATGTTATCAAAATTTTACTAAATCAAAGATCTTTAAAAAAAGTTGGTTTAGTAGACGAAATATTTGATTTTTCGAACTTTTATTTCTTTACAGAAAAAAAAAAAGTTGATTTGTTCGAAATATTTTTCCACTTTAATTGTTATAAGCTAAAAAAAAGTATTCTGTTGTCAAGTTTAATGTTAAATATACCTTTAAACTTAATCAAAAGAGTAAAAAAAATTCCATCCTTAAGAATTACAGTGTCAATCATAAAATTTTCTGCTAAGAATAAAATTTTTCTGATTATTGATGGTCTATTATTATTATTTTTAGAAAATCCATCATTGTCCTCTAAATCATTCACACAAGAAATAATCTGGAATATTTTCCGTTTAAATTTGAGCATAAAAAAACATTATACAAGATTATTGGATATAAGAGCAGTTTCGTTTTTAAATATTCATAAACATTCTCTTTTTTTTTTTTTTTTTTTTTTTCTTTTTTTTTACGATTTTTCAAATTAGTTTATATTCGATCATTTATAAATTTTTGTTTCAAAAATGCGGGAAACTTTGTTTGTGATATAAATGGCCATTGTTTAATTATTTATCTTATCTATACTGTTTATTTAAATAAAAAAAAGGAATTGAATTTTTCATTTTTCAAAAATTTATTTTACACTACTTATTCGTTTTCTTCTCTTAGCCAACTTTTTTTTACCTTTCTTTTTAGAAAATCAACAAAATTATTTTGGAGAATCAAATCATGTGCTAAGATGACATACTTCAAACGTGAAAAAAATTGTGTTCCGTTAATTGAAGAACTTGTTTCAAAGAAAAAGTGCCGCGTTATGTTTTTTCTCTCTTTTATTCGTTTAAAAACATTTAAAATGAATTTAAAATTTTATCCCAATTCTTTACAAAACGAGTTCATAAAAATTATTAAGATTGTGAGATTGTATAGTAAAGACAAACATATTATGGATAATTATAATAAATTTAAAATAACCAATAGGAATAAAGTTCACAATTTTTATTTTAAAAGATGCTTTATTTTTCCAAATACAATAAAAATAAAGAATGATTTCTCAGGGTTTTATTCAATATTTTATTTTCTCAGAAAAATATTTAACCATTCATTAAAGACTATGTTGAAAAAAAACCAATTAGGTAGAAATTTTTTAAATCTTTATCCTCAAAATCTTTTAGTTGGTATAATATATAATTTAAATTTGGTTGAGACAATAAAAGTACCAATTAAATTTTCTGAAGTTCCAATGTTGGAAAAATATAAATATTTAAAACATTATGAAAACATGTAAATATATAAACATTTTTTAATTTTTTTAATTTTTATATAAATTTAATTATGTTGAATATTGAATTTAATACACTATTATTTCAAATAAATTCAGCAACTATAAAAAAAAATACGTACAATAAAAAATATATATGCAATAGTTTTTTAATGAATAGAAAAAATAAAATTTATCAAAAGGATCAAGAATTTTCTAATTTTTCGGGTAAAAAAAAACAAATTTACCGTAATGTTGAGAAGAATCTCATTAAAATGAATAATTCTTCGAACGATACCTCGAATTTCGAAAAGAATTTTAACCGAACAAGAAGGATGCCGATAGTAACAATTGTAGGGAAAGGTAATGTTGGAAAAAGTACACTCGTTAACAGAATAGCAGGAACGTTCGATGACGGCTCTATCGTTCATGATATGATTGGTGTAACAAGAGATCGAACTTATAAAAAAGCTTCTTGGTTGGATTATGAATATCTTATAACGGATACTGCGGGCATTTTATTAGGAAATACGATAAAAGACGAGTTTTCAACTCTCATCATGGAACAATCGCTAATAGCAATTCAAGAAGCATCAGTGATTGTCTTTGTAGTTGATAGTAAATCTGATTTGACCAATGAAGACATTGAATTGGCAGAATATCTTAAATCGCAAAAATGTCCAATCATATTAGTTGTTAACAAATGTGATAATTCAGAGAGTTTGCTTTTAAATAACCCAGTTTATTGGTCTCTTGGGTTAGGGGAACCTATTCCAATATCAGCTATTCATGGAATAAATAGTGGTGAATTAATGCAAAAAATAGTAAAAAACCTACCTAAAGTAAATGTCCCTTTCATTGATGATACGATTAATGTAGCAATTATTGGTAGGCCAAATGCTGGTAAGTCTTCAATTCTAAATATTTTGACTGGTAAAACAAGGTCAATTGTTTCTGAAATTCCAGGAACCACACGAGATTCTGTAGACTCGTTTATTAGTGGAGGAATGAATTGTAATCTTTATAACTTGATTGATACAGCAGGAATTAGGAGGAAAAAATCAGTCGATTATGGGACAGAATTTTTTATGATTAACCGTTCGTTTAAAGCAATCAATAAAGCTGATTGTATTTTATTTGTTATAGATACAGTTGCTGGAATTACCGAGCAGGATCAAAAATTATCAGAAAGAATTAATTGCCAAGGAAAAGCTTGTGTAATAATAATGAACAAATGGGATAAAATTACTCAAAGTGTAGACTTTGATCAACATGAGATAAAATTGCTTATTAACAATTCTTTTCCGGCTTTATCTTGGGCTGAGACCTTATTTGTTTCTGCTCTTGAGGGAACTCGTTGCAACAAAATATTAGAATCGGTTGATTTAGCCATAACTCAATATAATAGGCATATTCCCACATCAATCTTAAATGAAATCGTCCAAGAGGCTTTAAGTTGGAGACCTCCACCAACGAACGGGGCAAATCGACAGGGAAAAGTTTATTATTGTGCACAAATTTCAGAAAGACCCCCTGCGATATCTATTTTTGTGAACGATCCTGACCTCTTCACCGAGTCTTATCGCAAATATATTTCTTCTCAACTTAGAATTGGGCTAGGGTTTAAAGGTACTGCAATACGATTGTTTTGGACTAAAAGAAAATAAAGATTTAAAAATTAAAATCAGATATTCTCGATAATCCTTTTTTCGAACCCATTATAAATTTTAAGAAAAAAAAGGATAGATTTTTGTTTAAATTTACAATTTTTTGCAATTTCCAATAAAAAACCCTAATTTTCTTCCTTCTATGAGTTAATCCTTGAAAAACAAAATTCCACCAAACAATAGGGTTCAAAGAAGTGAGTAATTTCTCAAATGCATAAAGCATGTATCTCAGGATATTTTTAGAGCATATTAAACTGTTAACTAACACAAATTTTAGTAAAAATATTAATTTTTTTTCAAAACCAAGAAATTTAAATTTTTGAGAAAACTTTCCAATTAATAAAAGCAATAGCGGGTCCGACCTATCTTTTTCATCAAAAACTGCATGTTCAATCATAATTCCTAAAGAATTTAAGTAATTTGATAGTTGATAACTATTAACATATTCTAAAATGTATATTAAGGTTTTATAAACACATGATATGCTATTTGATTTAAATTTAAAATATCTGTCATAGAGCGTTGGTAGTACTAAATGTAACCTTTGTTCGTATGCAATTGTTGTCAAAGTAACAATTAAAGATAAACGAAAAACTCCACTACTTTTTTCTAAAGAATTTATTAAAAATATAGTTAATTCATTTGTTCCATATATTTTAGTTATCTTTCCTAATATTTGCATCGAAAATTTTCTGTTTTTTAAGGTTAAGTTTTTTTGTATTTTGAGTAAATTAAAACATAATAAAATAAAATCCTTTTTAGGTATAAAAACCCATTCTTTATCGATGATTTCGTAAACCAACCAAATTAATTCTGAAACTACATCTACGTTTTTATTTCTTAGTAAAGGAATTATATTAGAAAATATAACTCGAATAGGTGGAATACAATAACTTGTAGGAAAGATAGCTATAATTTGACGAAGAGATTGTATAAAATATTTTAATATGGTCGGATTTTTCTCGTTTAAATTATTAACTAAGATTAAGCCGAAATGACCAATTAAAATTTTTTCTTTAAAGAAGTAGAAAAATAGTAAAAGTTTTAACATAACCTTAGCTGCACATCTCCTTATGATTGGGTTTATACAATTAAAACTCCATTTTAAAAGACCAGAAACCTCACCTAAAAATGGCCTACATTTTTCTTTAGATTGTAAGATTAGATAGTGCAAAAGTTTAAATACTTTTTTTAATAAACTGACTTTTTTAAGGCCTTTAATTGAATATTGATTTATAATGAAAAATATATATTTAAAAAATTCTAACATTATCTTTTTTGAATAAAATACAACAAATAATTTATTTTCTTTTAATAGAATTATTAGAATATCAATTTTAATCGAATTTCTTTTAAGAAAACAAATACTTATCACCAGGTTATAAAACTTTTCAAAAGTTTTTTTTTTTAATTTTACAATGATTTTTTGAAAGGACAAGACATGAAAAGTTCTTAATTTGGTTCCACCCATTTGTGAAAAATAAAACCGTAATTTTGATTCACGAAAAAAAAAAAATTCTAACAAATGTTGTTTAAATAATAAATTTTTTCTCAAATAATTTAAAAATAGGTTCGATATTTTCTCTTTTAATTTAAAACAGTAGGTATACCAGTACTTTCTAACAAAATCAATAAAGTTATAAATTAATCCTGAAGTATTAAATGGTTTAAAATTTTTCAGTAATAATGTAAAATTTTTGGGGTGATTGTGTAGTAAAAAATATTCTTGTTGTCTTACATAGTAAATTAAGCCATGATTTAAATTTTCTATTTTAGGAAATAGTTTTGATTTTCTAAAATTAAACAAATTTTGAGTTATTAAAAAAATAAACTTCCAAGCCTTGGAATTTTTAGATTTTATGGATTTTTTAAGTATTAGAAAAATTTCCTGGAGTTCAAATGTAAATATTTTTAACACATTCTTCAATAATGATTTAACAATGAAAAATAATAGATTTACAGAAAAAACACTATTCTCACTAGACCTTAATGTCCTTAAATAGGGAGAAAATGGGATAAAACTTTTAAAATTGAGTGCAGAAAATATAATCTTAAAATATAAATTTTTAAACTTTAAATTATTCAAACACGAAACTAATCTAACTTTATCTAAAATCTTTAGTACATTTACACTTTGTGAGATAACACAAAATAATTGAATTAACTCGATTTTAAATTTGACAGAATTATTGTAAAATAAGGGTTTAAGAATAATTAAAAATTTAATTAGAAAATTTACTAAAACAATGTTTTGATTTAAAAAAAATCTTTCTGTAAATAGAATATTTTTTATAAAGTGAAGTTTTGATTGAGATATGCTCTTACTAAATATTTTTCTTTTTGGGTACATAAAAAAAAATTTTGGTGAACGTGAAACTTTGTTTATTTCTAACTTGAAATTGTATTTGATACTTTTAAAATTTTTTAGGATATTCTCCAAAAAAGTATCAATAGTTATTTTATTGGCATTTATCTTGTAACTAAATACTTTGTTAGTTTTTCGGATTTTTTTTAAAGAAAAAAAAATTGAACAGTTTATTGTAGAATACATTGCTGACATTTTTACAACTTTTAAATTGTAAAAAAAACAACCACATAAAAAAAAATTTTGGGTTGACATGTTTTTTTTTCTTTTTTTGTATATAGATTAAAAATATTTAGTTTAAATTTTTATCTAAATTAAAATTTAATTTGATTATATATATTCTCTTTTTTCGAATTTAAGAATGTAATTTCAATAAATTTGTATTTATTTATTCTGCCACACAATTTAGATATAATAGAAAAAGTAGAAATGATTTCTTTTTTAAATTCTTTTATACTCTTTTTATTATTAGTTGTTTCCAAATAATTTAAAAATTTAAATGGTATTTGAAAATTAAATCTTTTTGATAATTTTAGAAGCTTACTAATTAGGTAAATTTTTTTTGTTTTTGAAAATACATAGGTAAAAAAATGCCGGTGAAAATGATAAATTTTTTTTTGATTTGAGAAGTTATCGCAAATTTTATAGTTTTTATTTAAGTTTTTCAAATAATTTTTTATAATTTTTTTATTTAAGAAAATTAAACTTTCTATTATAGAAATATCGTCAAATAAAAATACAACTTTTTTGAAAATTCTTGTGATTTCCATACAATAAGTACATAGCGAAAAGTTCGAGATACATGTAAATTTTGGAAACTTCAAAAAAAGTAGATTTTTTTGGAATAAATTAAACAAACCAAAAAATTTACTTGAATTAATAGTAGCAACACTTTTTTTACACAAAATACATGAGAAAAAAATTTTTGCGATTCTCCAGCTCATATCCTTATTATTTTTATTAAAACTTGAATATTTATGTGAGGACCAAATAAAATTTGAATTAAAACTTTTTTCCTTGAAAATAAATTTAGAAGTATCGAAGTTAAAAAAATTTTTTTTGATGTACGTAGTACTATAAAGAATTTTTAGCTTCTTTCGAATTATTTTTACTAATAAGTAAAACCATTCAGGCAGATACTTTATATATTTTTTATTTGAGTATGAAAGTAAGACTAAATTAAGCGATAGATTTTCTAATTTTAAGCAAATTCCAAAAGAATAAAATGACCTCAAGGAAATTTGAGAGAGAAATTTATAACAAAGTGAGGTAGTTTTTTCTAAAAATAAATATTTTATTTCTAAATTTTGTACAAATTTAAAAAAGATTGTAAAAAAAAAAATAGTCATATTAATTTTTAAAATGTATTAAAATTTAATATCATTTAAAAAAACATATATTACGTATTTATTACCGATTATTTATAGTGTAATTATTCCTTATTATTTAGATTGGTTCTGGCATTTTAGTTTGCCCTGTTTTACCATTAATAAAATAATTAAAAAAGATTTGTTAAAAAATAATAGACCAATTTAAACACATTTTTTGAATATGTTCACATAGTTAATTTCCCTCGAACAAAAGTTTACTTAAAGACGCGAACACACCGTCAACTGAGTAAATAAAAATTGCTGAAAAAACTAAACTAATAACTACTATAACAAATTGTTTAAAAAGTCTGTCGATAGATGGCCATTCGATCATTTTCATTTCAGATGTAATTTCTTGTATAAAAGTCAGTGTGTTTTCATCATTTTCGTCTTTTTTATATGATATCTTTTCTTGATTTTTTTCTAATTTACAAGATTGGTAAATTTTAACTTTATTTGTATTGAGTATTTTGTTTTTAAGAAACATATTCTTAGTACAATATGTAGAATTAGTTTTGAATGTTCCTAATATTGCGAGACTTACAAACGCCATTTATATATTATTTATATTTATCATAATTACCGGTTCAAATCAGTTTAATAGGTTATAGAATTTTTAGGATAATGTTTTCTGGTAAAATATGAATCTTGTTACATTTAGATTTAAATTAAAATATCTACCAAATTTTGAAAAATTTCGGTGTAAAAAAAAAATCTTAGTAAGTTTAAAATTTATGTAAACCATTGTACGATAAATGAGTTAAAATTTTCATTTATTTAACACTTTTTTATATTTTATATAAAATTCTTTCCATTATATTCTAAGAAAATATTACTATGATTCGAAAAATTAAGATTTAAACTATCATGACGAGGTAAATTTGAATCACCATACTTCTATTTTTAAAATAGATGAAGAAAAAAAAACTTCAAAAAAAAAAATTAAATATTTATATTTAGGAATAATATTTCTTTGAAAAAAAATTCCATCTCTTACCTAAAACTATTGTGTGAAATATAGATTTAATTGAATCGAATTCTCATTCCCTTTCTATCTAATTTACTTTTTTGGATACTTAATATGCTCAAAATATTTAATTAAGTATTCTTTTCTTTCATATATTTTAAATAACTTTTAAATTTAATGAAAAAACCAACCAGACTGTGAATTAATATAAATTAACGATTTTCTGATTAAAAGTTTTCTATATTCAAAATTATTTAAATCACAAACTTGTTTTTTAAGATTTTTATCAATAGTATTTTTAAAAAATTCTTTTTTTTTTGATACCGTATTTAAATTTTTATATTTTTTTAAATGCTTTTGATACGTATCCAATCTATTCTGTGATATATTGACTTCATTTGTTTTTAAACAAAACCCAATCGTTTGATAAATACGAGTTCCCAAATTTTTTCTAGGGTCAAATCCAAATCTTATCCATGTATCTTTGAATGGGTTTTTACCATTAAATCTATATGCAATAATAGGAAAAATTTGGGATAAATGTTTTTTTATAGATACAGGAATGTAGACTTCAATGTACCTTTTTGTCCAGATTGGTCGGTGTTTATACAATCGCAATAAAAAACCTAAAGCAAAGGAAGGAAGTTGGTGTGTATATTTTCTCAAGTTTGTAGACGGCATTTTAGGGATCAACGCTGTTTTAAAAGAGAAATAACGCTTTAAGTCTGAACTAGTTGAAAAAATAGATCTACGGTCTAATCCCAAAGGATTTAGATTTTGATCAATATTTTCTAGATTATCTAAATAAGTTTTGCTGCTTTTTTCAAAGTTTAAACTTTTACTGTTTAGATCGAAATTAGTTTTGAAGTATTTAAAGCGTGTAAAATTAGTTGGAATTAAATCAATTGGAATATCAAGATTGGTTTTAAAAATTGTATTTGAAATAGTTTGAATATAGGTATCCCTTAAGAAATTAATCAAATTTCCTTCTAATTTTAAATTCGAACTCGAAAAGTAATTAAAATCAAAAAAGCTATTGAATTTTAAGACAGTTTCTATTTTTAAACAAACAGATATATTTTTTATAACATTTGTTAAATAATACAAATCAATTTTTACTAAAAATATTTTAGTTCGGAAAGATTTAAGTGTTATTGAGCTAAAAAGTCCCAAGCTTGCTTTAAAAAAAAATTGAACTTTACTTTCAGAATTCCCAAACTTTTCGTTCAACCATGAAAATTTTAAAAATGATTTTTCAGTAATACAAAATTTTGGTAATTCTACTGAAATTGTGGTATTTTGAGAAAATTTCATATCAATAATTTATATTTGATATTTATATTTGATATTTATATTTGATATTTATATTTGATATTTATATTTGATATTTTATAATATGAATTGCATTAAATTCTCAGAAAATGCATCCAGAATATCAAAAAAATCTAAAGTTGAAATATTTTTGAGACCGAAAAAAAAATCTCCTCAAGAAATTAACGAAATTACAAAGAAATTCAGAAGAAGTGAAATTGCTTTAAATCTTTCAAAACTAAAACGAAAAACTAAAATAAAGATCTCTGACGATAGTTCTGAAAAAAAAAAAGAGTTGATAAATTCTGAACAAAAAACAATTGAATCTTTAGATAAAAAAGTTAACTTTTCAAAAGGTTCACTTAAAGTAGATAATTTCCATCTATCAATAACCGAAAAAGAATTGAGGTATTTATTTGGATACTTTGGATATATAACAAGTTTTTATATTAAATCGCAGGGATTCCAGGTTAAAAGAAGCAATTCCGTATTGATTCGATACGGAATTCCTGAATGTGCAATGAAAGCAGCGTGTTTTTTTGAAAAAAAGTTTTTTTATGGAAAATTATTAAACATTAAAAAAATCGATTCGTTGGTTGCTATTATACAAAAATCAAAAGAATCCAATTTTAATTTTTTTAAAAAATTACAATATGAACAAAAGAAAACATCTACGCCTTTTCTCAACTCATGGAATTCTTTATTTCGTGCGAATATTGATATTTTTAAAAAATTTACAGAAAAATATGGAGAAAAGAAGATTTTAAAAGAAAAAATTAATCATAAAATATACCATAAAAGTCAATTTTTAATGTCTCAAGGAAGAGTTATTGCAGAATCAAGAACATTATTCAAAAAAGAGGGAATTTTAGCTGAAATATTTTCATTTTCCAAGATTTGCAAAAAATCAAGACACTGTTTCTTTATAAAATTTAAGTTTTTTGACGAGGAATTCTTTAACCACGATATTTTTATAAATTTTGGGAAGATTAGTAGCTTTTATTTTATGTTAGAAGCTAAATTTATTATTATTGAATATAAAAACAGTGATAATGCTGAATCAGCATTCAACTATTTTAATGATAAATCTAAATTCGAAATTAATGCCTTGGTTGATTGGATCCCTTTGAATTTTATTAAAAACAACAAAAATTTAAATAATTATGATTTTTTATCCCAGCAAAATCTATCAAGCACCCAGAACAAATCAATTAAAATTATTAAAAAAAGTTTAATTTCGATAAAATACAAAGAAGAGTTTAAATCTAAAAATAAAAATTCTAGTTTATGCAATACAAATTTTAAGCATGGTAATTTAAAAGAAGAAAATACCTACATAGGAAATCTTATAATTCGCAACATCCCATTTAAAAGTACTATTATTGATCTAAAAAAAATTTTTTCAAAAATTGGAAAAGTCCTATCAATCAGACTTCCAAAGAAGAAAAATAGAGAGAATAAAGGCTTTGCATTTGTTGTCTATCAAACATTAAATGATGCAAAAAAAGCTCTTATTTTTTTCCAAAATACTAGAATCGATTCTCGTAATTTAAAAATAGCCTTACTATATTAAAAGATACCATAGAGTTAATTTATATAAGATATTTATTGGAGGTTAAATTAAAGTTTTCTAAAAATTTATCTAATTAAATAAAATTAATTTAAAATTTAATTAATTTTTATAAGTCTTAATGTTTAGGAATAAAAATATCCAAGAAAACGATATTTTTTTAAAAAAAACTAAATATGACAAACTAATTCACGAAAACATTAATTCAATTTCAGGATTTTCATTCCCTTTTTCAACTGAGATTACAAAAGAAACTATTGATGGAAACTATATAATCTCCACAGGTTCATACCCATCTCAGGTTAAATGTTTTTCTTTAGAAAATTTAAATTTGAAATTCCAACGAAATTTTGATTCAGATATAACAGACTTTCAAATTCTTTCAAGTGACTGGGAAAAAATAGTGTTTTTACGTTCAGACAAGAGATTAGATTTTCATACAAAGTCAGGCTCTTATTATCAGATCAAAATTCCCAAAAAAGGCGTTGACCTAACTTTTAATAGGACAAAATTATTTTTATACATACCTAGCATTCATAACTACGTTTCTGTGTTTGATCTTAATGAGGGGAAATTTTTAAATGAAATTCAACTTAAAGAAGATACAGAAATAACATGTTCAGGAATTAGTCATTTTAATGGGCTTATTGCTTTAGGAACGAAAAATGGAAGAACTGAATTTTGGGATCCCCGTGCATTGAAAAAACCTATCGGGGAAATAGATAGTTTTAAATACACAAAATATAAAAAAAAAAATGGAGTAAGTACATTAAAATTTAGTGATATATCGGAACATTTATTTTTTTCAGGATTTAATTCTGGAGAAATTGTGGTGTATGATTTGCGATGTTTTTCACCTGTCATATCAAAGATAGTTGAACGTTTTAAACCTATTAAATCAATTAGGGCTAGTTATGATTCAAAATTTTTACTGGTTTCTAATTCAAATTCATTGAAATACTGGAGGCTTTCGACTGGAAAAACAAAATTCTCTTTGAATTCGGAAATAAATATTAACCACATTTGTTCTATAAAAAATTCTGGCATGATCTTTTTTTCATTAAATTCCAAAAACATTGGTATTAAATATTTTAAAACTCTTGGTCCAATTCCTGAATGGGCGAAAATTATCCTTAAATAATAATTAGAGTTTTTAAAAAATCATATAACCTTTATAGCATTTTTAAATTTATAATTCAACACATCCTTGAAAAGTTGAATTAATTTATAATTTTAAATATTCTTAGGTTATAAATATATTATTTCTTTTTAATTTAAAACGAAACATTAAAATTAATTGTAGTTCACTAAAAAATAATTTTTTATTTTCAATTATAATATTGTATTTTTGAATTAAATAAAATTTTAGTTGATTAGATTAAAATGGCAATATTAAGTTACATCGATTTTCGATTGTTGTTTTCGTTCTATTACAACAAAAAGAGTAGCAGTGAATACTTAAGATTCATAGAAGGGGTTGATATCGACATTTCAGATAAAAAAACGAAAAAAAAATCTATTCTAATCAATTCTTCAGATTTTTTTACCAAAAAAATCAACACTTCCACCAACTTGAATCCAGTTAAAGGAAGAATGGGTTTAATATCTCTCATTAATTCACTACAAAAGCTTATTTCAGCTAAAAATTTATTAAAGAATTATCCTCAAATAAAAGAAGATTTAATCGATATTGTACAATTCAAAGAAAAAGATAGAATTTTAATTCTTATAAAGGGTAAAAATATAGGAGATTTATTAATTTTTCCCTTCAGTCCGAAATTTTGGATAAAAAGTTGCACTAGTGTAATAATATCTTGGCATAAAATCTAATTATATTAATTTTCAAAAAATTATTATATATCTTAATCAGTTGTATTTAGAAATTTTTTTCAACATTTTTGTTCAGACTGGGATAACTGTTGTTATTCATCATATATTGTGTTTAATATCAACGTTTTTGATAGTATAAAAGGTTGAGAATCCTTTTTCCAATTAGTTATATTTTTTTATTTGGACAACCCTCTAATTAATTACAAACTGTCTTTAATTAGAGGGTTTTTATTCTATCTAATTAAATGTTTATAAATAGTAGTGTTTAAGATATTTAATATGAAATATGTTATTAATAAAAAAATCTATGGAAAACAGAATTTTAAAATTTTTTTTTGACTACAGACTTTAATTAATAAATGAATGAATTATTTTTAGACTTATATTAAAAAAACTATAACTCATAAAGAATGAAATAGTCTAATATATTCCGTATTATGAAATACAATGATAATTTTTAAAGTCTGATAAATTTACACAAAAAACAATGACGAAGTGTGTAGTATTATTTTACACTAATTTAATCTATTTTTTTTGATAAATCTACTCCCAATTTTTTATAGTTGTTTTTTTTTAATCTTAAAACAACTTAATCATTTTTTTTTTTAAAAGGTAAAATTTATATTGCCTATAATTAATTAACTAAACTCAATCAATAGATAGGAGTTTACCATCAAACCTAAATTCAATTTCAATAATTTTATTAATATTTATAAATTAGTAATATAAAAACGTTTTTATATTACTAGGTTAATTAAATTATAAAACAATTATGACCACTAATTTAGAAAGAGGGAAAGTTGTTTCAGTAATCTATGGACCATCTATGGGAAATGTTGGTGTTGTAATAGATATTGTTGATGAAAAAAGATGTCTTATTGATGGTCCGTGTGGAAGACAAATCATTAATTTAAAAAGACTTGAACTAACTACTATTAAATTAGAAATACATAATAAAACTACTAGCAAAGACATTTATTATAAATTCTTAGAAAATAATATTTTAAAAACATGGTTCAGTACGTTCAAGGGCAAAAAACTACTAAAGAAAACATTTATAGAAAACTTTACAGACTTTGAACATTTTAAATTTATGATCGGGAAAAAAAATTTTAAAAACATTGCTTATTTAAGGAAAAAGTAGAAACAATAATATGTTTTTAAAACAAACTAAATTTTAAATTCAAAGATGAATATTTAATAAAATAATAAATAGTTTTTTTTAATTTTTATATAGTTTCTGTAAATAATAAATTTTTGAATTTTTTCTTTATTATGTTATTTTTACTAGAAACTCCAGCTGGATATGCATTGTTCAAAAAAAAATTAACAGAAGATGGCGTTGGTGAATTTGGCCTATACTCGTTTTATGAGTATAGCTCAAAAATCGAAGCATATAAATCAATAGAAAGTTTAAAAAATAAAAAACTTCCTAAAACACTTAAACAATTTCTAAAGAATAGTTCCAAACAAGAGCAATCATTGGTTGTAGGTTGTATTGGTTTAAAAAAAGAATTGATTCGAAAATTAGGGCCATTTTTTAAAAAAATTTTAACCAAAAAAAAAGTTTTCAGAGATCTACATCAGAAAATAGATAAAACAAATCTTTTAAAGATATTTTTTGAAAAAAAAAAAATCTTAACGTTAACACATACAATTTATAATCGAAAACTTAAATTTACAGGCTTTAAAATTGACAAAATCGTTATATATACTATTCGATTAATAGACGAACTAGAAAAAGAATTAAATATTTATTCTCAACGTTTGAAGGAATGGTATAGTTGGCATTTTCCCGAATTATTTTCAATTATATCTGACATTTCAACTATTGCTAAAGTTATTTCAAGAATTGAGACTAGAGAAAAGTTAGATGTCACTGAATTATCAGATATTCTCCCCAAATTTCTTATTGATAAATTATTGGAAGCTTCTGAGATATCACTTGGAGTAAGAATTCATGAAGATGATTTAGCTTGTATATTATCTCTTTGTAGTCAAATCATTTCTTTTCACAATTTTAAAAACGAACTACAAAATTATTTAAAAAATCGAATGTACTTAATAGCTCCAAATTTAACCGCAATCACAGGAGAGAAAGTAGGTGCGAGATTGATTTTACATGCCGGAGCGTTGTTAAATTTAGCTAAATGTCATGCATCAAAAGTTCAAATTTTCGGTGCAGAAAAGGCCCTATTTAGAGCTATGAAATCAAAAACTAATACTCCAAAATACGGGCTTATATTTAATATAAATTGTATTAGTAAGGCCAATAAAAAAATTAAAGGTAAGATAAGTAGGATTCTTTCTGCAAAAATAGTATTAACAGCCAGAATTGATGCCTTAGGTGAATTTACATATGGAGGATCCATAGGAATAAAACAAAAGTTGGCCATTGAAAATAAAATCAAACAACTCAATTCTTTTCTTGAAAAAGCATCATCATAAAAAATAAGGTGATCAAATTTTCAATAAAATTAATCTTGCAATCGGATACTTTTTTAAAATCATTTTTATTCATTTATCTAATAGTAATTTAAGATTTAAATACATTTTCTATTTTCAATTATTAATGTTAATAAAATCATATAATACCATTAATTTTGAAAACATTGTAAGAAAATCGAAGTTAAAAATCGACAAATGGCTTTATTGGTTGAAAAAAAAGAACATTTTAACAAAACATACATTTGATATAATAAGTTTCTCAGGATCAACACTTTTCAGACTAATTGAATTCAATTTTACCCATATGACCAAAATTCAAAGTATAGGTATCCCTTTTCAATTATCAGGATTCGACATTCTAGGTTCCGCTCAAACCGGATCCGGTAAAACTTTGGCCTTTGCTGTACCAATAATCGAATTTATTTATACAGTTAAATGGTCATCCAATAATGGAACAGCTGCTATAGTTATTTCACCTACAAGAGAGTTGACAATTCAAACCTATCATGTTTTTCGCGATTTATTGCACTATCATAACCATTCACACGGAATTATAATGGGGGGAGCAAATCGAAAAACAGAAATCGAAAAATTAAAAAAAGGGCAAGAAATTTTAATTACAACACCAGGTAGACTATTAGATCATCTAAAATCAACCATTGAATTTAAATTTAATAACTTGCAACAAATCATCGTTGATGAAGCAGATAGGTGCCTTGAAGTAGGTTTCGAGGAAGAATTAAATGAAATATTTAAAATTTTACCAAAAAAAAAACAAACGATTATGTTTACAGCAACGCAAGATAAGCAAGCTACTATTATATCATCATTTTCTTTCAAAAAAAAACCAATTTATATTAATATTGAAAACGATATGTCTGTTAATATGTTTAAAAATATTATTCATGGATTCAATGTTTGTCAAATCGAGGACAAACTTTCAGTATTAATCACTTTAATAAAACGGAACATGAAAAAAAAGATGATAATTTTTTTTAGTTCTTGTAATGAGGTTAAATTTTATTATTCCATATTTAAACTATTAAATATTGAGATTATAGAATTACACGGAAAACAAAAGCAATCCAAACGGATATCTGCTTTTTTTTCTTTCTGTAGATCTAATAGCTCAATCTTGTTTTCAACAGATTTAGCCTCAAGGGGGTTGGATATTCCTGCTGTTGACTGGATTGTTCAATTTAGCCCTCCTTTAGATCCAAAGGAATATATTCATAGAGCTGGGAGAACAGGTAGAGGTGTAAATGGAATCGGAAAAGCAATAATTTTCTTACTTCCTTCTGAAATAGGATTTTTAAAATATTTAAAAAAAGAAAAACTTGAAATGAACGAATTCAAATTTCCTAAATTCGGTGCTTTACAGATTAGAATGAAAATCGAAAATCTTGTAAAAAAAAATCTTTATTTAGAAAAATTATCCAAGGATGCTCTAAAAAGTTATATACATTCTTATAACAATTATTCGATGAAAGAAATTTTTGATTTGAAAAAAATTAACAAATCCCTTCTTTTTAAAAGCTTTGGCATTTCAAATTTGAAAAAAACTACATTTTGAATTTAAACTATTAATTAAAGATAATTTATGTTTTTATTGTAAATTCATACAAAAAAAAGAAAAAAAATAATAAAAAAACTTTGTGTATAAAAATTTAAATGTATTTGTAAAAATTAAATGGTAGTTGTGTAAGTATGAATATAAAAATTAAATATTAGAATTTTAAATGATAATTTATTTTAATAACAAAATAAGATCTCAAATATGTTCTTTTTCAGGTTTTAAAATTTATCCTGGTCATGGGTCTGTGTTTTCTCGTTCTGATGGAAAATTGTTGAATTTTTTAAATCATAAATGTATGAAATACTATAAAAATAAAATTAAGGCAATTAAGGTAGCCTGGACCCTTCTCTATAAAAAAATTAATAGAAATAGAAAATAATCTTCATGTTATCTTTTTATTTTAAAAAACCGTGACGGGAATCGAACCCGCAATCTCCAGATTCGAAGTCTGATGCCTTATCCTTTAGGCCACACGATCTATAAAAATTATTTAACGTTTTTTTTAAATAAAAAATCATTTCTACTTTCTAAAAATTTAAACTGATATTCTTTTGAAGTTTGATCACAATTATTTTTTAAAAAATTTGGACTAAAATAAATTGTTTTATGTTCTTTAAGCTTTTTTTCTTGAATATTCTTTTTTTTTCTTTTTAATTCCAATGGAATAAATTTATCCCACGACTTGTCTTTTAAAGTTTTACTTCTCAAAAGTTTCCGTTTTATTACTAAATTTCTTATATGCATAAAAGGATGAATATTTTTCATACAATCTTCGATAATTTTTCTACAAGATTTGATATTTTTAAAATTTCCAATACAAGACACGGTATTACCTTGTATCAAAATATAAGATTTTGTTAACAATTCAATTACTTTAATTGTTGAGCCATTATTACCAATAATTCTTTTTCTCCTGTTTAAAAAAATCTTTTTTTTTTCTGTAAAACCAGATATTTTTACAATATCACAAAAAATATTTTCATTAAAAATTTTGGTAGCTTGGTGAATAGGC
>Ga0209390_10004721_pt1 | contig 20175 bp, 17 predicted proteins | sample BON01_FD_187212 | JGI IMG/M metagenome (GOLD analysis project Ga0209390, IMG submission 187212) | Freshwater microbial communities from Lake Bonney liftoff mats and glacier meltwater in Antarctica - BON-01 (SPAdes) (version 2) | ecosystem: Environmental > Aquatic > Freshwater > Ice > Glacier...
GTATATGGATGGATACCACCGCGAATATCGCGCAGGGAACCTGACTACGCTTCCATTAATCTGACGGGGTACACCGCGGTACAAAACGGCTAAATCCCACGCGTGATAGACAGCTTCTTTCAACATCAATCAACTCCCGATGCTTGCAATGATGTGATCATTCCTTGGAGTATTTAGCCAAGCCGAAACGGACGCCCGCAAAATAGTGAGTGCCGAGGAGTAGTCGATACCCGTAAACTGTTAGTTTGTCTAAGATTGAGATTCCTGACAGCACCTGTAAGCTCAAGAGTAGGGATTTACGAACTGGGGAGATTGCCAAGAACATTTTTGCGAGTTTCGTGATCGCCAATCGCTCGCTATCTGCCGCGCTCACAGGACCATTGACATGAATTATCTGTCGAACGGCGTCCAAGGAGCAGTCGCACTTTGCCGTATATTCCGCAGCTCCCACTCCATACTTGAAAGCCTGTTTGCAAAGTTCCACTAGTGTTGGACTGTGATCATGATCGGCGACGATCTCATTCGCGACAATCATGCGTACATGTCGCCTCATCAACCTTGCTGACAATTCAAACTCCTCGGCCGCCGGCGTAGCCAAATCATCTCGGTAAACTCCGTGTTCTTCGGTAAATAAATCCCGGGGCACAGAGATGTGACCGCTCGCAACAATTTCTACGTCCGCAAACTTCTCGCTTCCAACAGAATTCGAGTAGCCAAGTGAATCTAGGAACTTTGCCAAAGAGGCTTCCTTGGGCCACTCACGAAACGGTGATCGCCCGAAAATAACCGCTCCTGGAAATCTCTCATGGGCGGTCACATGTTTTTGAATAAGTGAGGGCGGGACCAAGATGTCATCGTCCATGAAAAGGACAAGGTCGCCAGAAGTCTGGCGAAAACCATTGTTTCTCGCCTTTGCCGGCCCTGCATTCTGTTGTCGAATACACCGTAACTGAAAACCGGGGGGGACGGTCTGGGCCTCAACGACGCGCGCTGCCGGGATCTGTGACCCGTCGTCAACAACCACGATATCAATTTGGGCGATGTTGCCACGTTCGCTGGCAAGCAACCGTTGCAGCGTTTCTGCGAGTTTGGCTCCACGGTTGTACGTGGGGACGACGACTGAGACGCTCATTGGAACATTCATCGACACGTTTTTTCAGTCACTGCAAGTCTGAGGACATGTTCAGCACGCCGAGCAGGGACGGCTAATAAACTGCGCACTGATTGATTGCCCGTTGCACCAACATACGGGACAAGGTCCCCGCTGGAGTCAACTACGAAAAGTTTGTATGCGGCATTACCCAGATGCTGGAGGAAGCGAGCAGACGCATCCGGTGACTCCCCAAAAGCGGTGGCGGCAGCGCAATTTTCCTCGAAGAGAATTGTCGGTGCGTCCTCCCTAGAGAGAATGCTCGCGGCCCCCTCGAAGAATCGAAGTTCTGCTCCTTCAACATCACATTTGACGAAGTCGGGGCTATGAATTCCGTCGTCCGTCAACGTCTCGAGACGGCGCATCGGACAAGAAAAGGTCTCGATATTGTCACCTTGCGTCCAGTTCACCAAGCTACCCATTGAGGCATCCAGTGGGACAAAAAAATCGCATGTTCCGTCTTGATTTGAGAGGGCCAACTCGTGCAATGACACGTTTTTAAGCCCCTCGACTGTACGCCGAAGCAAGCGGGCAATCGATTGATTGGGTTCAAACGCAAACACTTTACCGCGACATCCAACCAATGAGGCCAAGAGCGTAGTATGAAGTCCCCAGTGCGCCCCGACGTCGAGTACGACATCACCCTGCCGGACGCATTTCTTCATTATCATGCGTTCCGATTGTTCCAATCGTTCCTCGGTGTAGAGTCCGTGTGAAGATGCAATTCCAAGATTCAGAAATAGCGTGTGGCCATCTGCGGTAGTCGTAGGCGCGCACCTTAGTTTGTTGCTGAATCGGGAAAGGAAAAGCGTCAAACGTGTCCGACCGCGGAGGCCGCTACGCAAGATTGCCCGAGCAATCTTCTGTGAAAATGTCTTCTGCTCACCCATGTTGATCCGCGAAAGCTTAACAAAGATTCATCGTCACGGAATTAGCGTTTCGTCGTCCGGCCAACGTAGAAATACCGGTTTCCCCAAGCACTCGGTTGCAGTCAACTGATACACTGCGACAACTTCCTTATCGTAAACATTGCCACTTGCTTTGGTTGTCTCCAAAGTCCAACGCGAAGATTCGCGGGTGCCGGCCAGCATACTTCACTCAGGTGATATTCGACTTCGCTCAGGCCAAAACGAGCGAACAGACGACGCTGGCCCTCGGACGTGGCGAGCAGAACGTGATACGGAGCCATCTCTGTTTTACGCCCCCTCCTTAAACCTCGCGAAACTTGGACAAACTTCAGAAACAAATGGGGATTCGCCTCCAATGGGCCTTGCGCCAACAAAGCGCCGTCCAACTTGAGCAATCTCATAATTGAAGGCATCTGCTCATTCATTCGGGTTAAATGCTCGATGACGTCCCCCAAGTGCAGGGCATCCGCCTGAATCCCGGCGTGGATCGCGGCTTCCGGTGTCATCACCCTCGCTCCTGTCGCGGCTTGCGTGCGTTCCGCAACATCGGAATTCAGTTCAATTCCAATCGCGTCCCAGCCGAGGCGTTTTGCTTCAATCAACAGCGTCCCCTCACCGCAGCCATAATCGACGAAGGTGCCGACAGGTTGGCTCTCAAGCCATGCGACGACCCTTTCTGGCTCCTTCGGATCAGCGATGTTATGATCAGACGGGAATGCAGCAAGGTACGCTTTCCCGTACATTTTGTGCAGCATTTCGTCATCCGGCATCATCTCACAATACAGACTGCCACAGGATCGACATTGCACGTACCGCCAGTCCCAGCCCTGAAACGCTAATCCTTGAAGCCAGCTTGGACAAGAATCTCTAGAATCACAAAGCGGACACATACTGATGGAAGACCTCAGATCACTCGTTAAAAGTCTCGAAGCCGGAGGAAGGAACACGAGCCTTCCCTTATCTAAGTGCTCCGTTGTGGACACCAAATGCGTGTGTCTGTGTACACAAAGTTATTTATAGCGATGCATGTCTGCGGCTCTAGCCCTAGCGCCCAGGCCGCTGGCAACGTTTGATAGGCTCTTGCCTTCCCACTGCAATCGCCCACAACAGTCGAATTCGGTTGCGAATTCTTTCAGTCCAAGGCTCTTCCATATCTCGCATTTCAGGACGCAGCACAATTTTATTTCTTACCCACTCGGTGCCGCAGGAAAAGCATTCTCCGACAGCATATAAACGAACGCGCCATTTGGGCCAGTGTGACGATAGCACAACATATGTATTGTGTATCGCCACTTGCTCGACTTCCCACGGCGACCACCGATTTCGTACCGCAACACTGCAATGATGCGTCATGAATGACTCGCCCAAGATCCACACTTCATAACCATTTTTCCAGACGCGATAACAATAATCATAATCATCAAATCCGCAGAATGTCTCTTCGGTGAGCGATCCAACTTCGTCCCAAACCAAACGAGGTATCAGATGGCATGCGCCGCAAATCCACGGCACCTGCAGGTTTGTTGACTGGGACCAATACTGGCTTAACATCACGCGCGCGCGCAACGATCTCGGAAGCAAGAGGTGAAGGCGTGACGCCTCAAAAATGGTCCTCATTATAGATAAGCGTGGCCGAGCCGAATTCTGCACTTGTCCGTTGCCAAGAACCAATTTTGGTCCAACGAGGCCAGCCTTCGAATTGTCGCGAAGGAAACCGAGCATCGCATCAAATGTTCCCGGAGGAACTTCGATATCCGGATTGAGAAACATTAAGTAATTGCCTGATGCGTGCGTTACACCATTATTTACAGCCACCCCATATCCAGGATTATCTGTTCGGGCCAAAAGCTTGACATCATTATGATGCTCACAAAGCATTTTCACGGTGCCATCGGACGACGCGTTATCGACGACAACGATTTCATAATCTATGGATGGCGGATTCTTCGCGATCGATAATAGGCATTGATCCAGCAAATCTCGGGTGTTATAGCTAACTATTATAATGCTGAGTCGATCTGACATCTATTGACTTTTTCTTGGGGAGACGAATGCGAAGAAACAGTTCACATGAAGTGTGAGGCAAGCAGCCTTGACCCTGTTTAGATTCACTTAACGGCAGTGACGCGAATTTCTTCGCCTGCGGGAATACGCAAAGCAACTGCAAGTCTCTCTATAACAGCAATAATTCGGTCCATCATCGTTGGGTGACTGATAGATCCCCAACCTTTATTGCCAGCTCTATATGATCTTGCAATGCCCTGAAGTGCAATTACTCGACACGAGCAGGTTGTCACATAAACCTTTGAAAAGCCAAGCTCCTCCAATAATTGTCTGATCGCATTCACGGGAGGGATCACGAGATGTCGTGGCGCGTCCCAATTTGGCGAAAATCTACCAAACATTCGATTCACGAGTGATCGCGGATTAGGGTAGGCTAGGACAAGGCGTCCGCCAGCAGAAAGCCATTCGTGGCATCGCGTGAGGCTTGCACGCAAGTCAGGCAGATGTTCCATCACATGATTCATATAAATCAACGAGAATTCTTCGTTGCCGAAGTCTGCCGACGAAATGCTCCCGACATGCACGCGGCAGCCACTACTCTTTTCCGCCACTTTAGCGGCAACCGGGTCGATATCAAGGCCGATAGCCTTCCATCCGATCTGACGTAGCAATCGCAACTCTGTTCCTCGCCCGGGTCCAACTTCCAGACATTTCCCATCGTGATGAGTGGCGGCTAATTCATCCGGCAGGCCATATCGAGCCCGTTTCCGAACGGTTGGCACCATCGAGAACAGGCGGGCTGCCGCATAGAAGAGAGAACTGGGCAATGTGGAGTTTGGGCTTCCATCCGCAAAGTGCAATATCGACGTTCGGATGCGGTGCCTCAATGACGTGCCTTCGTAGGACGGTTTAGCGTGGCTTGCGTCGTGCGTGAAATAGTCGCCCGTGTAGCAATTTACTAGGTCTTCGTGGACGACACACGGGTCTTGGAAAACAGTGCCGCAGTCCGTACACTCTGAATAGTTAAACACACCGGGAAGTGCAATCAGGTGGTCCTCAGCACTAAAGGAAAATGTTTTTTTTGCTGACTCGCAAACAGGGCATAAGGGGACTATGGCCGTTCGCAGCAATCGTTCCGGCATTGCGATTTGTGGTTGATGACGCTCTTGCATGGCTGCGTTCCCTTTCTCAATTTTCGGCGTTATTTATGTCTACATGTTGGGGCCCGTAAAGTTTCGAAGCATTCACCAGAATTCGCCCGAAGCCATAAGATTGCTGAAAGTTCCACCCAGTCTCTGCGTGTACGGCAGAGTGGACCCGAAACACGAGCGATTCCTCCAGATAGTGATGAAAGCCAATTCCGACCTGTGCGAGCATCATGTCAATCGAGTAGCTGCCCGTTGCAAGTTTCGGTAGGTCCAGGCGGTAAGAGTTGCGATATCGACCAGGCGGCGGACATCCGGGGCCTCCCAGTTCTGATGCCAGCCACGAAAAGATTACCGGTGCGCCGTTTTCGTCACGGATTAGAATTGCAGGAGCACACGGCACAGCGGAATGGACTTCAAATTCGAAAACGATATCCAGTTGTTCTCCAGACTCCACATCACTGACTGATTCCCCATCGACCATCAAGCGTGCATCCAAAATATGTACATGTCCTGTGTCGTGGCGTCGGTGAGCTGAGGAAAAAGTCGTTTCGTCACGATTTCGTCGGTACAGCGCATACGCAGCTGCGGGGTCGCCATCGAGGGCGATTTTCCCACCACTTATTAATATGCAGCGCGTGCAGAGGTGGCGCACGATGCCCTCATTGTGACTGACGAACAAGACTGTCCGGCCAGATTTGGTAACGTCGCCAATCTTCCCTAAACACTTTTCTTGAAAAGATGCGTCACCAACGGCGAGTACCTCGTCGACGACGAGCACATCTGACTCCATGTGGGCTGCAACGGCAAAGGCCAAACGCAAATGCATGCCACTGGAGTAGTGCTTTACAGGTGTGTCGAGGAATTGTTCGACACCGGCGAAGTCCACGATCTCGTTTATCTTACGACTGATCTCGCGGCGGCCCATCCCGAGAATTGCGCCGTTGAGGTAAATGTTTTCGCGGCCTGTTAGCTCCGGGTGGAACCCAGTGCCGACTTCCAGCAGGCTGCCGACGCGGCCATAAAGATCGACTTGTCCGGTTGTCGGATCGGTGATACGGCTGAGAATCTTCAGTAAAGTCGACTTGCCGGCACCATTGCGGCCAATTATACCGAGAACTTCCCCTGGATAGACCTCGAAGGAGACATCTCGGAGCGCCCAGATGCCGTTGCCGTTCTCGCGGGGATCGAGGCCGTCGGTGGCATTTGACCAAACACGTTTAACGCGATCAAATGGTGCGCGGGCGGCTCGAATCAAGGATTCACGAAGGGTTCCGTAGGCTTCCTTCTGCCTCCCAATTTGATAGTGCTTACTTAAGTTTTTGACTCGAATGATAGGTTTCATGAACTCAATTCCATGTTTCCATGTTTAATGGCCAAGTCACACAACGTCCGCGAATTGGCGTTCCATTCGGCGGAAGGAATACAAGGAGACGACCAGTACTAACAATGTGAGCATGGCAGAGATCAGTAGAGATTTAGGGTCTAACGGGTTTCCAAATAGAGCGGCACGGTAGCCGTCGATTAGGCCACTCAAGGGGTTCAGAAGGACGAGCGACCTATATTCTTCCGGAACGAAGGAGATCGGGTAGATCACGGGTGAAGCGAACATCCAGAATTGGAGGGCGAACGGGACTACGTAGCGGACATCGCGGTACTTCACGTTTAATGCAGAAAGCAGTAGACCCACCCCGGTTGCGAGTGCGGTGGTTTGGATGACAAGCAATGGGACAAGCAGAAACGACCAAGTCAGTTGGATCCCGTAGTAGACCATAAGGCAGCCTAGGACTGATGCTGCGATCGCGAAATCGACCAATCCGGCACCGATGGCTGCCATTGGGATAAACATACGAGGGAAATATATTTTGGTGATCAGGTTCTGGCTGCCTACAAGGCTGTTTCCACTGTTGGTGACGGCATTCGAAAAGAACATCCAGGGCAACAGACCGGCGTAGGCGAATATCGGGTAGGGAACTCCATCGGACGGGATTTTTGCCAGTCGCCCGAACAGCAGTGTGAAGATGACCATTGTGGCCAATGGTTGCAGCACAGCCCACGCCGCACCGAGGACCGTTTGCTTGTAGCGAACCGCGACATCTCGCCACGTGAGGAAATAGAGCAGTTCTTTGTAGCGCCACATCTCGGGAAAGTCGATTGCGGACCATCCACGAGACGGCCGAATGACAAGCACCGGGTCGTCCGGCAGTCTATTCGCCTGAGTCACCCGAATGTTGGCGGTGTCATTCACGGGACTTGTGGTCGTCAATTCGATCTGAGCTTCAAACATGGATAATTGATGATTCTGTTAGTGAGGAACCATGATGTCGACGTCTTGGGTGGCTCGCGGCATAGGCAGATAGCCGACATAACCGTGCAGGCCCATGAGGCACCAGTTTTGGACACCGGCATCACGCAGACAGTCCATCACTTCGCCTGGCTTGATGTCCATCGACTGACTCCTCCATGTCGTTCGGTAATCTGTCGTCAGCCGAGTGCTGATTCGCATCCCATACGAGTGTCCGCACGGCGTTGTGGGGTCTCCAACATCCAGCCCTCGCAAATCGTGCCGGGACAACGCCGCGTTGCGGGCGGCAACGTATTCGTCACGGGTTGTGTTGGTTGGGAGGGGCATGGGAATCGGCAAGTTGGCAGGGGACAAGTTGGCAGGGGACAAGTTGGCAGGGGACAAGTTGGCAGGGGGCAGGGGGCAGGGGGCAGAAAACACAAGTTATCGAGCATAATTCGTTTAACGGCGAGCCGTAGGCGTAGGCAATTAACCAGAAAACAGACGCCTTCGGCTAGCCGTTAAAGGCCCGTTAAACGAAGAAACTCATGCATGGGTACTTAGACAAGCCTGCTCGCGTGATTTAGTCTCGAAAGCCAAAGTCTTTCAAATCTCGTGTCTCGCGGTAAATCGCCGCACTCAATTCAACATATCGCTTCCAAACCTCAAGTTCTTCGAATCCCGCCATGATGTTTTGCTGGCTACTGACGACTGGCTACGTATCTCAGTTGTTCCTTGATGTTGAATTCTGAGGTTTCTGCTCCAATTGCTTCTTCTTCTGTGTCCGGTTCGACGTCTTCCAGATGAAATCGCATGCGGCGGACTGTGATGCCGGCGTTGGTGCAGTCTTCGTAGATGGCTTGAACGCGGGCTTCTGTAATGTGCAAACTGGAGATCACAACCTCTTTGACGTTCTGTCGTTTACAAATCTCCAACATCGATCCGTTGCCGCCGAACACTCGCAGGCCGTGAATGACTTTGTTGATTTTAATCGGGTCATCGTCCCAAAAGCCGACCGGCTGACAGCCATGTTTCCGGTTATTCCGTAGTTCCCGAAGCAGCAGATCCCCACCGTCGCCGGCTCCAAAGATCAGAACGCATTTCATTTCCGGGGCGTCAAAGGCCGTGTCGCCACCGGGGAGGGCTCGACGAAGTAACCGAAACGCAAAGCGACTGGAGGTCATCAGCAGGAACAACACAATGCCGTCAAGGACCAGAACAGCGCGGGAATAACCTTCGAACCGATAGACCATCAAAAGCGCGAGTGAGTAACAAATGGATGAAACCGCCGCACCTTTGACGAAGGTGACCATGCTGTCGAGACCAACGTAACGCCACATGCCTCGATAGACACCCATCGCCATCAACGCGGGTAGCTTAACGGTGATCAAGAGCGGGGCGAGATTGACCAGCGTGGCCCAGCCACCGCTGAGCGCCATCGGGCCAAGCAAAATCAGCCAGGACATGTGCCAAGCGAGCATGATCAGCACGGCGTCTAGGAGAACTTCAAAAACTCGACGTTTGTACGAGAGATCAATAAGAAATGCGACGACTGGTTTGCGATGGGCTTCGGCGACATCGGCCGCGTCGTACACTGAGACCTGACCGAGATAGATGCCGACAATCACCAGAGCAATCGTCAGTCCGGCGACCGACGCTACAGCAATGTCAATCGGCAGCCAACGGACGGCAAGACCGACGCCACCGGACACCGTAGCGAGACCATACAGCATGAGTACGGCTCGACGTTCGGACAGTCCGAGGGCGACCAGGCGGTGCGACGCATGATCACGGCCGCCCTGCGAGAGGGCTCGACCGGACATCCGCCGCACGATGGCAACCAGTGTGGTGTCGAAGATGGGGATGAGCAGGACCAAGACTGGGACGACCAGAACGGGCAGACTTTGTAGCCGTCCGCCTCCGAGACTGAGCATCGAGGTTCCGGCAAGGAAGAATCCGAGGAACATCGAGCCGCAGTCGCCCATGAAGATCGTGGCGGGGTTGAAGTTGTAAACAAGAAAACCAAGGAGTGTGGCGACAAAGGAGGCTGCGGCGACGGCTTCAGCGATTTGTCCATTGATGACGAGGTTGACAGTGAGGAAGGCTCCGGCGATGGCGGAGATGCCGGCGGCCAGCCCGTCCATGTTGTCGAGCAAATTGACGGCGTTGGTGATTCCGACCAGCCACAGCACCGTAATAGCCATATTGACGAGCGGGAACGGTGTCCAGGGCAGGACGACGCCTGCGGTGATGACGATTGTGGCGGCAAGGATCTGGGCGACGAGTTTCTGATAGGGCTTGATGGCTCGCAGATCATCAATCAGGCCGACCAAAAACAGCAGACTGCCTGCACCAAGAACGCTGAGAAATTGTGTGCTTTTCGGTCCACCGATGAGCGAGACGATCAGCACCGTGGCAAAAATGGCAATGCCGCCGCACAGAGCTGTGGGTTTCTGGTGCCATCGGTCTTTCCTCGGCTGGGCGACGAGGCCGAAGCGTCGGGAGAGACTGCGTACCGCCGGTGTCAGAATGACGGACAGGAGGAAGGCGGAGATGATTGGGATGAAGTGCAGGGCGGTCAAATTATGAATTCAGGGGGATATTTGTAGCTCGGACACGTCCGAATTCTCACGAATTCGGCTACGAAACGACAACCGGTTGTTGAATTCGGGTCTTTTCGAAGGCGATCACTTTTTCGAGGATCTGTTCAAGAGTCATGGTTGGGCGGAATCCGATGAGATCGCGGATGCGTGACGTGTCGGGGACGCGTCGCGGCATGTCTTCGAAGCCTGCTTCATAGGCTTCGTCATACGGGATCTGGACGATCTCTGATTTGGATTCCGTCATCACTTTGACAAGTTCAGCCAGTTCGCCGATGGACACTTCTTCGGTGGAGCCAATGTTGAACACGCGGCCTGGAGCGTCCGGATGGTCCATGAGTTTCGTGAACGCGTTGACGACATCGCCGACGAAGCCAAAACATCGCGACTGCGTTCCGTCCCCGTACACGGTGATGGGCTTGTTCCGCAGCGCCTGGCCGATAAACGTGGGAATCACCATTCCGTAGCGACCGGTTTGTCGCGGGCCGACGGTGTTGAACAGCCGTACGACGGTGACGGGAAGTTTCTTTTCGTTGTAGTAGGCCAGGCCGAGAAATTCGTCGATGGCTTTCGAACACGCATAGCTCCAGCGTCCCTTGGTCGTGGCTCCCATGACGAGGTTGCCGTCTTCATGGAACGGGATGTCGGTGCTGAGTCCATAAACTTCCGAGGTGGACGCGATCAGCATCGGGCGTTTCTTCTTTGCCGCAGCGGCGAGGACAACTTCTGTGCCGTGCATATTGGCTTCGATGGTTTTGACCGGGCTTTCGATGATCAGCCTGACGCCGACGGCCGCCGCAAGATGAATCACGATGTCGCAGCGGTCCACAAGTTCAGCCACAACCGGGCGATTGTGGACACTGTCGATCGTGTATTCGAAGCGAGGATGCGATTTGAGATGTTCGATGTTTCGGATACTGCCGGTTGACAGATCATCGAGTACAACGACTTCGTCGCCGCGTGAGATATACGCTTCGGACAGATGGGAACCGACAAAACCTGCGCCACCGGTGATGAGAACTTTCATGATTTAGCCTTCTGAGTGTTTAGGAAAAGTTTTGGGGGATGTTGTTCAGCCACAATCCGGCTCCCGAATTCCGCTGCGAGTTAGTTCACGAATCAGAGCTTTGACGTCGTCACGGTCAGGATCCAGCAGGGCACAGATGCGGGCTTCTTCAGAGGCTTCCTTCAGACGGCCGCACTGCTGAAGCAAGCGGGAAAGTTCCAGACGCATTTCCACGTCGCGCGGTTGTAGGCTGATGGCTGAGCGATACGCGGTGACGGCCAGATCCGGTTTTCCGGCTGCGGCGTTCACTTCAGCATATTCACGGTACCAGCCAGTATCACGATCCTGCCGAGCGTCCAGCAAGCGTCGTGCCTGCTGCTGCAGTGCAATACGTTCGCTGGCAAATTCAATTTCGGAGAATCTTTTGGACGCCAGTTCTGAAAGCATTCTGGGCGAATCGGGAAGAGCCTTGATGATCTCATCGATCCCTGCCCCATTCTTCGTCAAGAAATCCACGACATCGAGCAGGTGTCGTGGGTTCAGAGCCAGACTGCGTCGCCATGCCTGGTGTTCGATGTCCTCCAGACTGGCGGACGCGGCACACAGGCCGATGGAGTAGAGAATCTCCGAGTTGGCGGAACTTAGGTACAACTCCCGACGCAGATGATCAGCCTCATTCGGCTTTTCGTCCTGAAGAAATGCCAGTGTTGCCAAGTCCAGATTGACGCGGGGCAGGATGGCACAGGACTGCAATGCCAGTTGAAGATGGCGGACAGCCGGAACTAGGTTCTCTAGGACGACAGGATTGTTTTGCAGGGCCGCAAGAATTTCGGGACGTCCCGACTTTCGAGCCTGATTGGCATTCAAATACAGCACCACCGGTTGTGTTAGCCGCCAGATTTCGGCAAGTCGCTGTTTGCTGGTGCCCGCGTCTGAATCCGCCGCGCACAGTTGTTCAAAGGCCTGAACGCGATATCGCAGAGTCCATAAGTCGGCGATTTGACGGTGTAGTTCCGCGTCGTCTGGTCTTCTGGCTGCAAGTTCATCAAGAGTGGCGATGTGCCTATCGATCTTGGACAGTCGTTGCTCTGACTCGGCTGGTTCCGGCTGATTGCTGATCGTCTTCGTAATGTCAGTTCTTGCAATCTCGATCGAGGACGCCAGCATCATCTCCTGCAGGCCAAAGACGCCATAGGCAAAGAACAGCACTGTCACCCACGCCGGTATCAGCCGAACACGCTGTGGAAGCGACAATTGCCACTTCCATTTTGTACCCATCCCGGAAGCGGCGGCCCCAATCACTGCGCCACAAATGGCTGCAAACACCAGCATATTGCTGGGAATGACAAGCGGAAAATCGAACAGGGACTGAAGACTCATACTGCAAAGTGCGAAGAGGCCGGCAACACGAAGATCGGCCGAGGTGGAATTGTTGGGGCGTTTGTAAAGCATTCGCAGGTGAGATCCGACCGTGATCAGAATCAATGACAAAGCGGCGAGTCCCAAGATCCCGCATTCGACAAGTGTTTCAATGTATTGGTTTTCCGCATGATGAAACCACACGTCCCAGGAATTGGCCTGAAACGGTAAGTATGCGTAGCGGTATGTGCCCAGTCCGCTCCCGGCGAACCATGCATGTGACGCTGTTCGAAAGGCATCCTGCCAGTGATGCAGCCGTCCGTTTTTGGTGATTTCGCCCGATGATAATGTCGCCAAGCGAGATTCCACGTTGGCACTCAATCCGGTCCACCAGACCAACGCCACACAGAGGCCCACCACTGCTGTCCCGACGGCTGCGACCTTCCATCGGTTCCGACCGGGCAGGCACACGACTGTGACCAAGCCAGCTCCGACAGCAGCAATGCAACCGCCTCTTGACATGGAACAAAAGATCCCGGCGAGACTGACCACAATACAAAACAGAGCCAGCAGCTGAAGTCCGTCAACGCGAGACTGAAAACGGCCTGTCAACGGTTGCTTTCGAGTCACATCCTGTGCGCGTGTTCGAGCCCAAGCCAGCATTCCCAGTCCCGCTGCTACGCACAGATTCAAATAACCGGCGGCACTGTTTTTACTGACAAATGAGGCGAATGGGGATCCGCCGTGAGTCGGCACGTATCCGAATAATCCGGAATCAGGACGCAGACTGTGGGCGATTCCAAAGAACCCCAAAACAGCACCGTTGCAGGCCAAGAGAATCCAAAGTGCCGGTCGCATGCCCGGGGATCGAAACACAAATGCCGAAATGGCAAATATTCCAGACGCCATGACCAGCCGTGCAATTTCCAGCCGAGTCGCCGCTGGATATTCCGTTTGCCACCATGTTGGCAACAACTGCAGCAGACCAATTGCAAGTATCAGCAGGAATGGAACGAAGGGGGACAGCTTCCAGCTTGATTGAAGTCGCAACTTTGAAAAAACGATCGAGCCACAGCACAAACAACCCGCCACAAGTATGCAGCCCAAGAGCATGGCCTGCACGCCCGGTTGTACCCCACCATAGACCCAAGGTGATACGACCAGACATACGATCAATGCCAACTGCGCCAAGACATTCGGAAACGTGTTCCAGTCAATGTCGTTTCTCACTCAGGTCGCAATCTTCGTTGAGTTTGAGGTTTCAGTAACAACTGAAGGCTCCGGCATCTCAATCTTGAAGCTTGAAGCGTCAGAAAAAATTGCCTTCCTCCGCATCGGAGACTGCATCGTCGGGGAAAAAGCTTGAATTCGCAATGAATTCAAGCAGCGGCAGCGCGCACTTCGTTCCCCTGGGTGACACCCATATTACTCTTACTGTGTAGATCTACTGGGCTTCCAGTCCTTCTCAACTGACAACTGACAACTGACGACTGACGACTGACGACTGACGACTGACGACTGACGACTGACGACTGACGACTGACGACTGACGACTGACGACTGACGACTGACGACTGACGACTGACGACTGACGACTGACGACTGACGACTGACGACTGACGACTGACGACTGACGACTGACGACTGACGACTGATAGCGTGAGTGTGCGGAAAGAACCGTATTGCATTCCCAAGGCACATTTCGTTCCGTTGTTTTTTTGCAGTTCATCTGCGAGATGCCAGCCTTCCACTGGATCGATATGATTTTCAAAGTCTGAATCGGCAACCAACGATCTGCGACGACCGCAGTCTGATATCTGCGTAGCACCACAAGATGTGCCGTGTGCGAATAGAGGACAGGTGTGCGTGCCATGCACATTGCACCACACAGTATCCCTAGGCGACACCCATATTGCGATTGCTGCGTAGACCACTGGGCTTCCAATCCTTCTCAATTGCACCAGTCCTCTAATAGCCTGCCATAAACTACATTTAGCTCCAAAGACTTAATGAGTATTTTGAGGGTTTTATTGAAGATGGCTCTATAGAAGAATCTGTGGGTAAGAGATCCGGAACCTAGGTTTTCGGAGGCATGGCAGGGCAAAAAGAATATCGATTGGGGTTTACATGTGCGTCGCGGCAATTGATCGGTTAGACTCAATTTGCCCAGTAAAACGGAGGTAGGCTCTGCTGAGGAGCAACCTATCAAGGGATAACTGGGCCAGGGCGAGAAGAATATCTCGCTTGGCCTCGGTAAAACTTCTCGTTTTGCCGGGGTTTTATTTTGAATATTCGGATGTCACCCCACCCAAATACATTGTTTTTGCCCTGCAATGCCTTAAAAAACCTTTGTTGCAGCTACAGTTGAAGCCGTGTATACCCACTAATTCTTCTGACGAGCCTTTTTTTAGAACATAAAGTGAGTCGGGGTTGAAGCTGGATTTCCAGTCGAGCGACGGATCGCTGACTGGAATCGACATCTGACGGCATGCGTCAGAGTTGACTGACTGAATACTTGCTGTTTGCGAACGATGTTGTATCAGCCTAGATCGTACGGCCGCAGCGAATCGGCGAAGTCCGAAATATTGAAGACCCTCTCCAATCGTGTCTCGCAGCGTGCGCACCATCCGGTCATGGTGCATGTGTCTGAATCCTCAGGATCGGAGCAAGCAAAATCTCTGAGTGCGGAGTTGGAACACGAACACCTGAATTGCAACATTGTTGCAACTCGCGATAGTGATTCCTGCTGCTCTGCATTTTGGAAAGCGCTAACGTCCCGGGCAACACGTTCAACTGCCGGGCTTTCTGCCGTATGGGGCTGGGGCACTCGAACTTCGCGACTCTCATCTTGATGTCTGTCATTCTGAGAATAGATGTGGCCTGCCAGTAAAATGGCCAGAACCAGATTTGAATATCCCGCCATAGGCGTATTTTCGGGCGATATTACTGAGCCTTCGCCCGCATTTGTGAAGCAGTCTGCTGCGAGAATTCTGAGTTGTGGCGTCTGCATCAGAATACTGGACAGTGGGTGGAGGGCGAGTATGTGGCCAAAAAACACATCCGCCTCAAGCCTTGACATGCCACGTGCCTGCGCGAGTCGAATCGACGGGTCTTGATTGTGCCAGAATCGAAGGAAACGTTCACTCGCCAGATCGAGACCGCGATACTCGCTCAGCCACGGTATGATGTGTTGCCATAGAACTGCATAACACCGGTAGAAGCAGACTTTTGACTCAAAGATAAACAGATCAAGAAACCGGCGAGCAATCGGCTCAGTTCTGCTGCTGCGACGCTGATCTGTCTCAAATTGATCAAACTCATCGACGAAATGTTCAAGACCGGCCATTCCGTTGTTCCCGTATAGCTCAACTGCACGCTCAATCCAGTGATCATACATCTGATTGAGGATTGTCAGTTCGGGCGGCGCTGTGGGAATCCATTGGAGAATGAATTGAAATTCGCGTCGGATCGCGTAGTTATCAAGCTGATCTGCGATTGGTCGATAGTAATTTATCGCGTTCTCTGACAATCCGGAAAGACGTTCTCGAATTGCCGTTTGTCGTATACGCGATCCGACATGCGGGAGATGTACCGATCGCTCTTACCAAAGGTCGGAGGTAACAATCTCCCGCAAGTGGTCAATGCCACAGGGGCGGTTTAGAATTCCTCGCGACAACACACACCGCCATTCTCCCATGAATAACGGCCTGTGTGGATAACCAAATTCAACATACAAGGGGCTGTGGCTGCGGTTGTCGGCGTAGCACATAAAACGTCGGTAGCGGTGCAGGATGTTCGGCGACAATTAGCTTTACCCTTTAGCGACAATTAGAAATTCCGTTCACAAAGTGGGCGTTGGCAATTTCGTTGTTGGTTGCTGTCCAGTCGATTTGGACTTGTGCGCTGTTTCGACACGAAAGCTGGGGACGTTGAGTTCGATGATGACACTGTGGTGCACCAGACGGTCGATGGCAGCGACAGTCGTCATTGTGTCCTTGAAAATCTGATCCCATTTGCTGAAAGCGAGATTGCTCGTCAGCAGCACGCTGCCGCGTTCGTAGCGTTCGGCCAGCAGCGTAAACAGGACTTCCATCTCTTCGCGGCTCTGCTGGACGTAACCCAGATCGTCGATGATCAGACCCTCGAACTTCGCAAGCTGATTGATCAGCTTCGACAGACGCAGGTCTCTTTTCGCAATCAGCAGTTGCTGGACCAGCAAGGCGCAGGTTGTGAACAGGATGCTGTGTCCCTGTTGAACCAGTTGTTCGGCCAACGCACAAAGGACATGGCTTTTTCCTGAGCCCGGTTTGCCGAAAATCAAAATGTTCTCGCGGCGATTCAGAAACGATCCGTCGCGAAGTGTCTCCAGTTGCCGAGTCACATTCAGAGGCAGCCGATCGAATTTGAAGTTGTCCCAGGTCTTCCCGAACGGAAGTCTCGATCGTGTCAGCAATCGCCGGATGCGGCCAAAGCGACGGGTCTCGCACTCCGCTGTCGTCAGTTCGAACAGGTACTCCAGATGACTGAGATTCTCCGTCGCCGCACGTACCGCTGCCTCCTGGAACTGATCGCGAATGGTGGGAAGTCGGAGTTCGCGAACACGTTCCACCGTGATGGCTTCACTGGTATTGATGAGAAGTCGCAGCGCATCGACGACAGCCTGTTCGCTTTCCCGCGCCGCAAGTTCCAGAATTCTGACGTACATTTTGTCGGCGACCCTCTCGGCGTGAGCACCGCGCAGCAGGTCATAGGCCATACGAAACTGGCTGGTCGGAAACATTTCTTCACGGTATTGTTAGTTGGCAAATGCTCCAGGCTTGCGCAACAGCGAATCAATGATGTGTCGATAATTGATCTCGCCCAGATGCTTCCCAACGAGTCGCGGCATCGTCTGAATCACATGACCGTGATGAGTCACGACGATGTGTTCCGCAGAAATTCGCAGATCGACACGCTGGCCGATCAGCCGACTCGGCACGGAATACGTGTTCGTCCGAACCTGAATCGTGCTGCTGCTTCTCACTGAGACGCCAGTCACCACGTCATCCGTGTCGAACCGTTCATTCGGCAGCGGTCTCAGCTGAGCCTTCTCTTCCGCGAAGCGCGACGCACGATGCGAGTTGGCGCGAACAATGATGGCTTCCACAAAACGGACATACTCCTCTCGACTGGCGAAGTCGCGACTTCCGCGCAGCAGCAACGCCTGATCGATGCGAACCTTGAGATGTCCGTTTTGCGATTCCACATCACCGTTTTCATTGGCGCATCGTGCGTTGGTGCGTTCGCCTTCACAGCCGTAGTGATCGAGCAACGCTGCGTAGCGATTGGTGAAGACGCGGCTCTCTGAGTGATTTCGAACAGCGGCGGTCAGCGAATCACTGCGATGCCGCTGAGGGACGCCGCCAAACTCCCAGAATGCTTTCTGAATGCCGTTACCGAGCGATTCAAACGATTCCGAAAAACACAACGAGACCGATTCGAAGTTGCTGTACGTGAGTACGCAATGAAAAAACGTATGGTCAAAGGGCGTTCGAGCAATTGTCACGCCGAGTTTGTTGCAGACGGTGAAGTCGCTCGCGGCCAGCCGTCCCGCATGATGAATCTGTGAAAAGAACACAGGCTTGTTCGGCCCGTGCAGACTCCGCCACTGTGACACTCTCCGCTCAAACGTCCGCCGCGTCGAATCCTCGAATTGACCAGGGTGAGTCTCCTGAATCCACTCGAACAGAGTCTTCGCTTTCAGAGCTGGCTCGGCTTCGAGTTTCCGCTGAATGTCAGGCCAGATCTCGAAGAACGGATCGATCCGCGTCCTGTAGTCCCGTGCCTTCTTCCGCTGCGAAGGCAACCGCTCATCATCACGGTAATTTCTGGCCGTTTTGTCCGTCATTTCAGTCATCCTTGCTGAAAATATCACTGTTCTGCCCAATCCGAGCAGCCGCCGCAATTCCTTAACCTGTCCGTCCTTGATCATCGCAACCTCCTTGGTAATCAGAAGTTGCAATCATCCACGATCCCCAAAAACAAGGGAATTCTAATTGTCGCTCAGTCCTCAAAACCAGCCAAGCAAACACCCGACAGACGGGAATTCTTGTTGTCGCTGACCGGGAAAACTAATTGTCGCCAGACTATCCCGAACGGACAGCTGATACTCGGTAAGAGCATCGACCCACCGAAGAGAGGCCCAGAAAATGGCGTCATCTTCCGCCACACGTTTTTTGATCCGAAGATGGAGCTGACGACTTTCCGTAAATTTATGGTCAGGCAGATGAGGTACAGGCCAGAGTGGCTCACGGGCGACAAGGACGTTGCGGCCGTGTTTCAGAAGCACCTGTTGAACCTCAAGTGGCAGCAGTACTACGGTGGTGGGGAGCTCGAATATAAACCACCGAAAAAGAAGAAAGAAATGACGTATGTAGAAGTGCCAGACAACAGCTTTGAAGCTAGAATACGGACGTATACGTACGACCCGCAGCCGACAGTTCCACCACCAGAGCAGCCAGAAGAGTGATGTCATTGGGCGCTTCAAAACCAGCCATTTATGGGCGATTCATTACGACGCGCGAGCGTCTTCCGGACGCCACCAAAGTAACGCAGCGAGTTCTCAATCGGCGCGTCAATCGGACCCACCGCATAGGACAGTAGAATCTGCCTGTTTTTCAGAACGAGCGTGCGCGCAGACAATACCAGTCTTCTTTTCTCCAGAAATGTCAGTGGGCTCTCGTGGTTACTCGCCCTCCACTTCAAAGCCGGAGCAGGTCGTGGCTGATGGCGCCATTACCAGCTCGCAATCGAGACCCTACCGTTCGGCCCCATCCACTGCAGACGCACTGTGTACTGTTCATGGTCAGACGCATGTGCTCGATGTGCTGGAAGGTCGGAAAGCCAACGGGCATGGCAACGGATTCTTGAAGTTTCGGAGTCCTGCCTGTGGACTGTCGGCTCGTTTATCGCAGCGGCTCACGATGCTGTTTGAAACGGGAAGGTTGCCTGTTCACTGTCAGTTACCGACCAGCGGATTCCACCACGCTCATTATGACCACTGCTGCGGCTTCTGCACGTTTAATGGCCTGATGGTGGCGGCTCAGGGGATGGTGTCTGACGGCAGATCGGTCGCCATTCTGGACTGTGATGCACATTACGGTGACGGAACGCAGGAGATCATCGGGCGGTTGCATCTGGCAGACCGGGTATCGCAGTGGGCATATGGGAGAGACATGCCCGATCAGTTTCACTTCGCTGAGTTCAAAGCACAGATCCGGCAATTCATCGACGACTTTGTCGCAGAGCCTACTGGAGGCCAGCGGATGCTGTTTTTATCAGGCTGGTGCGGATGTTCATACCGGCGATCCATTGGGGCCTGGCGAGTTATGTGGGATGACCGGTGAAGATATGCGGCAACGCGACAGGCTGGTCTTCACTCTGTGCGGGGATCTTGGGATTCCGGTCGTCTGGAACCTAGCTGGCGGCTATCAGCGTGACAGACACGGCGGCATCTTTAGTGTTCTGGATTTGCACCTCGCAACGAAGGAAGAATGTGTTGACTACTTCAGCGTCGGTGCGCATTCAGTTGATTCGCCTGCTGAGCTAGGCAGCCTGTTCGAATGCTGGCACATTAGTGACGGTGTCTGCGTAACGGTGTCTGCCCCGGCGCTTCATGGTACACGCGCACTTAGGGATGGCTGCCTGTCTTCCATCAGCACGATACCGCCAGCAAACACG
>Ga0209390_10004722_pt1 | contig 20175 bp, 10 predicted proteins | sample BON01_FD_187212 | JGI IMG/M metagenome (GOLD analysis project Ga0209390, IMG submission 187212) | Freshwater microbial communities from Lake Bonney liftoff mats and glacier meltwater in Antarctica - BON-01 (SPAdes) (version 2) | ecosystem: Environmental > Aquatic > Freshwater > Ice > Glacier...
CACATCTTCTAATTCGTTATTTAGAGTTATTGAAATTACATTAGAATTATCAGCAATATAATTTGAAGTATTGAAGTCTAAATTGATATTATTATGAAATAAAAGGTTTGATGTGGTTTCAATGTTTTCTCTTACATCTTCTAATTCATTATTTAGAGTTATTGAAATTACATTAGAATTATCAGCAATATAATTTGAAGTATTAAAGTCTAAATTGCTATTATTATAAAATAAAAGGTTTGATGTGGTTTCAATTTTTTCTCTCACATCTTCTAATTCGTTATTTAGAGTTATTGAAATTACATTAGAATTATCAGCAATATAATTTGAAGTATTGAAGTCTAAATTGCTATTATTATGAAATAAAAGGTTTGATGTTGTTTCAATGTTTTCTCTTACATCTTCTAATTCATTATTTAGAGTTATTGAAATTACATTAGAATTATCAGCAATATAATTTGAAGTGTTAAAGTCTAAATTGCTATTATTATGAAATAAAAGATTTGAAGTACTTGAAATATAATTTGAAGTATCTAATATAACATCTCTATTATCTTTGATAAAAAATCCACCAATTGATATGTTATTTGCTATATCAATATTTCCATTACTGTTTATAATCATAACATTACTTGTTATGTTATCTGAAGCACGTTTTATACAAAATAAAGAGTTTGAGTTTGATAATACCCAATCACAATCAGATGTATTTCCAATGATACCATCACCTTGCTTGAATTCTATGTTAATTAATCTATCTCCTGATTCTCGGTCATCTTGTAATCTTAATGCAACATTACTTTGCACCATATGTATAAGTGTTTGGGGATTTGTTGTACCATAACCGATATTTAATATAGTCATCTGTTATTATTATACTTGTCCTATCTATATAATAATTATTTATATTTAATAAAAATAAGATTTATCGTAATAAAATTATGAAAGTCTGTGTTTAAGTTCTATAATTTCTTGTTGTTGATTATTTATTTTTTCACTCAATTCTTGTATGGATTTAGTTAATAAAGGGATTATAGAAGAATAATCAATGCTATAATTATCATTTTCTTTTAAAGGGACATTTACAACATTTGGAAAAATTTTTTCAATTTCTTGTGCTATAAATCCATAACTTTTTTTATCTTTTATTTCACATTCATCAAGCAATAAATAAGAAACAGGGTTAATTTTATTAACAAGATCAAGAACAGAATCAATTTCTACTATATTCTTTTTATATCTTATATCACTAATTAGATTTACAGCTTCACAAATTATTTTTCCTGAAACATTTAATTTATGAATACTGTCTATTGTTGGAGTTATCCCAATTCCTACCTTATTATGTGCTATTGTAATAGTTGTTTGTTCTGGATAATATGGAGTACCATTATTCCATATTTCAGTTGCCGTCCAACTTGAAGATGGTTTTGGATAATTACTATTTGGATTTAATTCAGCTGATTTATTTAAATATAGAGAACCACTTGTATCATCAAGTCGAGACTTCCAATATACTGTATAATAAACTTCTTCTGTTGTATTTGGGGTGTCTTCATATGAACCACATACATTTGTGATAAAATGAGAATATGTACTTGATTCCGCACCTAAATTATGAGAAATCCAGCAAGCAGACCCTGAAACACTAATATCATCTCCATTAGCACCTGTTACTTTTTCCCAATTACCTGAACCAATTTTTCTGTATAATTGTAATCCCCACCATCTTGAGTCTTGATCGTAATCCATACCAATATGACAAACAATAGAAACAATAATTTTTGATGAAATATGTGAAGGTTTAATATTTATTACGAATCCTGTATTAATATCATTATTAATAGGTATCCAACCAATACTATTTACAACTTTAGATTCTGTAGATGTATAAGTATTATGTTTTGTTTGTATTGTCATTCCTTGCGAAAACTCAAGAACAAAAGGCGAACCATTAATATTAAACGATGAAGCATTTACAGAACCGTTGATATCTAAATTATAATTTGGTTCTATATTATTTACACCTACATTACCTGATAATCCATCAATAACAAAACGATCATTTATAATATTATTACTTCCACTTGTTAAAATATATTTATTATTACTATTTGATATTCGCCAACCACATTTACTATTATTTCCATCTATAGAACTATTTAGTCCATTTATAAGTTCTATAGATGATACAGAATCACTATTATTTCGCCCATCTTGTATTTTCAAAGTACTGTTATTTCCGTATAATGTCAATATACTAAATGGATTATTTGTTCCGATACCAACATTACCATTATTTAAAATAGTAAATACTTCTGACGTACTATTTGAAATATTAAAAATATCACCTGAAATATTATTTTGTTTAATACTTAAAGCAGTTAAACTACTTTCATTAATAATTTCAAGTTGTTCGGTTATATATATATCAGTATTAAGAGTTGATATTGTTCCAGGAATTATTAAATCATTAACAGTTAATGTTCCATTTATATTTACAGGACCTGTATATAGTCCATTAACAATAAACTTATTTATAGAACCATCTTCAATATTATCAGATGTAAGATTTTTTATTCTATTTGAAATAATATTTGAGGTAATTATATTATAATTTGAAGTTTCTTCAAGAATATCATTTGTTGTATTCTCTAAATAAATATTTAATACATTTGATGTTATAGTATTAACAGATTCATTTTGATCTATTGAAACAGATGGAAATAATATTTCTTCTATACCATTTAGTGGTGTTTTAATATATGTTATATTACCATCATCATTAAGTGACAATGTTAATTTATTACCTCCATTATTAAGTTCAATTGTATTAATATTTATATTTTTGAAATTTCCATCTGTATCTTTAATATCTAAATTAGAATCTATATTTTTTGAAATAACAAGATTATCTAAAAATATACTATCTCCAGATAAATATAAATCTTTCCAACGATTTGAATGAGAACCTAAATTACTACTATTTGAACGTACTGGTATAATATTTCCATCTATTCTAAAGTCACCAACTATATCTAAAGCCGTTTGCGGTTCTGTATTACCAATTCCAACAAAGTCTTGATTATAAATAGTTATAATATTAGAACCTTCACTCGGTATAAATGGTGTTCCTAATTGCCATATTTCTTGTGCCGTCCATATTGAAGATAGAACAGGAGAATTTCCAGAATTATATATTGCAGGTCTATTTAAATATAAATCTCCTCCTGAATCATTTGTATTATTATTTACACCAAGACGAGACTTCCACTTAACTGTGTAATAAACATCTACACGTGAATCAGGACTATCAAAAAATGATGTTGAAACATTAGCAACAAAATTTTCATAAGTACTTAAATTAGCTCCTAAATTATGCGAAGTCCAACATCCTGTTACTGCACCTTCATTAGTAGTATCTCCATTTGCTTCTGTAACTTCAAGCCAATTCCCAAATAAACCTTTTTTTCTATATAATCTTAAACCCCACCATCTTGAATCTTTTGAACTATCAAATCCTATATGACATGAAATATTTAATAATATTTTAGATGTTCTATGAGATGGTTTAATTTTAATAACAAATCCAGATGTTATATTATTATCTATAAATCTCCATCCATCAGTTGTTGTTTGAATAATATCGTTATCACTCATTTTTACAGTTTTATTATAGGTATTTGATAGTGTTTGTACTGACATATTTTGAGATATTACACCTACACTTCCACCTCCACCTCCACCTCCACCTCCTCCTGAAAATAATTCACCATCTTTATATATATCTCCTACAATATTTAGACTTCCTTGTATATTCAATTTAAATTCATCTATATCGACAGAATTATCATATATATGAGGGTGTGTACCAATTCCTACATTTCCACTTAATCCATCGATTGAAAATCTATTTGTAATTAAATTATTACTACCACTTTGTAATATATATTGATTATTACTATTTGTCATTCGCCAACCACATATAATATCACTACCATCTATAAAACTATTTTCACCATTTATAAGTTCTATTGATGTTGTTGATTCTATCGATTCTCGCCCATCCTGTATTTTCATTGTAGCATTATTTCCATATAATGAAAGAAGTCCTGATGGATTGGATGTACCAATTCCTATATTACTTACATTAAAATATATCATTTCATCATTAGTAGTCCATTGACTTGTTTTAAATATTTCACCATATCTCATATAATTTCCTGAAATATTGATATTTCCATTGACATTTAATTTAATATCATTATTAACTCCTCCAGGATCTGTTACACCAATTCCAACTTTACCATCATTTAATATTGTTAAAACTTGACTTGATATATTTGAAATATTAATAATATTACCTAATCCATTATGTGTAATATCAAGAGAAGAATAATCTCCATCATTATATATTTTAAGATTACTATTTAAGTTTAAAGAATTATCATAATTATTATTAATAATAAACTTATTTGTTGAAGTAATTATTTCTGATATATTATCAGTATTTAAAGCAGTTATTCTCGTAGAAATAACATTAGATGTTTCTAAGTTTGTGTTTTTTATATTATTTGTTAAAACATTCGATGTTCTAACTATATAATTAGAAGTATTAAAGTCAAAATTACTATTTTTATTAAATAGAATATTTGAAGTATTATTTAAATTAGTATTTAATGTTGTTGAAATTACATTAGAAGTTCTTGCAATATAATTTGAAGTATTAAAGTCAAAATTACTATTCTTATTAAATAATATATTTGAAGTATTGTTTAAATTAGTATTCAATGTTGTTGAAATTACATTAGAAGTTCTTGCTATATAGTTTGACGTATTAAAGTCAAAATTACTATTTTTATTAAATAAAATATTTGAAGTAGAAACAATATAATTACAAGTATCTTTTATATTATTATTTAGAGTTGTCGATATGACATTGGATGTTCTAGCAATATAATTGGAAGTATTAAAGTCAAAATTACTATTTTTATTAAATAAAATATTTGAAGTATTATTTAAATCTGTATTAATTGTTGTAGAAATTACATTAGAAGTTCTTGCTATATAGTTTGAAGTATTAAAGTCAAAATTACTATTTTTATTAAATAATATATTTGATGTTATTCTTACATGATTAGATGTATTAAAGTCAAAATTATTACTTTTATTAAATAAAATGTTTGATGTAGAAACAATATAATTACATGTTTCTTGTATGATATCACGACCATCTATTGTATATTTATATATATTACCACCTGTTGATATAATATTAATATTACCATCAACAGATAATTTATTATTATTGTCTGGATTTGTCACACCAATTCCAACATTTCCATTATTAAGTATCGTAAAAACTTCTCCTATACTATTCGATGCATTGAAAATATCATATATTACTCCTGTTTGTGTTAATACAAAAGCTGTCCCTACGCCATTATTAACAACCTCTAATTGTTCTGTTGTATACACATCTGTATTAAAAGTTGTTGTATCTCCTTGTACTGTTAAATTTTGAGTTATATGTAAATTACCTATAATATTTAAATTATCATTATAGTTATTATCTATTATAAATTTATTATGAGAATCAATATCTTCAATTATCATATCAGTATTTAAATTGGTAATTCTTGTAGAAATAATATTTGAAGTTTCTAAGTTTGTATTTTTCAAATTATTTGTTAAAACATTTGATGTTCTATCTATATAATTGGAAGTATTAAAGTCAAAATTACTATTTTTATTAAATAAAATATTTGATGTAGCAACAATATAATTACAAGTATTTTTTATATTATCGTTCAATGTTGTAGAAATTACATTGGATGTTCTTGCTATATAATTTGAAGTATTAAAGTCAAAATTACTATTTTTGTTAAATAAAAGGTTTGAAGTTGAAACAATGTAATTGCAAGTATCTTTTATATTATTATTTAAAGTTGTTGAAATAACATTGGATGTTCTAGCAATATAATTTGAAGTATTAAAGTCAAAATTACTACTTTTATTAAATAATATATTTGAAGTATTATTTAAATTAGTATTTAATGTTGTTGAAATTACATTGGAAGTTCTTGCAATATAATTTGAAGTATTAAAGTCAAAATTACTATTTTTATTAAATAAAATATTTGATGTGGAAACAATATAATTACAAGTATCTTTTATATTATCGTTCAATGTTGTTGAAATAACATTGGAAGTTCTAGCAATATAATTAGAAGTATTAAAGTCAAAATTACTACTTTTATTAAATAATATATTTGAAGTATTATTTAAATTAGTATTTAGAGTTGTTGAAATAACATTTGAAGTATTTGCAATATAATTTGAAGTATTGAAGTCTAAATTACTATTATTATGAAATAAAAGATTTGAAGTAGAAACAATGTAATTACAAGTATCTTTTATATTATTATTTAGAGTTGTTGAAATAACATTAGAAGTATTTGCGATATAATTAGAAGTATTGAAGTCTAAATTACTATTATTATGAAATAAAAGATTTGAAGAAGAAACAATGTAATTACAAGTGTTATTTATATTATTATTTAGAGTTGTTGAAATAACATTAGAAGTATTTGCAATATAATTAGAAGTATTAAAGTCAAAATTACTACTTTTATTAAATAAAAGATTTGATGTTGACACAATGTAATTACAAGTATCTTTTATAATATCCCTTCCTTCAACTCGTAATATACCATTTGAAGTATCAATATCACCATATAAATCTATTTTATACAATGAATTAATATTATTTTTATGTAATTTCATAACATCTTTTACTACATTATTATCGAAATAGTCTTTTACATATATAAACTTGTAATTATCATGATTAGAACTTGAATAAGAATTAATTTCTAAACCATTTTCACCCAAAGAATTAAAATTTATATTACTTGAATTAATTTCATATTCTTTATAATAATTTTTATTTAATATTTCAAATAAATTATTACCAAATGTATCATAAATATTTCCATCAATTCTTAAATCTCCACTCATATCAAAACCACCTTTTATTGCAGCATTTCCTAATTTATCAATTATTAAAGGAATATAATTTTCACTTGTTATTGTATTTATATATTTTAATTCAAAAACACCATCGTAGCTATATATTTCGTGTCCTGAAAAATTATCTAAATTTGTTATATCATTTATTAGTGTAATATGTGGTTTAAAGTTTTTATAATTAAAATTTTTAATTTTAATTATAAACTCATTTTCTTGAGAATCGCTTAAAATATTATAAAATTCGTCTAATATTATAATATTGCTAAACTTATTATCATAGATATAGAATTCGTCTATAAAGTTCATATTAGGATTAATATTTGAAAATAACATATTACGAGGAATAGTGTTAATAGTTGGATTAATTGTGAAGTTAGAAGTTTTTATATTAATGTTAGATTTATTATCAATAATGGAAATATCATATGATAAATCTAATATATTACCATATTCTTGATTAATAAAACTATCTGGTAATATATTAGATGTTTCAAAATCAATTTTATTTGATCTGTATGTAATGAATTTACCATCGATGTTTAAATTAGAATTATATCTTGTAACATTGCAAGTATTAGTATTTAAATAAATATTACTATAAATACCATTATTTTCAAGACTTTGAGTTTTTTTATATATATTTACTACGTGAGGTATATTAATTTCTGTATTATCAAAAGCAAAATTATCTGTATATAAGTCTGTAAATATAATATTATTAATAGTAATAATATTACTATTATTAGTATTAATCGCATCACTATCGTGATTAATTGTAATATTACAATTAATATTTTTTGGTAACAAATAAATATTAGAGTAATTATTTATAAAATTATAATTACTTGCTATACTATTTATAGTATTTAGTTGATAATCGAAGTCTGTTTTAAAATTAAATATTTCAACAGATAAATCATCAGTGATAACTAAATTATTAGTATATGATAAGTTTGGATTTATGTATATATTACAATTAGAAGGATAAAAATTTTGAGAAATATTAAAAATACCATTGTTTAGTGTAGAGTTAAAATTGGTAATATTATAATTATTATTTATAACAGATAGATTACTCGAATTATAATTAATATTTAAATTAGAATGTACTGTATCATAATTTAATGTTTTTGTAGTTAATACACTTGTCTTAAAAATAAATTCAGGATTATTTTTATTTTCATTACTGATAACATTTGAATTACTATCTATATCATCTAATATATTCGTTTCATATTTATAAACTGATTTATATTTATTATTTGCATCATCCCAATTTGAAGATAATTTATTTATATTTATATTACTTTTATTAATATTGATAATACTATCATATATATGTTCTGATGTATATCTACTTGTAATTGATACCGAAGGTGTATCATATTCACTTTTTATAACAAAAGATTCTATAGGATTTTCTTCATTGAATCCAAACTTTGCACCATTTCTAATATTACCTTGTGTGTCGAAAGCATCAATAATAAAGACATTACTTTCCGATATAATTTCGTTATTAGAACTATCGTTAGAAATACTTATAGATAATTTATGATTATTATTAAAATCACCACCTGATATTGTATGATATATATTTTTATCACCTCCATTTTGTAATAAATTAATTGCAGAAGGTTTTTGGTTATTTGTTATTTGCAAACCATATTTATTATTATCATCAATATGTAAAGTAATATTACTATTATTTGTATTAAATCCTGCTCCTAAATGTGTGTATATATTAGTAACCTCCCCAACATTGTTAATATTATTTTTAAAATTGATAAAATTATTATAATTTTTACTATTATTATTATAAAAACTCATTTCAAAACTTGTGTCATTTTCAAAACTTGAAACCTTTAATTCAACCATATTTTTCATATTTTCGTTTTTATCAATATTATCGTCAAACATTGATAAATTGCTATCATATATACCTAATTCAATTGAAGAAGAGCATATTATTTTTTTGTCTGAAAAAGTAATAAACTTAGCTACAGCTAAGTTAGAATTATCTTGTTTGATAATTAATGGAATTGATAATTTATCTAAGGCATCAATTACAAGACTTGTATTAGGTGTTAATAAACTAAAGTTTAAAGATACTATATTATCTTCGTCATAAGAAGCTTGAGAACTTTGAATTGTATTTACATATGTTATAACTTCGCTTAAAGTAGACAGATCAGCCAATCTAAACTTAAAATTTTTTCCGTAATCATCTATAATATTAATATTACCATGCACTTCTAAATCTCCATATATAGACATCGCAGATTCTGAAGAATAATTATAAGAAACATTTGGATTATTAACATCTATATGATAATTAGAGTTTTGAATATTATAATAAAATGACATACCATATGATTGTGGTCTGAATGTTTTATCTGTATAACCTATTTGTAAAGGACCTACTCTACTTATATTACGAGAATCAAGATCATTATATTTATGATTTTTATATATAAACCATTTTTCATTATTTCTTTCATTATCTAAGTGTCTATCATATTCACATATATCTATACCACTATAATCAGCATTATTATTAGCACCACCACCACGAAGACCTCTGTATATACGAATTACCGAAAAATTATTATCTTCTATTGTCATATTTCTAATTTGTAATGGTGCTACAACATTTTCTCCATTCCAACCGATAGATATTTTTTTATTTGTATAAAAAGATTTTGTGTTATTAGCAATTTGTAAAGTTTCTATTATTTTATCATTTTGATAATATAAATCTGCGTTCATTCCTTTTTTAACATTAAAACCCTTCATTCCTGTAGCATATGATGTTATATTATTATAATTAATACAAAACTTATCTGTCATAGAATCAAATATATTGAAATAATTTTTTTCATTATATATAAAGTTTTTTAAACGATGAGACTCATTATTAATAGATAGATAATAATCAGTAGCAGCAATATTTCCCAAAACATCTAATGAATAACCATTTCGAGGATTTAATATATTAATTCCAACCTTACCTTTATTTATTGATAAAGTAGGTGGTGTGTTTTTAATATTAGGAAAATAATAATTTGATGTAAGTTCTGATATATCAGATGAAGGATAAAAATATATATTATTTTTTTTACCATTTACTTTATTTGTATTTATGATAAAACTATTATCTGAATAATCTAGACGAGATAATCTTCCAATATTAGTTATATACTCATTAGCATCAACCTTATTTTTTAAGAATATATCGAAATTATTACTTGTACTATTATCATCTTTAATAATATTTAGAATACCATCAAATCCATCTCCAGATGTCATACCAACCCCCATTTTTTTCGGAAAACTAATATTACAATTTGCATCCAAGTTTGCTATATTACTATGGACGTATGTAAAAAAGAAATTACTACCATCTTCAGAAACAGTACGTGTTCCATATCCTGTATAGGGATCATTAATATCAATAGGTATTACTCTTTTACCACTAATAAAAATATCATTATTTATTTCAAGATTATTAATAGAAATCTTTTCTGTATTTGTAAAATTAACATTATTACCAAATTCAACATTTCCTTGAAATATAGAAGCCTCTTTAATAATTAAAGCTTTTGACTCTAATATATTTCCTATATTTGCATTATTTACTATATTAATATTATTAGTTTTTAATAAATTATTAACTTCTAAATCATTAGCAAATTTATAATTTAAGTCTAAAAAGTTACCACCTTTTATTTGTGTTGAATTTATTACACTAAAGCCTGAAGAACGAATATAAATATCGTCAATATTTTTATATGTATTTGTGTAATAATCATATAATATTATTTCTTTCAATGTTGATATACCATTAACTTCAAAACGTGTAGGTTCATTTATAATATCATGTTGTGTAATAATACCATTACTGAATATTTTTCTATTGAAAATGCGAAGTGTTGTTTTATTTGTTCCTATTCCTACGTTATTATTAGCATCAATTGTCATAGCAGGTAAATGAGACATATCTTCATATATTGGTAAAGACGATGACCCATATAAATTATTTATAATATTAGAAGATTTACTAACGTGAAATTCTAAAGGCATTCCTTTAGTTGTTGATATTACGGCAGGTGAAATATTGCTTCCACCAATAATACCTATACATAGTTTACTTGGTTCTTCTTCGTTATTTACGTCATTTCTTATAGATAAATGCATACTATTAAAATTATTATTAGCCGTAGATACAATATTTAAAGGATGTGTATTTTTGTATGTATCAACAAAACCACCAAATGTAACAAAGTTAGGTGTAAATATATTTTTAACATCATATTCTTCATTATTAACATTTAATATATTACATGTTAAACCAGTCTGAAATGGTTGATTTACTGATATATTATTAGCACTCGCAATAAAGTCTCTTATTAAACTGCTTGTAAGTGGATCACCGTCTATTTTTATATTATTTAATTCTAATCCAGAAGCTTTTATAATACCAGCACAATGAATATTATTATCTACATACAATGCTGTATCGGTTGTTAAGAAGTTTGAACTAAGATTACGAGAAGTATTAATAGCAACACCTCCGCTATTTACTAAAAAGTTCCATTTGGTATTATGAGAATTGGGTTCATTTTGTAAATATGTTTTCTCACCAACGACGAGATATTCATTTACATTTAAATCTAAATTTGTAACATTAAGAGCATTTCCGTCACTATCTAATTGAAAGCCTATACCAACTGAATCAAGTTGTATTGTAGGTGCTACACCTTCAAATGAACTCATTTATATTAAGCTATTCTATTTAAAAGAAATATACTATTAATATTTATATATAAAAATATAATTCTTTACGTATAAAGAGAAAAAATGATATAATACTTAATAGTTTTTATTAAGTTAAAATGAAAAGGATAGAGAATATTCATAATAAAACAAAAGATATCGATATTGAAAATCAACCATATAATAATAAGAATTTACTATTAGAAGAAAATGATTTAACTGAATTATTTAATGAAACAGGTTTATCAAATATTAAGTTTAATAATATCAATTTATATCGTGTAGCATTCGTACATAAGTCCTATTGTACTATGAAAAATACTAACTTTGATAAAAGTAATATAAATTGCCCTAACGGTTGTTTACCTCTCCAGGATATGTCATATGAAAGGTTAGAATATTTAGGAGATTCAATATTAGGAATGATTGTAGCTAATTATCTTTATTGTAGATTTCCAGATCAAAACGAGGGGTTTTTATCAAAAATCAGAACAAAAATTGTAAATGGAAAGATGTTAGGATATTTATCTGATAAAATAGGGCTTCCTAAATTCGCTATTATTTCAAAACAAGTTGAAGAATCTGGTGGTAGAAAAAATTATAAAATAATGGAAGATATTTTTGAAGCATTTATTGGAGCATTATTCATAGACTTTCAATCAGAAACTGAAAATGTAAATAATATAAACTTAGTTTCTAAATCAGGTGAAGGTTATTTTATTGTTGAAACTTGGTTAATTCATATTATAGAAAATTATATTGACTTTTGTGAATTAATTAGAATTAAAAATAATTATAAAGATATGCTTGTATCGCATATGCAAAATTATCTACAAGATACTCCACAATTTAAAGAAATAAATGTAATATCAAAAGATAATGTACGTGTTTTTACATATTGTGTAAAAGATAGAAATGGAACTATAATTTCTACTTCAAAAGGTTCTAATAAAAAAGAAGCTGAGAATAATTCTGCTAAAGAAGCATTATTATATTACGGAGTTGATATTCTTGAATATAATTCAAATATATAAACAAAAAAACAATAATTTATATATTTATATGATAATAACATGTGTGATATAAAAATAACACATTTGGTATTATCTGGTGGAGGTATGAAAGGTGTTATGTTTATTGGTGCTCTTAGACATTTATATTTAGAAAATTTACATAAAAATATAACACATATTTCTGCTAATTCTATTGGTACAATTATTGGATTAATGATAGCTTTTAAATTAACAATTGAAGAAATGGAACAAATATTATACGATATGAAAGATGATAGTAATTTATGTTTTATTCCAATAAAAAATTATATTAGATTTTTTACAGAATATGGATTTTTTTCTATAGAACTTTTTATGAGTCATTTAACAAAATTAATAACTAAAAAATATCCAGAAATAGGTGATGACATAACATTCAAAGAGTTATCAAAAAAATTTGGTATAAACTTATATATTTCAACAACAAATATTAATAGATGTGAAAACTCTATTTTTTCTATTGATGATACACCAGATATATCTGTATATAGAGCATCTGAGGCGTCTATGTCTGTACCATTATTATTTAAACCAATAAAAATAGATGGTGAATATTATTATGATGGGGCATTAACTAATAACTTTCCAATTAAAATATTTACTAATGTTCCTAAAGAAAATATTTTAGGTATGATTTTATATACTGTTGAGAAACCTAAAGAAGAAATAAAAATAAATGAAAATATTAATATTTTTTATATATTAAAACAAATTTACAACATATTTGATAAATTAAGAGTAAGTCAAGTATTATTAAAAGAATTAAATAATGTCGATTTAAAATATTATTACATTCCTGATAACATACCAAAGCAAAAAACTATAAACTTTACATTAAATAGAACAGGTGTTAAAATGATTTTAACAAATTATCAAATTGAAAATATGATATTCGCAGGATATGAAAGTATGTCTAAGTATATAGATAAAAGAAGAGAATTATATGTATCAGAATATAAGAAAAGATTAGAAAATATAGACTTATAATGTTATTACATTTTTAGTTCTTGACTTATTATAAATGGTTTTATATTTATAATTTTATTTTTAGGTTTTATTTTTGAAAATATATTATTAGGTATTGTAATAAGTGAAGGTAATACTACATTATTTATGAAGTCTATATAATTTAAAACTTTAATATTTTTTTTTAAAACATCAACGATACTTTCAAATAATGATATGGAATAATTACTTAATTTATTTGAAGGTAAATTATCAATCTTTATCCAAGAACTTTCAATTTTATTATTGTAAAAAGCATTAATAATACGCAAATAATCTTTTAATATATTTTTTTTAATATTTAACTTTTTTATCTTTTTTGCAAAACCAAAATCATATATCATTATATTATATTTACAACTTTTCAAATAATAATCTATATTATTTATTTTATAATGATAATAACCAATATCTTCGTTATGATGATATAAAAAATTACCCCAATGACAATCTCCATGTGAATATCCTATATTATGAAAGGTACATATTGATAATATCACCTGTATCAATACATTATAAACTAATTCATCATTACTTAAGAACTCTTTTTTATTACATAATTCTTTTAAATCTCCATTAGCTAGTTCGGTTAATGATATATAATATTTAGTATTTTTTATAATATCAGGTACATTAATACCAAGATTATTGCATAAAATAGTTTTATAAGTATAAATAAAATGTTTAGATAATTTATTTAATAATATTTTATCAGTTACTATAGTATTAATATCTTTCTCAATAGTATTTTCAGTGTTTTTTTCCATCAGTTTTGAAGCTATAGGAAATCTTCTTACAGCATCTTTGACTGAAGTTAAATATATTACTCCGTAGTTACTCTTAGAACCCATTTGTTTTTCCAAATTAACTATATTGTTTAAAGTATAACCATCGTATGTTTTTCCATTTGATGTTTTAAATGTTTTATTTTCTAAACAATTTAAAACATTAATATTTTTCAATTTACTAATTATATATTTATAATATTTAATACGATTTAAAAAATTATATTTATTAATTGTATTTTTTGAAAAGTTTTTATTAAATATAGAGTCTGATATTTTTCCTACAATTGATTTATTCGATAATTCATTATTAGATATACTATATTTTAATGATGATATATTCATAATTTTATATTCTATTAAAATGTAAATATAATATAGTTATAATATAGATTTATAATGAGTAATAATAACGATCCATATATATTTTTATTAGATTTGGACGGAACAATTATAGGAGATTGTAGTTATCAGTGTGATATATATAATATTCAAGAAATAATTAAAAAAAACTCACAAACAAACTTTAAAAGTAAAACAATATGTGAAAAACATTTAAACGATAGTTATAATTTAGAATCTCGTCTAATAAGACCATTTTTTTCAAACTTTATTGTAGCTATGAAAAAACTATATCCTAACTGTTTTTTCTTTATTTATACTGCTTCTGAGAAGTCATGGGCTCATAAAGAAATAAATATTATAGAAAAGCAAAATAACTTTAAGTTTAATAGACCTTTATTTACAAGAGATAATTGTATATTAGATTCTAATGGTAATATGAAAAAGTCAGTTATTAAGATTAAACCATTACTTTTAAAAGCTATGAAAGTTAATAAAACTTATAATATTGATAAGAAGATTCTCATTATAGATAATAATAATACATTTATAGATTATAAAGAAAATCTATTGATATGTCCTACATATAATTACATAAAGTTTAATAATTTATGGGATAGTATTCCTGATGAATATCTAGAAAATAGCGATTTAAAAGCTTTCGTTTCAATATTGATATCTTCGAAAAAAATACATAATATTCGTAGTAAAAAAAGTGAATTTCAAGATAGGGTACATAAATGGTTATATAAAAAATATAGAAAAATTAATAGATATAATACGAGTTTTAAGAATGACACATTTTGGAAAGATTTAATATTACATATAAAAAATAATAATATTATTGATTATAATAAAAAAAATGTTTCATCAATTCAAAAAAGTATAAAGATATTATAATATAATAATAATAATGATTTACGTGAGTTTTGATATAGGTGTTAAGAATTTAGCATTGTGTATATTACAAAAAACAGATGTTATAACTATTATTGACTGGCGTATTATTGCTTTAGCTGAAAGTAAAAAAGAAATTAAAGGTATTGATGATATATCTGAGCGTATATATATTGAAATGGATAATATTATAGGAGATTTGAAAAGTAAAGGTTTTAATACTATAGATTATGTTTTAATTGAAAATCAACCTTCAAATTTAAATGGTATTATGAAAACTATACAACATATTATTTATTGCTATTTTAGCTTAGTTAAGTATTGGGATAAAGATATTAAAAATGTAATACTTGTAAATGCGTCTTTAAAAACAAAAACACATGAATATAAATCTGATATACAAACAACAGTAGATAGTCCAAAAAATGCGAAGGGTTTTAGAAAAGATAAATATAAAATTAATAAACTTCTAAGTATTGATATATGTAATAATTATATTAAAGATAATGTTGTATTATCTAAGATTTTTTCTGATAATAAGAAGAAAGATGATTTAAGTGATTCGTGTCTTCAAGCAGTTGCTTATATTAGAACAAATATTATAAAAGATAATGGAACACTTGAAAAATATAATGTATTATACAATATATAGTTTATTAAAATGCGTATTTATAGATATATTAATATTATTACAATATATAAACATTTAAACGTCAATTAAATATATAATATGACTAGTCTATCAAACCTTAATAATAGAAATGATGATTTAATAGAATTGAATAAAGATAGTTTTAAAAACAATTCATTTAACTTTAATATTCCAAATAAACAAAATAGAGTATCCCAACAAAATTATATAAATGATAATATGTTATTTAATAAAAGTAAAATAAGTTCTGATGTTATATCTATGTCTTCTAGATCTTCTTCTAGAGCAAGTTCTATATCTGGAGATAAGGAAAAATATATGAAAAATAATTCAAGAAAATCATATGATAGAAATGACGATGATAGTAGCGAAACAAGCAGTAGACATAGTAAAAGTAGCAAAAGTAGTAAAAGTAGCAATGGTAGTTCTAAAAGTGGTGGAAGTGATGGGAGTGGTGATAGTAATGAAAGTGACGAGCAACACAACACCAATGATAATAGTGAAAATTCATATGATGGACGTGATAGTAGTAAAATTGTGAAAAAACGAGCATTAAGTCAAAAAGAAATAATTATGAATGAAATAAATGAAAAACGTGAGATAATATATCAATTAGAAAGATTAGAATCAAAAGGATTCAAATTACCATTTAAATTTAATATGAACTCTGATTTGGATGAAATGAAGTCAGAATATAATCGTATAATTCGTGAGAAAGAATTAGACGGTAGTGTTCGCTTTCAACAAAAAATGTTAATGGCTTTCATTTCAGGTACAGAATATATGAATAGTAGATACGACCCTTTTACAATTAAATTAGATGGATGGTCAGAACAAGTTAATGAAAATATTAATGATTATGATGATATATTCGAAGAATTACATTGTAAATATAAATCAACAGGCAAAAAGATGGCGCCTGAACTTCGCTTGTTCATATCTTTATCTGGAAGTGCATTTATGTTTCATTTAACAAGTAGAATGTTTAAGGAACAACCAATGCCTGATGTTGAGAATGTACTTAAATCAGACCCTGAACTAATGAAACAATTTCAAAATGCGGCAGCAAAACAATATATGATGGGTGGTAATAATATAGAACCTCCTATGAAACAAAATAGTAGTCCTACCGACAGTATGGGATTATTTAATATGGTGAGTAATTTATTTGGTTCTTTAAATGGAGATTCTATGCCTTCGAATATTATGTCTAATCAAATGCAAAGACCCAATGTAACAGATATGAATAAAAAATCTACAGAAGATGTTGATAATATTATTAGAAATATGCATAGTAAAATATCAGTTGATTATAATGATAATAATATAGAGACTTTATCAGTTAGCGACGAAGAAATAACATCAATTATAGAGGATACGGCGGATATAAAAATATTAAAATCATCTGCTAGTGGTCGTCGTAAAAATAATACAAGAACATTAAATCTATAATAAAAATATTTTTTCCTATTTCATATAAACGTATTATTTAAAGCTTAAATATACAATTTAATACACCTTCAACAACATCAGGTATTACCATATTACCAAATAAGTCATATTTATTTACATCATTCGGTATATTATAAGACAATGGAAATCCACATAATAATTTTAATTCATTATCATTTAATTTTCTTATAAATTTATCATCTATAATTACTGCTAATTTATTACTATCTGTTGCTGTTAATGTAGGTGATGTTGCTTTTGGATCTAAGATATTTGTAATTGGAAAACTTAATTTACCTTTACAAATATTATAACCAAACACGCCATTATCATCATATACTCTTTTTGCATTAACTATTTTTTTAGGTTTTTCTAACCTTAGATAATTTTTTTGAACTAAATTATCTAACATTTCTTTTAAATTATCGTTTTCATAAAATGTAGATATTTCATCTAATGTAAGAGGCATTCCATCCGTCCATACAATATTTTTTTTTTCAGCCCAATGTTTCTTTCTTCTTTCAGTCATAATTATATTCATTAGACTTCTTTCAAGAATTGATAAATAACCATTAATACCTATATCCCATGAATTAATATTTTTTTTTCCTCCTCTCTTGTCTTGCATCTTATAACCGAATAAAGGCGTTTGTGAATGTAAATTCAATATTTTATTAGCAAATTTATTTTCAATATCTGTATATTTTGCTTTATAATCTATAATTGTATTCAATTTATTTTCAGGATTAACATATTTTATTTTATCTAAATCTATACGTTTTTCCAAAGAACATACTATAAACACTCTTTCACGGTTTTGTGGAATACCAAAGTTTGATGCATTTAGTTTCTTATAACTTACGAAATATCCAATATTAGTAAACTCATCACATATTTTTTTAAGTGATTTTCCATTTTCTAAAATGATTAAATTAGAAACATTTTCAAGTATTACAAACTCTGGTCTATATTTTTTACATATATCTATAATTTTAAATATTATTAATCCTCTATTATCATCAAAACCTTGTTTATTTCCCGCAGAACTGAAAGGTTGACAAGGAAACCCAGCACATAATAATTGAAATTTTTCTATTTCATTAATATTAAAAATATCAGTTTTAGTATTATTTTCATTAAAGTTCAAGTTATATGTTTTTATAGCATCACCCTTAATATCAGAAGATAATATATAATTAAAATTATAATTTGTATTTTTTTTTTGAAAACTTTATAATGCTACTCTAAATCCTCCAATTCCACAACATAAATCTATATAATTAATATTTTTAACATTAGTTTTATTAAATATAATTTCTTCTTTTTTTGAAGTATCCATTTGAAATATTAATTATATTTTTAATCAATTTTTCACCGATCACTTTGTTTTTTGTAGATAAGATTATTATTCTAATTATATACACATTTACATATTTAATAATATGATAGAGTGTAATAATATAAAAAAGATTTATAGATAATTTTTTATATATAATATATTTAGTTTTTTCTTTTAGCACGGACATTACTCATTTTATTTGCGGACTTTGATACAAAATTACCAATATCTGATACAGACTTAGAAATACGTCCTGGAGTCTTTTTTATTGTTTGTAAAGGGTCACGTATAGTATTTTCAATTTCTTCTTCAAACATTTCAAGTTTTCCAATTAATGCTGATAAAGTACTAATTAAAATAGGTATAATTATGACAGTAAATAATAATGTAATAAATAAGAATAATGAAATCATAGTTCCTATAGCTATTACATCCCTGCTCATGTCTTCAGAGCATTTGCATTTTTCATTAGTTAAATATCTAACATAATCAAAAGCATAATATATATATACAACAAATATTAGGAAAAACACAAATGTCCCAATAGCTAATAGTTGTACGACAATGGGTCCCATACTTTTAGCAATAGTACTTAGAGATGCAAAAGATGTTACTAAGAAATATGCTAATGCGATTAAAGTAAAGTTTTTGATGAAGTCTTTATTTGGGTGTTCAGAACATTCACATCCGATATTTTCAAGTTTATACAAATATGCGTATATTATAATTAATAATATTGCAAAAATCATTTGAATAATGACACTACTGTAAAATGACAGATTGTTTTCTACTACTTTCATAATTACTTATTCTTACTCTATACTATTATATAGAAATTATTATTAT
>Ga0209390_10004723_pt1 | contig 20173 bp, 21 predicted proteins | sample BON01_FD_187212 | JGI IMG/M metagenome (GOLD analysis project Ga0209390, IMG submission 187212) | Freshwater microbial communities from Lake Bonney liftoff mats and glacier meltwater in Antarctica - BON-01 (SPAdes) (version 2) | ecosystem: Environmental > Aquatic > Freshwater > Ice > Glacier...
AGAAAACTAGGTTTAGTCAAGCGGATTAAAAAACAAATCGATAAATTCGGTTTGACTAATCAAGACCTGGGGCTCGAAATAGACCAAATTTGAGGGTTTTTCTGTACGTTAGTCAGAATTTCTTTGACTATTTTATTACGATTTATGTTTCACCATAACAAATCAATTTAAGTATGAATGAAAGTGGTCGTTTCCCTCTCCGATTTTTTTTAGTCACATTTATTTGGTCATGGGTGCTTTGGACTCCTTTTGTCCTGGCTAGTTTCAAAATCATTCCTATTACAGATAAGCTTTTGTCTTTCTTAACTTTACCAATAATTATCATCGGGGCATTTGGACCACTATTAGGTGCTCTTTTTGTCCTGCATCAAGACAATGGCAGAAAAGGTTCTTCAGTTAAATATCTGAGGATCTTTCTTGATCTTCATTTAGGTTGGAAAGCATATGTTTTTCCTTTAGTAATTTTAGGCGGTAGTACATTTATTGCATGGTTTCTCCCGGAATTATTTGGTGAAAAACGACTACAAATGTTATTGCCTTCTATATGGGTTTTCATTCCATATTTATTAATCATGATCTTTATTGGCGGAGGTCAGGAAGAATTTGGCTGGCGGGGTTATGCTCTTCCAATCCTTGAAAAACAATTTGGAATATGGTACGCAAATATAATACTTGGAGTCATTTGGGCTTTCTGGCATCTTCCTTTATGGTTTATAACAGGTTCAAATCAAATCTATATGAACTTCGGAGGTTTTACGCTCCTGTTGGTTGGTTATTCTTTCATTTTTTCCTGGATTCGAAAAATTTCAGGTAATAGGCCATTTTCAGGACTTTATACTCATGGTGTTGCCAATGCTTTTATCCCCGTTATGCCAATATTGATTTTGCAAAAAGATGTACCTCAACAACGTTTTTGGATTTGGGTAACCTTGACATTACTAATCGGTATTTCAATTACCATTTTCCGTAAAAAAAACAATAATGAGGTTAAATATTAAACTGCACACAACATTAAGCCCACTAGAGAAAAGCCCATGCTAAAAAGCCCTGATTGATGCAATAATCTATCAGGGCTTTTTGCTAGTGGCTGCCATCCCTACGGGAGGTAAATGGACTGACACCCGACGGGTTGATGCTGCTAGGGTGTTTTGTGGAGGGAGTATCTGTTTACATCGGGCTTTTCGCAGGGCGGTTTGGGTTTGTATACTGGATTTGGACTCCTACGGGCATGGGTTCCCCTACCCAAAGATAGCTTTGGGGAATTTTTTCCATCATGTCCCGGATCAGGCCGAAGTAATCCCTGACCCTTTCCGTCTTCACGTTGGTGCGGGATTGGACCGGAAGGGCTTGGGTTTTCGGTTTGCCCTGTCCCTGGTATCGAAGATGACGGACATCCTGCCTGTTTTGCAGCAGGGGCATTTGAAGACATCCTTCCCGTGTTTTTCCAGCATCCTGATCTGAAAGGGTATTTTGACCTTCGGTTTCGGGGGTTCCAGGTCCAGTGCGGCACGTATCATTGCGAGCCTTTCCCGCTTGCCCCGTAGACTCAGGTAGCCGAAGTGGCGGATCTTGACAAACCTTCTGGGAAGAATCCCGATGCTCGGGACAAGTTATGCTGTTCGAACCTCCGGAGGAATTCCTGATGCGGAAGCAGCATCTGCTTGGTTTTGGAGCCGTCCGCATAGTCCTTGTAGTTGAACCTGACATGGGTTGGGTTTACTTCAAGTATCCTGTGTCTGGTGATGGCGATTTTGTGTGTACCCGCCTACCGGAGGGCAGGTACCTGCCGAGATATTCCACAACCTGGGCAGGCGACCCGAACGGGGCTTTTGCGTAGACGTTCCACTTTTTGTATCTGACGGCTTTGAGTAGGGCTGACCTGTCGGTAATCCAGCTGATGGAGTCATCTTTTTCAAGAACTTCCATAAACATGGCCTTGTACATGTTGGCCATGCTTGCCTGCGGAAAGAGGAACCTGTTGTTTTTGCGTTTGGCTTCAACCCACCGCTGACCGTCGGACCCGCCCGCGCTGACGATGCAGTGGATCCCGAGATTCGGGACAGGCTGTGTGGATGGAAGGAAAGATCCTGTCCCCAGGTATGGCATGCGGCAAGATCGGCGAACACGGCCCTGCTGTATGGGTTGAAGCTCTGGATATGCGGATGTCTGAACAGGGACTGGAAAGGCCTGTCAGCTTCCATCCCCGAGCAAATCAAGAGGTGAAACTAGCTTTTCCCTACGCTGCTTGGTCAGGTGGAGATAGATCATCGTGGTCTCTATCTTGGAGTGTCCGAGAAGCTGCTTGATGGTGTGTATGTCAGTACCGGCATCAAGAAGGTGGGTTGCAAAAGAGTGCCGGAGCGTGTGGGCGGAGAATGCGTGCTGTCCGAGTCCGGCCTGCTTCATGGCCATCCTGATGGCGTGTTGGATAGCCTGCCCCGTTCTTTCGGGGGAGCGGTCATTCATGGGCTTGCCGGGAGTCTGTCCCTCGAAGAGGTATTTTTTGGACCGGTGGAGCTTCCACTGCTCTTCGAGCATGGGAAGGACGGTGACCGGCAGGATGGTGAACCGGTTCCTGCTTCCCTTTCCGGCAACAACCTTAACCTGCATTTCGGTTCTGTTGATGCTCTTCATCTCCAGGAAACGGAGCTCGCTCAGTCTCAGGCCGGTGCCATAAAACAAGGCAATGATGGCTTTGTGCTTGAAGTTGACGGTTGAGGCAAGGACATGGACAATCTGTTCCTGCGTAAGAATATCCGGAAGCCTGAATTCCTTTCTGGGATAGAGTGCGTGTGGGACAACGTAGGGTGAGGGCAAAATGTGCTTGAAAAAGAAACTGCAGCTCTGGGCAGTTCCCGCAATAAGCGGGACAGGCTATCCTGCACTTGTCCCTTCCCACACCGTGTTCCTTCTTGATGTAGTTGATGTAGGAAGCGATGTGATCCTGGGTAAGCTGTTCCGGGTTGAGATGGTTGTAATAGGCGAAAATATAGCGCATCTCGGCCATATAATTGCGGATTGTCATGGGGGAATAAGCTTTGGCTTCAAGAAAAGAGGCCAGCTTCAGCAGATAATCCTGCGCCGATTCATTGAGGGCAACGGTGCCCAGCGTGGTTTTTTTTGAGTTTCCATACTGATTGATTTAGATATGACTAAATTTAAGCAGAATTTATGTAAATCGCTCACCCGGAGGGTGTCAGTTCAATCGTGGCTAACACAATGCCTGAAGCCATGGATACGCTACAGTATTAAGAGATACAACTTGGACAACGGCTACTATCCGATCTAACTTAAAGTTCGCTAAGGCTGTTGAAAAATTCACGAGTAACGAGTTGAGTTATCAGTGGAAATATTATCCGAATGAAAATCATCTAAGCGTTCCAACAATCTCTGAATATGACGGCCTGAAATACTTTTTTCGATGGAACGTACTTGACCTCGACAAGATTATAAGAACTAATCCCAATATTTCTGGGGAATCCTTCTTCAATAAAGTGACAGGACATTATCGGATTGTGACTGAGAAGCTAGGTCTTAAGACATTACCTAATCATGAACAAATGAATGACCTGGGAAACTATTACATGCAAAAGGAGAATTTTGAAGGGGCAATTCTTTTCTTTCATTACAACATCGAGAATTACCCCAACAATTCAAAATCCTTATGATTCAATGGGTGATTATTTCCTCGCAACAGAACAATCTGACAAGGCTGCTAAAATGTTCAACAAGGCAATTGAAATTAATGGTAACCCTCACTCAACAACAAACCTGAAGGATTGAATGAAAAAGCCACAAGTCATATAGTCGGCCATGAGCCATAAGTCCACGGTTCGCCTCTCACAGTTCTGTTGAGCTTGCCGAATTACCACCGTACCCCGCAAACACAGGGCAAGTTGTACAAGTCTCGCATATGCCCTACACCCAACTATATGCCAAAACATATAAATTATTATTTTAGCGATAAATTATATCTAAATACATATAATATAGTATATTTACCTATTATTATATCTAAATACATATAATGAAACAATTATCAACGTTTGTCAAAGACCGGAGAAAAGAAGTCAATCTGACTCAAGAAGAATTCGCTGAACGTGCAGGGGTTGCACTAACTGTAGTACGTAAAATCGAACAGGGTAAAACAAATCTGAATATGGATAAGGTTAACTTGGTTCTTCACATGTTTGGGCATGAACTAGCTCCTGTTAACAGTAAAGAGCTAAATAAATGAGACAGGGTAAAGTATTTTATAAAGATTATTTGGCTGGTATCCTTACTGAAACGAATGAGGGTGAATATGTATTCCATTATGATCATCAGTACATAAAAGATCATCCAAATGATTTTATCACTTTCACTATGCCGGTCACAGATAACCCATACACCGAGAAACGACTTTTTCCATTTTTTGAAGGATTAATCCCAGAAGGATGGTTGTTAGATATAGCCTCTGAAAACTGGAAAATCAATAAAAATGATCGTATGGGATTACTACTGGCTTGTTGTAAAAATTGCATAGGTGCAGTGAGTGTGGAACCAATAGTGGAAGAAGATGGAAAATAGATGTTTATATTGCTACGAAACAGTTGAAGGCGAATCGGACTTTCACGAGAAATGTTCGATGGAATTTTTTGGAACACCGACTCCCCCTAAATTAGATTATTCGCTCGATCAAATGGATGAGCTTGCGAAAAATGTAGTAGAGCGAAGTGTTGCTGTCCCTGGTGTTCAGCCAAAACTATCGATGTCCTTAGTCAAGGAAGCCAAAGAGAAATCAGACACAAGGTTAACCGTGGTCGGGGCATTAGGTGGACATTATATTTTTAAACCACCTTCTGACAGATTTCCCGAAATGACCGAGAATGAGCATGTAACAATGCGAATGGCTGAATCTTTTGGAATTCGAGTTGTACCATCATCATTGATCCGATTATTATCAGGAGAACTGTCTTATATTACTAAACGAATTGATCGGAGTGAAACCGGAGCAAAGATACACATGATCGATATGTTTCAGATCACGGAAGCATTTGATAAGTATAAAAGCTCCATGGAGAAAGTTGGAAAAGCATTGGGCAGTTATTCTAGTAACACTTTGCTTGATAAAACCTTTTACTTTGACTTAGCCGTTTTCTCTTTTCTAACTGGAAATAATGACATGCATCTAAAGAACTTCTCTATGATTGAAAACATTTCTGGTTGGGGATTGTCTCCCGCTTATGATCAACTAAATGTTGCAATATTGTTCCCAGAAGATACCGAAGAACTTGCATTGACATTAGTTGGAAAGAAAAAAAAGTTTAAGCGAGAACATTTTGAAAAATTCGGAGAAGGATTGGAATTGACTTCTAAACAGATCAAAGGAACTTTCAATCGAATGATAAAGAATAAATCAAGAGCATTCGATTTGATAGATCGATCATTCCTATCAAAGGATATGAAAACTGCATACAAAGAGGTACTTGAAGGGAGATATAGACAATTAGAACTAAAATAAAGAGGCATACAATAACTAAGCTTTCTGACGACTGGAAAAGCCTAGTCCCCTTCGACAGGCTCAGGATGCAAGCACTTCAATGAATTATTGAAATGGTGTTGGGAATTAGGGTTACTATGGGGAATGGTTTTCTTCTTTTGTTTTTTTGACGTTGGGAGATTGAAAAAGTAACTGATTTTATGTTGTTCTTTGGGCTGGGGTTCCTTTTTTTAGTAGATGGTGTCCACTTGTTTTATGGTTAAGGAGTGAGTTTTGAGCTGATATTACCTTTGGGCATAGCTATGCCATTAGTTAACTGACGCTCATTTTTTTGCTTCCTAATTTTATTAAACTAGTTAGCTGGTGATCCGCTTTGGTCAAAACATGCCACTGTATGCAATTCTCCGGTCTTGCAAAAAGGACACTTTCTGAGCAGGGAAGCTATTTTTTCTCCTACTTCTATTACAACCTGACCGATCTGACTGTCAATATTGACCTTATGTGTTGCCTTGAAGGCACGGGCCAGAATTCCATAATGCCTGATAGGGGTAAAGCCTTTGGGTAAGATCCCGATTCTCGGGACAAGTTTAGTAGAGCAAACCTTCTTAGGAATTCAAAGGCTAATGCTTCAGGACGTAAACTCCCGCACATAAGGGATGCCGGGGAAAGTCAGTAAAATACTTCGGAACAGGCTTTTCATCCTCAGGAATAATTTGGCATCTTCGATACCAGATGCTCCTACTGGGCACACACAAATTATAAACGTAATGCGTGCGAAGTGCTAATTATGAGCGAGAAAACATTTAATAAGCATTGTAAATTGAAAGTGAAGTGCGATTAGTCTCGCGCTACGCTTACAAGTGGCCTTTACCTGCAAGCATGAAAAGAGCATCGTGCAACGAATAAAGCGTCTATTCAATGCAATTTACGCGACGATAATTTTAATTTGCATCGATTAAAGTGTATATTTGTTGCATAATTTAAGACGAATGGATTATTATATACATCAAAAAGACAATTGGCCAAATTTCAAATGGAATAGCAACGAGTTCGTCAATTTGTTAAGTGAAGCGAGAAATTTACAGGGACGTTTAATTGGAAAAATGGAATCTATGGGTTTTGAACTAAGAGATGAAGCTTTACTTGAAACATTAACTTTAGATGTATTAAAATCAGCAGAAATTGAAGGAGAACTATTGAATCCTGAGAAAGTACGTTCTTCAATTGCTAAAAGATTGGGAATAGAATTCGCTGTTACAATTATTTCTGACAGAAATGTTGACGGAATGGTTGAAATGATGATTGACGCTACCCATAATTGTTTTAAACCTTTAACTACAGAAAGACTTTTTGATTGGCACGCAGCATTGTTTCCAATGGGAAGAAGTGGAATATTCAAGATAACAGTTGCTGATTGGAGAAAAGACAGATCTGGACAAATGCAAGTTGTATCTGGTGCTGCAGGAAGAGAAAAAGTTCATTTTCAAGCTCCCGATGCTGATTTAATCGAAATGGAAATGAACCGTTTTCTAAAATGGTATAATGAAGAAAATAAAATTGATTTAGTTATAAAAGCAGCAATTGCTCACCTTTGGTTTGTTACAATTCACCCATTTCAAGACGGGAATGGACGAATAACAAGAGCAATAACCGATATGTTATTGGCCCAATCGGATAAAAGCAATCAACGATTTTATAGTATGTCTGCTCAGATTAGAATAGAAAGAAAAGAATACTACGAGGCTCTTGAAAAAACGCAAAAAGGAGACCTTGACATAACCGAATGGATAAAATGGTTTTTAAGTTGCTTAATTAATTCATTGAAAGCAACCGATAATATTCTGATCCGAGTTTTGTTAAAAGCGGATTTTTGGAACAGACAATCAAAAACAATCCTTAACAAGAGACAGAAAAAGGTATTAAACAAATTACTGGATGGATTTGAAGGTAAACTGACTTCAATGAAATGGGCTAAGATTGCAAAATGTTCAAAAGACACGGCAATTCGGGATATTAACGACTTGATAAATAAGGAAGTATTACAAAAAGAGTCAGCAGGAGGAAGAAGTACAAATTATGAATTGAAAAAATGAAATAGAATGCCAGCAGGTACTGACGGCTGGAACAGCCTAGTCTGACCCTTCGACAGGCTCAAGGTCCACTTCACGGTGTCGGGAGTTGGGGTTAATATGGGGAATGGTTTTCCCTCTTTTGATTTTTTAGCGTTGGCAGATTAAAAAAGTAACTGATTTTATTTGGTCGGTGGAATAGGTTTCCTTTTTTAGTAGATGGTGTCCATTAGGTAAAGAGTTTTAGGAGCATATTTTTAGCTGTTTTTATCCTTTAGACCTACCTGTCCCGTTAAGCCAGCTGGCATCTTTTTTATCCCTAAACCTTATTTGGATCAATCGGCCCTAGCTCCTCAGTCCTATTTTGGCTATTTCCAATTAAATAGTGGCCTCTCCACTAGATAACTTGTCCAAAATTCTTAAATTGATAATTAAAAAAAAGCCATAAGCACTTGATAAATAGTGTGTATACGTAACTCCGTGGGTAAACACGGGTATATGCAAATGTTGTATTAAGCACGAAAAAACATTAAATTCTAGTAAATACCAAGTACAAACATTAATTTGTAGTCTAATTAAACAACCCATTTTGATTTGCCAACGTTAAAAGTAATGAATGGAGTAAAGATAGAATGCTATTCAGCAGACCATCTACCTCCACACATCCATGCTAGTTATGGTGAACATGAAGATTTAATAATTATCGAAACAGGTGAAATCTATGTAGGAGATCTACCAATAAAGAAAAGAAAATTAGCTCTAGAATATGTTAAGGAGAATACATCTATGCTATTAAAAACGTTTAACCTTCTTAATCCTCAATTATTAAGAGATGAGAAAAAATAACAAAATACTCAAAATTACAAATATTCAATTTCCTGAAATATCCTTTATTTCAAACAATGGGGAGTTTAGGAAAATAGATATTAAACAGTTATTTAGAAAATTAAACTTTAAACTTGGAGACTTTGGATATGAAGTTATTGAAAGTGAAACCACATTTAAAAAGGCTGAAATTATTGATAATGCTATAGGCTGGAAGGAGGTTAGTCAAACGCTTAACTTTGATAATAATTCATTAGAATTATTCTTTCATTTAGATCCAATTGTCACAATTGAAAATTCTATTATTGACATTGATCGAACCAAAATAATTAATTATGGAAAATCAATAAAAGAATTTAGAAAGTATGTGCTAAAACTTTCACAAGAAGAATTAGGCGAAAAGATAGGAAGCGATAAACAGTATATATCAAAAGTTGAAAACTACAAAACAGACATAGAATTAAAGACTTTGAGAAAAATCTATGAAGTAGGGCTAGATAGAAATATGTTTATTGCCCACTACCATAAGGATGATCTTCTAAATACTTTTGCGAATTCAATATTAAAATACAAATTCATAGTTTGGGCTGAAAAAAACAAATCCAATATAGACCTAATAGAAGGAATAGAAAATGAAATAAAACGTAAACTGTCTTTTAACAATATCAATTCGACAGATGATTTATCGAAAATTGAAATTGAAAAACTATTCGACATTCTAAAGGATGATAATGGAATTTCATTTTACCACCAGGCTAACACTTGGCCAATACAAGCCAAATTATTAAATGAATCAGACTGGTTTACTTTAATTAAACTTCAAAGATCTATCTCAAAAAAAGGTAATTCCAGTTATTCCAAATTTGAAGAAATAGCAAAAAAGGAGTTAAATGAAGGGCTCTATCAAGTTGAATAGCCTACTTATAACAATAGGCTAGAAGTAATTGCTCTTTCGTCGCTACTACTCTTATCATTATTCGATACGAGTAATTCACAAAAAAATATAAACTAAAAAATAATAGATTATGAGAGTAAACGGATATGCGGCCTCTGAGCAAAAAGCAAAACTCACACCTTACTCATAGGACTTAGGAGAGATAGGTTCTGAAGAAGTTGATATTAAAGTTTACTATTGTGCAATATGTCACTCTGATTTGAGCATGACAAATAATGATTGGGGAATGACTCAATATCCGATTGTGCCTGGTCATGAAATAATTGGAGAAGTAATAGCTACAGGTAATGCTGTTAAAAATGTAGAGGTTGGCGACAAAGTAGGCTTGGGCTGGATGTCGGCATCATGTATGAGTTGTGAACAATGTATGGATGGTGAACACCATCTTTGTTCACAAAGCGAGGCTACTATTGTAGGTAGAGATGGTGGATTTGCCGACAAGGTTCGTGGACATTGGTCATGGGCTATTCCGCTTCCAGAAGGTATTGATATGAGTAAAGCAAGACCTCTATTATGTGGAGGGATTACCGTTTTTAACCCTATTATACTAGCTGGAGTTAAACCTACGGACAAGGTTGGCATCATTGGAATTGGAGGGTTAGGACATATGGCCCTTAAATTTTTAAAACACTGGGGATGTGAAGTAATTTCTTTTAGCTCAAACCAAAATAAAAAGGAGGCCGTTTTAAATATGGGTGCCAATAAGGTGATCGATTCAATATCTCCCGAAGAATTAGAAAGTATAACTGGAAAATTAAATTTTATATTGAATACAACTAATGTATCATTAAATTGAAATTCTTATTTGACCGCATTGGCACCAAAAGGAAGATTTCATACGGTAGGAGCTGTTTTGGAACCGGTGGCCATTCCTGCATTCAGTTTGATTATGGGAGAAAAATCGGTAGGAGGAAGTCCGATAGGCAGTCCTGCATTGACTAAAACCATGCTTGATTTTTGTGTAAGACACAATATTTATCCAGATGTTGAGGAATTTCCAATGGAAAAGGTAAATGAAGCAATTGAACTCCTAGAAAATGGTAAAGATCGATTTAGGATAGTGTTGAAAAATAAATAACTACTCACAATAACTAAGCATTCTGACAGCTGGAACAGCCTAGTCTGAGAGTCCTGTTGAACCCTTCGACAAGCTCAGGGTTCAGGGCGGAGCAGAGAATTAGGGTTACTATGGGAATGGTTTTTCCTCTTTTGTTTTTTAAGCGTTGAGAGATTAAAAAAAAGTAACTGATTTCATGTTGTTCTTTGGCCTAGGTTTCCTTTTTTAGTAGATGGTGTCCACTTGTTTTATGGTTAAGGTAAGGAGTGAGTTTTGGGCTTTTTTTACGATTTGGGTAGGATTGAGGAGGTCTTAAGCAGAATGTGTTACCTTATCCCGCCTCATTGTCTCAGTATTTAGTTCTTCCGGACAACCAGGAAACAGACACCACAGTCTGGCTTTGTCACTTGCTTGGCTTTCCTGAATTTTATCAGAAAGTCCCTCACTTAGCGGATGTCGGAGAAATATGCCACAAGCTACCGAAATGCTTCATCACAGGTTTTTACCAGTTGGATCGGTCAACTTCATTGACCTATATTCATCATTCAAGGTACCCGAAAAACTTATAAGAAAGCGAGCTTATATGGCTAAAATAAAACGGTAAACCTTTTAAATAACCTTCGGATCTTCTGTCAGGAAAGCACTTCCAAAGCCCGCCTGCTCATAGCTAAACCGTTACTTGCAACCTCAAAAAAAACGAAATCCGGAAAGATAAACGCAAATTGATCTTATTAATACTATTGATTGTTCTGACCTTTATTCCAAGTGTTTGGCTAAAATCAGATTATCGAATCGTGACTCGCAAAACAGTTATGTTTTTCGCAGATTACAAACTCTAATTTTACAGTGGAAAATAATTCCGATTATTTGAAGCTGATATTGCATTCATTCTGACTTTAATGTCATTTAGCTTTTATTTTACATCTAGAAACGTCAATTCAATAAAGAAAATATTATTACTGAACTTAGTCTACTTGATTTTATTTTTGACTTTTACTTTCTATATTGTTCTGTTGAAAGTCAAATCATAAAAGTAACTGCTACCCAACCACTAGTGGACAAGGGAATATTGAAATATCACCAGAACAATGTGAATTATAGAGCAATTCTATTTCTTTCCATTATTCCCCCTGCTGGCGCGGATTTGCAATCCGTGCTAAAAATAAAGACACAGCCCTACATGAAAGTTGCCTGCTCCCGAAAGCTTTCAGCTTTTTTATTGTTGAATTCCATTTTAGTCGATGTTTTCCATAATTATCACTGTGCTTATTTTTTGGAGTTTTTGCTCTAATTAAATATGGCGGTTTTTTTAAATAATTTTCCCAACTGGATGATTTTTATACTAATTAAGTACCCAATTTACTTTTAAATTAATAAATATTTTGAATACCCTTTTTGATATAGTATATTACCGCCATAATTTAATTTAGTATGGAAACAAAAAACGACCTCCTGTTGGCTGGCATTGACCTTGGGAAGCTCAACATCAGCCCCGACGACAAACCCACCGTCAAGCTTTTGATGCTCATCGAGGGCACCTATGGCATCGGTGTGGGAAAAAGCATTGAAAAGTATGGATTCTCCGAACAGCGGTACTACCAGATCAGGAAATCTTTTATGGAAAGGGGGTCAGATGCCCTCTTCGACTTGAAGCGAGGTCCCCGGGGGAACCATGTCCGTAGTGAGGATGTCGGCAAGCTCATCATCCGGATGAGGTATCTTGACCCTGACTCAGGTGCGGCGGTCATTGCCCAAAAACTCAATCAACAGGGCATCAGTATTAGTGTAAGAAGTGTTGAAAGAACCATAACCGAATACGGTCTCCAAAAAAAAACTCCATAAGTTAGACCCCAGGGGCGGTAAAGTCATTCCCGTCACCATTCAGAAGACAAAGCGCATTCGGGTTGAGGCCAACGTGACAGTCCAAAGCAGCGAGCGTTACTTAAGAGAAATGCTTTCGGACAAGATTTCGGGAAGCCATATGGGGCTGTGGCTCCTTGTCCCCGAATATCTCCGGCTAGGCGGCTGGGACCTGGTCAGGGGACTTTTCCGTGAAGGGGGCGACACCCCCGCTAGGCTGGCCATGCAGATGGTGAGTGAATCGGCGCTCTGCGTCAACAGGGTCAGAAAGAAAGACTCGCTGTGCCACCAGGGATTCTCACTGGTCAACGGACTGTCTTTTCTGGCCACAGATGAAAGTGTCCACCGGATACTTGACGGGAAGTCTGTTTCCGACTATGGGGATTTCCAGTCCGCGCTGATGAAAATCAGGATGCTGGATGGGCACTACGGGGACGGGGAAAAGATACTTGCCATTGACCCGCACAGGATAGGGTCATCCACCAAAAGGACCATGGTACAAAAAAAGAAAAGGCCCGACCTGCCCTCGGCCAAAACGATGCAGACCTTTTTCTGCAACGACACGGACACCGGACAGCCCCTGGCATTCACGCTGTCGGCAAGCGGGAAGACCTGTTCACAGGCCACCCTCCAGCTCCTTGACATGGTGGGTGGGGTTTTGGGACAGCAGAATGCACTCGTCTTGGCCGACAAGGAACACTTCACCATGGAAATAATGGATTATTTTGACGACTCACATGCAATGGACATCCTCATGCCCGCCCCCGGCATTAAAGGCATAAACGAACGGATTACCGCACTTGACTACAGGGAGCTGTGGCCGGGATACTCCATTGCCGAAACCGAGTTCAGCTTCCATAACTCAGTACGGAACCTCAAGCTGATCGCCCAAAAGGAATCCGCAGCTGGGAAACAGCACGTTTATAAGTCCTTTCTCACCACCTCTGACAAAGACGCAGACGAATTGCTTTCAAAAGTATATCCAAAAAGATGGACGATTGAGGAGTTCTTCAACTTCGAGGGTGATATGGGCTGGAACAGGGCATCTACCTTCAACCTTAACGTAAGATACGGTAGGCAATCACTGGCACTGCTTGCACAGGCAGCAGCGTTTAGGCTGAGAAAAAACCTACCGGAACCCTACAGCAGATGGACTGCGGCGATGCTCTCCGAAAAAGTATTCACGAATATGGAGGGAGATATACGGGTCAAGGATGACTCAATAATAATAACTTATTACAAAGACCACGAAGTCCTAGGTCTGAGGGAAAAATACCACAACATATCCCAACAACTCGAAAATGAAAATATATCCCCAAAAATACCTTGGCTTTATGACTACAAACTTGAGTTTAGATTTAAATAACTAAAATAAACCTTCCCTTGAAAAAAGCTGATAGTTATCGGGATCATCACTACTACTGCTAAGTCTGTCCCCCATATCTCAACCACATCCATGTTGTCTGCTTCCTCTTGCGATTTTACAGAGCGATATAGAGTTCACTTGTTCCTTAAAACAGCCTGTGCATGCGTCTTGCCAACTTAACCCCGGATGCCATGTGTACAGTAATCAGGTTTCTTACACACTCCGTTGCAGGTACAAACGTAACCACCTGCTTTTGACATCTCCTTTTGCGCTTACGAGGCTTCATCATTGGTTCACTTTCGTTCAACTCACATACACTCACCTACAAGAATTCATATTCTCGTTTTTCCTTATCGCTCACCACATTACAGTTTCCTAATATTGCAGCATAAGGTGGTTTAATAACTACTCCTGAAAGTCGTCATTGAGAGACCTACTCTCATCTGTTTTAAAGCACCAACAGTCTCACGACTGTTGTTCAAGTCACACCGGACTGTATGGTGCGTATCCCGCAGGGTATGCACTATACAAAATGTTGTACAGCGTTTTTTATTTCTGTCGCTAGTTCTTCAAGCTTTTCTTCTGTCTCGTCAATTTCCATTGATTCGTTTAAATACTTTTTGATTGCGGATTTAATCGCCTCCATTGTCCCTTCGTTTATTAATGCTGAATACGCAGCAAAATTTATTGAATCATATTCATCGTCAACGCTGTCTGCCACTCCCATTGGATCCCATTCATTGAGTACTTGCCTTATTCTAGCAAAATGTTTTGCCCATTTCTTATGAAGGTTTTCGGAATCAGAACTTTCAATTAGTCTACCTGTGTCATTCAGTTCCGAAATTACTCTATAAGCAAGATTCAACAATGTCGAAAAGTAGGTTCTTGCTTCTCCTGCAAGTTCCTTAGTCACCGTCTTTAATTCAGTTATCAATCTTTTTAGAAGGTCATAATCTGGCTTTGTCAGCTTGAAGTTATATTCAATATACTTTTGAATTAGGCCTGCCGTGTCAGCGTCCAGCATCACCAAGTCAATTCCAAGAATTTCTTTTCCTGCAATTCCTACTGGAAATGATTCACTTCTAAATTCTTGATATTTTTCTTCTATCTGGTTCATTTTAATGCTGTACAACGTTTAGTATAAGAAACGTAGGGCAGTAAATAAGCACTTTCGTTTCGGTTTATTACTTAGCTAAATATAAATATTTTGCTTTTATTTTTTCTCTTAAATGCCAAATTTTATATTTAGCGGACTTCATTAATACACACAGAACTTTAGGTTTAGCACAAATGCCCTATGTTTTTTATACATTGTTACCTGTCTGGCATTATTTATAAGGCAACAACTTAACTTTATTAGTGAATATTAATAGTCTTTTAGATGCTCTGGTTAATGCAACATAAAGATGTTTAGGACACTTAAATTTATAGGCATTTATTATAGCAACAGTATCAAACTCTAGGCCTTTCGTTAATAAGGTTGTTCCGATACATCTACCCAATACTTTACGACCAGTTCTACGAATTAGATTACGACTGTTTCTCATAGCATCTGATACTAAAATTTTATTCTCATCTGCTTCTCTTAAAGATTTCACAAATGAGCTAAACAATTCTCTCCTATGGGATTTTATACCTTGAAGTTCTTTTACTCCAATTAAAAAACAAGAAATTTTACTATAAGAAATATCATTTCTTAATTCTTCTATCAGTGACTCAAGGTATTTAACAGATGTACGATCTTTTTCTTCTCTTTTCCTTTTAAATCCTTTTTCATTAAAACACGTATCAAGCCCAGTTTTATTAAAAAGTTTATAGCTTAACTCTTTTAACTTAGAAACTATATTTTCATTTGTAATTTCATCAGCTGTTTTTGCTATTTTATAAAAGTCTTTATCATCTATTGATTCAATTAATTTTATACGATTATTAAATTGCTTAACTAATTTAAGTCTTAGATAAATACTTGTAGAGTCAGGATGTAAAATTAATAAATTTTCTTCTTCTAAAAGTTTCGTTATTTCTTTATAATAATCCTTATACGGTATGTATAAATCTCCTTCATCATAAGTAAATGTTTCAATTGATGGAAACTCAGATAAATTAATTTCTTCTTGCTTTATTAAAGATTCTCTAATTTTTTTTAGGTCTAATCCTAAGTTACTGTTATTTCCTCTTAGCCAACGTTGGGGTTGATTTAAAGAATACTTATTATTAGCAAATTCAAGCATATCATTCTCAGCTTGCATATCAACAAGTGCTTCACCGTTGAAGCCAAAGATTCCTTGTAAGTAATCACCAAGAATATGAGTTGGAAATAAATCAGCTAATGATGAGATTAACTCATGCTGTTGAGTTGTACAGTCTTGGTATTCGTCAACAAATAAGCCAGAATATGTTCTTGAAAGAACATTTTTAACAAGTTTTAATTTAAATATTTCTATAGCTTTATTTATTATGAAAGGAAAATATTCTTTGCTATTCTCCTGAGAAGGTATGTCTATTCCTATATAAAATGAAAGTACATACTTTTGAGCAAAACTCGTTATAGTTTCAATATTATAATTAGAAGAATGTATGTTTTTTTGTTTGAATTTTTCCTTCAAAGAAGCTACTCCTGCATGAGTGTGAGTGAGTATAAGTTGTTTTCCTTTACCTTCTAGATGAATTAAACATTCTGATATGGTATACGTTTTACCAAAACCAGCTGGTGCAATTAACATGCTTTTTTCTTTGGAAACAAATTCTGTATAATCAATCATTTTCAATCCAATTAATTAATTGGTCAATTTGTTTACCCAATTTTTTATCAAGGAATTTCTGTTTATATTTCATACTAATGTTACCAATAACTTCTCCATGGTCAGTTCGCTTAAACCACTCTTTACTTTTTACAATTGAAGATTTATAAATTGCATCTCTTAAATCATTAGAATCTATATCTTTCCAGTTTTCACCTAACTCAAATGTATATTTTGAATTTATTGATGCTTTAACACTATCCTCATCCTTTTCTTCTATTCTATATTCTATCAATTCTTTAATAGCATTCCATGGTAAATCTTCAAAAATGTGATTTTCCATAGCTTTTTTATCATCACTATCAATAATCGTCACACCTAAAGAAGAGAGAGAACTCTTTTCATCATTTATTTTCTGTACGTCAGAGTCACAGAATAAACAAACATCATATCCTGCATTAAGAAACGCTTTGGTATAGTCAATTTGAGTTGAACCTCCACCGTTAGCAAATCGAACACCTTTAATAGCGGAATTAATACCTTTTTCAGTAATTAAATAATTATTTAAGCCTCGGCAAAACCCTATTTCGGTTGGTCCTTCACAGACTAAAACCTTATTGCTAAAGAATGCTTCTGGGTTACTACGAATGCACCCTTGTAAAGATGAATCAAATTCATAAAGTTTATTGTATTTGTGTTTTACTCTAAATAAATCGTTTGTAGTCAATTCTACTAATACATCTCTAGAATGTGTTGTTATAAAAATTTGACCTTTATTCTCTCTTTTTAAAGTTTGAGCTAGATGCTGTGCTCTATCTGGTTCCAGACCTTGTTCAATTTCATCAATTAACAAAATCCCTCCTAACTTTGATAATTCGGTTTGGATAGCCATTGAAATTATTCTTTTGGATCCTTTACCTTTTAATCTAAAAGGTATTTTATCATCATGTAAACTAATTCTATGATTATTAATAGATATATCTTTAAAATCAATAGTTGTTTTTGTTGTGCTGTCTTTAATGTCAGCACCCAATTTTGAGGCTGAATTTACTACTTTCTTAACCGTATCATCTAAATGATTGAATGAGCTTGTATCAATTTCTTGTTTTGCTTCTCTAAACGCATCTAGTATTATATTATTTTTTTCATCAATAGCATCATCTTGTTTTAATAATGAATATAATGGATTTCCTTTATTCCAAGAAAAGTGTTTATCTACATAATCGGAAACTAAAAAAACATTCAGTTTAGCTCTATCACTTGCCCTCATTTCAATTTCTTCTTGATTTTCTCGGTTATTAACGATAGTCCATTTCGGTTCTAAATTTTTATCAACGATTAATTTTATTGTAAGTATTTCTTCGTATTCATCTTTTATGTCATCGTGGATAATATTGGTTTCCTTTTCTAAACCTCTAATATAAAGACCATACTTGTTTTCATTAGTCAAACTGATAGGTAAATCATATAGGGATGCCTCAATTTCAATTGGTTTAGAAATATTTCCACTATAAAAATCTGTATCATGAAATGTTTGATTCCACATTGGAGATAGAACTTTCGAAATAGCATCAAGAATAGTTGTTTTTCCTGAATCTCCTCGCCCGATTAAACATATGAAATCTGTTATGCCAAAAACTTGCTCAAGTTTTTCAATTCCTCTGTAGTTTGATATTTTTAGACTATGAATTTTTGCCATAAGTTTAATCTATGCTATTTTTTTTGCTTGCAGGTAACGTTGATGTATATGAGCTGTGGCGTGTTTTAGCACGAACCTCTCCAAAGATAAACTAACTTTTGGAAATCCATATATTTTCCAAATAAGCACAGACCAAGCCATAGCTTATATACTTTGTTACCTGCAGGCTTTATCTCCTAAACTTTCTAAATGAAACCAAAATTTCATAAATTCCAATCGCAATGAAGATTTTCCCTAATATAAATGGAATCCATTCCCAAATTTCTGTCAAATATTCTCTATTATCTGCTAAAGGATTATGAAAATCAGTCAGCAAGAAGTATCTAAACAATCCAATAAGATATTCACTATAACCGGAAGTATTAAATAAATCAAATTCTCTTTCTGAATTATGAATTCCATAAAATATTGAATAGAATAGAAAAGCAACAAATAAAGTTCTTTTAATTGCTTTGACCCAATCAGTTCCGTTATTTGAATAGAATGAGTTGAGTCTTAAAATCATTAAATCTCTACGTAATTTTTTCCGATTCGCTTTTGGTTTTAATTTTATGTTAGTTTTTAATTCTTCTTTATATGAATTGAGTTCGTGAGCACGAAAATTATCGTAATCTATTCTGTTGTCAGTTCTTAATAATTGTTGTTTAATATTCCTTAATGTTCTTTTATTGCATTTACTAAATCTGAAAATTTCAATATCGTCAAAAAATGCTGGTTTTTCAAATATTGTTCTGTCTAAAAATATTGAGTTTAATTCTAATTCTTGGAATGATGTAAACTCCTGAAATTTCGAGGTATCTATATGTAAGTGATAAAGAGTTGATTTATTGAAATAGGTATATTTCATAAAATTACAACTCATAAATTTTACTTTGGTTTTATTTTCATTTTTTAGTTTCTCAAACAATGCAGTTCCAGAGAAATCATTAAAAGAGAATTCTGCATCAATTCCAAAATTTGTAAGTGAAAAATTTGTTTTATTAAATGCGTTATGTTTAAAATAACTATCCTCAACAGAATTAAGAGTAAACTGAAAATCGCTTGCAAAATCACAATGGTCAATATCTATTCTTTTAAATTTTGAATCGTGGATTTTAACTCGATTAATTTTACAACCAGAAATGAGTAAATTACCAGTAGATTTAAGATGTAAAAAATCTAAATAATTTACTATTTCACAATTATGTATTGTAATATTAATTTCGTTTTCTAATTCTTTCTCTAAATTTTCGGCACATTGAAAAGTAAAGTAACCAATTCTATTTGGTGTTAAATGTAAATTCTTAATTGGCTTTGAAATATTCTCAAATCTAATTTCTTGAACAGCACAATCTTTAAGATAAACATCGTTTTCAAATTCGCAATTATCAAAGCTAAAGGAATGTGTTAATTCGGTTGCCTCTCCGATGCTTAAGTCCATAAAATCAACTCTACTACCTTTAAACTTACAGTTTTTGAACTTGTTAGAAAGTGTAATCTTGTTCAGGTTAACATTCGTAACATTTTCAAAATTTATTAGAAGGTCGTTGTGTTCAGAAACCTCTGTTGAAGCAAGTCGGTTTTTAAATTGTTGTTCGTTAATTTCTTCCATTCACGGATTTTTTTTTCAGCTTGCAGGTAACGTTCTTTTAGTCGAGTAGACAAGGAGAATTTCACCCCGAGCCTCTCCTCCCGGTCGACCGGGATACGTGATAGTCTCCCATCATACGGCTCTTCTAATCATAATTACAAAGATAAGCTCATCCTTTTACAAGTTGGCAAATTGTAATTACAATTAGCCCATCCCTTCGCTCCAGTTCCAATACAGAACCTTCATCACTACTACGAATGAGTCCGCCCCTATATAACACATTGGTATTCTGCCTTTAAGTTGTTCTTATTGTACATTTCCCTTTGCATTGTTATGCAGGTTCCCAAGTTCCGTAACTAAGCCCAGATAAAGTTCCCCGAAAAAAACGGGGCAGGCTTTGCCACCTGAATGACGCCAGCCTTACAGAAAATAAATAGGCACTCTCTGTAATTAATGTTATTGCTAACATTACTTTTCACTCCGTACTGCCCCACGCCAGCTGGCTCGTTCGCTAAAAATGTCCACAGGACATTTTCTTTACGCTCCGCC
>Ga0209390_10004727_pt1 | contig 20170 bp, 12 predicted proteins | sample BON01_FD_187212 | JGI IMG/M metagenome (GOLD analysis project Ga0209390, IMG submission 187212) | Freshwater microbial communities from Lake Bonney liftoff mats and glacier meltwater in Antarctica - BON-01 (SPAdes) (version 2) | ecosystem: Environmental > Aquatic > Freshwater > Ice > Glacier...
GCTAGCCTTCGGACGGCACCTGATGCCCGATGCACCCCCCCCACACACCTCTACCAACATACAATAACGCTAGCCGCACCCGCCGCACGCCCCCAACACCCGATGACACTAGCCGCATGCAATACCGCCACAAGACATGTGCCACCAGCCCTGGCCCTGGCCCCATAGTATAATTAGTCGTGTAATTAATATTTTATTATTTTATTATTATTATATATATAATTATATAATAATTTTATTATTAGCCCTCCCCTGGCGTGTATTTTTCGGGCGATTCCGCCTATATTCCACATGTATCTTGCCTGTATCTCACAGTAGCCCCCCTCTGGCTTATATCTTTGGGATCTCCCGGTTTTGATATTCATATGGTTTGATATGGTGTGATATGGTGTGATATGGTGTGATATGATGGGATATGATGGGATATAGTCTGATATAGTCGAATATAGTTGGATATAGCATATAGCGGATATATATATATGACTTGTTGTCTACAGCTTTCTCATTGTGCTTTTCACCAAGAATAAACCAAAATCGTATCGGCCTGCGGCCTGCAGCGCGCGCAATGCTTTGTGTGACAGCAGTAGCAGTCTACTTGGGCTACGTACCCACCACCCCAACACCACACACACACCACCCAGCCACCAGCCCACACCCAGACGACGACCACCCACCACAATCCGCCCCACAGAGCCACACACACACACACTCTCACTCAGTCAATAATGGACTTAATAGTATTATTATAGTCACACATACAACAGCCAAGCATGCAAAGTACACACATACACACATCACCCGCCATGTGACATCTATGTGGGTGTGGGCGCACTCTGCCCCCGACTCTTTCTTGTACTCCACCCTGTTCACCCCTCCTCCGTCCGGTTCCTCCCTAACCAACTGTGGTTAAGTGGCCTCGGGCTTAACCCAGAGGCGAAAAGAGAGGTGAGAAGAGAGGCGAATAGAGTGGCGAGTAGAGAGGCGAGTAGAGAGGCGAGTAGAATGGCGAGCAGAGAGACGAGTAGAGAGGCGAGTAGAGAGGCGAGTATAGATGCGAGTAGAGAGTCGAGTAGAGAGTCGAGTAGAGAGAGTCGATTAGAAAGGCGAGTAGAGAGTCGAGTAGGGAGTCGAGTAGAGATGCAAATAGAGAGGCGAGTAGAGATGCGAGTAGAGAGGCGAGTAGGGAGTCGAGTAGGGAGTCGAGTAGAGAGGCGAGTAGAGAGGCGAGTATAGAGGCGATCAGAGAGTCGAGTAGAGAGGCGATAAGAGAGGCAAGTAGAGAGTCAAGTAGAAAGGCGAGTAGAGAGGCGAGTAGAGAAGCGAGTGGAGAGGCGAGTAGAGGTAGAGAGGAGAGTAGAGAGGCGAGTAGAGAGGCGAGTAGAAAAGCGAGTAGAGGGGCGAGTAGAGAGTCGACTAAAGAGGCGAGTAGAGAGGCGAGTAGAGAGGCGAGTAGAGAGGCGAGTAGAGAGGCAAGTAGAGAGTCGAGTAGAGAGGCGAGTAGAGAGGCGAGTAGAGAGGCGAGTAGAGAGACGAGGAGAGAGGCGAGCAGAGTGTCGAGCAGAGAGTCGAGTAGAGAGGCGAGTAGAGAGGCGAGCAGAGAGTCCAATAGAGAGGCGAGAGACGAGTAGGGAGGCGAGTAGGGCTTCGAGTAGAGAGTCGAGTAGAGAGGCGAATAGAGAGGCGATAATAGAGTCGAGTAGAGAGAGTCGAGTTGAGAGTCGAGCAGATAGGCGAGTAGAGAGGTGAGCTGAGAAGCGCGAGTAGAGAGTCGAGTAGAGAGGCGAGTAGAGAGTCAAGTAGAGAGGCGAGTAGAGAGGCGAGTAGAGAGGCAAATAGAGAATCGAGTAGAGAGGCGAGTAGAGAGGCGAGTAGAGAGGCGAGTAGAGAGGCGAGTAGCGAGTCGAGTAGGGACTCGAGCAGAGAGGCGAGTAGAGAGGCGAGCAGAGAGTCGAGTAGAGAGGCGAGTCGAGAGGCGAGCAGAAAGTCGAGTAGAGAGGGGAGTAGAGTGGCGAGTAGAGAGTCGAGTAGAGAGTCGAGTAGAGAGGCGAGCAGAAAGTCGAGTAGAGAGGGGAGTAGAGTGACAAGAAGAGAGTCGAGTAGAGAGGCGAGTAGAGAGTCGAGTAGAGAGGCGAGTAGAGAGGCGAGTAGAGAGGCGGGTAGAGAGGCGAGTAGAGAGGCGAGTAGAGAGGCGAGCCGAGAGGCGAGCAGAGAGTCGAGTCGAGAGGCGAGTCGAGAGGAGAGCAGAGAGTCGAGTAGAGAGGGGAGTAGAGTGGCGAGTAGAGAGTCGGATAGAGAGGCGAGTAGAGAGGCGGGTAGAGAGCCGAGTAGAGAGGCGAGTAGAGAGGCAAGTAGAGAGACGAGTTGAAAGGCGAGTAGAGAGTCGAGTAGAGAGTCGAGTAGAGAGTCGAGCAGAGAGGCGAGTAGAGTCGAGTAGAGAGTCGAGTAGAGAGTAGAGAGGCGAGTAGAGAGGCGAGTAGGCAGTCGTGTAGAGAGGCGAGTAGATAGGCGCGTAGATAGGCGAGTAGAGAGTCGCGTAGCGCGTAGCGAGTCGAGTAGAGAGGCGAGTAAAGAGTCGAGTAGAGAGACGAGCAGAGAGGCGAGCAGAGAATCGAGCAGAGAGGCGAGTAGAGAGGCGAGTAGAGAGGCGAGTAGAGAGTCGAGTAGAGAGGCGAGCAGAGAAGCGAGCAGAGAGTCGAGTCGAGAGTCGAGTACAGAGGCGAACAGAAAGTCGAGTAGAGAGAGTCGTGCAGCGAGTCGAGCAGAGAGTCGAGTAGCGACGCGAGTAGAGAGGCGAGCAGGGAGTCGAGCAGAGTAGAGGGGCGAATAGAGAGGCGAGTAGAGAGGCGAGTAGAGAGGCAAGTGGAGAGTCGAGTAGAGAAGCGAATAGAGAGGCGAGCAGAGCGGCGACTAGAGAGGCGAGCAGAGAGGCGAGTAGAGTCAAGCAGAGAGGCGAATCGAGAGGCGAGCAGATAGGCGAGTAGAGAGGCGAGTAGAGAGTCGAGTACGGAGTCGAGTAGAGATGCAAGTAGAGAGGCGAGTAGTGAGGCGGGTAGAGAGTCGAGTAGAGAGGCGAGTAGAGAGGCGATTAGAGAGGCGAGCAGAGAGGCGAGTAGAAAGTCGAGTAGAGAGGCGAGCAGAGAGGCGAGTAGAGAGGCGAGAAGAGAGTCGAGCAGACAGGCGAGTAGAGAGGCGAGTAGAGAGTCGAGCAGAGAGGCGAGTAAAGCACGAAGTAGATAGAACTACTACTGCTACTGCTAGCAATACGTCTACTTCTGCTGCCACTGCTACTTCCACTACTTCTACTACCACTTCCACTACTACTACTACTACTACTACTACTACTACTACTACTACTACTACTACTACTACTACTACTACTACTACTACTACTACTACTACTACTACTACCACCACTACCACTACTACCACCACTACTACTACTACTACTACTACTACTACTACTACTACTACTACTGGTACTATAACTTTGGCTAACTACGAACGTGAGCCTGTTTACAGCCACCGTCAGAGCCCCGCCTCGCTAGTCTCGCCGCGCGCACCACGCGAGCCCGTTCACAGCCACTTTCACAGCTATGCCTCTGCTCTGGGATAGGGTTAGGGGTTAACCCTGGCGGCGTCTAACCGTCTAGCCGGCTAGGGGCTAGGGGAGGGGAGGGGTTTAATGGAAATGGAGCATGGGCGGCGCCGCGGCGCCGCGCCCGCCGGGGGAGACTGCTGGCTGCTGGGAAAGGGGATGGATGCGGGGGAGGGTGGGGCGGAGGTGTGGTGACTGACGTCTGTGACTGTGGTGCAAGGGCGAAGGGGCTAGGTGGTTGGATATGAAGGAAACGACGGCGCACACAGCACACAGGGGCAGGGGCGGGGGATATACCAGCACTAAGAGTGAGAGACAGTACAGCAGCCGTAGCTACATGGTTAGATATGGCTAGATACAGCGATACAGACGGGATATCCCAAAGATATACGCCAGGGGCCAGGGGGGGGCTCAGCGTATCCTTGATATCCCGCTGTATCTGTATCCCGGTATCGATCGATTTATATCTAGCCATTTTGCAGCAGATCCACTGTATCCCGCTTTATCCTACTGTATCCAGCTGTATTCGTACGTATCTGGCTGTATCTGGCTGTATCCCGCTGTATCTCACCGTATCCCACCGCCTCGAGAAAACGGGATATAGCCAAAAACACACCCCATTCTGCAACCGGTCACGCTCAGTACACTACCTTGCCTCTTATTTGGTTCTCGCATTCCCTCTTGGCCTGCTGCCCTGGCTTCTACCTGTTCGCACCTTTTGTTCTGTCTCCACCGCGCGGCGCGCTAGTCGTGCTGCCTAGGCCGGTGTTGGTGCTTCTATGAACCATTTATATGAAAAAAATCACTCAGTTTGAGGGCACAGGTCCATAACCGTTAATAGTACCTTGGACTTGTTGTATAAGAATAGTATTATAGTATTAGTAGTACTTAAGTAGTAGGTGGTTTCTCATAGGTGGAGAGGTGTGTGGGTGCTTTGGAATTCTTTTTCAGCTTTTTATTTTTTTTCATGATGAGGTCCGACCTAGAAAAAAAGATATACACTTGCGGTCTCGGATAATAATTACCAAACCCCGGCGGTATTTTTTCAAGTCGCTGAGGTGGGAGGTTCTTCCTCCAGAATATGGCATCTGAGGGCTGGGTACCCAGCTTCTAATCTTAAAAGATTTTTGAAGCAGGGTGCCACCAGGATGCGGGTCGGTATTATTAGTTATTAGGATTAAAAATTGGTATTATATTAGCAGAGGTGTATTAGCAGCTATTAATTAGCGTGGTATTAATTAGTTAGCATTAGCAGGTATTAGCAGGTATTAGCATTAGCAGGGTATTAGCATTAGCATGTGTTAGCAGGTATTAGCGAAAAAGTGCTAGAATACTTGCTAATACTAATACCTGCTGCTATAATGAGCAAAACGCAAAACGTCGAAAAAACAGATGTCGGCCCTCGTCGTTGTCTTAGTCGTAGCCCGTCGGCCTGTTGAAGTCGTAGTAGTCGTAGTACGGGGATCTCCAACGACATCCCCTTAGTCGTAGTCGCCGACCAGCACGTAGTCGCCGACCAGCACTTCCCGCTTGTGTTTTTTTACTGTTCACACCAAACATCTATTCAAGTATCTATTCACACCCCCCCCCATCGCTGCGTTGCGCTGAACGCTCATGTCGAAGAAGGGCAAGGGCGGCGCGTCGGACCCGGGCTACAAGTACGAGGCGGTCATCGACTGGAGCCACTACGCCCCCGCCGTCCGCGAGGAGGAGTTGCGCCTCAACTCCGTCTCGGTGGCGGAGATGTACTGGCAGGTTGTAGCGCCGGTGCGCCGGCAGGAGATTGGCGGCAACCGGAACCGCGAGGCGCTGATGAAGGACCACGGGCCGTTTTCGCACATTCGACGCGCCGGGACGCTGCCACCGCCCAAGCCGCCCAAGCCAGACGCGGTTTCCAAGCCGGTCGAGAGAATTGTGCGCTGGCGGCCCCTCGCGCTCCGGCAACCCAGCCCAGCGGCGCCGCTCGATCCAGGGCGGGTGCCCCCCCTCCCCCCCCCTGCCCCGCCCAGCCCCAACTCGCCCCTCTCGCTCGCCCTCTCCGCGCCTCCGCCCCCAGCTGCGGCCGCCCACCCGCCTGCCCAAATTGACTCTGCAGATCTACACGGACGAGACTGGCGACGAGTTCGAGGTGACTGCGGACCGGAAGCGCAAGCTCGCCGACGTCTCGTCGGCTCTGGGCACGCTCTCGCTCTGCCCTTTGCTGATCCGGATCTGGGAGAAAGACGGGACGCCGATCACGCTGGCGGCCGAGTGCGCCTGCGCGAGGCTGGGCGGACAGTGCCGTCCGCCAGCCGCGCCCAGCCAGCGGCCGCCCTACGATGCCGAGGCCGACGCGGCGGTGCGGGCGCGCCTGCCGCCCGAGCGCCAGCAGCCGCGCCGCACCGCCGCTCCCGGGGCGGAGGGCGCGCTGGGGGGCGAGACTCGGCCCTCCAAGAAGAAGAGTCGCGAGGCAAGGGACGACGACGAGGGCGGGCGGAACCGAGGCGGCGAGCGAGTGCTCTCTGCGGCGGAGCGGCGGAGCAGGCTCCACGCCCTCGACGCGCTACTCAGAGAGGGTGAGGCGCCCACCAGCCACTCGGCCGCCGTCGCCACCCACTGGCTGAGCCCTTGTCTGTATGCTTGGCAGACCCCAGCGCCGCGGACAAGACGCTCACCTCGTCGCGCAACCTGCCGGACGACGCCTCGGCCGCCGCGGAGCTCGCACGAGCCATCCTCAGCGCGCCACTCACCGCCAGGGAGGCAGCCCTCTTCAAGCTGCAGGTGCATTCACAGACTTGTATTTGCAAAGCACGCTTGCCCTACCGGAAGAAGAGCTCGTCCGTGGACCCTCCTCCTCTCCTTCCCACCGGCCTCCGTGTTCCCAGATGGCGACTGCCGAGTCGATGCACGGCTTGTGCGAGAGCGACGCCGCCGACGAGCTGCTCCTCTCTTCGGCGGAGGGAGGGAGCAAGGCGGAGGAGCTGCGGGCGCACCGGGCCGAGGTGGCGTCTGCCGGTGCGGCGCTCCTCTCGCAGCTCTGCGAACTCTGCGCAATTGCGACCAAGCCGTCGCCCCTCACGCGCGGCCGCCGCGGCGGCGCCAGGCCCCCCGGAGCTCCCAGCTCCGCCGCGGCCGGAGACGCCTGCGCCATCGGCCTGGGCAGCGGCTTGGCGGCGGTGCCGGTGGAGGAGGAGGAGGCTGCGGCGCTGACCGCGGCGCTGCAGACGCTCTCTTGCTGGTCGGGATCGCGCCGCTGGCTCTCCAAGCTGCTCGCCGAGCGGACCGAGCAGGTCTGGGACACGATGCACTCGCGCGGCGGCGCGCAGCTCGAGGCGGCGCTCATTCTCGCGCGCGAGACGGTGCGGCTCAACTTCGCCCTCTGCCGCACCGCCGACGGGCTGCGCCGGCTCAAGGCGAGCGCCTCGCAGCAGCTGGGCGCCGCCAGGCAGCGGCTCGCAAACGCAAACGCCGCCGCCCTCGAGGCGGCGCGCGCCGCCGCGCCGCCGCCCGCGTGCCACAGCGCGCATGCGGCGGCGGCGGCGGGTGTGGCGTGCGGCTGCGGCATGGGCGGCGCGCCGAGCCAGTACGCGATGGCGCCGCAGCTGCACCACCCGATGGGGATGCCGATGCAGTACCACGCGGCCGCCTCGGCGCCGCACGGCGGCATGACGGTGATGCCGGTGCAGATGATGGGCGGCGGAAGCTACGGCGGGGGCGGCATGGGCAGCGCGCCGACGATGCGGATGGCCTACGCGCCAGGCATCGCTCCGATGGTCCAGCCCAGGATGCAGCCGCAGATGCAGCCGGCGTCAATGCAGCCCTACCTGCCGCAGCTGCACAACCCGCCCCAGCTGCACAACCCGCCACCCTCGGCGCCGCCGTCGCCGCCCGCCGCCGCCGCCGACGACGACGAGGACGAGATGGAGGACGAGGACGACGAGGCGATGGAGGAGGACGAGATGGAGGAGGGGGAGGGGTCGAGGGGGATCTATTCTGGGGCCCCCCTGGGCACGCTCACCCCCGTGGCCCCGGCGCCCTTCACCGGCGCGGCGCCGCCGCACATGGCGCCCGCCACCACCTCGGCCGCCCTCAACACCTTCTCCTTCCCGCCGCCGCCCCGCGCCGCCCCCGCCGAGGCGCGCTTGCAAGAGGCGACGGCGGAGGAGTCGGCCGTCGAGCGGTGCGAGGCGCAGGTGGCGCGCGCGGCGGCGCTCGCAGCACTCCTCGAGGCGCTCGTCGCGCTCAGTGCAGCCATGGCGCGCGAGGTTGGCGCGCGAAAGTCGCGCGCCGCCGCCGCGCTGGCCACCATCCTCGAGTGCGGCTTGGGCGGGCTGCGCCACGGCGGCGCGGCGCTGGTGCAGCAGGCGAGGCTGCTCGAGCTCCGTGTGCGCGCGATGCGCGCCGAGCGCCTAGACGCGCGGCTGCCCAGCCCGATGGCCGAGGCGGTGCTGACGGCGCTGCTGCAGCAGGAGCGGGCGCAGCTGCGGCTGCTCAGCGCCGCCGCCGAGGCCGCGCGCAAGCAGCGTGCCGTCGCGCTGCGGCTGCTCAGCATGCGGCCGCTGCTGCTCTCTGGCGGGCTGCCCGTCGCGCGCAAGGAGCCCACGGCCGACTCGCCCGTGCCGAGCGGCGTCGGCGCCGAGCGCGCGCTGCTCGACGAGCTCCTCTCGGTGGGCCAGTGCTCGGACGCGCTGCGGACCGAGCTGCACTCGGAGCTCCGGCTCTCGGAGCCAGAGTTGAAGCGCATGTCGGTCGCGGTCTCCAAGGGGGCCACGGCGGCCAAGCGCGCCGCGGCGCCCGAGCCGAGCAAGAAGGCGGGCGGCGCAGCGCCGCTCTCCAAAAAGGCGCGCGCGGCCGCGGCGCGCGCGGCGGTCCCCTCGGCCGCGGGCCACCCGCAGGGCGGCAAGCCCGAGGCGCGACCCAAGATGGAGCCCGCCTCGGCGCACGCGGCGGCGGCGGCCGTCGCTCAGCACCTGCAGCCGCACGCGCATATGCAGATGCACGCGGCTGCCTTGGCGGGGCACCTGTCGCAGATCGGCCAAATGTCCCAGATGGGACAGATGCACTTCAACATGCAGGCGCACGAGCAGCGCCAGGCCCACCCGATGCTCGCGGGGGCGCAGCCGGCGCGGCTCAACTCGCAGATGGCGCTGCCCCAGCCGGGGGCGCCGCCCTACGCAGGCTCGAGCTCGCTGCCCTTTTGCGGCTTCTCGATGGCGCCCGCCTGCGCGCCCATGGCGCCGCACTCGGCCTCGCAGCTGGGCCAGCCGATGCTGATGCAGCTCGTGCCGGGCGCCGGAGGAGCGCCTGGAGGGCCGATGATGCACCAGCCCATGGCGCCATTTGGACAGCACATGCCCATGGCGCCAATGCACATTGTCGCGGGGCAGCTCTTCGCGGCGCAGCAGGCGCCCGCGCCCGCCGGCCAGCAGCAGCCCGGCCAGCCGAGGTGAGCGAGGTGGCACGCGTGGGTGCAAGTGGCCGTGCGCCTGGGCGAGATCAGAGGGGGGGAGAGGCGGGGCGACGGCGTGCCTCGGCGTCCCGTGTGTCCAGGGGTGATTTATTATGGAGGTGGGCGAGAGCTGGGGAGCGGGGCGTGTTAGTCTTGATGGGTGAGCCTCGCTGCTCGCTAGTCGCTAGGCGCGTGACTCGGGAGTTATTCTGCTCGCGTCAACGATTACGATTATGTAGATGTGGGGTTGGGGTGCGCGGTTTGCCGTTTCCGTTTGCGTCCAGGTGTCGTATAGGGATAGTATAGGTATAGGTATATAGCGGGTATAGGTATAAGGTCCGTGTCGATGCATGCCGAGAAGATAAAGAGAGAGGGGGCGGGGGCAGCCAGCCTATTCACACGGTTCAAATCATGATTCGAATCAAAGCCAAAGCAAAAATTACGTATTTAACCATGAATTGATCCGTCGGATCATCGCGTTTAGCATGATCTTGACCCGAAACTATTTGGGCTAAGCAAGATTCGTTTTGATCTCCTTTAATCTGGAAGATTCGATTCCTTGGGACCTGGGACCCTGGGCATCGCGGCCGAAGGCCATATGTCCAGACTCCAGATCCAGACGAATAAATTGTGTTTTCTGTAGTACTACGTACTACGTACTACGATTACTATATACTATACGTACTATACTAATACTAACTATAACTATACATAAACATGTAAAAAAACGAACCTATAATATGATATGCCTATAACCTATAATAGCCTATATCCTATATATATATACCCCCCGACCAGGCAACTGCAACTGTTTGAGCTCGAGTCCTAAAATCGGGTTAGGGTTAACCCAAACCCTAACCCTAACCCTAACCCTAACCCATAATTAATGGGACTTGGGGGTCACGTAGCACGTAGCCAACATCAAGGTCTCAAGGTGCCCCACGCCCCAAGGCTAGAAATTGAAACTGACCCTACCAGCACCATCGCAACTTACGGGTTTAAACTAAAATGCTACAAGAAGAGTCGTCCAACCCCCTCCCCTGACTCTTTGGTACTTGGTTTGGACCGTTTGTGTGGCGTGCTACATCTACTGCCCCAGCGCGCCGGCAGCCCAAAAAATTGGCCTGCTGCCTGCGTGCTGCGAGCTCCTCCGTGACACCGTGACACCACGCACGCAGGCCGCTCACAGCTCGTCGCGCTGCGGCGGGGCGGGCGACGACGGCGCGCGTGTCGCAGCATCGCCCTCGGCCCCCCCCCCCCCCTCCTGCCTGGCATTCTTGGCCTCGCCGTTCGTCTTGAGCTTGCTGAGCAGCAGGTCGTACGCTGCTTGCACCTCGCCGAATCTCGCGGCGGCGTCGGCCCGGTCCTCGTCCGTTGCGTCAGGAGGAAGTTTGTCCGGGTGCGTCGCCAAGGCCGCCAAGCGGTGCGCCGCCTTGAGCGCAGCCAGGCTCGGCCTCTCCGCCGAAAGCCCTAGCGCCGCGCACGCCCTGGCCAGCGTTGCCTCGCGGTCCTCCTCCGCGCCGCCCTCTGCGCCAGAGAAGCGGAAACCCGCAGAGGCGCCAGCGGCGCGGCGGAGCTCGGCCCAGGCGTCGCGCAGCGAGCCCTCGGCTGCGAGGTTGCGCAGCGCACTCGCTGCTCCCGAAAGAAGCGGTAGCCGGCCCCGCAAGGCGCCGTAGCCCGTCACACCCCAGCCGGCGACCGCGCACGCGACGAGGAGCAGCGCGCGGCGAGCGTTGGCTGCGGCGGGCCGCGTGCGCCGAGGGGTGGCCGGCGGCGCGGGGCACGAGGTTGCGATGCAGGCGGCGGCGGCGGCGGCGGCCGGCGCCAGGCCGTAGCGCAGCGATAGCGGCAGCAGCAGGCCCGCGAGAATGTGGTAGGCGTGGGGCGAGAAGGTGAAGATGAAAGGGCCGACGAGGAGGAGGAACTTGCGCGAGTGGAGCAGGGCGGAGAGCGCGCCGAGTGCCGCCGCCGCGAGCGCCGCGCGTGCGGAGCAGAAGAGCGGCGGCGCCGAAGCCACGAGCCACGCGCCCAATGCCGCGCCGCACGCTTGCGCGAACCAGCGCACGTCGAGCAGCGGGTGCGCGCCCACGGCCATGGCTGGGGTCGCCGCGTGGAAGAGGCAGCCGAAGTAGGCGCCGGACGCAACCATGGCGAGGCATCGCCCCGTCGACTGCGGCGGCGCAGCGGTGCGCACTTGGCCCGTGCCATCGATGAAGGTGCCTGGCGGCATCGCTGCTGCACCAACGTCGCGGGCGCTGCCGAGTGACGCGTTGGCGGCGTCGACGTAGGACGCGAGCAGCACGCCGTCCACCAGCCAGCCCACGCCAAACCCACCCAGCGTTAGCACGTGCAGCACAAACGACGCGTCGCGCCACAGGTAGAGGTGGTGGAGGCCAAGAGGCGGGGCCACCGCCCACAGGAGCCGCGCCGTGCTCAGAGAGCGGGCCGCCGGCACGGCAGGGCCCGGCGAGACCGCGACGGCGGGGGCCGCCGCGCCCGCGTGCTTCTCATACAGTCGCTGGTAAAACTCCAGCGGCTGGTCCTCCGCAGGCAGCGCGACGTGTGTGCAGCGAAGCAGCCACGCGCGGTACTCTAGCCGTGTCCTCGGCGGCGGCAGCCCCCTGTGGGCCTGCGGCGCCGCCTCGAGCCACGTGCTACAGGCAGCGAGGCCCGCTAGCGCAGCCTGCCACGCCATAAACACCACGAGCACGATAAAGACTTGCTGGCCAAACCCGAGGTAGAAGACAAAGATCACGAGCAGGAGCGTCGGCGCGAAGCCCACCGCGCGAGCCTTGTTGACTGCGCGAGCGGTAAAGGCCATGTTGCTGCTTGCGGATCACTCACTCAACCCGAGCGGTTTGCGAAAAACCAAACAGTGGATTTGTGTGGGTTTCGGCCACTTCTATTTTCGGCTGCCATCCGAGAAGCAACTTCCCGCGAAAATGGTCTTCGTCAACACGCCGATCACGCCGCGCTCGTGTGTGCGCATGGGGTTCTCGGAGAGTCTGGCGACGCGCGCGGCGGCGCTTGCACTCGGCTCGCTCCTCGCCGTGTCGAGCGTCGCTCCCATGCACCAGGTGGGTGCCAGCTGGCGCGCAGCTCTGCCGCTTCCGTCGCCGTCGGCGAGCCGGCGCTGCAAGCGGAATCGATGCCGCCGCGCCGCTGCGGGCTCTGACGCACGCTCGCATACCCGTTGCAGGCGATTGCTGACGGCGGCACTGAGAAGTTCAAGTTCCCGCCGATTGACAGCTCGAAGAAGGACCGATGCAAGTTCATCTCATCGGCCATGGGGCAGGCCAACGCGGCGCGTGACAAGCTCTACGACCTGCGCGAGTGCAAGATGGCAGGAGGCGACGCCTCCACGTTTGACTTGTGCGTGCCGCTCCCGAGGACTAGTCGCCAAAGCAGTGCAAGCGGGGACGACAACTGCCGCAGCATCGCGGCCTTGCATGCCCCAGCGCCACTGGGCCGCGCGCCTCGTCGCCAACTGCGCGCGAGCCATGCTCGGCGCCGAACCGCGCGGCCAGCGTGACGAAACCCGCTCCGCCCGTTCACAGGTCGGGTGCGCTGATGGAGAAGGGAGACTTCTCCAACGCAAACTTCCGCGAGACGCAGCTCTCCAAGGTCTACGCCCCGGGCGCGGTCTTCGACGGCGCAGACTTTTCGAATGGCGTGGTGGACCGCGCCTACTTCAACGGGGCCTCCTTCAAGGGCGCCATCTTTGCAAACGCCGTCCTCTCCGGCACCACCTTTGACAGCGCCGACTTGAGCGACACCGACTTCACCGACGCATACATCGGCCAGTTCGACCAGAAGAAGATCTGCAAGAACCCGACGCTCAAGGGAGAGAACGCGAAGACTGGGGCGGTCTCGCGCGAGTCGGTCGGCTGCCCTCCGGAAGATTAGGGGGGCGTGACGGCGCGGCGGCGGAGTGGCGGCGAAGGGTGCGAGGAAAACAAGTCTATGCTACACACAAGGCAAGGTGCCTCTTCCAGCGAGCGTGAAGCTGAGGAGCTTGATGTCCAGTAATACAGAGAAAACTGCAAACGGAACGGCGATGGGTCGCTGAGGTCCAACGCATCGTGTTCCTCTAACGACTGGCTCACTCTGAGTCTGAGAGTATGTGCATGTGGTGTGTGACTCCCCTATGTGCATGATTGCAAAGCCTATTCATAATAATGTCCCCTTGTGTTGTGTAGAGATGTGTAGATGTAGGTTTTGTTAGGTCCTGGAGTCCTGTGGTGCCTGTGATGCTTATATGCACGTATGCGTATGCTTTGCATTTACATTTACATGCTCAATCTCAATCGGGCGAGCGGCGGTGCGGGCGCGAGGCCGAATTATAATAAGGCGGTACGGAACGCGGGGAAGGTAGTCGAGCCCCCCCCCCTGCCCCTGGAGTGTGAGTGTTATTTTTGGCTATATCTATATCTATATCATACTATATCTATGTAATATTAATATATAATAATATATAATATGTATATGTATGCCCCGTTTTCGGAGCGGTGGGATACGGTGAGATACAGCGGGATTACGGGATTACATACAGCTAGATCACTAGCTAGAGCTAGAGGAGATACGAGATACATACAGCTCGCCAGATACGTACAGATATATAGCTGGGGGTTAGGGTTACCCCTAAATACACGCCAGGGGAGGGCCTAGTCGCGGAGGGGTCGCCCGTAGCTTAGGAGGTAGGCTACACTGACCCCTTAGCTACAAGCTACACTGAAAGTTTTTCAGATAATGTGATAATATAATATAATAATAATAATATAAACGACAAATAAGAAACACAACGTTCACAGACGGTAGACGGTTTATATAATTCAAAGGGCAAAGGGCCTGCTTCAAAGGGACACTAGCACACGCGCACAGCGCACAGGGAACTGATCCGAAAGTGGCTTCAAGCTTTAGCACGACCTATGGGTGGGGTGTGTTCACATGAATGAAGGCGTTAATTCCCCAAAATTTGAAATCCCATGCTCAAGCTGGACGAAAAATGGCCCGCGGGCGTACAGCTGGCCGACGCGGCACGTTCGGCGGCCGCAGGCGCCGTCTCGGGATCGACGGTGGCCGTCGTGCTCCAGCCCTTCGACGTGCTCCGCACGCGGCTGCAGACTGACGCAACGGCAGGCAGCTCGAGGCCCGTGTCTCAGACGCTACGAGCGATCGCAAACGAGGGAGGCGGGATCAGCAACCTCTGGCGCGGCTCGAGCGCTACTTTGGTGCGCGTGGGTGCGGGCGCAGGTGTGCACTTCTTCACACTTCAGCTGATGCGCGAAGCCTACGGCAGCAGCAGCGCTCGCGGTAGCAGCACTGCGCCAAAGGCCGACCAGGGCCGTGGCGGGCCGGGGACGTGGCTGAGGGACGCAGGCATGGGTGGCGCATCGCGGTCCGTTGCAGTGCTGCTGCTGTGCCCTGTGACGACGGTCAAGACCCGGATGGAGGCGTCGGGTGCGGCGGGCGCCAAGTACGCCTACCGCAGCGTTCCGCACGCGCTGACGACCATCGCTCAGGCCGAGGGCATCTCGGCTCTGTGGCGGGGCCTACTGCCCGCGCTCGCGGCCAACGCCCCCTTCTCCGCCATCCACTACATGTGCTATCGTCAGATCCAGGCCGCCGCTGCGCCCTACATGCCATCGCAGACCGCGGCCAACTTCTTCTCGGGCGCAGTCGCCTCTTTGGTCGCGACCGTCTCGACGCAACCGTTTGACGTGATTCGTACGCGCGCCATGCTTCGAATGGCGGGGCCGGAGGCGGGGGCGTCGCGCTTCACCCTGCTCGCCGGCATCGGCCCGCGCCTCGCCAAGCGGTGCATGCAGACCTCGCTGCTGTGGACCTTTTACGAGGAGCTCTACTCGCGATGGAAGAGGCCGTCCGACGGTGCGCGCTCGGCCACGCCCTGAGCCGCTGCCGTGCCTCAGCTGCACAGCACGCCCTGCGTGCCGCCGTGCCAGATGATCCAGCGGCGGCGTACACCGCAACGCCAGTTGGTTGCGTTTGTGAGCTAAGCATCTGCACTCTGGGCGGCACACGTGCCAGTAGAGCACGTAGGGAGGTGCTGCGCCGGGGGTAACCCAGATGATCCAGCGGCGGCGTACACCGCAACGCCAGTTGGTTGCGTTTGTGAGCTAAGCATCTGCACTCTGGGCGGCACACGTGCCAGTAGAGCACGTAGGGAGGTGCTGCGCCGCCGGCCATTTTTTAACACGCGCGGTCCAGGCGCGCGCACCAATCGGTGGCGGCTATACGTGCTACCGTACTGCGACACTACTTATGCGACACTGCACACTGCGTACTGCATAGCTCCATCTTGCCAGTATCAGTATATATATATAATAATAATGGTACTAATATGGTTTAATGGTGTTAGTGTTAAAATTGTTAATTATATAATATATAATATTATAAAATTGTTGTATAATAAACAGGACGGTGTGCTGTGTGCTGTGTGCATAGTTTGTATGGTGTATTTGTATTACTCTACAGAGACTCTAAGTCTTATGTCCAAGTTGACGTGCCATGTCCCCCACAACCAAACCCACACTGCCACTGCCACGGGCCACGGGTCAATTAACCCGAGCCCGAGCACTGGGCACTGGCACTGAGAGTGAGAGGCTACTACTACATACTAATACTGCATTCTGATACTGCGACTGCTGCTGCTGACTGTTGCGCTACAACGTATAGTCGTAGTCCTAGCTTTAGCAGTGCGTGCGTAGAGAATACTCCAACCAACCGCCATCATGCGCAGGTGCAGGTGCTAGTGCTAGGTGCGGGACCCTCCAAACCCAAAACCCAAACCCAAAGCTCAGCGTCAGCAGAGCTGCTCAAGCTCAAGGTCGATAAGGTCAAGGCGGTCAAGGTCAAGGGCTTACCACGACCATAAGCCAGTCTTGAGCTAGCGAAGGCGAAGACGATGGAAAGGGTTTATGTTTATGTGGTATTTATGGACATTTTCAGGTTCAGGTTCAGATTCAGGACGGTGTATGTTACTAAGAAGCAGTATGATACGGTCTGGGTATGGGTTACACGTACGTTACAATGTGGACTGTGGAGACTGTGGGCTGTGGGTATGGGTTTGGCGACCAACGATGTTGCTCCCCCCCGGTCTGGGACCCATGCGGAGCGCGTGGGCGCGGGTGGGCGCGCACATGATGATCGCTCACCGCGCCAGGCCCCGGGAAAGTGCTGACGCAAGTTTCTCCGTGAAACGGCGTGACATTAGCCTTCGTCAGGGCTTGCAGGCTTTCTTTCGAAAACAAAACTGCAAGACTTAATAATATTATAGTCCGATATTATAATTATAATCCGATATATGGATATGGATATGGACCCCCGCCTCTCCGCACTCTCCGCTCCGGTCCTGGCTCCGGCCGCCAGGAGAAGAAGACAGAAGAGGAAGTAAAAGACAAATTTGTTTCACAATTACAGAGACGAGGCAGTTTCGCAGAACTTTTTCTCTCTGCTACAGTGCCACTTCCTTTTATCATTAATCAAATCTCAAATCAGAAACAAACCGCGTCGGAGCTCGGAGCCGGCCGCGGACAACAGACGAGCCGACACCTCCACACCTGTGTTGGGGACCCGGTGCCGGTACACGGGCAACGGGTGAGTTCCTCAGAAGACCTGAGCTTGAGCTGCCCCTCTCTCACGCTCTGAGCGGCCGCTCTGGCTCTGGACCCGTGGCTCTTGAGTTGTGTTTTGAGGTGTTCGTCCCGCGCTGTGTGCTGTGTGTCAGTGTCGGTCGTGTCGGTGACATCGGGGCCGGTACGATGGCCCGACGTCGGCCTCTCTCTTCTACCTCTACCCTCTCTCTCGCTCGCTCCTCTCTCTCCGCACGAACGCGAGAGCCGACCAACACGACAAAGCCACATGGCTCGAGGCAGGCAGCAATTACACCCTCCCGGCTTGCTGTGGTGGTCTTGCTGGGAAGGGCAGTGCACACCTCGGGTCCGGGTGTACGGGCACGCCTCCAGAACCAGAAACATCTGCGGCGTCCCGGCCCGCCTCTGCACCGTTCGCCTCCTCCGCCTTCCTCACTCGATGGTTGCGATCGCAATCTTGAGCGGGTGCTTGCCGTCCGGCGAGGGAAAGTCGGCCTCCGGCTTGAGTGGCTCGAGGCTCTTGAGCTTCTTGCCCGCCTTGTCGGCGCAGCGCTCGAGCGAGTCGAGCCACTCGTCCATCTCGACCGCCGAGACGTGGTTCGTCGCCAGCACGCTGCCACCCGGCTTGAGCGCGAGGACGGCCGGCTTGAAGAGCGACTGGTAGTCGCGCACCAGGTCGACCGTCATGCCCGAGGCGGAGGTGGCCCACGTCGGCGGGTCCAACACGATGAGGTCGAACTTGCGGCCGAACCGAGGCTTGCCGAACGCGCCGTCGCCCGGCACCCGAGGAGAGCTGCCCTCCACCTGGCGCCACCTGCCGGAGACAGCGCCGCCGCCGCCCGCCCCCCCGCCCCACCCGCCGCTGCGCGCGCCGCCCGGCCCGCGCCGGCCACGCTCGCCGCCGCCCCGCCCGCCGCCGCTGCCGCCGCCGCCGCGCCTGCGGTCGAGGATTGGCTTGAGCCCAGCGTAGGCGCGCAAAGATGGCACGGCGTCGGCGCGGAGAGTGCTGAAGATGCCTGTGGGGGCCTCGGCAGCGGGCGCCGCGTCCAGGAACTGGGCCAGCTCGGTGAAGGAGCCGAGCTGCTCCTCCTCGTCGGGCCGGAGCCGCTGACCGTTGAGCAGCGCGTTCCTCCGGCCGAGGCTCAGCGCCGAAGGAGAAAAGTCGAGGTTCAGCACCTCACGAGCTCCGCCAGCGACCGCAGCCACGCCCGCGCCGCACGTGTAGGACTGTCGGGCAGGCGAGCTGCGTCAGCGGACGCAGCACGTGTTCAGGTGAGGTCGCCGCGCGCGGGGAGGGGTTGCAGCGACTCACAAAGGTGTTGAGAACGTCGCGCCCAGCGGAATTGTCGCGTATCCACCGCCGCGCGGCCCGGAAGTCGAGGAAGAGCCCTGGGTCGCGGCCCTGCCCCGGCACGTCGATGAGGTAGCGAAGGCCGAGCTCGCTCGCGTAGTGCACCCTGGGCAGTGCCGGCGCCGGGCCGCCACCGGGCGGCGCGCCCCGCCGGCGGTCGCACCAGTAGATGGGGGCGAGGTTCACGCCGGGAAGTGCCTCGGAGACAGCCGCGTGCACGCCCACTAGCTCCTCCAGCAACCCCGGAGGCGGCTCCCGAAATGTGTTTAGAACCAAGAGTTCGTTGTAGCGGTCCAGGGTCAAACCGGGCATCCCCTCGGTGGCGCCGTGGAAGAGGCGGTAGCAGTCGGTCTGTTCGGCGTGCAGCGCCGCCAGCAGCGGCCCGCGCGTCGCGAGCGCCGCGCCCACAGCTGTGGCTAGCGAAACTACCATGACGTAGACACAGCTATTTCACACGGGGGCCAAGGCTCTTCACAGCCCGACTTTCAGTTGGCCGGCGTCCTCGTCGTCGATCGAGCTGGCGTCGACGACATGGCGAAGCTACGGGCTTGGAAGACGGCGGCAAAGTCCAAGTGAGCAGCACTGCACGGCCAGGTCTGCCCTGGGCACGACGACTGAACTCGCTCCGCTGCGTTCGCTGCGCAGGGGGTCGCAATCCAACGTTGGCGCAGGGTCGCACTCATCGTGGGAGCAGCGTACCAAGGACCGGGCGGAGAGGGCGGCCTCGATGGCGGCGCAGAAGCTTGTCGACGACCAGATCCGCGCGCACAAGCTGGTGCGGTTCGGGCGGTGGGCAAAGGGCGGTGTGCTCTGGGCGTCTACGAGCTGACCGTTTGCCCGCTCCGCGTTTATGACTGCAGATGGCAAAGGAGCGGAGAGAGGAGAAGGAGACGAGAAAGGAGGAGAACAAGGCGAAGGGGCTGCAGTACCAAGTGGTGAGCACGCGCCTTTCCCGCTCGCTCCATCGCAGTGCCGCCTTGCTGCCGCGCCGCCCCCGGCGCTGCTCGCTCCCCTCCGTTTGCCCGCGACACCACCGCCCTGCTCTACAGATTTCCGACTCGCGCAAGCTCAAGAAGATGAGCCGCAAGCAGCTCAAGCTGATCAAGAAGGCGGACACGACAGGCAAGACGCCCATCCTCGCGAAAGAGAAGAAGCGCAAGATGTGAGGGAGGCTTTCTGTATAATTAATATAATGAAATGTGTGTTTTGTGGCTTGTGGCTTGTGTGTGGTGAGAGGAGAAGAGTGTGCGAAGAGCCGGCTAGTCGATAAATGATTATTTATTCGCAGTAAGCTGGGGTTCGACGAGTGCGGCGCGCGGCGGACGGAGCGGAGCTCGCCCTGCCTTGCGCGCCTCGGCCACTCGTCGACGTAGACGTAGACGTTATCTCACTCTCTCTCAACGTCTTCACATCGTGAGCTCGTGTTATGTGCCTCTCGATTGCGTAGCATGATTCTCATGACGGAGATGAGATAGGCGTTGATTTAAAAAAATGTGGATTTATATATGTGATATTATATATATATATATATGTAAATATATATATTAAATATAAAAATCATGTGTGAATAAATAATGTAGCTGTAGCTGTCGTCATCCCCCGCTGCCGCCGCCCCCGCAGAGCCCTTCCCTTTCCCTGTTCCTGTCCGCGGGCTAGGATCATCACATATATGTGTCGATTGAATCCGATTGACACTTCACTAAAATCTGGAATCTGGATCTGGAAGACGTGTACACAGTAAATATCGACCGAGATGATATAATATATATTGACAATTATTGACAATATTATTGACTCGATAAGCATATAAATTCACAAAAAAAACATCAATAAATCTATAAATACTATAAACATCGACGACATATTATTATTATGACATATACATAAATGACATACAGATCATAGATCAGCCAAAACGCCACCACTGAACTGCACATCGATACAAAATCGATATATCGATAATTCTATTCACATCACCCGTTTACAGGGCTGTGTATGCAGTAAGTAATAGTAATAGAACTATAATCCAGTAATCCAGCAATCCATGTATCCACTGCCAGTATCCATCATCCATCCCCTTTATCATGTGTGTGGAGATAGCATTTTTTTCTCGAGCACCTCTCGCCGACACCTCCGAAATCTGACCACTAAAAAAAAAAAAAAAAAATTATTTGAACAGGGGG
>Ga0209390_10004731_pt1 | contig 20149 bp, 16 predicted proteins | sample BON01_FD_187212 | JGI IMG/M metagenome (GOLD analysis project Ga0209390, IMG submission 187212) | Freshwater microbial communities from Lake Bonney liftoff mats and glacier meltwater in Antarctica - BON-01 (SPAdes) (version 2) | ecosystem: Environmental > Aquatic > Freshwater > Ice > Glacier...
TTTTTTTTTTTTTTTGGAAAAAATTTTCCATAGAGTTTTTTATTTTTCCTAAAAACTGTTTTTCAAGAAAACTATTATGTGGATCCTTGTTAAATCTTATATTTTTTTGAAGATATACAACAAAGAATAAAAATATTCTTTTTCTTTTTGCCTCCAATTGTAAAATATTTTGAAAGTTTAAAAACATTCTTTTGATTAAATCCCTTTTTTTTGCGATAATATTTTTGAAGATAGAAATATCAAAAATAGATAAATATGATGACAATGGTTTACTTCTAATAACACCACCAATCATACATTCAGTTTTTTTGTGTGTATGTGATGTGTATTCTATAATTGGGTTAAAAAAAATTGAAATCTTAAAAGAAAAACTAATTTTATATAAACTCATTCGATCAATTATTTTAATAAATGACTTTTTACAAAAATGACCTAAATAATTTGAAGAGAATAATATTAAATTTTGAAAACACGAAGACGGTGTAGTATTATTTTTTTTAAAATTCATTTCTTTTCCAAAATCTTTTAAATAAGAATTATTTCTTTGAGGAAATTTGATAGAATCATTAGAAAATATACAATTAGAATAGTAGGAAGTTGTCATTTTATTTTTTTTCAAAAGTTTGAAATTTATGCATACAATTTCTTTTATAATTGAGAAAAAGATTTGATTACATAATGAAAATCTGCTGTAAAAAGTTAAAATAGTATCGCCCCCCCCATAAAAATTTTGAAGTGATATTTTTAAAAATTTCCGATTACTGTTTTTTTTTTTTGTAAAACAAAAAAGACATGCGCCATTGATTTGCATTTTATAATGATTTTTATACGAACAAAATTTTAAAGATAATTTTGATTTTTTTGATTTCTTTAAATAAAAATTCAATGGAATGAGTCGATATGACGAGATAAGTAGTGGGATTTTAAAAAACAATAATAAAGAAATTAGTGATTCTATCAACGAAAATTTCAACTTGAACTTGTATTGTACTTTTTTTTCATGAAAGTTTTTTTTATTTAAGATTGGTTCAATAAATCGAAAATAACCTAGCCCCAGTCTCTCTTTTAAATATAAATTTTTTTTTAGGCATAATGGATTTTCATTGTAAATTTTGTATGAAGATAATTTTTTAATTTTTTGGATAACTGTACAATTAAAAATATTTTTATCGAAAATTTTATAATTATTTCTTATAATTTTTCTACTCAATTTATTTTTTAAATAAAAAATAATTCTGGTAAACAAAATTTCATGTACTGATATTGTGCTGAAACTAGATTCTAGTATACAAATGCATATTATGGCTAATTTTATTGAAAAGGGTATTGTAAGTGGTATGTTATTTTTTTCTAACATTTTTAATCTATATGTTATATTAGTGATTCCAATCTTAAGGCTCTGATTTTTAATTATTAAAGTTGTTAGTAAAATAAAAAAGCGCAAATATTTTTGAGTCTGAAAATTATTTAAATTTTTCCTTAAGAGAATCAGTTTTACCTTTCCAATTAAAAACAAAATATTTCTTATTTTAGTTTGTTTTTCATTGTTTTTTAAAGATTGTTTGAATTTTTTTAAATAGTAATAATTTAAAAAGATCAAGCTTGAGTATCTTTTTTTTATTCCTGTAAACCCTATCGTGTCAACCAAAACAGTTTCCCCCAAAAATTTTTGGCAAAATCTACCAAAAAGATTAAAGATTTTCATTAACCTAATTACAAAACCTCTCGATACACATTTTTCTAAATGTAATAATTTATTATTAAAAATTTTAATCAATTTTTCATTTGACAAAAAATTTAATGATTTTTCGATTTTGAATGAGTATATTAAAGAGTGTTGAAGAAACATACCGGGGCATATTATTCGAAGTGAACTATGGTTTAAAATAAACAGTAAAAACGAACTAATAAAGTATCTAGATTTTTTAAAAAAACTAAAAATTTCATAACACCCTATCTCCAAATAAATATCACCATATAGAGAAATACTAACAAAAAAAATTGCTATATATAATACTTCAAACTTGTTCTTTAAATCTAAAAGATAATTTGTTAATTTTACATAAAGATTTTTTTTACAGGAGGTATTGTCATTAAAGTATATTATGTTTTTTTTAAAGTTTTTTATATTGAATTTTAAATTTTTAGAGAAATAACAAGAATTCTTCGCTAAATTTGTACATTTATTTTGATCTAAATATAAAATATATGACCATTTTTTAAATAACTTAAAATTTAGTGAATCAAAAGTTAACTCGTTAATATTTCTGTTTTTATAATTAAAAAATTGCTCGAATTTTTGATAGACATTTTGTAGTATTATATCTTCTACTTTTTGGATAAAACAATTGCTAGGTTTAATATTAACAAAAACTAAAAAAATAGGAATAATTTTAGGTAAATAAAAACTTTGCAAATAATAATATTGACTTAATTTAAAATAAGAAAAAATTTTTAGAGTTTCTTTCCCATTTTTATTAATCATATTTTTTTTAAAATTCAATTCAATTTTCTCATAAAAAAAATGTAATTTTCTTGTTAAAATAAAATATGAATATTTTAGCAAGAGAATGAAATAGTTCAATTCTTTTTTAATAATTTTATCTTTTCTTATTGTTATAACAGCATTTATTATATTCATCTTTAGTTTATTTTATAAATTTACGAAATTAAAATAATAGAAATATATATATTTTATTGAAATTTAAAATTCATGAAATTTAATCCTTACTTAATTTGAATTAAATCATTTAAGATTAGCAAATTTTTTAATTCTATATCTCCCTATAATTATTGCATGATCACGTTCATAAGGTTCAAGTGTTATTTGTTCGGATGGTCTAAAACCTTCTTTTTGAAGTTTTTGGATTTCTTTTGAAAAAACTAAACTTGTATCTACTGTAGAATCAATGCAACTAGCTTTAATTGAAATTATAAAGTAGCCACCTGTTCTTAGAAAATAGGATGCATTTATGCTTATAATTCTCGCTTGATCAGGTTGAGCAACATCTGAAAATATCAAATCAACCATACTTAAAAACATTCGGTATTTATATGGGTGTCTAGCGTCTTCAATAATCGGTATTATGTTAGTTCTTTTTTTTGCTAATGAAAGAAGATCTCTACCACTTCTATGAGAAAATTCGACGGCATACAATTGACCAGTATTTCCTATTATATCAGATATATGTGATACAGTTGTACCATTTGCCGCTCCTAAATAGAGAATTTTCATACCTGGTTTAATATATATGTCGTCAATTCCACCTAATATAGCAGCAGCTAATTTTGATCTAAATGGATTCCATACTCTGAATTCTTCGTCTAACAATCCATTTGAATTTTTTAACTTTACTAATTTCTCTCCATAAACTTTTTCTCCAGGAACAAGATTTTTAGTACAAAGTGCATCCTCTTTTCCACGAGCAATAAATACACCTGAATGCCTATGTTGTTCTATTAAAAGTTTTGATCCTCCTGAAATTTTTGTAAAAGGGAGTTTTTTAATTGAATGTAAATTAAAATCAGACTTTTTTTGTTGGAACATCAATTTATGTATTAATAATGATTAATAATGATTAATAATGATTAATAATGGTTAATAATGATTAATAATGATTAATAATGATTATATATTTAGTGATTTTAACAGTATTAAAATTTATATTATTATAATAATTATGATGGTTATTAATAAAACTAAAAATTATAAAGTAAATTTTAAAATTAAATATAAAGGCAATTTCAAAATAGGTAATTTGGACTGTTTTTTAAAAAAAGTTGATTTTTTCCAATATTCACCAGACTACAAAATTTTAAAAAAATTAGATTTTAAAAAGAAATATTTGCAAAGATATAACTTATTTATATATCCATCTATATTATTAAATACATATAAATTTTTTTTCTACCAATGCTTTAAATATCTGATACATAATAAGGAGATCTCTTGTTTCTTATTTAAAACATTAATAATTAGATTGAAACAAATTTATTCTATTTTATTTTTATCCAAAAATCCAATTATTTTAAAAAACACTAAATTAGCTTCGATATTAAACTTAAAGTCTGGAATTTTAACAAAAAAAATTTTTTTAGCATTTTCTGAAGATCACAAGAATAGATATAAAAAAAAGAAAATAATTTTAAATAACTCTAAAAAAAAATATAACTTCGTAAATTTTTCAATTTTTATTTATGCACTCTACACACCGAGAAATAGTGTAAATGTGACCAACTCTTCCAAAACCTTTCTTTTTATATTTAAAAGTAAAAAACTGATTAAACTAAATGATAAATATAAAAACGAAAACCAAAAAACTCTTAAAAAAATCATTCGAATAATTCCGAAATTAAAAATTTTTGATTTTATATCAAAATTTTGGAAAATTACTAAGAAAAATATAAAATATAAAATTTCCTTTGGTAACATGATCTATATTATTTTTAAAAACAAATTAGTTTGCTTTTTTAAAAAAAGTAAATTAAAAATTCATTTCCTTGCATGTGATTCAATTAAATTCTGCAAGCATTCATTTAAAATTTTCAACAGTATTTTTAGGTGTATGTTCATTTTATGAGGTCGCAATTGAAATTTATTAAAAAATCAACAATATCCGTAAATTCAAGTATTTTTAATTTTACTTTTTGGACATAAGCATTAAATGAATTTTTAAAAGAAACCTTCAAGATCATATAAGAATATTAACCACAAATAAAAATATTTGCAAATATATCTTCTATTTTTAGGATAATTTAAATTATAATTAAAAAATGAAATACTACGAGATTTCTATTTTTAAATTATTTGTTTTAATATAATATTTTTGTCTTTATTATCGAAATTTTATTTAAAACTTTCTGAATTTCAAAAGAAAGTTGTCTTTCATTTTTATATATAATTAAATTTCCAGGGGGATATGTTTTTATAGTTAAAACAAATTGTCTTTCTTGATTTAAGGTAAATATAATATCTAAATCTACCAAAATATATCGTAATAATTTTTCAATAAAAAACTTGTCACCATTTAAGTTTTTGCTGATCTTTGACCATCTTATCTTTAAATTTTGGGAAAATTTTGTAAAATTTTGAAAAAATTTACAATAAAAAAAATTCAAGGGGTGTAGTTTTTTTGAAGGTAGATTTTTTTGTATAATTGAGTTTAAAAAAAACCTATATTTTAATTGATCATATTTTAAATTCCTATAAACATATTCAAAAAACCAATATTCTTTATCCTTTTTAAAAAATTTTGGTGAAAAATAGTGTATTTTAGGAAAAGTTAGAAACTTATTTTTTGTGACTTTACTTCCTATTAAAAAATTCAAAACTTTAAGTTGTTTTGAAATGTAAAGACCGTCGTGATTGTAAATAATTTTGTGTCTTGAAATAAAGATTTTATTTAAACTCACTCTATTTTTTGATATTTTTTTGATATTTGTTGAATTATTATTTTGACTTATTTTAGAATCCTTTAATATTTTTAAATAATTCTGAGAGATAGAACATATAAATTTTTTAAGTGTTTCAGATAAAAAAAGGTTTTTAAAAAGTACTTTGTGAAATTGACAATTTAAAACAAGATTCTTGTTATTTAGAAAAAAATAGACCGGAAGTATTTCACGAAAAAATAAAACTCTAATCAAATTATTCTTAAGAGTGTTCATACTTTTAAGAATTTCGTTTTCTAAAAAAAGTAGTTTGTCCTCATTAAATGAATATTGAAATCTATTAATCAAAATAGGAAAAATTAATGATAATGTTTTTGGTAAAATTTCCCTTTCATTTGATGTAAAATGATTGAAAAAATTAATTAGATTTTTCCCATATATATCCCAGATTGTATGGAATTCATCATCATCAATGAAAAAACAACTCTTAACAACTATTATCAACTCTTGAATTAGTTCACTAATTTGAAACCATAACTCATTAAAATAAAGATAGCTTGTTTTTGAAATCATTAGAATTAAAAATATTATTATAAAAAAATCTATAATATGTTTTTTTTTATTAAATAATTTAAATTATTTTAATGTGTTTACATTTTATGAAGAAAAAAATTTTATTTAACAGATCTATTAGTTCTATACTTAAATGGAAGGAAAAAAAGAAAGATAAAACGATAGTTAAAAGAAAAAAATTTAAATTCTTTTATCCAAATTTATCTTTAATAATTAGAAAAAGTTTTAACTATAGGAAAAATATTTTTGAGAAACCTGTACAAAATTTTGTAAAAAAGAATCAATTGACGTTTTTCCAATCTCTTAATATTATAAACAAAATTAGGGTAAACATTTTAATGAGACGAAAAATATTGCGGATTCAAAAGAACACGGAAAAAAACTTTTTTTTAAGGAATTTATATTCGGGAATTACAATCTTGTTTTTTCTTTTAAAAGTCCAGTAATTCCTTCCCAGATTTCTGAATATTAATTATTCTGAAAATGTTATATTAATAACAAATACCAAAAAGGTTTATGGTATAAAAATTCTAAAATCCAAATAAGAATAGCAAAGGGTCAAAAAAATGTATTAATAGATGTATGATATTCTTGATCTTCAGAATTAAATTAGCTTTGTTTTGATATTTATTAATTTTTAATTTAACGAGAGCTTAATTGTCAAACTATTGTTGTTTTTTTTTAAAAAAAATTTAACCCATCATAAGAAGGAAAATTTTTTGTTCTTTCGAACTAGTTAAGATTTTCGAAGAATTATTTTTTTTAAATTTTTTTTTTGTTTGGTAATATAATTTTTAGATTTCAACCCTTTAATTATCAATGATGAGTTGTTTACAATTTTCCATTTTGAAATAGTTTTATTAAATTCTGAAATCTCTCTCAAGCAAATTTTGGCAAAAAAAGATTCATTCTTAATTTCATTGTTTAAAGACTTTTTTTGTACATTTATAGATTGGAGACTAATTTCATGAGAGAAACTATTCTCATTTATCCTCGAAAAACTTTTATAAATTTTTGAAATATATCTATTTTTTAAATTTCCCATTAAAATTAATTGCCACAACCTAGAATCGAACCAGGGTCTTCACGGCCACAACGTGATATTCTAGCCACTGAACTATTGCGGCTTTTAAAATAAAATATTATTAAAACTTATTAGGTTCTAATTGTTACTTATTAAAAATTAAAACTTTTTTTTGAAAGTAAAAAAGCTCGAGATACCGAGTATTTTTTATTTACGATTTTTCGTTTAAAGTATACTATTTTCTTATTTTTTAAAAATTTTATTTCAAATAAATAATAATATATATTTTTTAATAATATAATATTAAAAATACCTGGGATGGCCCCTTTTTGTGTTTCGAGAAACTTACAAACAAATAAGTTGTTTGTAATAATCAAGGATGTCCTTAAATATTGTCTATAAAATTTTTTATATTTTTTCAAAATTAAAAACTTTTTTTTTACATAACTTTTATAATTGATAATATTTTTTTTTTGTAAATTTTTTCCCCTGTATTCTTCAATGAATATTTTTTTTTTGTCCAATGCATTTATTAAATATATCCACATTATATTGATCTTCCTTAATTTTTCTTTCTTAATATTTTTAATTGATTGAAAATCTTTTTGATCAAAAATAAATCTTTGAATATACAATGGTAGTAAAAGTTTTAAATTCAACCGTAATTGGTAAGATTTTTTTACAAATTTAGAAAAAATGTTAATATACAAATGAAAAATAAATAAATACATAACATTATTATACAAGTTATTATTTTACATTAAATTTTTGTTTTAAAATAATTTATAGAATTATAATTTCCATTGATAATCAAATTAATTCTAATCAAAAATTTAAAATTTTAAAAATTTTTTTATTTTTTTTAAAGCCCTATTTGTCTGTAGTTTGAAAAATCCATAGATTCAGCTAGTGTTTTGATGATTTTAAGATTAATAATTTTGGTTGAGATCCCTTTTTCTCCATTAATTAGTTTTGACCCGCATATGATATTAAAATTAAGAATATTTGTACATACAAACCCTCCTTTCTCGTTATCTACTGAAAGCTTTTTCGTTTCTTTCATTTCATAGATTTTATTACAAATCTTTCTTGGACATAGTAAAAATGAATTCGAATCGTTTTTGTTTTCTCTTAAACATCTAGAAACAACAATTCTAAATTTTTTTTTTATTGTATAAACAAATGATATTTTATCAAAGTATAAATACCTTAATTTAAATCCTTTTTGATATATAATTTTATTAAGTTTAATTTTTGAATTTAAATTTTTAAATAATCTTTCTTCAAAATTAATGAGCTTTTCGTTAATAAGATTATTTGTAACCAATCTAGTTCTATCAATACTCAATTTCAATTCAGTAGAAATTGAATACTCAGTTATATAATTATCTCGTAGAATGAGATCAACTATTATTATATGAAGATCAGAAAAGAATGCCCTTACAATAATCCTGAGGGTATCTTCTGGTAAATTTGATGATTTTAGATTCATCTATCAAACTAAATAAAAAGGTATAATTTGAGAAACCTCAAAAGAATTATAAAGGCATAATCAAAATTATAGAATCTCCTCGTAATATCATTTTTCCAATATGACGCTCTTTAAATTGTAATTTTCCTTTATTGTTGTTTTGATTCCATAATTCTCTTATGTTGTCTAATATTAAGTTAAAATGTTTATCAAAAGCTCTTATATTAGCAATAATTTTTTTATTATTTCTCAAAAAAATTATTGCGAAAATATCTTGTTCGATGATAACAGATAGTAAAGACATTGGATATCGATCACAAATAGGATACTCTGAAATCATATTTAAATAAAATAATTATTTAAACTTTATTTTATACAATAGTTATTTAATAAAAAAACCCTAAAATCTTACCACCTGTTTTTTTTTTTATTGCTTCTTTGTGATCTAGGATACCTAATGAAGTCGTAAGCACAATAATTCCAAATTTTCTGGATGGTAATAGATTGGCTACCCAAGTTTCTAAATTTGCAACCTTTAAATTGTAGCGAGGAGACATTGCTCTACATTTATTCAAACGACCATTAAGCTTGACAATTAGTTTACCTGATCTATGATCTTCGATTTTTGCAAAATCTTGAATATAACCGTTTTCTTGCATGACCTTTAAAAATTTTATTATTATATCGGAAGAAGGTCTTACTAATACATCCTTTTTTCCAATTCTCTCTGCATTTGAAATTTTCTTCAAAGCATCGGCTAACACATTTACACGCCCCATTTATTGAATTACAATGGTGGTAATTTTAATTTAGCATTTGTCTTAAGTTTCCCAAAACATTTTAGTTATACATTAAATATTTAGGTGTAGCGTTAAATCTTGAATATGTTTTTACAACTTTATTGACTGCACAAAGAAAATCCTCTTCTGTAACATAATCATGATTTCGTCTAATAGCAAACATTCCTGCTTCTGTGCAAATACTACGTAGATCTGCTCCAGTACAATTATTACAGAGTCTTGCGAGAAGTTCAAATCTTAAACACTCATCGTATTTCATCCTTTTGGCGTGAATTTTTAATATTCGAACCCTCCCGTCTAATTCGGGTAAACCAAATTCAATCTTTCGATCTAATCGACCCGGTCTCATCAGAGCTGGGTCAATTGTATCTGGTCGATTTGTTGCCATTAAAATTTTAATATTTCCACGAGGCTCGAAACCATCTAGTTGATTTACAATTTCCAACATTGTTCTTTGTACTTCATTATCTCCACCAATTCCATCATCAAACCGTGTTCCACCAATTGCATCTAATTCATCAAAAAAAATTATACAAGCGTTTTTTCTTCGTGCCAAACCAAATAACTCTCGAACCATCCTTGCCCCCTCACCTATATATTTTTGAACAAGTTCGGAGCAAATGACTCGTATAAAACACGCATCAGTTCGATTCGCAACAGCTCGTGCAACAAGTGTTTTCCCAGTTCCAGGTGGACCAAATAACATTGCTCCCTTAGGTGGATCAATTCCCATACTAGAATAACGTTTAGGATATAACAAAGGATATTCTACAATTTCTCTAATTTCTAAAATCTGTTCTTTACATCCACCTATATCTGAATATGTCATGTCTGGTTTTTCTTCAACAGCCATCATTGAGACTTGAGGGTCAATTTTTACGGGAAGAGTCATTTGAATTTGATATTTGGATCTATCTATTCCCACTCTTACACCTGCACTTAAATCTGTAGGGGAAACTCTATCACCTAAACTAACTAAAAACTTTCCAGTGTGTTTTATATGAACAATAACCTTTAAATTATTATATTCGGTACTTAATATTTGTGTACACTTTGCAATCTGCAACGTTTGTTCTTCTTCAATTGAGAATTTATCTAATTTCAAATTCCATTTTTTTTTATCTGTTAATCCGAAGTCTGAATTCTTTTCTTTTTTTATTTTCATAATTTCATTACACTGTTTCTGGTTTAATTTTTTTTTAAAATCGGAAAGATTTATAAAAAATTTTTCAACAGATGAAATGTTAGTATCCATACTATAATATAATAAAATATTGTTTTAAAATAGTTATTTAAAACATACACTAATTGATTTTCTAGAAATGGTATTAATTAAGTTTAATTTTAAACACACGGAAATATCTAGTTGCTCTTTATCAGATGAGGGAAAAATAGTTTTTTTTGGTGATTCTTTAGGAAATTTAAGGATGCTTTGCTATAAAAAAACCTACAAATCTCTGAAATCCCTGAAATTACATGAACTAGAAATAACTAAAATTGCCAATATAAATGAAAAATTAGTCTCATGTTCTAGAGACTCCAAACTTAAACTATGGGATATTTATAAACAAAAAGTAATAAAAACCTTTATTGGACATCATGGACCTATAACTGAAATGGATATTTTGGAAAATTGTATTTCTTCAACAAGTGAAGATGGTGATCTTAGACTTTGGGATATAAGAACTAAAGAATCTATTGAAAAAATCAAACATGGATATAATTTACTAGGGTGTAAATTTTTAAATAATCAAAATTTAATTTTAACTTATGGTGTTACCAATTCACTATATATATGGGATTTAAGGATGAAACATATTTTTTTAAAACACTCAAAAATTTTAAAAAATCCTAATAGTTATATTACATCCTTATGTGTTTCAAAAATTACAAACTTTATATTTATTTTGGATTCGGACTATAAACTGCATAGAATACATGCTCGATTAAAAAAAGATTATAAGCATTTTAAGATTTTCCCGAAAAATCCAAAGAAGTCTGGCTCTATAGGAAAAGTTTTATTAAAATTAAATTTAGACAAAGAAGAGAAATTTATCTTAAATGGTGATCTATCGGGGAAAACTTATGTTAGATTACCAAAGAATGGAAAAATAGTTTCTCAATTTAATGATCATGTTGGTCCCATAAGAGAAGTTTTGTATAACGCTACCAAAAAAATAATTATAAGTTGTGGTATACATGGATCTGTCGTACTGAAATCTTATTAAACTCAATGGGAAAATATTTTAATCATAAAAATGGTCCTGTCGTTTTTTTAATCCCTTCACAGATTCTATAATAAGATATTGTACTATCCCAATCGATAAATCCAAAATTAATTGTATGAAAAGAATTGACAAAAAAATTTAAAATTTTAATTTGACTAAAATCACAGAGGAATTTTGATTGCACTATAGAACCTGCTACAGGTATTGGAATAAATAGTTCAACTAATTCTATATGATCGCTATGAGTTGGAATTACTCCAATAATTAAAAATTCCTTATTTTTTTTATCATTTTTAAAAATTTTTATTTTTTTCCATTTTCTTGATACGCAAAGATCACTAAATATTTGAAAAGCGATTACTTTTTCAAATGTAATTCCATTCGATAGAATTCCGGTTTTGTAATAACAATTAATTTTTAAGATTGAAGTTTTCCAGAATTTCATCAAATATTAAATTCAATTTTTTAAAATAATTAAAAAACTTATATAAATTTTTCTAAACTACATTGAATTATTATTATTTACATTTATAGTTGAATGAAAAAGAACTGTTATTGAAAGTTTTTTTAAATAATAGGGAAGTATTTGGTTTAAGATTCTTAAATTTGAATCAAAAATATAATCTAGTTTTTTTTTATTGAAATTAAATTTTATTCTTGATATTTAAATTAGTATTGAGACCAAGAATATATCATACAGTTTATCTTCAAATAAAATTAGTTTAGTCATTTTTTTAGATAAATATATAAATTGGGCAACAATTGTGTTTTTAGAGAAATTTTGGAAATTAAATTAGGACCCAAATAAATTTTTTCAAATATACCTCCTATCAAGTTAAAGATGTTTTTTTGTAAACTTTTTATACAAAAATTTTTTGAAATTTTCATGAGAAAATTGGTAAAATTTTTAAATATTTTACTATTTTTTGATAAAACTTTAATTATTTCATTAGAAATATTATTTTTTAAATTGATTTTGAAAAAATTAGTTTTTTTTTTTTTAAAAATCAAAGAGATAGCTTCTTTTTCTATTTCTTTCAATGTTTTATCTATTAAAATTGATTTATTATTAATTAGGGTAAGTTTCTTAGCAGATTTTTTTTTAATTTTAGTTAAAAATTTAGTTAGATTTGTTACTCTGCCTATACTTTTTAAACTTAAAAAACTTACCAATTGCTCCTTGAATTTTCGGTATTCATTCGGTAAAACAAGATAAAAAAAATTTTCTTCTATTCTTTCTTGAAATGGAATTATTATTTGAACCTTTTTCAACAAATTCAAATTATTAAACTTTAGAAGAAATTCAAAATTTAAATCATGATTTTTGTTGTTGATTTTTTCAAGATTAACCCATTTTAAAAGATTATTGAATTTTTTTTTTTTGATTGGACAAAATTGTAGGGAAAACCGACGAGGTAAAAGTTCTGAATTTAACATTATAAATATATTAAAATATATATACCAATCATATTTACATATACCCATCGTGGGACTCGAACCCACGACCAACAGATTAAGAGTCTGTCGCTCTACCACTGAGCTAGACAGGTTAGACATAAGGAATTATATTCTTCCAAATTATTATTTTTAATGGATTAACTATATCAATGGTTGAATTCGGGATTGGAGAATACCACGGTAATGTTCCTGTAATAAAAGATTTTATTGTTTTATTTTTGGAAACTAAATCGTTTTTTTCACCTCCTTTCCCAAGAGAACAATCAGAATATAAAAAATGATCATTTGTTGATCTATTTTTATCTAAAAACTTCAAACTGTTTGTTTTTCTTGTTCCAATCATTTTTACTATAGTTGATATAACTTTGCTATCAAAAGTTTTTAATTTTTCAGCACGTGTAGTTCCTTTAAGGATGTGCAAATCTTTCGACAAATTTTCATCTGTTAAAATACCGGGTGAATCTATTAAAAAAATATCCTTCCATAACTTAACAAACTGCCAAACTTTAGTTTGTCCTGGAATACAACTCGCTTTTAAACAATTTTTCCCAATTAAAATGTTTATAAAAGAAGATTTCCCAACGTTTGGGTATCCTATTATTCCAATAAAAATCTTTTTTTTCTCTGAAAAAAATTTTTTTTTGATTTGTTTCAAAATACAAAGGATTTTTTTTCTTCCACTTTCGTTTTTTCTTTTACAAAAAAATCCCAACACTAAAAAATTTCTAGAAAAGATTTTTATCCACTTTTCTAGAACCCAAAACGGAACTAAATCACATTTATTTAATATAATTAAAATCTTTTTTGATTTGTACTTATTCTTATGGTTTAGAAATGATGGCCATGTTCCGAGAGGATTGCGTACATCTAATACAAAAACTATTATTTGGCAAGAAATAAATACTTTTTTAACTTCAGAGGAAATCCTTCTATTTTCTTTATTTGGTTTATCGTAATTTTTAAAGTACTGATTACTAGAAAAAATCTCTCTTTTGGAAACGATAAGTAAATCAACTGGTCTGATAGCTTGACTTTTTTTAAATTGCGAAAATTTATTCATATTTTTAAATTAATCTTGTTTTAGCGTGATATAAAAATCAAATAGTCATAGTTTAAAAATATATATGAAATTCGAGGACATAGAAGAAAAAAAAATCAAAACAATCCAATTTGGAATTTTATCACCTGAAGAGATAAGAAGATTATCAGTTGTTTGTATAGAATCAGATCTAACATTTGAAAATAACCTACCCAAATCTGGAGGACTTATGGACTCTAAACTGGGTGCTATTGACCGAGAGCTCTATTGTACTACTGATTTTTCATCATACATAGAATGCCCAGGGTATTTTGGGCATTTAGATTTAAATAAACCTGTATTTCATGAAGGTTATATGGATTTCATCCTTTTGATACTAAGATGTATTGATCATACTAATTCAAAATTGGTCTTAAATCCTTATTCAAGGCGAATTAAAAATGTTTTAAAATTAAAAAATCCTAGGCAACGGTTGGGAATCATTTCAAAACTATGTACATACGCTTGTAGTTTAGCAAGAGTTAAAAAACAAAAAAAGTCTTCAGAAGATGATTTTATTCATAGCAATGTATCTTTACAACCAAAATATCTTAGAGATGGTTGGTGTATTATTGCGAAATTTGATGATAAATTAACGAGCGAACCAATGAGGGTTTTAACCGCCGAACGAGTTCATGAAATTCTTAAAAATATGTCGGATGTCGATTGTAAATTAATAGGATTGAACCCAAAATTGGCAAGACCTGATTGGATGATTATCAGTGTTTTGCCTATACCCCCACCTACCGTTCGCCCTTCTGTTATGTTCGATGTTAATACTCGAGCTGAAGACGATCTAACTTTCAAACTTGGAGATATATTAAGGACCAATAAATCTTTGGGACATCTTATAATTTCATGTGCGCCTATAACAATAATCAATGCAGAAATAAATTTACTTCAATATCACATAGGAACTTACATGAATAATAATGTTCCAAGTTTGGCAAAATCTCTTCAAAAAAGTGGTCGACCTATTAAATCATTAAAACAAAGGCTACAGGGGAAAGAAGGTAGAGTAAGAGGAAATCTAATGGGAAAGAGAGTTGATTTTTCAGCACGAACAGTGATTACCCCTGATCCAAATATAAGTTTAGAAGAAATTGGAGTTCCATGGAGTATCGCTTTAAATCTTACCTATCCTGAAATTGTTACAGATTTTAATATTGAACTTTCCAGAAAAATTATCGACAATGGTCCTAATTGTCACCCTGGAGCAAAATATCTAATTCGAAATGATGGAAGTAGAATTGATTTGAGATATATTAAAAAAACTTCACTAGTTAATATCGAACCAGGTTATCAAATTGAACGTCATTTACAGGATGGGGATGTTATTTTATTTAACCGTCAACCCTCACTCCATAAAATGTCTATGATGGGACATGTTGTAAGAATCATGCATTATTCAACATTTCGTCTGAATTTATCCGCAACCAGCCCCTATAACGCAGATTTTGATGGTGATGAAATGAATCTTCATCTACCTCAAACAGTCGAAGCTAAGGCAGAGTTAATCAATTTATTATTAGTCCCCCATTGTATTGTTTCTCAACAAGGTAATAAACCTGTTATTGGAATAGTCCAAGATTCTTTATTAGGTGGTTTTTTGTTAACTAAAAGAGACACCTTCCTTAACAAATCAGAGTTCATGCTTTTATCTGCACAAATGGAAAATTTTAAAACAATTCTTCCAATTCCAGCAATAATAAAACCAGTGCCACTATGGACAGGAAAACAAGTGATTTCCTTAATAATTCCTAAAATTAACATTTCAAGAGTTTCTTTAAGTCATTCTGAAGAAGATAGGTCAAATATTTCATCGAACGACACTCGAATAATTATTATAAACGGAGAATTATTGTCTGGGATTATTGATAAAAGGACAATCGGTGCTTCTAGTGGAAGTATTATCCATGTATCTTGGAGAGAACATGGACCTAAAGAAACAACACGATTTATTTCTCAGTTTCAACTAATTGTAAATAATTGGTTGTTGACCAATGGATTTTCTGTTGGTATTGGTGATGTTATTTCCAACTTTGAAATTAAAAAAAAGGTATACAATATAATTAAAGGTGCTAAAAAAAAAGCAGAGCAAGTTGCTAAGAAAGATTTAGTGAACTTTGAAGAAAATTCATCAAGTAAGATTATAAAAGAAACATTTGAAAATCAAATCAATAAACTTTTGAATAGTGCACGAGACATGGCTGGGTCAGACGCTCAAAAAAATTTGCGTGATACAAATAATTTAAAAATAATGGTCGACTGTGGTTCAAAAGGTAGTTTTATAAATATATCTCAAATTATAGCGTGTGTTGGACAACAAAATGTCGAGGGAAACCGGATTCCTCTTAATTTCAAGGGAAGATCACTACCTCATTTTAAAAAATTTAACACTAAACCAGAAACAAGAGGTTTTGTAGAAAATTCTTACATAACAGGGTTAAATCCGCACGAATTTTTTTTCCATTCTATGGGAGGAAGAGAAGGTTTAATTGATACAGCAATTAAAACTTCTGAAACCGGATATATACAGCGAAGATTAAGTAAAGCAATGGAAGATATCTCTATTGCGTATGATCTCACTGTCAGAAATGGTCAATTCGGAATATTGCAATTTTTTTATGGAGAAGATGGAATGGACGCAGCATTTTTAGAAAATCAAGATTTAAAACTAGCAAAAATGTCTGATAGAGAAATGTGTATAACCTATAGAATTAATTCTCGGTCTCCCTGTACAACTCTAGATAAAGATGGTTTTACATTTCTCAATGCTAAAGAAAAACAAAATTTTGAACACGAGGAGAATTGTCTAGCTAAAGAATTTTCTCAACTCGTGAAGGATAGAGAAGATCTAAGAGAATTTTTGATTGACACTGGTGAAACCAGTATCCCTTTACCAATAAATATCGAAAGAATTTTGTGGAACGCGTGTAATTTGTTTCCATTTGATCCAGCTCAATCAAAACATAAACCAAGTGAAGTAATCAGTGCAATGAAGAAAATAGAAAACTATTGCTTAGATTCTATCTGGCCCGAAAGACATTTAAGTTGTATCATAGCCTGTAAGTGCCCTAAGTGTGAAATAAAAGAAAATGTTAACTCCTTATTGAGAATTCATATAAGATCCTCGCTCGCTTTTAAAAACATTAGTTTACACTATAATCTATCTAGAGAAGCTTTTTTATGGGTTTTAAATGAAATTTGTATACAGTTTAGAAAGGCTATAGCACCACCCGGTGAAATGGTGGGTACTATTGCAGCTCAATCAATTGGGCAACCAGCAACCCAAATGACTTTAAACACCTTTCATTATGCAGGAGTTTCGGCAAAAAATGTAACTTTGGGAGTACCAAGATTAAAAGAAATTATTAATGTATTCAAAAATTCTAAAACACCTTCTCTTACTATATATCTTCTGCGACAATGTTCATCTTCTCCTAGAAGGGTAAAAAGACTTCAGCAAGCGTTGGAATATAATAGCCTTAAAAGTATTCTTAAAGACGAACAGTATTTATATGACCCAGATCCATTTAAGACAATTTTAATAAAAGACCGATCTTTCCTAGAAACACATTTTGAAATTCCAGATGAACAGAGTTGTTCAGCAAATTATGGTCCTTGGTTATTCAAAATGAATCTTCAGAGCGATGAATTTGTAGATAAAAAGTTATCTGGGGGTCAGTTGATAGAGAAAATAACCAGAAAATCTAAACCATTACCACTTTTTATTACAAGTTCTAATGAAAATTCTGAGACTATTTATTTTCGCTTTAGGATAATTTGGCCTAGAATACCTACCAACACCCTAAAAAAACTTCCTTCTTTTGAAAGAAGATTTTTAAACAGGATGAATCATTATATATTAAATATGAATATAAAAGATTTCGGTACAGTTGATTTAAAAAGAATATACGTAAGAAGATCAGAAGTGAAAGGAATTATCTCTAATAATGAAGGAATTGTTAAAAAATTTGAAGAGTTTATTTTAGATACCGAGGGAACGAACTTAAAATATATTCTAAACTATAATGGTATAGATTTTAGAAGAACACTATCTAATGATATAATAGAAATTTGTAAAATTTTAGGAATTGAAGCGACAAGAAAAATTCTTATCCAGGAGCTAAAAAATCTTATGTCATTTGACGGAAGTTACGTAAATTTCCGACATTTGGCATTATTAGTAGATATTATGACTCACAAAGGAAAATTAATGAGCATAACTAGACACGGGTTTAATAAAATGGATGTAAGCCCTATTGCAAGATGCACGTTTGAAGAGACTGTAGATATTCTATATCAATCTGCTGCCTTTGGAACTTGTGATGATTTAAAAGGAGTTTCAGCAAATATTATGGTTGGAAACCTTGCTCCCGTTGGAACAGGTGTAGTGGATTTATTTTTGTGCAAAAAATATAATAAAAAATTAACAATAAAATAAACATATCATAAAAAAATTAACAATAAAATAATAAATCTTTTTGTTTATGAAATCATTAACTCCAAAAGATTTACTTATTGTATTAAAATTATTGAAAAATAAAAAAATCCAATATTTTGATGAAAGAATACCTGTTATGCTACTTCATTTAATATACAGTAAGTAATTTACCCAAAAATCTCCGTTGTCTTTTTGAAATTTAACCTTTTTAGCATTTTTTTGGAATATTTTGTTTATTGCCAAAACTTTATCAAATTATCGTGGATGCTTGAACATAAAAACTAAAGATATTACCTTAGCTTGTATTTTTTTTGAAAAAAAGATTCAAAAAAAATATAACCATAAGTTCAATAGATTTCTTTTACCAAAATGTAATAATTCGTTGTTATTGAGTAAAATTATTAAAAGAACTAAACAAAAAACTTCCCTTAAAAAAAATCCTTTGAAAATAAGAAACCTTAGAATTGTATAAGGAAAGAAATATTGGATTAAAAAACTTTCCTTTTAAATATAAATAGTTTTTTGGAAATATTAAAAGAATGTATCAAGAAAAATAGTTGATTTGAAAAAATTTTCAAATTTCAGTGAGAGTTTTGGACCCAATTCTTGAAGTTTGACATCTTTTCCTGTTATGGAGAAAATGTACCTATGGTATCGAATAAATATAAATTCCTTTCTTTTATAAAAGCTAAGCACCTGTCTTCCCTTAAAATCAGGTAAGTCATCAAAAAATCTTCTCATCATTGTACCTATTACCCAATTAACATTACCTTTAAATTCATCAAACAACAATTCGGGTTTATGCGTGGAAATTTTACCACATTTATCAATATTAGTCCTTAGAATAATGGAAATAATATTATATTTTACTAAAAAATTATTTTCTAAATCAAAATGCCACCATTGAATTGTTTTTTCAAAATCTTCAACCAGTAAAATTAAGTTTTTTATGTCTTGTCTTTTTAAGTATGAAACAATTTGTCTAATTTTGTAATTTTTCCTTTTAAAATAAATTGAATTTGGAAAAATATTTTTTAAATCATTTAAAATAAAATAAACCGTTTTACTTGGTTTAATCGAGGTTGTGATTACGGTAGTTTTACAATATGAATTCATTTTTAAAATTTTATTTTAAAATTATAAAAATGCATTTATTTAAACTGCATACGTGGCCGAGTGGTTAATTAACATAAAAGGCGAGAGATTAGAATTAAAAAATCTCTTGGGATTTCCCGCGCAAGTTCGAATCTTGTCGTATGCGATACAATGGAATATTTTTGTAACGAATGTAGTGGTATAGTTGAATTATCCTATAATGAACCAATAATTTGTAATTTTTGTGGTTCAAGAATTTTATATAAATCAAGAACTAAACAAATATTACAATACGAAGCAAGAAAAAATCTAAAATAGATGATGTTTTTTGTGAAAGATTATTTTAATAGAATAAATTTATTCCAAAAAACTATATAATTGAAAATTAATATAATTTTTAAATGTAAAAAATTTAATTTAAATTGTAAATTTTTGTAGTATAGTTATAAAAGAATTATTTAAATAGGAAATTACTCGTAATAGGAATTATCCCTTTCATTACCACTCTTCTTCGACAATTTTGGGTAACGTATAAAATCACCAACCGTCGAATATCTGTTGACTCCGGGTTTCAAGGAAAAAAC
>Ga0209390_10004733_pt1 | contig 20142 bp, 19 predicted proteins | sample BON01_FD_187212 | JGI IMG/M metagenome (GOLD analysis project Ga0209390, IMG submission 187212) | Freshwater microbial communities from Lake Bonney liftoff mats and glacier meltwater in Antarctica - BON-01 (SPAdes) (version 2) | ecosystem: Environmental > Aquatic > Freshwater > Ice > Glacier...
ATTATGTTAAAAATCAAGGCAAAGCATACACGTACAAAAAACTGTACGTTGCGAAAGAACAATTAAACTTGTTCAAAGCGAAGCCATGAATGATACCTCGTCAGCTCTGCTGCGAGGAGCATTCATTTCAAATTGTTCATTAATGAGTTGAATCATAAAAAAGACCTACTAAATTATTTTTTAGTAGGTCTTTTTTATAACAATCTATTTATTATTAATAATAATAAGGGTATCCCATAGGACGTACTACAGCAGCACGAGCATAAGGATCTACAACTACATGTCTTACAGGAGCTACTACAACAGGTGCAGCAACTACGCGTCTTACGGGTGCTACTACAACTGCAGGTGCAAGAGCAGCTTGTTTAATTTCTGCTGCTTCAAGATTACGAGCATGAACTTTTTCAGGTTGAACTGTTTTAACAACATTTTTCATATGTTTAGCGTAAGGATTTACAACAACAGTTCCTTCGACAGGTACTGCTACAACAGCTGCTCCGTAACCAGGTTCACCATACACAGGTGGAACATAGACTTTTGCATCAATAATTGATGTTGCGAATAACATTGTTAAAGTGAGTGTAAATATTTTTTTCATAACGTTTTCTCCTTTTATATATACATAGTATGTATACCAAGTTTTACAAAGTACCATCTATAAACATATTACAAGTTTGATTTTTAAAGAGTCAATAATTTTTTATATAAATATATCTTATTATTGATTTGTTGTGATTGAGTAAGGAGTTTGATGTTTACATTCTGTGGTTGATAATATATGTATCAACAAGCTTTACAAAGCATAAGCCGCGATGAATATAATTTTCGAAAAGATCATAACTTGAGCCTGCAGGAGAGAATAGAATATTGCTTGGTGCAACAACATTATTCATACACGCTTTAAATGATTCTTCAATTGTTTGATGGGTATAATAATTGATATTATATTGTTTACAGATTTCAGAAATAATGTTGGCTTCTTTGCCAAACGCATAAATTTCAATATTTTTATTTTGAATTGATTCAAGTAAAGGAGTTCGATCAGCACCTTTGCTTAATCCGCCAAGAAATAATTTAATTGGTTTGCTATCCATATCATCGACTGCTTTTAATGTTGCTTGCCAGACAGTTGATTTTGAATCATTGTAAAAAAATGATCCATTCCAGGATGCAATTTTTTGTAAACGATGCTGTGGAATATTAATTTCTTGTATGGTTGTTGTAAGGTTACAAAGATTGATATTTTGTAGGTCTAGTATTGTTATGATTACAAGCCAATTAACATCAAATGTAATCGATGGAAGTTGACTGATATCAAAGATTTTAACAATTTTACTTTGAGCCTTTTTGTAGATGATTTTATTATCACAATAATAGATTATATTGTTTATAATATTTTGTAATTCTTTTTCAGATGGCTGCGTAGGTGAAAAAAATACCCAATTTTGTTTAATTGTAAACTGCTCACGTAGTTGAGGTAATAGTTCGAATGGTAAAACTGTGATTTGATCAATGTGTTGATTTTTGAATATATTGCATTTTGCATCAAAATATTCTTGTGATGATTTGTGATGGTCCAGATGGTTATCATAAACATTGGTGATGACGGCAATGTCAGGGGTAATATTTGTAGCTTGTTGTAATTGAAAGCTTGATAACTCAAGGACAATTTGTTGGTAATTTATATTATTTGTTTGCAAAGATGGAGTGATGAGATTAAGCATTGGGTAACCAATGTTGCCAGCAGCTACTGCATTAATATTATTTTTTTCTAAAATTTTTGAAAGTAGGTAGGTGATGCTTGTTTTGCCAAGTGATCCAGTGATAGCTATCGTTGGAATTTTGTTATTTTTATAAAAAAGATCAAGTTCAGCAATGAATTTATGTTGGTATGATTGATAATTGTGTAATGGAATACCAGGACTAACTAAAATGTAATCATTGTTTTCTAGAAAATGATGAATTGTTTCTTCATTTTGTATGAAAAATTCGATTTTATTTTTGCTGATTGGAAGATCAATTGGTTTATCGTTTAAAATGCAGATTTGTTCAAGTTTGTATTGATCAAAATAAGTATGTGCTGATTTTCCAACAACTCCAAAACCCCAAATGCCAATTTTTTTGTGAGTAAAATTATTCATAGAAGGAAATCTCATGGTAAATTGATTTTATTTTGCTATACTGAAAACTCATTTGTTTATCGTGATATTAGTATATAAAAAGGTTTATTTATGAGCAAGCATGAAGAAAAAGAAGTCGTTGCAGTTAGTTATAAAGATACATTAAATCTCCCACATACAGATTTTCCTATTCGTGCTCAGGCTCATATTTTTGATAAAGAACTTTTGGAACGATGGGAAAAAGAGCGTTTATACGCAGTTTCATTTGATCATAATAAGGGTAAAGAGCAGTTTTTCCTTCTTGATGGTCCTCCTTATTCAAATGGTGATATTCATCTTGGTCATGCTTATAATAAAATATTAAAAGATATTGTCGCTAAATCTGAACGTATGTCAGGTAAGCGTGTTATTTTTTTTCCTATGTGGGATTGTCATGGATTACCGATAGAATTAAAGGTTTCTCAAGAATCAAAATTAGATAAAACTGATCCGGTAGCTTTGAAAAAAGCTTGTCGAGTGTATGCTCAAAAATGGGTTGATATTCAAAAAGAACAGTTTAGAAACCTTGGTGTGTTGATGCAATGGGATAAATATTGCACAACAATGGATCCTATGTACGAAGCACAAACATTACGTGCATTTGGAATTATGTTTGACAAAGGATATGTTGCTCGTAAACAAAAAACTGTGCCTTGGTGTATGAATTGTCAAACAGTTTTAGCAAATGCTGAAATTGAATATGAAGAACGTAAAGACCCATCAATTTATGTTCAGTTTCCATTTTCTTCTGAAATTACATCAAGATTATTCCCTGAGTCTGACGGTAAGCAAGTTTCTTTATTAATTTGGACAACAACACCTTGGACTTTACCATTAAATCGTGCAGTAGTTTTAAAACCAGGTGCAAAATATCAATTAGTCGAAATTAATGACAAATTCGTCATTATAGGTAAAGAATTAGTTGGTTCTGTTGCTTCTGTCATGGATGTAACACCAAAAATTATTAAAGAATTTGATGCAGAGTTTCTTATTGGACAAAAAGTTAATCATCCATTTGTTAAAGATTTACAAGTCCCTGTAATTGGTGATGCGTTTGTTTCTCTTGAAGATGGAACAGCTTGTGTTCATAGTGCTCCAGGATGTGGTCCTGAAGATTATGAAATTGGTGTTAAGAATGGTCTTGAAATTTATTCACCGTTAACAATTGATGGTCGATACACCGATGAAATAGCACCAGCAGAATTAACTGGTATGTTGGTTACTGATGGTCAATGGGCAGTTCTTAAAATTTTAGCAGAACTTGATCTTTTATTATTTAAAAAAACAATTCGTCACTCATACCCACATTGTTGGCGTTGTCATAATGGATTAATTTTTAGAGCAACAAAACAATGGTTCTGTGATTTATCTCAGCATAAATTGCGTGAGCGTGCATTACATGCTATCTCTGAAATGAAGATGATTCCTGAAACAGGAAAAAATCGATTGATGGCAACGGTTTCGGGTCGACTAGAATGGTGTTTGTCTCGTCAACGCGTATGGGGTGTGCCAATTCCAGCTATTTCATGTTTGGATTGTGACCATGTTTATATTTCGAACGAAATGATTGAAATGGTAGCAAAAGGTGTTGAATCTCATGGTATTGAATATTGGGATATGGTTGCTATTGAATCATTGATTTCTAATGGGTGCTGTCAAAAATGTCAAAGTAAGAATATCAAAAAAGAATCAGATATTTTAGACGTTTGGTTTGATTCAGGTGTAAGTCATTTTGCAATTATGTCAGAAATGCTCGAAGCAAATGATGTTGTGTATCCAGCAGATATGTATCTTGAAGGTAAAGATCAGCATCGTGGTTGGTTTCAAAGTTCATTGTTAACCAGTTTGGCATTGCATGATAAACCTGCGATGAAAGAAATTTTAACTCATGGATTTACGGTTGATGAAAAAGGCCGTAAAATGTCAAAATCTATTGGAAATGTAACAACCCCAGCTGACATTATTAAAGAAATTGGTAATGATGGATTGCGTTTGTGGGTTGCAAGTAATGATTATGATAGTGATCCAGTTGTATCAAAAAATTTAATGAGCAATGTTTCTGAGGTTCATCGAAAAATTCGAAATACCTGCCGTGGTTTATTAATGAATTTATATGATTTTAATTTTGAAAAAGATGCTATTCCTGTTGAAAAAATGTTAACTGTTGATCAGTATGCTTTGTGTCAATTACATGATTTAAATGAATCAATTAAGCAAGCGTATAAAGATCGTAAAACAACAGCAGTCTTTCATGATCTTGCAGATTATTGTGTTAAAGAAATTAGTTCGTTTTATTTAGATATTGTAAAAGATCGTTTGTATGTTGAAAAATCTGATAGTTTTGAGCGTCGATCAGCACAAACAGCTTGTTATTACATTGTTGATACCTTAACAAAGGTTATGGCGCCAGTATTATCATTTACGGCAGAACTTATTGCAGATGCTTATCAAGTTAACAAGAAACGGTCGATTCATTTACAAGATTTTGAATCACTTTCATGGATTCAAGATCGATTATTTAATCAAGATCATGGCGGTCCAACACATCATAAATCTTTGGCAAATGTTTTTATGCAACAGACAGATGCAGTTATTGCTTTTGATAATCGTTGGAATGCAATGCGTGATTTACGTTCATTGGTGCTTAAATCACTTGAAGATTTACGAGGACAGGGAGTTATTAAACATTCGCTTGATGCAGCAGTTCAGATTCATATCGCAAAAGACTATAAACATTATGAACAGATTATGGCTTTGTTTGATATGGTTCGTCAGCAAGGGCGAAGTATCGATTTATTCTTAAAAGAATTATTTATCGTTTCACAAATTGCTGTGGCTGATAATCCAGGAACTATTCAAGAGGTTACTCAGGGTCTTTATGTGCAAACAACAAAGGCACAGGGTGGTAAATGTGCTCGATGCTGGCAATGGGAAAAAGTTGAATTGTTTGATGAGAAGCAGCAATTGTGTCAACGCTGTGTACGCAGCTTGTAATAGTTTTCATTGATTCATGATTGATTTTTAAAAAGAAGCGGATTAAACATCCGCTTCTTTTTGCATGTTATTTTTATATATGTATAAAAATGAGCTTTATGGTAATAAACATACCTATTTATACATAATTTTTGAATCATTCAATCACTTGTTAAAAATAATTCAATTTGATACAATTTATATATAATCATTTGTGCTGCAATGTTTTTGCAAAAAACCATTGCTTGTCTGGGGTGGTGTAAGTTATTTATTTAACATTATACATGAAAAATGTACTCAAGTTAGTTGTAGCAATTACTGTGATGTAATGAGTAAAATTGAATAAATTAATAAAAAGGATAATATTTATGCGTATTAAATTAGGTTTTCTTATCATTGTAAGTTTCTTTGTAGGCCATGTGTATGCAAGTGAAGTGAAATTAGTTGATATATCACAAAATCAAGTTGATCCTCAGTTATTTCAATATAATAACGATAAGGATATATATTGGAAAGCAATAAGAGCAGACTTTAGATATCCAGATACTTCTCGTCGTATGCAACGAGCATTATCATATGATGGTTGGTTAGATCAATTAAATCATAATAAAAAAACTCGAAAAATAGCTCAAGCATCAGCTTATTTGGCATCAACAACTTGTAATGAAGAGCTTGAAAAATTTGCTGGACCAGATATAACCTATACATCTACTGTATTAAGCGAATTAACGTTAGAAGGACCTGGAGAAAAGGCTGGCCCAATGGATTCTATAATTCCTGCTTGTAATTCATCCGCAATACAATTTGTTATGAATGCAGTTTGTTTTTTTCAAGGAGAGTTTAATTCACCTCAATTTGCTAGCAATAGACCAGTGAAAAAATCTTTAAGTAAAAAAGAAGAGGCTTTAAAAGCAAAAAAAAGAGCAATAAAAAGATTATAAAATAACAAATTTATAGAAAGCTCAATTATGCATTTTGTTACATCATTTTTTATCATTACTTCATTCATAACTTTTGCAGCTCATACTTTTTGTAGTGAAAATGAAAAAGATCAAAAGTGGAATGCATTGTTTTCTGATAAAGCTGATAATGTAATTTCTGACGTACAAGTATCAACTTCTCCTTCATTAAAACTACCTCATGAGAGTAATGAAGATCATAGAAAAAAATCTCCTTTATTGTTTGATGAAGATGACAATGAACCAGTTAATTTCAAAACCCAATTAGCCATGGCTTTTTATCACGATCTGTGTGATGACAATTTTATTGTTGTGGAGGTTCCAATTGTTGAAATTTCAGTTGAACCTGTTCAACCGGTGAAAGTCTCTACAAGAAAAAATATTGATAAAAAGAAAAATAAACCAGATTGCTTGATTTCATAATAAATTGTAAGATGTGTCATGATTCTGTTGAGCTATTCTGATAAGCCAATTGTACATTGTGATAAACCTTTATCTGTAATTGTTTATTTTTTGTATTGTTATCATTCAATATTATTCTGTTACACATGTTACTGTGTATTCAAAAAATTATGTGTTATATCTCTTTTATAAATTTTTTATAAAAACTTGTTATGTCATAAGATTAAAATAATGATATAATAAGAGTTCTATTTGAACTATAAGAGACTCATAATCATATAAACAAGAGAATTACATAATATGTATTTTGATCAAAATAAAATATTGCACGAAAAAATAATAGCTGGTTCTGGAACAATAACTGGTAAAACTATATTGCATACAGCTCCACATCACGATGATATTTTACTTTCATATCATGCATATCTTATGAAGCTTTTACCACATAATAGCAATCATGTTGCTTATATAACGAGTGGATCAAATGGGGTTTTCGATGCTTTTGTTGAGCGAAGGTTACATGAAATTGATCGTTACTTAGTTGAACAGTCAGAAAAAAGTTCATACTCTCAGTCTCTTAAACAATTTGCATTAGCATGTGCTCAACAAAATTTAGAGCAGATTAATTTGTATAAAAAATTAATATTCATTCATATAATTGCTGAAATATTTGATTGTATGGATAACGATGAATTAATGAAGCAAGTTATTGTATTGCAAACTTATTTTAAATCAAAAAAAATAGGTGATATAGACATTCCTCTTGTGATTCAATTCAAAGGACGTATTCGAGAATCTGAAGCTGAAACAAAATGGATGATCAGTAAGGGCGATTGTAAAAATGTCACTCATCTTCGTTCGACATTCTATCATGCGAATTCTCGTAGAGCTGATGCGGCTATGGAATATGATATTCAGCAATGTATTTTATATCTTGAACAAATTCAGCCAAATATTATTACCATAGCGCTTGACCCATCTGGTGTTGGTCCAAGAACTCATTATCGATCATTACAACTTATTTCAACTGCAATCAGTCGTTGTCCTCAATTTAAAGATGTTCAGATTATTGGTTATCGTAATGTTTGGAGTAGCTTTGAACTTGATCAATCGTCTATTATTGTCCCAGTAACAGAATCAGAAATTGTCGCAATGGAATCTATTTTTGATTATTGTTATGAAACTCAAAAAAATACAATTTTTGCCGGTACTGATAGTGATGGTAATTTTGCAGCCCAAGTTCGTTATATTCAAGAGGTTCAATGGCAACAGGTACAAAATAAACTTGGATCGAATTACACACTCAACAATCAACTTGATACGACATTAAAATTCGTAGGTGCTATCTTTTTACAAAGTATGACTATTGATGCATTGGTTTCGATAGCTTGTGATGAACGGTAGATGTTTTTGATATAAAAAAGGGCCAGCATGCGCCAGCCCTTATAATATTATATATTTTAAAATATTATGATTGTGGAGCTCCATACATGTTTAAAGTATTTTGTATTGCCTTATTTTGTACTCGTTTATTATATGCATCCTCATCATCTGTAGCAGGTTTTGGTTTTCCCCAACTTTTCAACCAATTATATGTTGAATTACTACTCTTCACCGGTGCATTTGCAGTACTACTTGTTGAAGCTTGAGCTGATTGAGCATCTTCATTATTTAAACTTGCTTGTTTATTAAACTGCGGATTCTTCATAAGGTTTTGTGTTAATTGTTTTTGTTGTGCTGTTTGTTGTTCTGGTGTAACTGTATTTGCTTGTTTTGGAGCTACAGGTTTATTTTCATAATATTGACCGTCGTCACCAATGTTGTGTGAAAAATTAGTACCTAAGGTCATATTTGCACCTTTTGCTACATAATGGTGAAAATGGGTAAATCTAGTCAGTTGATCTTTAATACTTTGAAGTGTTCTAGAGAACCAACTTTTTGAATTTGTTTTTATTAAGTTTTCATCTCGAGCTTTTTCAAGAGCATCGCCAATAATTTTATCTAATTGTTGAGCTGTTTCTACATCGATACGTCCTTGATAGAAAGATGTTCTAATTTTATTAGTAAGATCTTTTTGTACATCGGGATCATTAGGGTTTTCAGCAAAAGCATTAGCTTCACTTGCTAATTGTTGAGCTAATTGCTTAGGATCAATTATTTCTACAGATTTATTGAACGCATCCATTTGTTCTGGAGTGAAATTTAGTTTTCCTGGCTGAGGAGTCGGCATTGCCTCATTATTTTCTGTTGTATTAATATCATTTGGTGCTGGTTCTGGTGCTAGGTTATCTACTTCAGTTATCGATGTTGGTGATTTTGGTGAAGCTTCATTTAAATCAAAGGTGCCAGATTGAGATGTTTGATCAGTTTCATTTTTAGGTGTTGAAGAAAAGTCGATACCTTGATTAGTTAATGCTATTTTAGTGGCGTGTAATGTTATTTTATCTGTATTGTTAAGAGTTTCTTTGCTTGCTAGGTTGTCGTGTTGAGCTTGTAAATTTTCAGTAGTTGCTGGTTTTCCACCAGGTAATTTTGCATTTTCTTTTGCCCAAGATAAAGCTTTGTTTTGGGCTTGTGTTATTTGTGAATCAGTCATGTTCGCAGGTCTTTCTTGAGTAGAACGACTTTCTGCTTCGTGAGCAGCTTGTAAAGAAGTTCCCGATTTTGCTATAAACAATGTGCATAGCATTATTTGTAATAATTTTTTCATGATTCTATTCCTTTTTATTTTAAAAATCATTCTACTTGGAATTATTATATACTTTATGCATGACTCGAAACAAGGGATTGGTATAAAATTTTCATGAAAGCATGCAAGTCAATTGCAAGCTCTACATACTTTCATGAGATTGTTATTCAATTTTATTATGTATATTGTTTTTATATCCACGCTATTGGTCGAACTGCTATAATATTATTAAATTCTTTGAGATCATTTCCATTGTAGTTGATATCAAGTTTGAGATCGCCGTTGGTATTGTAGTGAACTTGGTGTATTGATGGTCGTAAATCTGTTTTATCAAAGAATGATTTTGAGTAGGTTGTTTTTTTAACCTTCTTAAAATTATCATTATTGTCTTTTGCTAAAAGCGTGCTATTAATTGGTTGGCCATAATGATTGAGGTTAGTTTCAAGTATGGACCCATTTTTTAGCGTTGTTTTATGTTTTGTTTGCTCATGTGAAATTTTCTTTTTTGATTTTTTATCGAGAGATTGATCTTCGATTTTAATCGCTCTCCATGCAATTGGTTCTTTAACAATGTCTGAAAACTCGTTTGAATCATTACCATAATAGATAATAGAAAGTCGTGTATTCCCTTGATTATCATAATGAACTTGTTCTATTGACGGTTTTGTTACTGCTGGAGTGAAAAAATCTTTTGAGTATCGAGTAATTTTATTTTTGTGTAAAACATTATCATTGTTTTTTGCCCACAGACTTGTTTCTACTGGATCTTTTTTATTATTTAAAACTGTTTTAAAAACTGATCCATCAGTAAGAATTATCATATATTCAGTCATTTGATCTGACAATGGAGTTGATACTTCAGATTGAATGAAATTCGGTTTTATTCCATGAATGTTTTTAACATATTCAATAGAATTAGGAATCTGAACAATTGGATTGATGCTCGAAGCTATTATCTTAGGAGCTTTTTTTGTAGTTGATTTTGCTGCTTCTACAGGTTTTATAGTTTCTATATTTTCATTGTTTTTATTATCAAGATATTTTTTTCGTGATTCTTTTTGCTGAGCAAACCAACTTTTTAAAGGTTTTTTTGTAGGTTGTTCAACTTCATTAATTGATTCAGGGTCGTCATGTAACTCTTTACCTGTAATGATTTCATCAAGAGGTTTTGAATCTATATAATCATTATTTACAGTATCTTTTTCTAATTCAGTTTTTGTTTTATTTTTATTATCAAAATATTCTGCCCATGATTTTTTTTGTTGAGCGTACCAATTGTTTCTTAATTTTGGACCATGTGATTGAGTTCTTGTATCGTTATTATCATCATGCGAATCATTATTTTTAGTATCTTTTTCTAACTCAGCTTCTTCTAATTGAGTTTTTTCTAACTCAGCTTTTATATTTTTTCTATTTTCACGGTATTCTGTCCATGATTTTTTTTGTTGAGCGTACCAGTTGTCTCTTAATGCATCTTCTCTATCACTCAGCGTTGATATTTTTAACTTTTGTTTTTCTGAATCAGTTAAGCCAGTTTCATTCTGTAATTTTTTACTCATGACCATATCATTTAATTTTTTTAATTTATCAGGATTGTCACGAGCAATTTTTGACATTTTTTGATATTGGGCAGTAATATTTCGGTTAAAAGGGTCAGTAATGATCGTTGTGCTTGTATTGTTGATTGGATCAACTTCAACTACGGTTGTAGTAACTCCATCATGAGATTTTTTTCTGATTAATGTTTTATTATTATTGTATTCATGTGCACGAATGAGTTTACCTTCGTCATCATATTTTGATGCGGTAATAACATTATCTTTTACTTCGAAAGAATGAGTTTTGTGTCCAGTGTTTGGATCGTGTAAAATAGTATGAAATTCTGTTGGTCCATTTCCATTAAAACTTGTTTCAACTATAAGATTTCCGTTCTCATCATACATTTTTTCATACACAAACGAATATATGTATGCATGGTGCATTTTTTTAATTGAATAACTGGTTTTTTGCGATTTTACAAGCATTCCATTATTACTTGTATAATAAATAGTTTCGATTGGGTGTTTGTTTTCATTCAAAATTGTTGTGAGCCGAGATTTATTTTTGAGGACGATATTATTTTCGGTCATGTCATTTGATAAAACATGAGATTCTTCTGATGCAATATCAGAAGGTTTAATTTGATGAATTTTTTTGATTGATTCAATAATATCAAAGATGTTCATAGTTAAACCATCACTGATATTTCTAATTCGTTGTGCTTGATCTTGATTTTTTGTAACCAACTCTGATTGAGTTATTGAGCCTTGGCATGTTGTAATAATATCTGTATCTGATCCACCATCATATGCACAATGCATGGCTGCTTGTATCATAAATAGACTGCAGAGTGCAATTACGGATATTTTTTTCATTGTTTTTCCCCCAATTTTTTTATTTATAAGAATTCTCGTTGATCTTACTATTTTTTAATTGTGGATTTCAATCGAAGGTATTACTTTGTTCGTCTAAGTTATTAGGTATAATAATTTTTGGCCAAGAAAAAGACGGATCGAAATCCGTCTTTTTCTATAATTTACCAATGAAATGTACTACATTTTTTGTGGAGAGCTGATACCCATAAGTTTAAAACAAAGATTAAATGTATTATTCATTATTTTAATGATGAACAAGCTATTTTTTGTTTCTGTAACGTCATCAACTATTGCTTTTGTATTGTTGTAGTATGAATGGAAGATATTAGCTAATTCAAATGTGTAATAAGCAAGTAAGTGTGTTTGATAGCTATTATTTAATGATTTTAGTAATGCCTGTAGCGATACTATTTTTTTGATTAAAAGTTTTTCTTGATGACTTAATTGTTTACAATCACTTATTGTGATGTTAACTAAATCAGGATTTATTTCAGATGCTTTTTGTAAAATACTGTTGGTGCGTACGTAAGCATACTGAATATAAAATACAGGATTCTCGTTACTTGTTTTTAATGCTAATTCAAGATCAAAATCAAGTTCAGCATCAGCTTTTCGATTTAAATAAAAGAATCGAGCAACATCTTTACCTACGGTGTTGATAATGTCATGTAAATCAACAATTGTGCCTGCTCTTTTTGACATACGAGCAGATTCACCATTTTTTGTAATATGAACTAATTGATATAAAATAACTGCAAGTTTGTCTGGATTGTAACCAAGAGCCTGCATTAAAGCATGTAACCGAACAACAAAGCTGTGGTGATCATGCCCAAGAATCATAATTAATTTATCATAACCGCGCTCTAATTTATTAACAAGGTAAGGTAAATCACCTGCTAAATAAGTATATTGCCCATCAGATTTACGCAAAACTCGATCTTTATCATCACCAAATTTTGTTGTTGCAAACCAGAGTGCACCATCAAGTTCATAGGTATACCCATTATCAGAAAGTTTTTGTATGAAATCTTCGATTTTAACCGCTTCTTTTAGTTCTTTTTCTGAAAACCATATATCAAATTTAATACCATATGAAGTTAAGGTTTCTTTTTGTTGTGCAAGCATTTTTGCTTTTGCAATATCCTGAAAATATTCTTCATCATTATTTTGTAATGTTGTACCATTTTCTTGAGCAAGTTCATTACCAAAATCGATTAAATATTGTCCATGATATGCATCGTCTGGCAGCTGTACAGATTCGCCAAGGGCTTGCAAGTAACGAATTTTAAGTGAGATTCCAAGTTTGATAATTTGTGCGCCTGCATCATTAATGTAAAATTCTCGAGTTACATCATGACCAAGAAAAGTTAAAATATTAGCGAGTGTATCACCCAAAATTCCATTTCTACCATGTCCGAAATGTAAGGGGCCAGTTGGATTAGCGCTGACAAATTCAACATTGATTTTAGTTGATTTAATATCATCAGATTTGAAAAACTCATCTTTGAGTTCAAAAATTTGTTGTGCAAGTTCAATGCAAGCGTTGTCGGTGAGGAAAAAATTTAAAAAACCAGGTCCAGCAATTTCTATTTTTGTAAGAGCAGGATGTTGAAAATTATCGATAATAGCTTGAGCCAATAAACGCGGGTTAGTTTTGAGATCTTTGGCCAAAACCATTGCAACATTACTATTAATGTCACCGAATGTAGATTTTTCAGGATCAGTATTAAGATCAAAATTACAGCGAGATAATTGTGTATCATGCAAATTATATTGATTTTGTAAAAAAGTAAAAAATGATATTTTAATCTGCTCAACTATATTCATACGAGACCTTTATTATACATTCCTAATTGATTGTATCATAAGGGTATCACAACTCTATAAAACACTCAAATGTTTACAGATGTGATTTTATTGAGTCTGTTTGATAGTCTGTCTGTTGACAATCTGAATTGTTTTTTGCGATAATAACATTGTCACTCAGTTGATATATAGCTATGATTGCTTTTTAAAGAAAGATTTTAAAATGATTAAAAAAATAATAAGTTTATTTTTTGTCTTTTGTATGGCAACAATGCAAGCATCTGATTCTCATGGAAATACAAAAGATGTAGGTGGTAATTCACCGAAATCAATTGGGTATTCTTTTTCAAATGAAACTTTTCCGCAAAACGATGAAGATAGCGATGATGATTTTTTTGATGCGCAAGAAGGTCTAGATAAAGATTCAAGTGATCAATGTCATAAACCATTAAAAGTTGATTCAGAATATAGAAAAAAGATTCGAAGTAAAAATCCTTTAATGTTTCAATTTACTCATGATTTTTCTGGATATGACCCAGCTGCTGATTTTCAATATAGTAATTTTCAAAGGATTTTGATAAAAAATGCAAATCCAAAAATCGATAAACGATTAAAACAGTTTGTTATGCAGCAAGATGAAGTTCCTGAAGAGGTTGCAAAATATTATGGAACAAATCAAGGTATTACACCTGAGCAGTGTCGCGATTATTATTTACAGCGTTCAGCTGTGGCAAAAGATTTATATAATGTGTATGTGGATAAAGTGTTACAAGATGATGAGTGGATGGTTGACGACCTGAACGATTTTTATGATAAAAATTGGCCTCAACATTATCAAGAAAATGTATATGAACCACAAATAAATATGTATTCATACAGTATACATAATATGCCTGTAAAAAAATTGAGAAACTATCTTTTTAAAGTAATTGCTTGTAATAAATTATCAAAACAAAATGAATTAGAGCAAAATCGTTTGCAGCAGTACAATGAATTACAAAAGCAAGTAAAAAACAACAATAAAAAAGAATTTTTAAATTCAGTGCCATATAATTCAGTGCCATATGATAAATTTGCATTTGTTGATATGCCAGAGTTTCAGGAACTTAAAAATAAAATACGGGCAACAAGTGATCAAAGTTCATCATCTCTTATTGTTGAAGTTGATTAATAGATAAAATATTCTTTTGTTACCTATGTTTTTTATGCCTGATCAAGGCAGTGTGTAGAAAAATTCTTTAATTTTGATATTCTTATAAAAGATTAAAAATATAGGAATATCATGAAAATAGCAGTTTTAGTTTCTGGTGGGGTTGATAGCTCTGTAGCCTTGGCCTTACTCAAAGAGCAGGGACATGATGTTACAGCTTTTTATTTAAAAATTTGGCTTGAAGATGAATTGTCCTACCTTGGAAATTGTCCATGGGAAGATGATCTTGAATTTGTTCGTAAAGTTTGTGAGCAACTTTCAGTACCACTCGAAGTTGTTTCGATGCAACAAGCATATTGGCAAAAAGTTGTTGCATACACGATTGCCGAAGTTAAAGAAGGGCGAACTCCAAACCCTGATGTTTTATGCAACCAGCAGGTGAAATTTGGTGCATTTTATGATTATATTTCTGATGAATATGATTATGTTGCAACAGGTCACTACGCACAGGTTGAGCATAAAGAGAAATATTCAATTTTAAAAAAAGCTCCAGATCGTATTAAAGACCAAACTTATTTTTTATGTCAGCTTTCTCAGCAACAATTACGACGAGTGTTGTTTCCGATTGGTCATTTAGAAAAATATGAAGTTCGTGAGCTTGCGCATATATTTAATTTACCAAATAAAGATCGCAAGGATAGTCAGGGAATCTGCTTTCTTGGCAAATTTAAGTTCGCTGATTTTTTACGCGCTCACCTTGGTGACAAGCCAGGAGATTTAATTGAATTCGAAACTAGTACAGTTGTTGGAGAACATCAAGGTTTTTGGTATTACACTATTGGACAAAGACAAGGCATTCGTCTTTCTGGCGGCCCTTGGTATGTGGTATCAAAAGATCCGTCACGAAATATAGTTTATATTTCAAAACAATATCAAGATGCATCAGAGTCGAAATCTGGTGTTGTACTTCATAAAACTAATTGGGTTTCTGGAATTGTATCAAATAAAAATGAACTGAGTTTGAAGTATCGACACGGAGCCGATATTCATCAGGTAGATGTTACTGAAGAAAATGGATCTTGGATAATAAAACTCAAGCAAGAAAGTAAGCAGGGTATTGCAACCGGTCAGTTTGCAGTTTTGTATGATGGAGATGAATGTTTGGGTGGTGGCATTATTGACCAGACTTTTTAACTGCATCTGAAATTATAATTTAAAAAATGTTATGTAATATAAAAGGTTCGTTATGAAAAGTGGATATAGAAATATCAAGACAGTAATTGTTTCATTAATAATGATTGTAAACTTCCAATCAATTATTGCTGCATCCGAGGTTGAAAATTTAATTCCTTTTTCTATTGATTCTAAATCAGCAGTTACTTCGATTCCCCTTTTCGCTTTAGATGACGATAGTGCATCCGATATCGAGACTGATTTTGTTCCATATAATCCTTCTTGTATCAGTAAAGCATTGAATGACGTACGTTTAGCTCCTTTGGGGATGCTTTTGTGTTGTTGTAACAATAAAAAAATAATGAATTGTGTTGAATCTTTACCGTGTTTAATTAAAACTACCGATGTGTTCACAGAAGAATATAGTACAAGTTCTGTTGATACAGTTAAGTGCTGCTTGTTAGGATTGTGCTATAGAAGAACTACAAAAACATACATAGAGGAGCTTGATGATACGCCTTTTTCTATGAGAACACTTGATTGTTGTATCTTGGGTTCTACATATTTTTTACATGGAGAACAATAAAGAATATTTCAGGTAATTCGAACTTAAAAAAGAAGACGTTGGATACTAATTATACATCCAACGTCTTCTTTTTAATGATCATATGAAAATATTATTTAGATCCTTGATTATCATTGTCTATATTTTGAATTGAGTTTACAGGGGTTATTTGTGGTAACGGTGCTACCGGTGTAGTTGAATCTTTTACAGAAACATCAGATTTTTTTGAGGTCGGTTTATTAGAGTTAGCCCGTGATATAGAATCATTGTCGGCACCTTTATGTAAAGGAATTAATCTTATAGAGTCACATTTTGTGAATGTTAATACCGAATTTCCATTATCTTGATCACTTTTTTCTATAGTTAATTTAAAGTCATTTAATGTTTTAAAGTCAGGAATATTTATTTTACAACTTTTAATAGATTTGTCTTTTTTTCCTTTTTTTATCATGATTGATGCTGATACTGAATGACAACTAGTTTTATGCATATTAGTTGGTTGAGGAAGTAATGAAGCTGTGCCCAGTTAAAGAAGCTCCACCAATAGCTAAAGGTCGTATAAAACCGTATAGATCAAGGTCTGAATTCATTTTACTATAAAAATGAAGCTCAATAAGTTTACCTGTTAAATTTATGATGGTGTTACTATTAATAGCATCACTCGCATCATTTGAGTGTGAGTTTTGTATGAATATTATGGAGCTTAATACAGCAATTAATGTAAGTTTTTTATATTTATTTTTCACAATGCAATCCTTTATTAAATTTTATGGCTTGATATAACTCATTTTTCATTATAATAAAGAGACATGGTGAAAAGAAAGAATTTTTTTTTGAGAGCACATAACTTTGTTGGTTGATGATTTTTAGATCTAATAGTAAACTAATATCAAGCGTTTTTAATTATTACAGGTAGATTTTATGGTATTTGGTATAACCTTTGCAACACAAATTACGTTGTTGCGCATAATGTTAACTCCTTGCGTTGTCATGGCAATTTTTAGTCATCAGTGGGTGTTGGCATTCGTATTGTCAATTGCAGCAGCTGTGAGTGATCTTTTGGATGGATATTATGCACGTTATTATAACCAAGAAACAGAGTTTGGTAAAATAATGGATCCGGTTGCAGATAAAATTTTCATATTTACAACTTTGTGGGCACTACATGTTGTTGTTGGTCAAAATATTGTTCCAACGTGGTTTATGGTTATTTTATCAATTAAAGAAATTTTGTTGATCTGTGGGGCGATTTTTTTAATAAAAAATAATTATAATGTTATGTCACCTTCAATTTATTCAAAGTGGGTAACAGCTGCATTGATGATATCTATTGTTTATTTAATTTTGGTGCATTGTGATTTTGCACCAGTTTATTTACATGATGACCATATGATTCAACTTTTTAAATTTTTTACATTATGCATTGTGGGTATTTTTGTTGATTATGGATACAAAATCTATACATTATTGCAGGGATATTAACTATGAATAAAAAACATATTTTTATTTTTTGTATAATTATTATGGGTTTTTCAATTCAATTTGATTGTACCCATGACAAAAAAATAGAATCACAAAATGAGTTTGTTGTAGTCAAAACAAAAAATAAAAAAGAATTATTAGTTTCAGTTAAAGAAGATATTGCTTGTGAGTTAGAGTTGTTATTGCGGCAAACAAGTAAAAATATTGCTGAACAAGCTCAGGTTCAACAGCAAATTTTCGATAAAATAAAAGACCTTATGGGTGCTTTTGATGAATCTTCATCTCCTAAGACGGTTTTTGCTGGATCTACTATGAAACTCAAGGATCAGCGTCATAAGTTGAAAATGTTTAATCAAAAATTATTAGAACATCAAGAAGACTTACAAGGGTTTTTATCCTGTTTCTAAGCTGCTAAAGTTGATGTGGTTTAAAAAAATAATATGTTTTTTATAACTATTTCTGCTTGAATCTTACTTGTTTTTGGACCATACTTAATAACAGTAGTATATTTTTATACTTACTTTTACATAAAAAAATACTCTCTATTATTGTAAGGATTTGTTTCGATGGCTAGCTATAATCGTATTATCATCGTAGGTAATTTAACACGAGATCCTGAATACAAACAGTTGCCATCAGGGCAAGGCGTTTGTCGTTTAGGTCTTGCATCAAATCGTCAATTTAAAAATCGTCAAACAGGATCGCAAATTCAAGAAGTTTGTTATGTTGATGTTGATGTTTGGGGACCACAAGCTGATAGTTGTAATAAATTTTTACAAAAAGGCCGTGGCGTTTTAATTGAAGGTCGTTTGAAATTTGATACATGGCAAGATCAACAAGGTCAAACTCGTAGTAAGCATACAATTGTTGCTGATCGAGTTGTGTTCTTAGGCAATGGTGCTGATGGAAATGAATCTCATGATGAATCGAACATGGAAAATAGTTCTTCATCAAAACCATCATTTGGAACACAGGATACTGAAGAATTTTCTAAGATAGCTCAGGCTATAAAAGAAAAAAAGCAAAAGAAAGAATCTGATGCTTCTTCTAAATCTGATTTTGTAGATCAACCTCCATTTGAAGATGATTTACCATTTTAAAATTTAATCTATTTATGTATTTATAAATGAAAATTTTATAAAAAAGCACCCTTACACTTTGATGTGTAAGGGTGCTTTTTTAATTGAGTAGCTTAATTAAAATTAGCTTCAAGTTGGTAACATTGTTCTTCAATTAATAAAATTGAAGGATTAATATCTCTTATTAATTTTTGTAATGCTTTGACAAATTGAATCACTTCTTGAAGTGAAGAAATAGGTTCAGCAAAATCTTGAAGAGCATATTCTGTCATGTTTATGATATCTCCAATTTCTCCAAAAATATTAGAAATCATTTTTATATCAGAAGAAACTTTTGCAGGGGATAAAGCTTTCGTTATATCGCCAACATCTGAAAAAGTTTTTGATATTTTTTTGTTAGATTTGTTAATGGCAGTCTCAGTTTGTTGAATGAGATTATTCGCATCAATTGATTTTGATGATATTCCAATAATTAATCCAAGAACTATCATACGAATTTGTTTTGTCATGTTTTTCATATAAATCCCCTTTTTTTAGATCTAACTCGAGTTGTTCTATCTGAAATTATTATACATTATGCACCTATATGAAATCAATAATTTATAAAATTGAATGTTTTCAGATCCTACCAGAGGAAGTATTCTTGAAAACAACCCAGCTTTATTGACAAATAGAATGAAAATGTGGGATTATGTTTATAAATAAATGAGTGTGAATAAATACAAAATAATCTTAGGGGCGCTATGGTTAATAATATTAAATTTTTGAAAAAATTGATGATTTTATTTTTCATGTCATTGTTTGCATTGGCATTTGGGAAAGATTCAGATGATTTTGATGTGATTTCAGATTTGTCTTACCCTATTTCAGAAGTAGAGTCTGTGCGTCATGATATAACTCAAGCTCTGTATTTTTTACAGCAAGCTGATCATGAATCTGATGCTTATTCACGGGCAGTTGATATGTTTGAACAAGCAAATGAAAAGTCTTTACACCAAAATGAAGTAACATCTGATGATTATGAATTTTTACAAGCAATGTTAGATCAAATTAATAGTTTAATCGAAACGCTTGAGGCTGAAAATGAACATCGGGCGCACTTATCTGAAATTCATTCTGACTTTAAGAATAAACTTTAGAATAAGTTACGATTTTTAATATTATTTTAATCTCTGAGGGTGCAATTCCCCGAAGCTCTGCTTCGTAGTCCTTGGTAAAAGTGATATACTAAATTCAAATGAGTTCATATAAACACAAAAGCCATAACGTATCGGTCCTGATGTATCACATA